>ENA-OQJM01000345-OQJM01000345.1-human-gut-metagenome-genome-assembly--contig:-NODE-345-length-10066-cov-2.540598_pt1 | contig 10066 bp, 14 predicted proteins | sample MGYA00242607_ERZ504773 | MGnify/ENA primary metagenome ERZ504773 (study PRJEB26092, sample SAMD00036355) | human gut metagenome | host: Homo sapiens | study: EMG produced TPA metagenomics assembly of... | reverse complement strand
ACACGAAAAAGGAGAAAAATATTTTACAAAAAGGAAAGACGGCAGATGGGAAGGTAAGATACATTTAAGTCCCGATCTTTCTACAGGCAAAGCCAATTACGGTTATGTTTATGCAAAGTCATTATCGAGAAGTCAAGGCAAAACTTATCAGTCAAAGTTCGTGCACGAGTAATTCTGTCACTGTCGATCCAGAAATTAGCTCAGATCAATTTGAACAGGTTGCTATGGAATGGTTTCAAGCTATATGTCCTAAAGTGAAGGAATCTACAAGCAACAAATATAGGAATCTTCTCAGCTCGTATATACTTCCTGTGTTCGGAAGCAAACAATTGCGTGATATAACACACGAGTTTATTGAAACGCAGTGTAATTTTTTCCTTGTTTCTGGTGGATTAAAGGAGAATGGACTTTCCTCTAAAACTGTTTCAGATATTTTATCTCTAATTCGAAATGTCTTACAATTTGCCACCCGAAACGGGAAAGCCATTTCTTGTGACGCACGATCTATACAGATAAAACGTCAAACGAAGGAAATGAGAGTTTTGAGTCGTGCTGAACAGGAAAAATTATGCCAATACTTGTATTCTAATCTTGATTCCTGCAATATTGGTATATTAGTATGTTTATTCACTGGTCTCAGAGTAGGTGAAATTTGTGCGTTACGATGGGAAGATGTTTCATTCTCAGATTACACAATCCACGTGCATCAAACGCTCCAGAGAATCCAAGATAGAACCAACAGTGAATACAAGACAAGGATTGTTGTTACCACACCAAAAAGTGCTTGCTCCATCCGTACTATTCCAGTACCCCATGGCTTAATGACTATTCTTACAGCACACAAAGCTTCTTCTACTGGCTACATCCTAACCAATAGCGATCAGAATCCATTAGAACCAAGAACCATGCAAAATCATTTTAAGAAGGTATTGAAAAACAGCGGAATCACCTCCGCAAATTATCACTCGTTACGTCATACATTTGCTACAAGGTGCATAGAGCTTGGATTCGATGTAAAAAGTCTCAGCGAAATATTGGGTCATGCCAGCGTGAATATTACAATGAATCGCTATGTACACCCATCCATGGATTTAAAAAGAGAAAATATGCAACGGCTTTCTGATTTATTAGCCGTCAAATAAATTGTCAACACCGTCAAATAATGCTGAGTTTTCAGTGTTTGGCGGTGTTTTTTCGTGGAGTAATGTACTCTACGAATTTTTTATTTTAAAGAACCTCAAGATAGCTCATATTGTCGTCTTGGGGTTCTTTTCATTCTATCATTTAATGCAATCTGCCTATAAAATTTTATCATATTGCATTTATAAATGCAACTTGCACCCGATGTTGGTTGTTGAGATTTTTGGTACATTTTATAATGTATAGCAGAATCATACACAGCATGGAGGTGATTGAAACGCAACCGGAAATTGATTACGTTAAGATTGGTCAGCGCATTAGAGCTGCCCGACTGGAAAAGGGTTATAGTCAGGCTGATTTGGGTGCGTTGGTTGGTTGCTCGAACAATCATATGAGCCATGTTGAAGTTGGACAGACGAAAGTTTCTTTGGCAATGCTTCTAAAACTGGCATTCGTCTTGGAAAAGAACTTTGACTATTTTTTACTGGATACCCCATATGCAAAATGCGACAGCATCATTGATAATGAGATTGCTGCAAAACTGAAAAAGTGTAATGTAACAACATTGATAACCGTAGGAAAGTTGATTGATGTCTTGATTGACCAGCAAGAGATGATAAAAAAAGCGGAGCTTGATTGATATAATGAAAAAGAAGCCCATTGACGGTACAGAGTGAACTGCTATGGGGTTCTTTTTTGCAGCACAATATACTGATTCTTTAAGAAGCAAAAAGTCCACCAGTCATGATGCACTACGCATCGTACTGGTGGACTTTTTCTGTAAAGATATAAAAATAGATATTCATATATCGCCATAACCAATGTCGTTATCGTAGGCATGAAGATCTTCTTTCAGGAAATCTGCTTTACGAATATACATCGAATTTACCAGCTCTCCTTTTTCGTGGAGCAGGCTGAATTTGTAGTCTAATAATGCTGCCGGTACATAGAGCATTTTAGCCGTTTCAAAAATGTGTGTTCCGAAAGGCATTCCAGGACTTCCCCATCTTCTAACAGAAGCTCCGCCGCAAAGAAGTTTGCTTCATTTTCTTCGATTGATCTATCATCAAAAACTTCCATTTCTTGAAAGCCGTGCATCATGGCGATTTTTGTATGCAGGACAGCGTGTCCTAATTCATGTGCGACTAATATACGCTCCAGGATACCGTTCACATTGTGATCTATCACGATATTCTTTTGTCTGGACTGGTAATAGAAGAAGCCCTTCAATTTCTTCTGTAAATCGTAATAGTGGATTTTGATACCTAACAGCTGACATAGCTCGTAAGGGTCTCTGGTGTGATATTTTCGCACAAGCTTATCGACAGTTTCAATGATATGCTCTGCCGTTTTCATTTGCTTCACCTCCGAATCGCACACAGAAAACATATTCTGTGCTTGAGGATTTTACTCTTTATCTTTATGCTTTCTGTATTTCTTCGGAGTGTACTTTTCCCGTGCTGTTTTCTTAGAGTCCATATAAACTGACATAATCGCCTGGAAGAATACATCTTTTGCGTCCTCGTCCAATTCTCCACCTGCAAACAGAGAATTTACACGACCCAACACTTCCTGAGCTTCTTTTGCTCCTTTTGAACCGAAGTTTTCCTTTGCCTCTAAAATAAACATATCCTGATCTATATGGCTCTGGCTATCCGTTTCAGATTCGTCCAAAAGATAGGACACAGAGATATGCAGCGCTTCAGCAAGTTTTCTGATGTTGCTTTTTCTGGGGAGTGTTCCGAGCTGCTCATAGGTGTAAAGGGATCTTTCGGAAATGCCGGTCATCTGGGCAAGCTCCGTTTGAGATAGGTTCATAGCCAAACGAGCTTCTTTAATTTTTTCTCCAAATGTCATGGTAGTATCCTTCCTTTCAAAAAATATTTATTCGTAACTTCCGATTATTTGTTGACAAACTTCTGGAAAATGCTATAATAAGAATCATAACAGAAGTTTTAATTCCACTTAATTATATATCGGAACTTTTATAAAGTCAAGAACTTCCGATTTCACTTCTGTTATTTTAATCAAATATCGGAAGTTATAGTCATTCTTGTCCCATGGTATTTGTTTCCCTTTAGCCAAGTGACAGGAGTTAGAAAGGAATTCTTATTTTATGGATTAGGCTGAAAGGAGATTCTGAATGAGCAGATATAATACACAGGTATTAAGCAGTATTCGAATGCTTTGCCGGATGCAGAACATTGACGAGAAGGTTCTGTATGAAAGAGCAAAGCTGATTTTATCCATATATCGAGAGGTGTGCTGGTCTACCATTGATCGTGCGAATGATGTATGTGATACCCTTATTTGTACTTACGGTGACAGCTTAGATGGTGCATTGATTTATCTGGAGAACTTTGCTCCGGATGAAGCGAGAGAACGATTTGAAGAACGCATTCGCAGCTTATTTGAGACAAAGTGGATCATTGAACTGGTAGATATGGCTATGTTGAAAATCAGAGAATATCCAGATAAAGGCGCTCTGTACTGTGAGATTATCTCAAAGGCATATCTCAACCGCTTCAAGTACAGGGAATCAGAAATGCTGGAGGTTTTGAATATGGAACGCAGCACCTACTATGACCGAAAGAAAGAAGCGATACTGTTATTTGGTCTGTCACTTTGGGGAACAGCCATTCCTAAATTGAAAGATTTCCTGGAAAGTGCCCGGGAGGAAGAAGCATTGTGTTATTGTGAATGCTAAGACAGGATTTTAGTCCGACTAAAATCCGATGAAAATACGACGGTTCCCCTACTGAAAGTCCGACTTGTCCAGTGTTAAAATGGCTATGCTGGGAGATAGCGGCATAAAATTGAATAGAGAGAGTTACGCCTCGTGCCTGTAATGGGTACGGGGCTTTTTTTATACCTGCCTATTTTCCCCCATAATTAACACAAAGGCATGAACGAGAGCTTGGAGTAATTTACTCCGGCTCTTTTTTTATGCCTGCAAGGAGGACAGGCAGATGGCAAAGGGTATTGAGAATCGGGCACGATCTCCTCCCGCTGTTTTTGATTTTGCAACTTCACAAATTCAAAAACACGGAGGAACGAAAATGTATTACGACTTGGTTGAAAGCGGAAAAAGAATTAAAGCCTTGAGAAAGGAACATGGGCTTACACAGGAACAGCTTGCGGAGCAGTTAGGTGTTGCCGCAAACACCATTGCACGAATTGAAACCGGCAACAGAGGTATCTCTATTGATTTGGCAATCGAACTGGTTGTGCGCTTTGAGACAACCCTTGATTACATATTTTTAGGTCGTGAATAACCTCAAAACTATACCTACGAGGCAATAAAAACTTGCATGAGGAACAGGTACAATTTAGATACAGCCAAAGAAAATCGGCTGCTTGATCCTTGAAAACTGAATACACAGTCATCGAATACGTTCCTGTTGCCGGTGCGAGAGCATCAGCCACATCAGCGGTACGCCGAGACGTATCGGATAGAGAAACAGAACGACTTTCTTCTATAAATTAAGCGCTTGTCTCTCTCCCGATGCCAGCGATCAATACTGGCTTGTAAATATTGGGTTGCTCCCAATACGGCCATGAAAGCAACAGGATTAAAGATACTTCTCTACGGAGCTGGCGGAGAACCCGGCAGAGGTTAGATTCCTATGGAACTGATTCGCAATCAGTCGTTCGGTGATTCCCTGAGGGCGTAAGCCCTCTTTCCCAGGGGTGCGTGGCAAATATGGGACACATAGACTTTTGGACTGACTGCCTGATTCCTTTCTGGCAGTCAGTTATTACATAGCCAACGAAAGGAGGTCATGGCACATGATGAAAGAAATTGGGTATATTGCCGTGGTGATATTTATTGCGCCAAGCTGGACCCGGTAGTTGGGTCGGAACAAGGCGGCATCCGTCCGGTTATCGTCATTCAGAACGATACCGGTAATAAACACGCTCCCACATTGATTGTGGCAACGGTCACCACCAGAATCCATAAGAAAGCGAATATGCCGACGCACTTTGTTATTTACGACAATCCTGCATTCAAAGAAGCGTCCGTTGTTCAGCTGGAACAGATTCGTACCATTGATAAAAGCAGGATTGATAATTACTTAGGTAAGGTAACGCCCCGTGAAATGGTAGCGATTGAGAAAGCCTTATCTGTCAGCCTGGCAATGGAACAGCTGAAAAAGCGTTCCCCAAAACATAAAGCAAAGAGAGCGAAGGAGTGAACATAAATGTTTGAAGAAAGAATCGCTGCCATGAATCAGCGCACCGAAGAAGCGATGGCTGCTAACGCAGTTCAGTTTGATAAGAGAACCTATACGGTTGATGAGATTCAGGATATTCTGGGCATCAGCAGAACCAGCGCATACAACCTTGTGAAAAAGAAAGTTTTCCATAGCGTCCGCATCGGTGGCAGTATCAGAATCTCCAAAAAGAGTTTTGATGAGTGGTTGGATCATCAAATGTAAGATTTGTCAAGGGCGTCGTACAACCCGGCGACAAACTTCAAAACATATTGAGAGTTCGATAAAATGTAGCCATGACAAGAAACACATGGCTACATTTTTTACATAGGAGGTTGTACGATGGCGGAAATGAGAAAACGCACGAGTATGTCTGTTCTGGAAATGGGCAGGATGCTCGGTCTTGGTAAAACGGAGTCATACTGGCTCATTAAGAAGAATTACTTCAAAACCATTCTTGTCGGCAACACCATGAGGGTGATGATCGACAGCTTTGAAGAATGGTATGCCAATCAGTTCAAATACCAGAAGGTCGATGGAACCCCTCCCGGCGAGGAATTGAAGAAAACTACATATTCAATGGAGGAGCTTGGACAGCGCCTTGGGCTGAAAGAAGCGACTGCTTACGAACTGGTTGCCAAAGGGCATTTTGATGTGGTCGATGTCCTGGGCAAGCGCAGAGTGACAAAGGAGAGCTTTGAAAGATGGTATGCTTCTCAAACCGATTACCGCACGGTAGAGGATCAGGAACTGGATGCAGATATTATGGCATCCACCTACGGTCTGCCGGAAATGGCAAGAATGCTTGGGGTACATCGTCAGACCATTTACTATATCGTTGCCAATGAAGATTTTGAGCTTATCAAGGTTGGCAGGTATAAGCGAGCTACCAAAGAGAGCTTTGAAAAATGGTATCACAATCAGACCCGCTACCAGTTAGCGGAAGATAGACAGGAAAGGAGCTGATTACATGGCATCTATCGTTAAGAGAAAAAAGAAGTATTCTGTGGTTTATACATACACCGATGAGAACGGCAACAAGCGTCAGAAGTGGGAAACCTTTGAAACGAATGACCGAAGCAAAAGAAAAGGAAGTTGCAGGTTGAATATGAGCAGGAGTCCGGAACCTTTATTCCCCCTTCTGACTAAAACCGTCAATGATCTTTGGATGAGTATATGTCAATCTATGGTGTGAACACCTGGGCGATGTCTACCTATGAAAGCAGAAAGAGCCTGATTGCAAACTATATTCGTCCCCTCATCGGTGATATGAAGCTGGAGGATGTCACGCCGAGAATCATGGACAAGTATTACCGAGATTTGCTTTCTGTCAAAGCGGTTTCTTCTAAGTATGTAAAAGCCCGTACAGAATATCTGACTCCGCATACTGTCCGAGAGGTTCACAAGACATTGCGAAATGCTTTCAATCAAGCGGTCAAGTGGGAATTGATGACCAGAAACCCTGTGGAGCACGCTACGCTGCCGAAAGAAGAACACAAGACCAGGGATATCTGGACAGCAGAAGTGCTCCAGAAGGCTCTGGAAGCCTGTGACGATGATATTCTTCGTCTGGCTATTAACCTTGCCTTCTCCTGTTCCCTGCGAATGGGCGAGCTTCTGGGGCTTACCTGGGACTGTATTGACATTTCCCCCACCAGTATTGAACTTGGTCAGGCAAGCATCTTCGTTGAAAAGGAGTTGCAGAGAGTAAATCGTGAAGCGATGGCAGATCTGGACGGTAAGGACATCATGTTCAAGTTCCCACCGACCTTCGCCAGTACGCATACCGCATTGGTTCTCAAAACTCCTAAGACCAAAACAAGTGTCCGCAAGGTGTTCTTACCGAAAACCGTAGCGGAAATGTTGGTACAGCGAAAGGCTGACATCGAAGAACTGAAAGACCTTTTCGGTGACGAGTTCGTAGACTTCAATCTGGTTTTCTGTTCTTCCAATGGCAAGCCGATTGAGGGGCAGGTTATCAACCGTGCTTTCAATAAGCTGATTGAGGAGAAGGGACTGCCGAAAGTGGTTTTCCATAGTCTCCGACATTCCAGTATCACTTACAAGCTGAAGCTGAACGGCGGCGATATGAAATCCGTTCAAGGCGATTCCGGTCATGCACAGGTCAAGATGGTAGCGGATGTTTACTCCCATATCATCGACGATGACCGCAGACTGAACGCTGAAAGAATGGAAGCTGCGTTCTACTCAGGCAGACAGGCAACGCCTGAGCCGGTTCAACCAGCCGCAACGGAAAGCTCCGCTGATGATAAAGAACTTCTTCTGAAGCTTCTGCAAAATCCGGAAATGGCAGCACTCCTGAAGTCGCTGGCAAAAACATTATAGTAACTGCAAGGGCAGATCCTTTTACATAGCTACAATAGCTGTAAAAGGGTCTGCCCTTATTTTTTTGTTATGGAGGTCAACGAGTATGGATAGAATCTTTATGGACGAGTATTACGAGCATCTGAGAGCTGACAATATCGAGGCATTTTCCAAGGAAAGGAACGACGAATATGTTGGCAGAGCTGAGGAATACAAAGCAGCAAAGTCGGCATTGCTTGAAGGATTGGGACTTGAGCATTTGTTTGACCATAGCCATGAACTGACTCCGAAAGAGAAAGAAATATGGATGCTGTTCGATAGGGTTGATGTAGCAGAGCTTCTTGCAAGGGATGCTTTTGCCAAGGGTGCTTATATGCTCGGCGCTGAGGATAGAGAGATTATGCTGAAAATAAAAAAAGACCTGCTTCGGCGGGTCTAAATTACATAGAATCATTGAGTCTGAAAAACCTTTGAAATTCTTAATAATTCTGGTTGAAAAATTCATTTTGAAATGATATATAAAACAGACTGAAATCTGTGTCTAAGGACACCCGCACCCTCACACGAGAATGAATAGGATTTCCTATCATTTCGCATCACGAGAAGTTACATAGTGACATTTACTTGCACTTGCAACGTCCACCAAAAATCGAAAGACTTGCTAATTTCGAGCCAATCGGACGGTGTAAAATCCCTCTGAATTAGCTATCACAGCGTAGTATCAGATGGGATTTGAAATGCTGAAAAACCTTGTATTTCCAAGCATTTTTAAGCATTAGATGCCACTTCCCGATGTCGTATCGGGTCTACTCCTAAGGAGGAGACCGCAGGTTCGAATCCTGTCTGGGGTATCCCTTTATGAAAATGCGAAGGTCATTTTTCCATGTGAAAGACGATCTTCGCATTTTTCATTTTTGAACCTATCACCAAAATTAGCCAGCTAATGCCATTAGCAGAATTTTCGGTTCCAGCTAATAAAATCAGGCTTCCAGCTAATGAAGCCCCATAAAGCACCTTTTGAACTCTGTTTTCCGGCTCTCTGCTAAAATTGGTAGCCGCTTTTCTGTAAATCCATGTAAATACAAGATAAACTGTGTAAATCTATTTTTCACATTCCTACCAGAAACCGTGTAAAACACTTTTCTCCATACATAGCGCGTTCACTCGCTGTTCTCTCGGAACAGAAAGAGGAACGCGCTTTTTTGTTTTCGGGCTGAACTTCCCGAATCCATCAAAGGAGGGTTTACCAATGAAAAAAGTTCTGACCGTCACGATGGACGGTATCTGCTACCATGCTTCCCGCCCGGCAGATTGCCGGCACTGCTTCTTCTGGAAGAACCGAAAGAAGGGCTGCGTTCTCGGCAAAAAGAACTGCTACTATCTGATCGAGCCGCCCAAAGGCCCCAGCAAGTGCGAAGGGTGCCCCTACAAGCGGGCAAAGCCCTGTGTGCTGATCCCCTGCTACAAAGACCTGATGGCACCGCTGGAGAAACGAGGTGATGCCAAGTGAGCCACAAGCGAAACGAAGCTCTGCGCCATGTTCAGCACTCCATGCACCATGTGATCGCCGCTGGCGAAGGTTCCGACCGTGCCCCGGACAGCTGCAAGCTGTGCCCGTACTATCGACCCGATTTCAAGTTCCGCACCTGCCTGTATGCCCACTGCCCTTATAAGAAGCAGGTCAATGTATTCCGTTCCACACCTGAAAAATGGGATATTCTCTATGCCCGAAAAAAGCCGACAAGAACCGCAGACCTTGATTACTTCTATGGGCAGTCCAGCGAGCTGTTCTCCTTCTACCGGATTCCCAAGCTGTTGTTTCAGGATAGCCGCTTCCAACCGCTTTCCACAGATGCCAAAACCCTGTACGGTATCCTGCTGGACCGCATGAGCCTTTCAGCCCGGAATGGTTGGTTGGACAAAGCTGGGCGGGTGTTCATCATCTATACTGTGCAGGAGGTGCAGGATTCACTGGGCTGTGCCGATAAAAAGGCCACCAAGCTGCTGCGAGAACTGGAAGAGTACGGCCTGATTGAACGCAAACGGAGGGGGCTGGGTAAGCCCGATCTCATCTATGTGAAGAATTTTTCGTCAGAATCGTCAAAACTACGCTTTCTGAATCGTGATAATGACGATTCTGGAGTCGTCCAGAATACGCTTCAAGACCCGGCCAAACTACGATGTAATAAGACTGAGAGAAATAATACAGAGATAAGCGATACTGATCCTATCTCTTCCGATGAAAACGCTGGATGAGCGAACGTGAACAACTGGAGGAATATTTTTCTCAGTCCTTGGAGGTCGAGCTTCTTCTCCGGCTTTGCCCGGACGATGAGGATACCATCTATCAGATCATGGATTTGCTGGTGGACACCTGTGCCACCAAG
>ENA-OQJM01000344-OQJM01000344.1-human-gut-metagenome-genome-assembly--contig:-NODE-344-length-10090-cov-2.588979_pt1 | contig 10090 bp, 7 predicted proteins | sample MGYA00242607_ERZ504773 | MGnify/ENA primary metagenome ERZ504773 (study PRJEB26092, sample SAMD00036355) | human gut metagenome | host: Homo sapiens | study: EMG produced TPA metagenomics assembly of... | reverse complement strand
GCGTACAAATTTATTACCTTTATTGCGAGGAAAACTGGATCCTATAGACTTATTTTTCCCAAAAGGAAGTTTTAAAGTAGCATTAGCAGCGTACAAGGATAATATTGTTAGTAAGTGTACTAATAGGGTTGTAGTTGAAGATATGCTGGTACTTGTAAAGCATTTCACAAAAAAATATCCACAAAAGCAGTTCAGGATATTAGAAATTGGAGCTGGTGTAGGTGGAGTGAGTATAGATTTAATTGAAGCACTAAAAATATATAATGTAGAATATTTATTTACGGACATTTCACGTTCATTTTTAAATGAGGCACAAGAGCGATTTAAAAAATATCCGTGGGTAAAATTTGGCTTATATGATATCAATATTGATTATTGGAAACAAGATATTCCAACATCATATTTTGATGTAATACTTTGCAATAATGTACTTCACAAATGCGAATAATGAGGTAAAAAGTGTTAGGGCAGTTTAAGGAAATAGCTGCTCGAATGGAAATCTAATTATATAGATGCACAGGCAATAATATGCATTGATGACATCGATAGAATTTCTGAATGGATTAAATGGAGTAGAAGATTTTAGAGCAGAAAATGAACAGATTTTTCTTCAGCAGGATCAATGGAATAAGTTATTCAAGAAATCCGACATAGAATTGTTGGCTGCGTTTCCGGAGGAGGATAGCACGTTAAAAGTAATAGGACAAACGGTCTTTGTTTGTAAATTTAATTCAAAAAGGCGAAGAATTGATCCAAGTGAAATTAAAAATTACATGGCAAATAATTTGCCGGAATATATGTTGCCATCTCATATAGAGGTACTGAAGGAATTTCCGCTAACTGCGAATGGGAAAATAGATAGAAATATTCTTAGAAATCATTTAGATGGAACATTAACACAGACAACTGAGCAAGGCGAGGCACCATCGACAGATTTAGAAAAAGCAATAGCACAAATATGGTGTGATGCTTTGAAAAAAGAAAAAATATGGAAAAATGAAAACTTTTATGAGATAGGTGGAGATTCACTCTTAGTCGCACAAGTTGTAGCAAAAATGAAAGAAAAGATAGAAGAGGCAAAAGCGTGGGATTGGGATAAGCTAATGATCGCTTTAATTGAATCACCAACTATTGAAGGAATTAGTAAAAAGCTAATGGAAGGTTTACCGTCAGAGGAAACGAAAGAAAAACAGGAAAGCTTAATAATTTTGAAACAGGGAAACAATAATAAAGCATTAGTACTCATACATGATGGAACGGGTACAATAAGTCCATATAATCAAGTGATTCCCTTTTTACATTCGACTGAAGGAAGCTTATTGGCTTTGCAGTGTAATGATATGGAAGAATACTTATCTGTTAAGCCTGAAAAATTGATACAATTCTTGGGTGAGAAGTATGCAAAAATATTAATTGACACAGAAAAAGAAGTCTACGATTTGGTTGGATATTGTATGGGAGGACTTATAGCACTTGAAACTGCTAAGATTTTGACGGAAGCTGGGAAAACAGTGCATTCGTTAATAAGCGTTGATACTACGCCTAGCAGAAGAATGGTAAATAATGAGCTACTGATGGAAAGAGCTTTTGGAATGATAATTGGAGCAGATACGTATAAAGTGGGGCATACAGTAGAGGATGAATTATTGAAAAGAGCAATTAAAGAATTAGGTGAAAAATATGGAGATAATGTTTCTAATGAAGAACTAGTAAGTTTGGAAGGAGAATTTTTACCTGTAAGTCAGTGCTATGGTAAACTCATAAAGAAGACACATGCTGAACGCTTATTAGAGCTGTATAATACACTTCCTGCGACTAAAGGAGAAACATCTGGTTATTCAAAGGAAAGATTAGATACTTTATACAAAGTGTTTTGCCACAGCTTTAGCGCTGTAATTATGTATGATGCAGGTATTTATGTAGGAAATGCGTTAGTATTAAGTTGTCGCAATAAAAATTCTTCTTTTTTACCAGTTGAACCCACGGATAATGAAAGATTTTGGAAAGAAGCCACAGTGGGAAATATAACATCTGAGTTAATAGAAGGGGAGCATTTGACCTGCATGACAGGTTCATATGCAGATAAAGTGGCTGAAAGAATATTGAAAGAAGAGAGGCTGTAGCAATTTTTGTGAAAGGAGTGATAAAAGCGTGAATAAGCTGATTGGAATATTAGGATGTGGAGGAGGTGTTGGGCAATATGTGGTAAATTATTTAAAAGGAAAATATCCGCTGAAATGTGGTCAGAGAAAAATAGTAAACATGAATGCGGATACAGATATAGAATATGTTCAAGTTGATGTGCGGAATAGGAAAGAACTAATAAAGTTTTGCCAAAATTGCAGTATTGTCATTAACTGCACTGGACCGTCATATTACCTTTCACGAGAGATAGCAAGTGTAGTGTGTGAGCATAACATTGATTATATAGATACATTTGGCATAGGCATAGATAAAGAAGAACTCTACAATTATGAAAGCACTATGATAATTGGTGCAGGAAGTTTCCCCGGATTATCGGGGATTCTTCCTGTATGGATAAGAAAAGAACAGCAGGAGAGTGAAATTAGGAGAGTAAATATTTTTGCCGGTGGTAACGAACATATAACAGCCTCAGCATGTGCTGATTTCCTTTTAAGCACGTTTTCTCAATTCGGTAAGATTGATTCATACTATTCACATCAACAAATAAAAAAAACAGAAAATATAACAGAAAGAGTACCATTAATTTTTCCGGATACAGCAGAAATAATGGAATATTTGCCAGACGAAATTTATTTGAGTGCGGAATATAGTAGAATTGATGAATTGCATTGGTACAATGTACAAACGAATTCAGAATATAGGAATATAATACAAGAAGCACTCTTGAAGTTAATGATTAGTCAAGAATATGAGTATGTCAATAGGCTTGCTGAAAATGTAAAAAGAAAACTAGAAAACAAAAGAGAAGAGAGCAAAACGTGGTATAGAATTTGGCTAGAGATAGAAACTGTTACTGAGAAAAAGAATTATGGATATGAGGCTTTGGACTCGTATAAAATTAATGGAAGAATCGCAGCATTTTGTGCTGAAGCATTATGTTCGGGAATATGTCAAAAAGGCATATATTGGCCATTTGAAATATTGGATGCAGAAATAGTCATGAATTCGTTGATAAATGAGGAAATACTAATTGGATTAAAGGAAATGATAAAAGATGCAAGAGCATGATTTGAATTACGAGGAGGGCGAATTGTAAATGGAAAAGAGACTTCGGATAATTGTTTGTGGGGTTGGATTCGGACAATTCTATATTAGAGCAATAGATAAAATAAAATGTAAATATAAACTTGTAGGGATTCTATCGAGAGGAAGCGAATGGTCGAAACAATGGACAAAAAAATATGGAGTAATTCTATATACAGATATTGATGAGATTACGAAAGAAAATGTGGATGTAGTCTGCGTTGTGATAAAATCAACTGTAGTAAATGGAGAAGGAAGCACAATAGTGCATTCATTACTTGAGAAAGGTATAAATGTGATACAGGAACATCCAATTGATATAGATGATTACATAATGTGTATTAAGATTGCTCAGAAGAACTGCTGCATGTATAGACTAAATACTTTTTATCCGCAACTTTCCAATGTTAAAACAATTTATTTTTCTTGAAGGAAAATTGAGGGAAAAAAACGACGTGCAATATATTAATGCGGAATGTAGTGTGCATGTGCTTTTCCCGCTTATAGATATTTTGGGAAGAGCGATAGGCGGGTTAAGACCATGGAAATTTGAGAGAGTAGAAGAAACGTACAAGAATTCCCCATTTTGTATAATATATGGTTCGATATATAATATACCAATCTGTATAAATGTTCAAAATCAAATGGATCCAAGTGATCCGGAAAACAGCGTACTTTTATTTCATAAAATATCGTTATACACGGAATGTGGAAATTTAACTATGATTGGAACGAATAGTGATATTATGTGGGAACCACGTATACGAAAAATATATTGCTGCAGATGTGGGTTTCATTTAGAAGCAGACGATGAATATTTAGATCTCCCAGTATATGAAGAAATGCACAATGACGAAGGAAAATGTTTTAGGGAAATGTTCAGTGATACATGGCCTGATAGTATAAAACTATTTTTGGAAGATTTTTATAGAGACTTCTATCTTGGAAAAAAAATGGACAGCAATGCCCAATTTTTGATATCTGTTTGTCAGGCATGGAAAGATTTGGGAAACAGTATAGGATCTGCTAATATTATACATGCATACACGACCAAACCTATTAAAATATCGGAGATTGTAAAATAAATAATTCAGATGTAATGATATTTATGAATCAAGAAGTCCCCTCAAAAGTGTTAAACGGATTTGAGGGGACTTCATTATTATGGTGCATAACGACAGAGATAATACAATGGTTATGAGATGGAAATGAAATTATATCTGTACTGTTATCGATGAGACATTTTTCGATACTCAATGGGCAGGAGTCCCGTACTCTTACGAAACAATTCCGCAAACCGGCTAGAAGTAGAGTAGCCAATCATTTCCGCAATCTGTCCTATCGTGAAATCCGTATCAATCAGCAAATGCTCTGCCTGGCTCATGCGGCGCTGTTGAATATACTCTGTGATTGTGCAGCCCTGCAACTGCTTAAAAGATGTTTTCAGCTTAGTGGTTCCCATACAGGCGATTTTTGCAAGCCGCTCCAATGGGATATCAAACGCATAGTGGTCATTGAGATAAGCAGTCACATTTTCCAATTGTGCTATATCCTGGTCGGATAGATGTTTCTCCTTGCGGGAGAGAATTTTTTTCTGTTCTTCCACCACAAGGGATACGGCCTCGGCCACTTTCGCTTCATAAAATAGTCCTGCGGCAATCCCATCCCCACGGTAGACCTTTACCTCATGGAGCAGCTTTGCCATAGCCGGGAAGTCTGTGGTCTGATCAACCTGCCGGAAAGCTGCAAGTGGGCTGATATAGTCCCCCGGATATTGTTTTTGCAAATAATCCTCATAGTATGCAGGCATGACTTCGATACCAATAGACCGGATGGGGATTTTTTTATGGATGATTGCCTTGTATGGCTTATAGCCGCCAATAAAGGCTTTGATACATTCGGCAGACATCCGCCGGTAGGGATTTAATTCTTCGCCAGAGATGGATTCATACTGAGTAATACTCAGAGCTTCCGGCAAATGAAATTCCATGAAGAAATCCTCATGGAAATAAAAATCATGGATTTTAATGTCGTACAGGTCTTTTTTCGCATAGACCCAGTAAAGGCCTTCCCCAAATTCAGGCGATAACCGCCAGCATTGTCCGGCAGAATTGAAGCGGTTATTGCTATCTACCGGGATAAAATGGTTATCTGTTAAAAGCGGTTCATAGTAATCCGCAATAATGCTATTGTTCAAATGACGGCCTCCTTTGAAACGATTGGACGGAGCTTTGCAATGAAAGGACGAAGATGCCCGGAACGTATTGCAGACCGCCCGGAAAGTTAGTATCATATAGACCGTGGTTAGCAGCAACTAATCATAATATAACAGATTTCAGGCGGTAGGTCAACCGTTCTTGAAGCAGGAGGAAAAAATATGAGTAATCAAGTAAATGCAAAGGCAGGATTGTCCGTCAAGGACTTAGTAACAACAGGGATTTTCACCGCACTTTTGTTCGTATTCATCATGGTGGGTGGCGTCTTTTTTGCTACCAACCCGGTGCTGACTTTTTTCTATGCCTGCCGGGAGTGCTTTGCTTGCCGGACCAATTTATCTGCTGATGATCGCAAAAGTACATAAACGCTGGAGCGTCACGATCATGGGCGTTATCATGGCCATCATCTGGTTTGTCACTGGTATGCACTGGGCGTTTGCGTTGGGCTATCTCATTATGGCTGTCGTAGCTGATTTTGTTGCCGGTACAAAGCAGTACAAGAGCAAGAAGATCAACAGTCTGTCCTATATCCTTTTCTCCCTGGGCGGAACAGGGTCGTACCTTGTTTTCTTCGCTGATCCCCAGGGGTGGGCGCAGACCATGTTGGGAAATGGAACCGAGCAAAGCTATATCGATACCATGCAGACGACCGCAAATGCGGGAATCTTTATCGCCATGTTTGCCGCTCTCCTTGTAACAGCTTCTATCAGTGCATTTGTGGGCTGCAAAATGTTGAAGAAGCAGTTCGAAAAAGCGGGTATTACAGCATGATGGGTAACACCGTCCAGAAAGGGCTTTGGCTTGACCCGCGGGCCAAGCTCTTTCTTATTTTGATGTGTGTACTGAGTTCCATGTTCGCGCCTTCTCTTACCTATCAGTTTGCGCTTGTCCTGCTGATTGCTGTATTAGGAGTGCTTTGTGGAAAGTGGAAATATGCCGTAAAAGGGGTATGCTTTTATGCGTTAGTCTGTGCACTGACAGTCTGGATTATGGCGGCTATGACGGGGACGCTGCGGACCATGTTTGTTGCGTTCCTTGGGCTATTTCACAAGGTTTACGCCTGCGGGATGCTGGCAGGGATAGTCTTGTTTACAACAAAGGTCAGCGAATTTTTATCCGCCATGAACCGAATCCATGCCCCGAAAAAATTTGTCATCACATTTGCGGTCATGCTGCGCTATATTCCAACCGTCCAGGAGGACTGGCATTTTATCAAGGACGCCATGCGTATGCGGGACGTATCGCCCTCCCTGGGCGGATTCCTTTCCCATCCGGGAATGACAGTAGAGTGTATCTATGTTCCGCTGATGATGATGGCCTCCAAAGCAGCGGACGAGCTTTCTATCGCTTCTGTTACCCGCGGGATCGAGAATCCCAATCCCCGGACCTGCCTTGTCCAGATAAAATGCGGGATTGCAGATTGGACGGCGATGTTATTTGCGGTTGCTTTCTTTATTTTTGAATTATGTAAGCGGGGAGGTGTGATCGGGTGATTGAGTTTAAAAATGTATCATTTTCTTATGAGGGACAGGAGCATGACAGTCTGCATGGAATCAGCCTGAAAATTGCAGACGGGGAATGTGTCTTGTTCTGTGGCCGCAGCGGGTGCGGAAAAACAACGGTCACAAGGCTGGTAAATGGCTTGATCCCACAATTTTACCAGGGAGAACTTCAGGGGCGCGTGCTAGTGGACGAACAGGAAATCAGTGACCTGCCCATGTATCAGATCGCTGCAAAGGTGGGGTCTGTGTTTCAAAATCCCCGGACACAGTTTTTCAATGTGGATACGGACAGTGAGATTGCCTTTGGAATTGAAAATGAGGCCAGGCCGGTAAGGGAACTGGAGGAACGGGTAGAACAGACAACAAAAGATTTGCATATTGAAAAGCTACGAAACCGAAATATTTTTGAACTGTCGGGCGGAGAAAAACAGAAAATCGCGTTTGCGTCGGTCTATGCAATGAACCCGGAAATCTATCTGCTGGACGAACCATCCTCAAATCTAGACATGGCTTCCATCCAGGAATTGAAAGAACATCTGCGGCTGATAAAGAGCCAGGGCAAAACCATTTTGATTGCGGAACACAGGCTCTATTATCTGATGGAGCTGGCAGACCGCATTGTTTATCTGGAAGATGGGGAAATAGCAAGGATTTTTACGTCAGAGGAATTTCTCCGGCTGACGGAAACCGAACGGGAACACATGGGGCTGCGGGCAGTTGACCTGACAAGGGTTCTTCCTCCAGCCATCCATCCTACGGTTCTTCCTCCTACATTAGCAATCCGTGATATTACGCTGCGTTATAAAAAGAGGACGATTCTACACCAAATTGCTCTTTCTGTCGCAAGGGGAGAAGTCATTGGGGTTGTCGGTCATAATGGAGCCGGAAAAACCACGTTTTCCCGCGCTCTGTGCGGGCTTCATAAAGACTGTGAAGGTGAGTTCCTTTGGAATGGTCAGCCGCTAGAACACAAGTTGAGGCTGAAACGCTCTTATATGGTGATGCAGGATGTGAACTATGAATTGTTTGCAGAAAGTGTGGAGGCAGAATGTTCCTTCGGAATTCGAAACCCGGATCAGGATTTAGTAGAAACAACCATGGCGGAACTGGGGCTTACAACCTACCGGGAACGCCATCCCAACACGCTTTCCGGTGGACAGAAGCAGCGGGTGGCTGTGGCAGTCAGCATGATCTGTGGAAAAGATTTGCTGGTGTTCGACGAGCCCACCAGCGGACTGGACTTTGACAGCATGGCGCAGGTGGCGGGATTGATCAAACGGTTATCCGAACAGGGAAAAATCATTTTTATTGTCACCCATGATTTTGAATTTGTCTGCCGTACCTGCTCACGTGTCTTGCATTTTGATGAAGGGGAAATGCCGGATGACATCCCTGTTGTGATGGATTTCCTCCCAAAGATCCGGGAACTGTTCTCTGTTTCAGGGGGAAAGGAGATGTGAAGTGATGAAACAGAAAAAGAAAAACAGGATTGCATTGCTACTTCAATGGGCCGGTGAGCAGAAAATCTGGCTGCTACTGGCAATTCTGCTAGCTATGGCAAGCGGCCTATGCATCATTGTACCGTATATCGGGATTTACCGTGTGATGGATGCCGTTTTCCAGCATAACTGCACAAACGAGTTTGTCGTCCAGACGATTATGATGATTGCCGTTTCTGTGGTCCTGCGTTTTGTTTTATTTGGGTGTTCCGGTGTGGCTGCCCATAAAGGTGCTTACGGCGCTTTGTTCAAGGTGCGCTGCATGGTAGCGGAGCATCTGGCAAAAGTTCCTCTTGGTACGATGAATGAGAGGCGGATCGGGGATATCAAAACAGTACTGAATGAAGACATTGAAAAATTAGAGTTGTTCCTGGCTCATAACCTTCCAGACCTTGTGTGCTATATGGTAGGGCCGGTAGCAATTTTCATTTATTTGATGACAGTAAATATCCCATTGGCACTGGTTTCCCTGGTGCCGTTGATTCTGGCTGTTGTGGTAATGGGGGTTATGTTCCGAAATACAGATGACCTGATGGACCGGGCGAACCGATCCATTACAACGCTCAATTCTGTGATGATCGAATATATCAGCGGCATGAAGCTGATTAAAGCGTACAACATGGGGAGCAAATCGTTCCAGAAATTTTCAGGTGCAATTCAGGAAGAGAATGCCATGTGGAATGAAACATCCCGGAGAATGGGACCTCCTTACGCAACCTTTGTGGTTCTGATCGAATGTGGGATGCTGCTAATGGTTCCCCTGGGCGGAATGTTCTTCCTGAAGGGCTCCCTGGCGGCCGGCGCTTTTTTGCTGTTCGTCTATGTCGGCTCCATGTATCTGACAGAGATCCGGCCTTTGCAGGAATTGGGGACAAACTTTGCGAATGTCCTGGGTGCCATTACCAAAACAAAAGAAATATTGGATGTTCCTGTTTATGAAGGCGGAAAGGACTTCCCGAAAAACCATGAGATTGAACTTAAAAATGTACGTTTTTCCTATGATGGAAAAACGGATGTATTGCAGGGAGTCAACCTCACAATCAAAGATGGGGAACGCATGGCACTTGTGGGACAGTCCGGTGCGGGCAAGAGTACCGTGATCGAACTGATCTCCCGGTTTTATGATGTGCAGGAGGGGGAGGTGCTGATCGGCGGGGTCAATGTGAATGAACTGAACTATGATACCATCCTGAAGAATATTGCCATTGTATTCCAAAAGACATTTCTTACCCGTGACAGTGTCCTGGAAAATATCCGTATGGGCTCGGACGCCAGTCTGGAGAAAGTACGAGCTGCCGCCAGGGAGGCGCAGATTGATGACTTCATCATGTCACTGCCAGATGGTTATGACACAAAGGTAGGCAGTTTCGGCTCCCGTTTCTCTGGTGGAGAAAAACAGCGGATCGCCATTGCAAGGGCAATCCTGAAAAATGCCCCCATTCTGATCCTGGACGAAGCGACAAGCGCCTCTGACCCGGAAAATCAGATGGAAATTGATAAGGCCATTCAGAACCTCTGCAAAGGCAGGACGGTCATTGTGGTAGCGCACAGGCTGAGCGCCCTGAAAATGTGCGACCGTGTGGCTGTGGTAGAGAACCATACAATTACCAATGTCGGCACCCATGAGGAAGTACGGAAAGAGAAC
>ENA-OQJM01000343-OQJM01000343.1-human-gut-metagenome-genome-assembly--contig:-NODE-343-length-10120-cov-2.002502_pt1 | contig 10120 bp, 16 predicted proteins | sample MGYA00242607_ERZ504773 | MGnify/ENA primary metagenome ERZ504773 (study PRJEB26092, sample SAMD00036355) | human gut metagenome | host: Homo sapiens | study: EMG produced TPA metagenomics assembly of... | reverse complement strand
TCCATTGGAGAAGATGGTGGCCATAGACAGATACTGGGCTAATTTAGAATTTCTAGATTGATGCGGTCGCCTTCCGGAGATACAAGCTCCACGGTTCCCCTGCACTGGTCAATGACAGAGAAAAACTTTTCTACGTCTGTGATATTCTGAATCTTCATGGCATATCCTCCTGTGTTTGTATGCATTTTCCTGAAATGGAAAAGGCTGGTAATTTTTTAACATATATGATTATAGCAGAAGGGCAGGGGAAGGGCAATTATGAATTTTCATAAAAAAACAGGGATTAAAGGGTGTTTTTTATCGCATCTAACAGCAGGGAGGAGACCCGCAGGCCGCCCCGTCCTGTCCCTATGGAAATATCTGGTTTATTGCTGCCGTGAAAATCGGAGCCGCCTGTGGGGAGAAGATGGTGGCGCGCAGCCATTTCCTGGAGCTTGGCGCTTTCCAGGCGGTTGTGGGAGGAGTGATATACCTCCAGGCCTTTCATGCCCAGGCCTGCCAGATAGGCGATGAGCTCCCGCATTCCGAACATCCGCTTGAACTCCTGCTGGATGCGGTCGGCCTTGTCCGCCGAGATGCCGGGCACCTGCGTGAGCCGGGCCGGGTCGTTGGCAATCACCTCAAGCGCCTCGGCACCGAACAGGTCGATGATCTTATCCGCCGTCTTGGCCCCGATGTACGGCAGTGACCGGCTGGCAAGGAAGGCGTACACCGCTTCCAGATCCTTGGGCATGTCGGTCTCGCACTCCTGCGCGTGGAACTGGCGGCCATAGGTGGCGTGGTTCTCGTAGCGGCCGCGGCAGACCACGCTTTCGCCCGCGTGCAGTTCGCCCACAATGCCGCACACCACCGTGACCACACCGCCGCCGGACACCTCGAACACCATATAGCCGTTGTCGGTGTTCTCGTAGATGATGTCCTCCACGGTGCCCTCGATCTGTTCCAGCTGCTGCTCTGCCATGCGCTCACCTCCTGCCAAATTACACAATCATAAGTAGTATAACGCTTTTGGCGGGATTTGTAAATCATCCGGGCAGACTGCAGTGCAGCCCTACCGTGGAGAAACACATGATACAGTGAGAAATATATAACTTACTTATGTTTCTTTTTGCCAGTGTATCAGGTTGATACACTGGCCTGCCCTGATACACTGACTCACTGTATCAATCAAGGGGGCACTGTATCAGCTTGATACACTGTATTTTTCATCGCATCAGCGTTAATAATCCGTCACTGTATCAGATAACACTCCCACAGTAGCACCTGATAAAGTTCCCTGAAACCAAGGGCTACCCTACAGCCCAAACAGCAAAAAAGCTCCCCTTTGCAGGAGAGCTTGCGAACATTCTTTAAGCGTTTGCGGTGCGGGCATCGTGTTCCTTCTCGATGTCCTTTTCCTTCTGCAGGCGTTTGCGCACCACAAAATAGGCCGGAATGAGGAAGAAGCAGGCAAAGAACCATGCCACCGGGCTTGCGATGCAGGCCGCAAAGTAGCCCCACAGCGGCACGAACCAGAAGCCCACCATGGCGCGGGCGATCATCTCGGCCACACCGGCAAACATGGCAAGGCCGGAGAAGCCCAGACCCTGAATGGTGTAGCGGTAGATAATGAGCACCGCCAGCGGGATGTAGAATACGCTGTTCCAGAAGATGAAGCTCTGGGCGTTGGCCATGATGGCGGTCTCGCTGGCATCCAGGAACAGGCCGATGAGCAGCTTATCCGTCACGCGCAGGATGAGGAAGGACGCAATGCTGTACACGCAGCCGATGCCGAGGGCGGTGTACACACCCCGGTCCACACGGTCCAGGTCCTTTGCGCCCATATTCTGGCTGGCATAGGTGGTCATCGCTGTGCCGATACTCTCCAGCGGCACGCACAGGAACTGCGCCGCCTTGCCGCCGGCGGTCTGCGCGGCCACGATGTCGCTGCCCAGACCGTTCACCGCACCCTGCAGCACCACGCTGCCAATGGCCGTAATGCTGCACTGCAGGCCCATGGGAATGCCCATGCTGCACAGCTTTGCGCAGTGGGTCAGGCTGAAACAGCCCTCTTCCCTGCTCCAGCGCAGCTCCGGGTAGTGGCGCATGATGTAAATAAGGCTGCCGATGCCCGCCACAGCCTGACTGACCACAGTGGCAAATGCCGCACCGAATGCCCCCATATGGAACATGATGATGCACACCAGATCCAGCCCGATGTTCAAAAAGCTTGCCACCAGCAGGAAATACAGCGGGCGCTTGCTGTCGCCCAGTGCACGCATGGTGGCGGCAAGGAAGTTATAGAAGAAGGTGAAAATCAGGCCTGCAAACACGATGCGCAGGTAGCTGACCGCAATGGGCAGGATATCGGCGGGCACCTGCATCAGCTGCAGCAGGGGCGTGGCCAGAATGACGCACAGCGCCGAGAATGCCAGAGAAAACACGGTGCCTGCAATGGCGGTGGTGGACACCTGACGCTCCATCAGCTGGGTATTACCGGCACCGAATGCGGTACTGACCAGAATGCCGGCACCCAGACACATGCCGTTGATAAACAGGATGGCCAGAGTCATGAGCGGGTTGGAGGTGCCGACGGCGGCAAGGGCTTCCTCGCCCACGAACTTGCCCACGATGATGCTGTCGGCGGCGTTGTAGGTGAGCTGGAACAGGTTGCCAAGTACCAGCGGAATGGTAAAACGGATCAGGAGCGGAGTAATGGCTCCCTTTGTCATGTCGTTTGTCATGGGAACTCTATGATTTCTCCTTATAACGTATTTACGATCTGCCGTCCGGGCAGGATGGCAAGGGCAGAGCGGCTGGCACCTACATGGATGAGCTGTGCGGCCGCCTGCAAAACGGCACCGGATGCCACCGAAGCCGGGATGGCATCGGTGCGCAGCACCTTTTGCGCGGCCCGCTGCGCATCGGTGGTGTTCACCGCCACCACGTTGTCCACCACATAGGCGTTGAAGTTTTCCGGCACAAAGCCGTAGCCCAGATCACTGATGCCGTGGGGGCCGGTCAGGCCGCCGCCCAGCGCCTGCGATTCGTAAGGCTCCACGGCGGCGATGCGCACATCGTTCGTCCATGCCTTGATGGTCTCGCCCACGCCGGTCACGGTGCCGCCGCTGCCCACGCCGATCACGATAGCGTCCACGGCGCTTTTGCCCTCCCGCGCGATGCTTTGCACAATGGCAGGGCCGGTAACGCGGCGGTGGTACTCCGGGTTATCATCGTTGGCAAGCCAGTCCATGTAGTACCAGCCGTTGGCGGCGGCGGTCTGTGCCGCCAGACGGCGGGCACCGTTCACACCGCTGCGGGCCGGGCTATGGCGGATCTGCGCACCCAGCCGCAGCAGGGTCTCTTGCCGCAGGGCGGGGGCATCCTCCGGCATCACCAGAACCACCGGGTGACCGGCGGTCAGGCCCGCCAGCGTGAGCGCAGCGGCAAACGGGCCGGAGGCCGCTTCAATGATGGGCTGACCGGAGATCAGCTTCTTTTTTTCAATGGCAAGGGCCAGCATCCCTTCGGCAAGGCCGTCCGGGCCGTGCCGGTGGGGCCTGCAAAGTCCAGATAGGCATACAGCCGTCCCTTCAGCCCGCAGGCGGCAGCATAGCCGCGCAGCTCCACGATGGGGCAGGCGCTGAGCGTCTGGTAAAAATTGGGGTAGATCGGCACGAAGACCCTCCTTTCATGGGATACAACAATATTATCCTAACGCAAAAGGACTGCGCGCGTCAAGATGCGTTTTAGCAAAAACGGCGAATTTTTGGCGGATTTTCTGGAAAAATCTCCGAAAGGCTCTTGACAGGATGCGGTGCATCTGCTATACTTCATCCGTAAAGCAAATGAACTTTACATCGCTTCTCGAAAGTACAGGCACAAAACCGGGGGATCAGAGGATGGCAAAAGATCTGGAAATGGGCTATCTGCTGGACTTCTACGGTGAGGTGCTCACCGAGAAACAGCGCGAAATGCTGCGCCAGTATTACAACGATGACCTTTCGCTGAGCGAGATCGGCGAGAACTTCGGCATCACCCGTCAGGGTGCGCGGGATGCCATCAAGCATGGCGAGAACGCGCTGAAGGAGCTGGAGGAAAAGGTCGGCTTTGCGGCGCGTTACCGCCGCGTGCAGCAGAAGCTGGAAGAGCTGGAGCAAATGGTGATCGATGCACGGTTCGAGTGCACCGGCCCGCAGGGCCTGACTACCACCGAGTACGAACACCAGCTGACCAAAATGTTAAAGCTCATCCGCTCCATCGACGAAGCAAACGAGAGCTGAAACCTGTGAAAGGAGCACCGTACAATGGCATTTGAATCCCTTACCGACCGCCTTGCCGGTGTGTTCAAAAAGCTGCGCGGTCACGGCAAGCTGACCGAGGCAGATATCAAGGCCGCGATGCGTGAGGTGCGCATGGCCCTGCTGGAAGCCGATGTCAACTACAAGGTTGCCAAGGACTTCTGTGCAAAGGTGTCCGAGCGCGCCATGGGTCAGGAGGTCATGGAGAGCCTGACCCCGGCACAGCAGGTGGTCAAGATCGTCAACGAAGAGCTGGTTGCCCTGATGGGCGGCAGCGAAGCGGCCCGCCTGAACATCAAGAACAAGGGCCAGACGATCATCATGCTCTGCGGCCTGCAGGGCAACGGTAAAACCACCCACGCCGCAAAGCTGGCAAAGTACTTTATCAAACAGGGCCGCCGCCCCATGCTGGTGGCCTGCGATATTTACCGCCCTGCGGCCATCGATCAGCTGCAGGTGGTGGGCAAACAGGCGGGCGCACCGGTGTTCACGCTGCCGGGCGCAAAGCCGCCGGAAATTGCAAAGAAGGCGCTGGCACACGCCAAGGATTACGGCAATGACATCGTGATCCTGGATACCGCCGGTCGTCTGCAGATCGACGATGTGCTCATGCAGGAGCTGGTGGACATCAAGGAAGCCGTTCCTGTGGACGAGACCCTGCTGGTGGTGGATGCCATGGCCGGTCAGGATGCCGTGAACGTTGCCAAGACCTTCAATGAGAAGGTGAGCATCGACGGCATCATCCTCACCAAGACCGACGGCGATACCCGCGGCGGTGCGGCACTTTCAGTGCTGGCCGTTACCGGCAAGCCCATCAAGTTCCAGGGCACCGGCGAAAAGCTGGACGATCTGGATGTGTTCCACCCGGACCGCATGGCAAGCCGCATCCTGGCATGGGCGATGTGCTGAGCCTGATCGAGCGCGCACAGGAGACAGCAGACGAAAAGGCTGCCGAAGAGACCGCCAAGCGGATGATGGAGAACAAGTTCGACATGAACGACATGCTGGACCAGTTCGCACAGATCCGCAAGATGGGCGTGCAGGCGCGATGCTGAGCATGCTGCCTGGCGGCAGCGGCATCGATCCCAGTCAGGTCGATGAAAAGGCGTTCGACCGCATCGAGGCCATGATCTATTCCATGACCAAGGAAGAACGCGAGAAGCCCTCCATCATCAACCCAAAGCGCAAGCGCGCATTGCAGCAGGCAGCGGTACCACCGTGGCGGATGTGAACAAGCTGCTCAAGCAGTTTGAGATGATGCAGAAGATGATGAAGCAGTTCAAGAAAAGCCCCAAGGGCTTTGCCCGCCGCCTGGGCGGCATGATGGGCAACCCCAATGCCTTCCGCGGACTGAAATAATTTTTGTGATACAACCCCCTTGCGGGTTTGTACAATATAATCAACATGCGCCCGCAAGGGCCGCACAAAACAATTTTTGGAGGATATTTACCATGGCAGTTAAGATTCGTCTGCGCCGCGTTGGCGCCAAGAAGGCTCCCTTCTATCGTGTTGTTGTTGCTGACAGCCGCTTCCCCCGTGATGGCCGTTTCATCGAAGAGATCGGCACCTACGATCCCAACAAGGAGCCTTCCGAGATCAAGATCGACGCTGAGAAGGCAAAGCAGTGGATCGCCAACGGCGCACAGCCCACTGATACCGTTCGCGTCCTGCTGAAGAAGTCCAACGTTCTGTAAGTAGGGAGGGCTGACTCATGCAGGAGCTGTTGCTGGCAGTTGCCCGCGGTCTCGTGGAGGATAAGGAAGCCGTTAAGGTCACGGTGGACGAGCCTCGCGAGGACGGCACCATCGTCTACCACCTGAGCGTGGCAGAGGGAGATATGGGCCGTGTCATCGGCAAGCAGGGCCGGATCGCAAAAGCCATTCGTGTGGTGATGCGCGCGGCTGCTGTGCGGGTCGATGAAAAGGTCCTTGTTGAGATCGACTGAGCACCCTACAGGCCCTTTGCCCTTGCGGCAAGGGGCCTTTTTGATTATAGGAGCAAGATTATGCAGCAATATCTGGAAGCGGGCAAGGTCGTGACCACCCACGGCGTGCGCGGCGAAATGAAGCTGGAGCTTTGGTGCGACGGCGTCAACTTTCTGAAAAAGGTGGGCAGGCTGTATGCATCGGCCCAGGGCGGCAGGGCCTATAAGATCGTGTCCATCCGCGCACAGGGCCAGATGGCTCTGCTGCAGCTGGAAGGCGTGGACGATATGGATGCTGCCCGTGCGCTGCGTGGGCAGGTGTTCTACTTTGACCGCAATGATGCCACCCTGCCCGCAGGCCGCTGGTATGTGGCCGACCTGATCGGGTGCGAAGTGCGGGATGCCGACAACGGCAGGGTGTACGGCGTTGTGACCAGCGTGGATCACCCCGGTGCACAGGATATCTACACCGTCAAAGCACCGAACGGCAAGGAATACATGTTCCCGGGCGTGGATGCTTTTCTGAAAGAGCGCAACCCGCCGGAGGGCTATCTCCTCGTCACCCCCATTCCGGGCCTGCTGGACGATGACTTTGACAGCGAACGGGAGGAAGAGTGAGCCATGGGAATGCGTGTGGACATCGTGACCCTGTTCCCGGAAATGTGCCAGCAGGTGCTGGATGCCAGCATCATCGGGCGCGCGGCAAAGAAGGGCTTTATTGAGACCCACTGCCACCAGATCCGGGACTACACCCTGAACAAACAGAAGCAGACCGACGATTACCCCTACGGCGGCGGCTGCGGCATGGTGCTGTATGCTCAGCCCATCGCAGACTGTCTGCGTGCTGTGCAGCAGGAAGTGGCTTCACAGGGCCGTCCGGCCCCGCATATCGTGTTCCTGACGGCAGGCGGCCAGCGCTACACCGAGGAACACGCAAAGCGGCTGGCCCAGTACGATAACCTGACACTGGTATGCGGCCACTATGAGGGCATCGACGAGCGTGTGATCGATGCTTTTGCGGATGAAGAAATCTCCATCGGTGACTACATCCTCACCGGCGGCGAGCTGGCCAGCCTTGTGGTGGCGGACAGTGTGCTGCGCCTGAAGCCCGGCGTGCTGGCTGAGCAGAAGGGCTACGAGGAAGAAAGCTACTGGGACGGCCTGCTGGAGTATCCCCAATACACCCGTCCCGAGGTGTGGGAAGGCCGCGCCGTGCCGCAGGTGCTGCTGGGCGGCGACCACCAGAAGATCGATGCATGGCGCGGGGAACAGAGCCGGGAGCGCACCCGCCTGCGCCGCCCGGAGCTGTACGAGAAGTGGTGTGAGACCCACCCTGTGACCGAGCTGCCCAAGTGGAAGCGCGGCGAGAACATGCGCCTTGTCAAGACCGACGAGCAGTTTGCTGCTGCTGCCCGCATCTTTGTGGAGGGCCGCCGCACCACCTGTGCCGAGAACTGGACCCCGGAATACTGTGCCAGCCTCAACGAGGAAGAATATCTTTTGCAGCTGCGGCAGGAAAAGGCCGCAGGCTGGGTGTGCTACCTGCACACCACCAAGGATGTGCCGGACGGCATCGTGAGCATCAACCACAAGGTGGGGCACATCGAACATCTGTTCGTCACTGAAAAAGCCCGCGGCAGGGGCATTGGCATGAAGATGCTGGACTTTGCCCGCAGGAAGCTCAGCGAGCACGAGCACCCGGTGCTGAGCGTGCTGAACACCAACACCCGCGCCATAGCGCTTTACACCCGCATGGGCTGGAAGCTGACCAGCGGCACCGAGCTGGAGTTCACGCCGGAGCAATATCCGGCTGTGGTGAAAAAGTGTGCTCTGGTCTGGATGCGGTACGAGGGCAGCGCACAGAAGTAACTCCGGGCGGCAGCTGCAGGTGCATCGGACAGCGAAAAAGACACGAAAATGGATACTCGGACCGGAGGGTATGGTGCTGGAAACGCACAAAAACGGCCGAGATATTGCCCGATGGTCGAAAAAATGTTGAAAACTTTTGTATCTACCCTCTAACCTTCGGGGAATAATTTTATTATCTTTGTATAAATAATGAAAAATGGGCCGCTTTTCATTGGAGAAACCGCCAAAAATGCGCCGGGGGGCTGTACAACCGTTTCGACTTGCGCTAAAATAATCGTAACGCAACAGGCACAGGATACAGATTCTATACCCAAAACGATATTAGATAGGAGCGCTTTACTATGTACGTGAAAGAAGTTACCGTTGAAAATCAGGTTGGTCTGCACGCTCGTCCGGCTACCTTCTTCATCCAGAAGGCTAACGAGTTCAAGTCTTCCATCTGGGTCGAGAAGGAAGAACGCCGCGTGAACGCAAAGAGCCTGCTGGGCGTTCTGTCTCTGGGCATCGTGGGCGGTACCACCATCCGCATCATCGCTGACGGCGCTGATGAGCAGGCTGCTGTTGACGGCCTGATCAAGCTGGTGGAGTCCGGTTTTGCTGAGTAATTTGTGTCTATAAATGGAGCGGCGGGGGAACCTGCCGCTTTTTGTTTTCAAGGAGAATCCATGACCAAAGCTGAACTGTATCAGAAAGCCTGTATGCTGCCGCTGCTGCCCGGCGTGTATATCATCCGGGATAAGACGGACACCATCATTTATATCGGCAAGGCAAAGCGGCTGCGCATCCGGGTGAGCCAGTATTTCCGCGAGGGCTGCCCCACGACAACAAGGTCAGCCAGATGATCGCCCATGCCTATGCCTTTGACGTGATCGTCTGCCAGAGCGAGTTTGAAGCGCTGGTGCTGGAAGCCAGCCAGATCAAGGCCCACACGCCGAAGTATAACATCCTGCTCAAGGATGATAAAGGCTACAGCTATATCAAGGTGACAAAGGAGCCATGGCCCCGGCTCTCCTTCGTGCTGCAAAAGGAGGAGGACGATGCTGAGTATATCGGCCCCTATACCTCCAGCTTTGCGGCGCGGCAGATGGCAGAAACCGCCATGGATGCCTTTCTGCTGCCGCGCTGCAATAAGCGCTTCCCGCAGGAGATCGGCAGGGGCCGCCCCTGCCTGAATGCGCACATCGGCAAGTGCATGGCAGTGTGCAGCGGCAGGATCAGCTGCGAAAACTACAATCAGGCCGTCAAGAGCGCTGTGCACCTGATTCGCTACGGCAAAAAGGACATCCTGAAGATCCTCAACGAGCGGATGCAGGAGGCCTCGGACCGGCTGGAATTTGAGACGGCGGCGCTGCTGCGGGACCAGATCGCAGCCATCACCAAGGTGAGCGCTGGGCAGAAGGTCATTGTGGACCCGGATGTGGAGATGGATGTGGTGGCACTGGCAGGCACGCCGGACAGCGTGTGTGCGGCGGTGCTGCGCTTCCGGGACGGACGGCTGACCGATAAGCGGGAGTTTTTGTTCCACGATACCTCGGACATTGCCGCCGTGCGGGAGGAATTTCTGCCCCGGTATTATCTGGATGACGAACAGATCCCAAAGATCATTGCGGTGGACGAGCTGCCGCCGGACAGCGACGCTTTGCAGCAGGCGCTGAACGAAAAGCGCGGCAGTGAGGTGCAGCTATATGTGCCCCAGCGGGGCGATAAGGCCCATCTGGTGGAGATGGCCCACACCAACGCGGTGGAGCGTCTTGCCCGGGAAAGCGGCCGTTACGCCCGGGAAGAAAAACTGCTGGACGAGCTGGCGCAGGTGCTGGGCCTTGCAAAGCCGCCCCGGGCCATTGAGAGCTACGATATCTCCAACTGGGGCGATGGCTCCAGCGTGTGCGGCATGGTCACCTTCAAGGACGGCAAGCCCTACAAGGCGGGCTACCGCAAGTTCAAGATGAAGACCGTTGCGGGCACTGACGACTATGCATCACTGGCAGAGACTGTCTCCCGGCGGGCGGCAGAGTATGAAAAGTACGCAGAGCTTGACAAAAAAAGG
>ENA-OQJM01000340-OQJM01000340.1-human-gut-metagenome-genome-assembly--contig:-NODE-340-length-10195-cov-1.709972_pt1 | contig 10195 bp, 14 predicted proteins | sample MGYA00242607_ERZ504773 | MGnify/ENA primary metagenome ERZ504773 (study PRJEB26092, sample SAMD00036355) | human gut metagenome | host: Homo sapiens | study: EMG produced TPA metagenomics assembly of... | reverse complement strand
AGACAGTATGCGGAAGAGGATGTAAAAGAAACGATTGCCATCTGGAACGAAGTTGTAAAAGAAGGGATCGCATTTCCACAGAAAGAGACTCTTACAGAGTCGACAGGAGATCTGTTTTTTAAAGAGCAGACATTTACGGGGATCGCTTATGACGAAGAGAAAAAAGAAATTGTCGGAATGTACATTTTGCATCCGAATAATATCGGAAGATGCGGTCATATCTGTAACGCCAGCTATGCGGTAAGCAGAGATTCCAGAGGACTTCACATAGGAGAAAAGCTGGTATCCGACTGTCTGACCCGGGGAAAAGAGCATGGTTTTGGTGTCCTGCAGTTTAATGCGGTTGTGGCCTGCAATGTTCCTGCAAGACATCTTTATGAGAGACTTGGATTTACCCAGCTTGGCGTGATCCCGAAGGGGTTCCTATGAAGGATGGACATTATGAGGATATCTGTCCGTATTATCATGAACTGTAAGAGAATTTTGAAAGGATTTTTAAAATGAAAAATCTTCAGATCACTGCATACATGCAGCATTTTATACGGCAGCAGGTCATGCCGGGAGACATCTGTATCGATGCAACAATGGGAAATGGCAATGACACGGCTCTGTTAAGCCAGCTTGCAGGAAAAAGGGGACGGGTTCTGGCTTTTGTACATTCAGAAGCAGGCACTGGAACATACGAAGGAGCGACTGAAAAGAGATAACTGTCCGGAAAATTATCAGCTTCTTCTGGAGTCTCATGAGAATATGGATGTTTATGCAGAAGAAGAAACCGTGTCCTGCATCACCTTTAATCTGGGATATCTTCCCGGCGGAGACCATTCGGTGGCGACCAGAGCAGACAGCAGCAAAAGAGCGGTAGAAAGCGGACTTAAGCTTCTGAAAAAAGGCGGACTTATGACACTTTGCATTTACAGTGGCGGGGATACGGGATATCAGGAACGGGATGAGATGCTTGCGTTTATCCGTCAGCTGGATCCTCATAAATATCTGGTGATCCTGTCGGAATATGCAAACCGGCCTAATGATCCGCCCATACCGGTGCTGATCATCAAACTGCAATGAATACATAAATCGGTTACTGTCCGAAATACAGGACACAGAGCCCGGAGGGAGCTATCATGAATGATTACATATATTATTATACTGCTTGCAGTCAATATCCTGGCCTTTGTGCTTTTCGGAGTTGACAAGCAGAAAGCCCGTCGTAATAAATGGCGGATCCCGGAGAAGACCTTGATCTTAAGTGCTGTCATCGGTGGCAGCGTCGGGGCGATCCTTGGCATGAGATTTTTTCACCACAAAACCCGAAAAGCCAGATTTGCAATTGGTGTACCGGTGATACTGCTGGTGCAGATTGGTGTGGTGTGCCTGGTACAGTGGGTGATGAAGTAAAACTATGAAGGCAATAACTATAAATGCAATAACCATAAATACAATACCTGTCTGAAAAAAATAAGACAGCTGTCACAGGACAGAGGAGAGACCAATACTCCACGCCTGGGGCAGCTGTTATTTTTTTCATAAAAGGATGCTCAAAAATTCCTTCTTGACAAATACTTTTATGATGATATAATTTGATAATCAAAATATTTTAAGATAAAAGATAATTCAGAGAACAGCAGTACAGATTTATACAGACTGATTTAAGACAGATATCATGGAGAAAAATATGACAGGTAAAATATGTGGAACCGGTTCGTGGGCACCGGACAGAGTGTGGGATAACAACGATCTGGCAAAGATGGTGGAAACCAGTGATCAGTGGATTCGGGAAAGAACCGGTGTGGTACAGAGACATATTGCAAAAGAGGACGAAGATACTGTGACGATGGCAGCGGGGGCAGCATTAAAAGCTCTGGAAGACGCAGAAATGAAGGCAGAAGAAATCGATCTGATCCTTGTGGCAACCATTTCTCCAACAGAGATCATGCCCTGTGTGGCATGTGGGGTGCAGGAGCGGCTCGGAGCGGAAAAGGCTACCTGCTTTGATCTGAACGGCGCCTGCACAGGATCTCTTCTGGCACTGAACACTGCGCAGGCATACCTGGCCCAGGGAATATATAGGAATGCCCTTGTGATCGGAGCGGAAAAACTATCCGGTTTAACGGACTGGACAGATCGTGGCACCTGCATTCTTTTCGGGGATGGTGCGGGAGCAGTCGTGCTGAGAGCAGAAGAGGGTGGAAGCTATGCACAGGTAACCCATTCCATTGGAAAAAAAGGCGGTGCACTTACCTTACAGAGCAGAAATCAGATCCGTTATGAAAATGATCCGAAGGCAAAGGAAACTTACATACAGATGAACGGAAAGGAAGTGTTCAGCTTTGCCGTGAGCAAGGTACCGGAGGCTGTGAAGGAGCTTCTTTCCCGAGAGCAGGTTTCCTGTGAAGATATCAGTTATTATCTTCTCCACCAGGCAAATGAGCGGATCATCCGTTCCGCAGCAAGGCGGCTGGGCGAAGACATTTCCAAGTTCCCTATGAATATGGACAGATACGGCAATACTTCTTCCGCAAGTCTTCTTATCCTCCTGGATGAGATGAAAAAAAGTGGAAAACTGCAGCGGGGTGACAGAATGGTCCTTGCAGGCTTCGGCGGCGGACTGACGTACGGAGCAAGCCTGATCGAGTATTAAAGCCCCTGTTAATGAATTGTTAAAATAAGGCTATGTAGTGAATGCGGATGTTTTTATCCGCTTGATCCAAATAAACCGCGGATGCTTTTATCCGCTTGATTTAATTTTCCGGAGGTAAAAGATGAAAACAAGAGTTACAGAATTACTTGGTATTGAATATCCCATCATCCAGGGCGGTATGGCCTGGGTGGCAGATCATCACATTGCGGCAGCAGTATCCGAGGCAGGCGGCCTGGGACTGATCGCAGCGGCAAACGCACCGGCAGAGTGGGTGCGTGAGCAGATCCGTGAGGCGAAAAAACTGACAGATAAGACTTTTGGTGTAAACATCATGCTGATGAGTCCAAGTGCCGATGAGGTTGCGAAGATCGTAGTAGAAGAAGGGATCAAGGTAGTAACAACCGGCGCCGGAAGCCCGGAAAAATACATGGAAGCATGGAAAGCAGCCGGAGTAAAGGTGATCCCGGTTGTTGCATCTGTAGCTCTTGCAAGAAGAATGGAGCGCTGTGGCGCAGATGCAGTGGTAGCAGAGGGAACCGAGTCTGGCGGACATATCGGTGAGACAACCACTATGGCGCTGGTACCGCAGGTCGTGGATGCAGTAAAGATCCCGGTAATTGCAGCAGGTGGAATTGCAGACGGTCGTGGGATCGCGGCAGCCTTCATGCTGGGTGCAGAAGCCGTACAGATGGGAACCCGATTTGTGGCAACAGAGGAATGTCACGTACATGAGAATTACAAACAATTCCTTCTGAAAGCTAGGGATATCGACACAAGAGTAACCGGCCGTACCACAGGTCATCCAGTCCGTACCTTAAGAAACCCTATGACAAAGGAATATCTGGAGAAAGAAGCTGCAGGTGCATCCTTTGAAGAACTGGAAATGCTGACACTTGGTGGCCTCAGGAAGGCTGTTGTTGACGGCGATGTAAAAACCGGAAGCGTTATGTCCGGACAGATCGCAGGTATGGTAAAGGATGTACCGACCTGTAAGGAGCTGATGGCAAGACTGATCAGAGAGACAAAAGAGACTGTAAAGAAAAACAGTTTTCTTGTGGAGGAATAATAAATGGGAAAAACAGCATTCATCTTTCCGGGCCAGGGTGCACAGAAGGCCGGAATGGGAAAAGATTTTTATGAGAAATACGATACAGCAAAGGATGTTTTCGCCTCTGCCGGTGAGTGGCTGGATCTGGATATGAAAGCACTTTGCTTTGAAGAAAATGACAGGCTTGACCTGACTGAATATACACAGGCTGCACTGGTCACTACCTGTCTTGCCATGGAGAAGGTGGTAGAGGAGATGGGACTTCATCCAGATGTAACTGCAGGATTAAGCCTTGGCGAGTACTGCGCTATTGAAGCTGCCGGCGGCATGGAGCTGAAGGATGCTGTTACTACCGTGAGAAAAAGGGGAATCCTTATGGAGCAGGCAGTTCCGGCAGGTAAGGGAAGCATGGCAGCAGTTATGGGAATGGAGACAGAGAAGATCGAGGAAGTGCTTGCAGACATTGCAGATGTAAGCATTGCAAACTACAACTGTCCCGGCCAGATCGTGATCACAGGCCTTGCGGAGGCAGTTGCGGAAGCCTCTGAAAAGCTGAAGGCAGCCGGAGGAAGAAGAGTGATCCCGTTAAATGTCAGCGGACCGTTCCACTCCGCAATGCTTGCCACTGCAGGAAAAGAACTGGGAAAGGTTCTGGAGGGTGTCACACTTCATGAACTTAAAATCCCGTATGTGACAAACGTGACCGCAGAGTATGTGGAAGATCCGGCGGAAACAAAAGCACTTCTGGAAAAACAGATTTCTTCTTCCGTGCGTTGGCAGCAGAGTGTGGAAAATATGATCCGTCAGGGAGTAGATACATTTATTGAGATCGGACCGGGAAGAACCCTTGCCGGATTTATGAGAAAGATCGACAGAAATGTAAAAGTATATAACATCCAGACCGTAGAAGATGCAGAGAAGGTCTGCCAGGAACTGGTATAAATATTGGAAAAAAAGATAAAGAATCAAAAATAAAGCAGGCATAGTGCAGCAGACAGAAATGCCAGGTAACAAATGCGGATCACGGATGACCGCATAACATCAGAAAGGAATTCATATGTCAGAGAAAAAAATCGCAGTTGTAACAGGCGGTGCACGTGGGATCGGGAAAGCCATCGCCCTGGAGCTTGCAAAAGCAGGAAACCTTGTAGTGATCAATTATAACGGCTCAGAAGAAAAAGCCCGGGAAACAAAAGCAGAGATCGAGGCAGCCGGCGGCCAGGCAGATATCCTGCAGTGCAATGTGGCAGATTTTGATGCATGTGAAGCTTTTTTCAAAGCTGTTGCAGAGAAATACGGACGTGTTGATATCCTGGTAAATAATGCCGGAGTTACGAAGGACGGACTTCTCATGAAAATGAGTGAGGAAGATTTTTCCAGAGTTGTTGACATCAATCTGAAAGGAACCTTCAACTGCATCCGTCATGTGTCCAGAATGATGCTGAAGCAGAGAAGCGGCCGGATCATCAGCCTTTCATCGGTGGTAGGCCTTCGTGGAAATGCTGGACAGGCCAATTATGCGGCATCCAAAGCCGGGATCATCGGTCTTACAAAATCCGCTGCAAAGGAGCTGGCATCCAGAGGGATCACGGTCAACGCCATTGCACCGGGATTTATCAAAACAGACATGACGGACGTGCTTTCTGACAAAGTAAAAGAAAATATTGCGGCATCTATCCCCATGGGAAGCATGGGAACAACAGAAGACGTGGCAAAGGCAGCTGCATTTCTGGCATCAGACGGTGCACGTTACATCACAGGACAGGTACTTCGCGTAGACGGCGGAATGGCAATGTAAAGAAGGCTCCCCGGAGTCAGGAGGATAGATTGATGAAAAGACGAGTAGTAGTAACAGGACTTGGAGCAGTAACACCGATCGGAAATGATGTGGAAAGTTTCTGGAACGGAGTAAAAGAAGGAAAGGTGGGGATCAGACCGATCACCCGTTTTGATACGACCGGATACAAGGCAACACTGGCAGCAGAGCTTAAAGATTTTGTGGCAAAGGATCGCATGGATCCGAGAACTGCAAGAAGAATGGAGCCTTTTTCCCAGTATGCGGTAGCAGCTGCACTGGAAGCAGTGGAAAATTCCGGGCTTAAGATGGAAGAGGAAGATCCGTACATGGTAGGCGTTATCATCGGCTCCGGTGTGGGAAGTCTTCAGGCTACCGAGACCAATGAGAAGAAGCTTATGGAAAAAGGTACCTTCAAGAGTGGATCCGCTTCTTGTTCCGAAGATGATCACAAATATGGCAGCCGGAAATGTTTCTATCGCTACCGGACGCAAAGGAAAAATAGCACCAACGTGGTAACGGGCATGTGCGACAGGAACACATTGTATCGGAGATGCTTTCCGTGCCATTCAGTATGGTGATGCAGATGTAATGCTTGCCGGTGGTACAGAGGGAGCTGTTTGCCCTATCGGTATCGCAGGCTTTGCAAGCCTTACTGCACTGAGCACAAGTGAGGATCCGCTGCGTGCATCCATTCCGTTTGATAAAGACAGAGGCGGTTTTGTTATGGGCGAGGGTGCAGGTGTGGTTGTTCTGGAAGAGCTTGAGCATGCCAAAAAGAGAAATGCCAATATCCTGGCAGAGGTTGTGGGATACGGTGCAACTGCAGATGCTTTCCATATCACATCTCCGGCCGAGGACGGAAGCGGCGCCGCACGTGCTATGGAAAATGCCATGAAGGAAGCAGGTGTTGCACCGGCGCAGGTAGATTATATCAATGCACACGGAACCGGAACACATCACAATGACCTGTTTGAAACAAGAGCTATCAAGCTTGCGTTTAAGGACGCTGCCAAGGATGTAAAGATCAATTCCACAAAATCCATGGTGGGCCATCTTCTTGGCGCAGCAGGAGCTGTTGAGTTTATCGTATGCGTAAAATCCATTTTGGACGGATTTATCCATCAGACAGTGGGAACAACAGAAACAGAGGAGGAGCTTGATCTGAACTATATGATCGGCGCTCCGGCAAAACAGGAAGTTCGTTATGCAATGAGCAATTCCCTTGGATTTGGAGGACACAACGGAACATTGCTTGTAAAGAAGTATGAGGAGGACTGAAGCTATGGAATTTAACCAGATTCTTGAACTGATCGATCACGTATCTGCATCAGAGCTTACTGCCTTTACATATGAGACAGCAGATCTGACCTTAAGTATGGAGCATGGAAAGCCACAGATCATCCAGGGGGTTATGGGAGAAACTGTGGAAAACATTCCGGCAGTAGGAATGACCGGTGGAAAAGTCCGCAGGGCAGTGAATACAGCACCGGTGGCAGGCAAAGATCCTGTGGTACCGGCTTCAACAGATGAAATGGCAGTGACAGTGACAGGAAAAACTGTGGCAGAAGCACAGGGAGTGAAAGGTACTGAGCAGTCGGAAACCGTACCACAGAGCGGGGAAGATCAGACAGGCAGCCTGGTAACATCTCCGCTGGTAGGAACCTTCTATGCTGCACCGTCCCAGGATCTTCCGCCTTACGTTCAGGTGGGAGACAAGGTAAAAAAGGCAGGTTCTTGCAATCGTGGAAGCTATGAAGCTGATGAATGAGATCGAAAGTGATTTTGACGGCGAGATCGCAGAGATCTATGTGGAGAACGGACAGCCGGTAGAATACGGTCAGAAGCTTTTCCGATCCGATAAGTACCTTCAGATCAGAATCAGAGAATAAGAAAAATTATTGTTTCAGGAGGATAGAGAATGAAGCATCTTGATGTAAAACAGATCGAGGAGATCATTCCACACAGACATCCGTTTCTGCTTGTGGACTATATTGAAGATTATGAGCCGGGTGAATTTGCTGTCGGATATAAATGTGTGACCTTCCGCGAGGATTTTTTTCGGGGACATTTTCCCCAGGAGCCGGTAATGCCGGGTGTTCTGATGGTAGAAGCGCTGGCACAGGTGGGTGCGGTAGCCATTCTTTCCCTGGAGGACATGAAGGGAAAAACCGCTTATTTCGGAGGCATCAACAAGTGTAAATTCCGCAGAAAGGTAGCTCCGGGAGACAAGCTCCGTCTTGAAACAAAGATCATCCGCAGAAAGGGTCCTGTAGGCATTGGTTCTGCAGTGGCATCTGTGGATGGCGAGGTTGCCGTAGAGGCTGAGCTTACATTTATGATCGGGTAAGGTGATTGTATGATTCGAAAGTTACTGATCGCCAACAGAGGCGAGATCGCGGTGCGTATTATCCGTGCCTGCAGAGAAATGGGAATTGCCACAGTGGCGGTTTATTCTGAGGCAGATGAGGAAAGCCTTCACACACAGCTGGCGGACGAAGCAATCTGTATCGGACCGGGGCCATCTGCACAGAGCTATCTGAATATGGAACAGATCATCAGTGCAACCATGGTTTCCGGTGCGGATGCCATTCATCCGGGATTTGGCTTTCTTTCTGAAAATGCCAGATTTGCGGAGCTCTGTGAAAAATGCGGGATCACATTTGTGGGTCCTCCATCAAAGGTCATCCGTATGCTGGGCAATAAAAAAATTGCAAGAAGCACCATGATCGCAGCTGGTGTTCCGGTAGTTCCGGGCAGCGAAGGGGATGTGGAGGATATTGAAACCGGTCTTAAGGAAGCTGAGAGAATCGGTTATCCGGTGATCATCAAGGCAGCTCTTGGCGGTGGCGGAAAAGGCATGCGTGTGGCAAACACACCGGAGGAATTTCCGGAAGCCTATGCAACCGCCAGAAAAGAGTCTGAGATCGCTTTTGGCGACGGTACCATGTATATTGAACATTTCGTAGGTAAATCCGAGACATATTGAGTTTCAGATCCTTGCAGACAGCTTCGGAAATGTGATCCATCTGGGAGAGCGTGACTGCTCCATCCAGAGAAATCATCAGAAGATGATCGAGGAATCTCCAAGTGCTGCAGTTTCTCCGGAATTAAGAGAAAAAATGGGGCATGCGGCGGTGACGGCGGCGAAAGCAGCCGGTTATGTAAATGCGGGAACGATCGAATTTCTTCTGGAACCGGATGGAAAATTCTGGTTTATGGAAATGAATACAAGGATCCAGGTGGAGCATCCGGTAACGGAATGGGTAACCGGTGTAGATCTTGTAAAGGAACAGATCCGTATCGCATCCGGACAGAAGTTGTCCTATACACAGGAAGACATTAAACTGACCGGACATGCGATCGAGTGCAGGATCAATGCAGAGAATCCGGAGAAAGGATTCCGCCCGTCTCCGGGAACGATCACGGATATGTATCTTCCGGGAGGAAAGGGAATCCGCATCGATTCTGCAATATACAGTGGTTATACGATTCCGCCATATTATGATTCCATGGTGGCAAAACTGATCGTATGGGCGAAGAACCGTCAGGAAGCAATCCACAAGATGCAGAGTGCGCTGGGTGAGGTCATTATAGAAGGAATTGACACGAATGTGGATTATCAGTATGGAATTGTGAATCATCCGGATTACATTGAGGGAAATATAGATATTGAATTTATTGAAAGACTGTAGAGGTGACTGCTGATGAAGCTGGACAACGTATTTAAGAAAACCAGAATTGCTGTCGGAAGAAAGAATTATATTACATTTACCAGACGACCGGAAGTACCGGAGGGATTACTCCGCAAATGTAACAAGTGTGGAGGAGCAATTATTGCAGAGGATGTAAAGAAAGATCATTACATCTGTCCGAAGTGCGGGGGATATTTCCGCGTGCATGCGAGACGAAGGATCGAGATGGTTACAGATGAAGGTTCTTTGAAGAGTGGGATTCTGATCTTCGAGGGAGGGAATCCTCTGGAATACAAAGGATACGAAGAAAAACTGGAAAAACTGCAGGAAAAGACAGGGCTTTCAGAAGCAGTCATAACAGGAAAAGCAAAGATTGACGGCCGTGAGACGGCTATCGGAGTCTGTGATGGGAGATTTTTGATGGCCAGCATGGGAGAAGCAGTTGGAGAGAAGATAGCAAGGGCAGTAGAGCGGGCAACAGAAGAAAGACTTCCGGTCATCTTATTTGCCTGCTCCGGAGGGGCCCGCATGCAGGAGGGAATCGTCTCTCTGATGCAGATGGCAAAGACATCCGCAGCACTGAAGCACCACAGTGATGCCGGACTTCTTTATATCAGCATACTGACTGATCCCACGACTGGCGGAGTAACCGCAAGCTTTGCGATGCTCGGGGATGTGATCCTGGCAGAGCCAAAAGCTCTGATCGGGTTCGCAGGCCCAAGAGTGATCGAGCAGACCATCGGCCAAAAGCTTCCGGAGGGATTCCAAAGAGCAGAGTTCTTACTGGAACATGGGTTCCTGGATGCCATTGTAGAACGTCCGCAGATGAAAGCAGTACTTTCTAAAATCCTTGCACTTCATGAGAATGGAAAAGGAACAGATTTTAATAGAAAAGAATGTGCTCAGGATCTGGTGGCAGACGGAAGGAAAGAAGAAAAATTAACGGCATGGCAGAGAGTAGAACTTTCCAGACGAAAAGACCGTCCGGTAGGAAGTGATTACATTGATGCGCTCTT
>ENA-OQJM01000339-OQJM01000339.1-human-gut-metagenome-genome-assembly--contig:-NODE-339-length-10199-cov-2.816720_pt1 | contig 10199 bp, 10 predicted proteins | sample MGYA00242607_ERZ504773 | MGnify/ENA primary metagenome ERZ504773 (study PRJEB26092, sample SAMD00036355) | human gut metagenome | host: Homo sapiens | study: EMG produced TPA metagenomics assembly of... | reverse complement strand
TTTAAAAACAGTTCTTTGAATGATACTTTTCCTAACATAATACGCCAAGTATATATATTATTTTTTGATTCTTTGAAACCAATTTTTAGCTATAGGCTTTATAAACTAATTATTTTTTTTAAGCAACCACTTTATTTTTATTGTTCATTTTTTTAAAAATTTTACTTAAAAATCAAAGAAAATACCATATTGATAATACTATTTTTCAGAACATATTGCAACACCAAATAAAACAATGTACAAACAATGATACATGTACATATAAAAAACCAATCTTTCACAATAGTACCTATGAAAACACAAATAGGAATAAAACATAAAGCACCCCCCATGGCTTTACCCATATCACTAAAATTAGTAACCCTCACCGATGTGTATTTCCGTACACAAAATTCATTCACTATTAAAATCTGTGTTTCAGCATAAACAGATGAAAATGCAGCTCCTACTGCCCCATATTTCGGAATCAGATACAGATTAAGCAGAAAGTTAGCTATCGCCCCTCCTAAAACACTATATAAAAACTGTCGGTCCTTCCCTATACTGATAAGTACTTGTATACCATTCAAATTATTTAAGCCAATAGAAAGTAAGAGAACAGAAGCTATCTGCATCGGTAATATGGCACCATAGAATTGATTTCCAAAGAAAAGTGGAACAAAACTTGGCGAAACCATTATTATCCCAATCGTCAAAGGAAATGCCAAAAATGAAACAATTCCCAATGATTTGTTCATCAGTTCATTTACTTTATCCGTATCACCTTTATGAATATAGGTTGAAACACGAGGAACAGCCACAACTGATAATGAAGTAGCTACAGGTAATAACGCTTTGATGACATGCATAGCCGAGTTATAATAACCTACTTCTTGATAGGATGACTGAAAACCAAGCATCAAAGTATCTAGCATAGCATATATACTAATAGCCACTGAAGATGCGAACAATAGTAGAACGGCTCTAATATGTTGTGCACATCCCTTAAACTGTATATAGGGGTGAATACCCATTTTGTACAACTTTATATAGTTCCACATTTCATTAGCTATCATGGCAAAAACACCAAGAAAAATATAATTCAAAATATCATCTTTCGTCCTTACAAACACAAAAAGTAATAATACACTGATTATCTTAATTAACAAAGAACGAAATGTAATGTATCCAAACTCCTCTCTACCGCTAAAGAACCATTCAACTTTGAAAGGAGTAATATACAAAGCTATGCCAGCAAATAGAAACAACGTTGCATTTTCATTCAATTGGTCTATCAAGTAAACAGACAAAAGGTAAAAAAAACTAACGAACAAAGTTGAAAACAATTCTATTGAGATCATCTGAGATACAAACTCCTCCGATGCCTTCAAATCATTCTGTTTCTTTGCTATTTCCCGAATTCCATACAAAGGAATACCCAAAACAGCAAATAAAGCGAAATAAGATGAATAGGTATTCACAAAATTTGCAATACCTACACCCTCAGGATCTAGAACCCTTGCAATATAAGGTGCCGTAACTAATGGAAACAATACCTTGGATACCTGTAGTAAGAGATTATAAAAGAAGTTCCTCTTAATAGTCTGAGCCATATTCTATTAATATTCATTTAAAACATTCCAATTTTCCAATGCAAAAACTACACAAATTTAGTGAAAGAGTATCTTTAAACCACTACTATCACTCCACCTTCTCAAACGGAAAAGCCTGAAGATAACTAATAGCCACCGTCATATTACCAAAAGCAAACACCAGCTTTGTATTCCGATGCAGACGCATGATACACCCCTCCTTCCCTTGAAAAACACCACCCGTAATACGTATCTTCTGCTTTTTCTGAATATACTCCTCAAGAGGCTTATCCATCAGTTCAATGTTATAAGGCATGGATTCATACAGATAAATAAATTCTTCCATCTGTCTATGGGGAATAACAGCCACGCTATAGGAATTGCGGTCTTTTGCAAGATACTGCCGGGGGAACAGATGAGCAAGGATGAGATTCAACTCATCCAACGGGGCACATACAAACAGATAACCATCACCCGTGATTTCCTTTTCATCCGTCAAAGCGTTCAACTTCTGTACAGAGCCTGTCGCAAACGCCTCCTTTACGGCAAAGGCGGACTCCCGACGGGCCGCATATTCTTCCTTGCTATAAGGACACCGTTCAAAACGTCTTTTATGGTCAGCAGAGGTATATGAAAACACTTTGAAGCAGAAATATCTTTCTTCCTTCATGCCAGACCGGGTATTAATCATCACAGCTCTCCTGCCGGTAAAGATTTCGATATAGCGTTTCAGCTCTCTGTTGCGCAGGAACATATAATACCACTTGTGGTCAGGATATTCTTTTTCTTCCCCCGTCTGTAACGTGGTTATCAGATCTGACCCCTGGTCTGGGCAGGAAGCGATTGAACTGCATGGCAGTAACCTAGGCGCTTTACCCGTTATGTTTTGATTCTGCGGAAAAGAGTATTCAGTACCCAAATCCGCATCATTACAGATTTGCATCAAAACATAAATTATTTATCATTTGTACTTCTAAAATAAAGGCTTGTTGAAGCTTCATTTTTGGGGTTCTCTTAGTAAGAGATCCCCTTCTCTATTTAATTTATTGATAATGTGAAATATACACATCGTAATTCATAACCTTTTACGAACAATTCTCATACATTTCTTGTTAAAAGCATTTTAAAACAACAAAAGATTTCCATTTCTTGGGAATTATAGCTACTTTTGCAACCAAATGGGGATCTCTTACTAAGAGAACCCCATTTTTTATAAAACGAACCATGCTATCAAACAGCTGATTTTCAGATTTATCACACTTATTCATGATAAAAAATAAATTATCCTAAATTAGATATCACACGAAGTCACACAGCATTTCCTAATGGCACGATCCTTTAGATCAGCATTCTGCATATTTCTATATCTCCCCATACTAAAGTCATTCAATATTTTGTATCTATCACCAACAAGGCATATTTTGATTACTTTGCCGAATATTGAATATTCCCCCAGCTCTTATGTTAGGATTTTAGAAATATTTCTCCGAAAATGATCTGATTTTATCCAAGCCAATAGAACATTCAGGCTGTCATCCTACAGCCTGAATGAATACTTCCCCTACAGCCCCCTTAAAATAATCTGATTGGCTCTGTCTATCTGTGAAGTGGAGATGGATGCCAGATAAATATGAGTGGTCTTTTCATTATCGTGCCCCAACCCTTCGCGGATGATGTCTGTAGACACCTTCCTGTCCTGCGCTATGCTGGCCCAGCTATGGCGCGATATATAGAATATAAAAACAAAACACAAGAAAAATGCAATTATTGCACAATATATCAATGTATATCAGGTTTTTATAAAAAGAATGTAGAATTGCATTTATTGTTGATTTTAGCCATCGATAGTGTTATTTACAGTTTTTATGTTACTATTTTGTTGTGCAAAAAAGCACCTGTTTTCGATTAAAATCACTATCTTTGTAGAAGAAAATAAGCAATTCAAGTATATGGCTCGTACCAAGAAAATAGAATCAACCCCTGTACGCATCCGGTTCAAGGAACTGGAAAATGGAAACAAGTCTATCTATCTCGATATTTACTACGAGAAGAAGAGGCGGTATGAGTTTCTGAAATTGTACCTTATCCCAGAGAATTCCTCGGAAGCAAGAAAGCAAAACAAGCATACAATGAAAGCTGCTGATGCAATAAGGGCACAACGTATTCTTGAAATATCGAACAACAGAACACCCGTAACCATTTCAGAAAAGGCAAAGGTTTTACTGGTTGATTGGGTAAACGAGTATAAGAACAGAAGTATTCAACAAGGAAAGACATCATCAGAAAACCATGTGCATTCAGCCTTAAAAACAATTGCGGAAATACAATGCCAAAGCTCGTTTGTGCGATGTGGATAAGGATTTCTTGGATGGCTTTGTTGAATTTATGAAAGGGCAAAAAGCAAGGCGTACCAAAGTTCCTTTTGCCAAAAAAACCATATCCAATTATCTTGGGGTTATCATTACAGCCTTGAATATGGCAGTTGATGATGATGTGTTGTCTGTAAATCCCGGATTGGCTATTGACAGGAAAGCCATTTGCGGTGAAGAAACTCCACGCGAGTATCTGACTATTGATGAAGTCCGCAAGCTCATAGAGGCGGATGCACCAAGAGCAGATGTGAAAATTGCATTTTTGTTTTCCTGTTTCTGTGGATTACGGTTAAGTGATGTCCGTGCCTTGCAATGGAAAAAAATCATTGAAGATAACGGGAATATTCACATGGAGTTGCGACAAAAGAAAACTGGTCGGATGCTGTACTTGCCACTCAACAAGCAAGCGCAAGCCTATCTGCCTCACACTAAGAGAAGTGCTGAAGATTATGTATTTTCTCTGCCTTGCACTTCTACCATTGATTTACAGTTGAAGAAGTGGGCCCAAAATGCAGGAATCAATAAAAAACTGACCTATCACATGAGTCGGCATACTTTTGCAACAATGGAGCTTACCATGGGGGCAGATTTATACACAACTAGTCAGTTACTTGGTCATGCCGATGTGGAAACAACACAAGTTTATGCGAAAATCATAGATGCTAAAAAAGAAGCCGCTGTATTACTAATAGATTCTCTATTCTAATATTTATAGTCAAACAGAAATATATTGCAAATTTTGCATGTCGCAATTATCTGTGTATCAGTCATAGCAGAAAGAAATTTTTCGTAATTCAATTCTGTTTGACCATGACAATCTTATTTCTATTTTTAAATTATACAGTATGTATTGTTTAATTAAAAATACTGTGTATATTTGCATTTTGTAGTAAACAGCCTCTTTATGTCTGTTCCTCAGAAAGCTATGTTATCCATTATTGTATAGTAACATTAATCAAGATAACAAAATGCAATTAATCTTTTCATGAATAATAGTACAACAAAGGTATATGGCACGTACGAAAAAGCAAGTTAAAGTAAAGGAACCTGTCCGTTTACGTTTTAATGAACTCAAAGATGGCAGGAAGTCCATCTATTTGGATATTTACTACAATGGCCGGAGAACTTACCAGTCATTGAAACTCTATCTTGTACCAGAAACGGATGTGTCGGCGCAAATCCAAAAATGCCAACACACTCGCAATAGCCAATGCCATTAAGACCGAAAAAATTTTGGACCTGACCAACAAGATAGCAGGTATCACAGACCGTTCGTATAAAGCGAATATGCTTTTCACGGACTGGATGAGAGTTTATCGGCAAGATGTGGAAAAACGGGCTTCGGCATCTGCACTTATTTGGGTAGATCGGGTAACTAATGAATTGGAGAAGTACGATAACAGTGTTACCCTTGCAGAAATAGATAGGGATTATATTATGAGATTTCTCAGCCATTTACTAGATAGACCTGCACTCACACGTGACCATAACCAACTGGCCAAAAATACGGTTTTCCTCTACCTCTCTTATATACGGGCTGCACTGAATTATGCAGTTAAGGAGAACCTGCTCCAGTCAAGCCCATTCAAGAAAATCAAACGGGATATGCTTTCAGGTTCGGAAGCCAAACGTGAATATCTTACAGTAGAGGAAGTAAAACGTCTTATTGCAACTCCTTGCCGTCGGGATGATATGAAGGCTGCATTTTTGTTTTCCTGTTTTTGCGGTTTGCGCATTATGGACATCAAAAACTTGTGTTGGAAACACATTAGTAAAAACGGGAACAGGTGGCAGGTAGAAATACGGCAGTATAAAACCGGCGCATTGTTGTATTTGCCATTGAACATGAATGCACGGAAATGGATGCCGGAACAAGGGGATGCTTCTTCTGAAGACCGTGTATTTCCCAAGTTGAGTATTTGGTATAAAAGCATACTTCGCGATTGGGCCACAGATGCCGGAATAGAAAAGAAATTTTCATTCCACGTGGCGAGGCATACGTTCGCAACGCTGGCCTTGACCGCAGGGGTTGACATCTATACGACAAGTCAATTATTGGGTCATGCCAATATCAGACACACTCAGAGGTACGCACAAATCATCAATTCTAAGAAAGACCATGCCATCTCCCTTTTGGATGACGCATTTATCCAATAACTTAAAACAATAGATTTATGAAGCGTAACCGTAGAAATGATTGCCTTTTTTTAAAACAAGAGATTGGCAAACAAGCCGCACAAGAGTGTCGGAAATGAACGTGATGAACTTTTTGCCTTGCTGAAAGAAGCCTCTTTTACTTATCGGAAGGAAGTTATCGGTGAGAGTAAATTGTATGAACTGTATGTGGAGGATTTTCTGAACGGTCATTATTATAGTGACCACCGGGATGCCGCCGGGAAAAACCGACATCGGAAAAACATCGGTATTCTCAGAGGAATACTGACAAAACGTAAAGACCTTGTGGAGCTATTCTTCTCCAATATACTTTTTGCTCCTAACCGCATGGATGAGTTGCTTCGTCTGTTCAACACAACGAAAGCATCCTCCGGTCTGAAAGAAGAACCGGATAAGCCACGCCCTGAAACGAACCTTCCTGCCTTGTCTTTGGGTAGCTTTTTGAATGACAATCAACTGAGCCTCATTGCGCATTGTGCTAATGAGGCTCAACTTTTCACTACCCCTGTGAATGCAGGCATACTGCGTTCTCTTTTGGAAGGCACGTTGCATCAGCCGTTGAAGTCTGCCAATAACCGGTTGGTAGCTTTCTTTTTCGACCGGTTATGTCACCACCGTCTCATTCTCGGACGTTGGGAACATCTGTTGGAACAGGCCGGTTCCATATTGGGTTCCAAAGACGGCCGTCCGCTCAAACACGGCCAGTATTCCAGTGCACTTAGTCTTGCCAAGAGCAATCCAAACAGTATGCAGGAGGTAATCAGCCAATGCGTACAAGCTGTCAGAGAAATGACAGAAAGAAACACAACGGATAACAAGTGACACAGAAAAGGATAACAGTTCGGATAACACTTCCGAACTGTTACTCTCCTTTTTACAAGCATTGAAAAACACATATCTACCTTTGCCCCGAAGCGATAAAGTTTCGGGGTATCACTCCCCCATGTCTAACTCAAAAAAGAATACAAAATGAACCAACAAGAAGAAAGAAACTGTGTAGCGGTGTCCTGTTCATCATGTTTCCTGAAGCTTAGTATGCTCCAGAAACAAACGGAGAAGATTGAAAATATGCTGTTTTGCATCGAAAGAAAACACTCAATTTCGAAAGAAGCCTGCCTGTATATGGGGGCTGTCGAGAAGCCAGTTGTACAAACTTGCCAAGAACGGGCATATCCCCCACTACAGACCGTCCGGTAAACTGTTGTATTTTAACAAGCAGGAATTGGACGAATGGCTCTGCCGGAACCAAGTGGAAGAAACCGAAAAAAACTGTCCAAAGGAGATGCCGGACAGCATGAATGAATGTGTTGAACCCGATAAACAATTTGCATCATGACAGAAGCCGGATTTCTTGAAACACTTAAACGGGTAGAAGATGTGGCCGTCATCCTGACCCGAATGGAAGATATAAACGTAGTATTGGGCAAGATAACCACCATTGAAGCCTTCATTGATCGTTTCGGGACGCTTGAAGCCTTGATAGAGCGTTTTGAAAGCGTGGAGAATCAACTCTATTACCTGAAAGATATGCTGAATATTGATGAAGCCGCCAAATACCTGAATATCTCCAAAGGGCATATGTACCGGCTTACCTCCAACCGTGACATATCCTACACCAAACCGAATGGCAAGAACATCTTCTTTGAAAGGAAGGAACTGGATGAATGGAAACGGCGCAATCCAGTCCTTTCACAAAGGGAACTGGAAAGACAGGCTGCTATAATGACCGCCCATGACCACACCGGCAAGCCCAACCATAAAAAGAAAGGGGGAAAGCCATGATACCGACCCACCTGCTTCAAACCGGAAATGACATAGATCGTTCGGTTTATGAACAAATCCTGCAATTCATCCGCCTACGTGTCACCGAGACCTACGCTTTTCCGCCGGAAATTGTCCGTGTCGATGACATAACCATTGCCACGCTCGGCAACTTCAGTGCTTCGGTCGGTAAGCCCAAAAGCAAAAAGACTTTCAACATCACGGCAATTGTGGCTGCAGCGTTGTCGGGCAAAAACGTGTTACGCTACAACGCACATTTGCCGGAAGGCAAGCACAAGGTGCTTTATGTAGATACGGAACAAAGCAAATGCCATTGCCACAAGGTGCTTGAACGCATCCTGAGACTGGCCGGGCTACCTACTGACCGTGAAACGGACAACCTCGAATTTTTCATGCTGCGGGAATACAGCCCCAAACAACGCCGACAGATTATCAACCATGCGCTGGCTTCCGATCCGGGTATCGGTTTTGTTGTCATTGACGGCATCCGTGACCTCCTGTATGACATCAACAGTCCCAGTGAGTCTGTTGATTTGATAAACGACCTCATGCGCTGGTCAAGTATGCACGACCTCCATATCCATACAGTATTACATCTGAACAAAGGAGATGACAATACGAGAGGACATATTGGCACAGAACTGAATAACAAAGCGGAAACCATTCTGCAAATCACCAAGAGCCAGTTTGACGGTAATATCAGTGAAGTAAAAGCCATGCACATTCGTGAAAAGGAGTTTGAGCCGTTCGCTTTCCGCATCAATAACGATGCCTTGCCTGAACTGGTGGGAGAATACTCGTTTACACAAGAGCGTAAGGGCTTCTGCGAATCCATTTCCGATGTACAACACGCCCAGGCTCTCAGGCTGGCATTCAGCGAGGGGGACATAACCGGATACAGACCGCTTATCAAAGCGCTCCAACAGGGATATACCGAAATCGGCTTCAAGCGTGGCCGGAACATCTGCATTGAACTGAACAAGTATCTGATGGGGCGTGGCATTATCGTGAAACAGGATAAGAGCTACCATTACAATCCGAAGGTGCTGGAGTATAGCGGCTGTACCTCCGATAAAGAGGTTTAGTTTAACGTCGGTGTATATATAAGATAAACTTTATTAAACCCGAATAGAAACACAAAAGTTATTATGAACATAGCCCAGACCAAACAAATAGATATTGTGGACTTCTTGAAAGCAATCGGTTGTTTCCCTACAAGGGAAACCGCTTGTGCGGCATGGTTCCGTGCCCCGTATAGGGAAGATATGACACCTTCATTCAAAGTCAATAAAAATCGGAATATCTGGTATGATTTCGGACTTGCCCGGAGTGGCGACATCATAGACTTGGGTATTCTTATCTATCATACCAATGATATATCCCGTGTACTGAAACTGATAGAAAACGCCACCCCGGGAGTACCTGTCAAGGCAAGAACATTCCTGCCCTCTTCTGAGGAAAGGAATGAGATCTTGCGGAACATCCAAATCGGTGCGCTGACTTCGGTAGCCTTGAAGTCCTATCTGGCTTCACGGGGCATTGATATGGAAATCGGAATCAGGGAATGCTGGGAGATACACTATACCTGCCGTGGAAGAGCCTACTTCGCTATCGGTTTTCCTAATATAGCCGGTGGATATGAAATGCGCAGTCCGTACTACAAAGGGTGCATTGCACCTAAAGACATATCAGTGACCAACACCACAAAGACCACTTTGGCATGTTGCCTGTTTGAAGGCTTTATGGACTTTCTTTCTTATTTGACACTAGTAAAACAAGGAAAGTTGCCGCCTCCGTGCAGACAGCCGGATTTAATTGTACTGAACTCGGTGAACAACCTGTCCAAAGCTCTGTCCCGGTTGAAAGCATACAAGAAAATCTATTGCTTCCTCGACAATGACGATGCCGGACGAAAGGCGGTGGATCTGCTTCGGGAAATGAATACGGCTACGGTATATAATGTGATGGAGGCGTTTCCTTATTATAAGGATGTCAATGACCTGTTGCGCGATAAGAAAAGGATGCCGTGAATTGACTTTAAACAAAAGAATCATGTCCTACACAAGTTTATGTGCTGGATATTTTGTATTTTTGCCTAACAATTAGAACAATGGAACAAGAACGATTTAAAGAAATACTGGAAATAGGAGAAACCATTCGGGTGGAGTTTAAACGCTGTGGAAATGGCATTGAAAGCGATACCTATGAAACGGTATGCTCTTTTCTCAACCGTTTTGGCGGTGATCTATTTTTAGGCGTGACGGATTCCGGTCGTGTTGTCGGCGTACCTGAAAATTCC
>ENA-OQJM01000337-OQJM01000337.1-human-gut-metagenome-genome-assembly--contig:-NODE-337-length-10262-cov-1.942378_pt1 | contig 10262 bp, 10 predicted proteins | sample MGYA00242607_ERZ504773 | MGnify/ENA primary metagenome ERZ504773 (study PRJEB26092, sample SAMD00036355) | human gut metagenome | host: Homo sapiens | study: EMG produced TPA metagenomics assembly of... | reverse complement strand
CTCCACGTTCTTGAACGCCGGCAATGCGATAATGTCCGCAACGGTAACCAACAGCCCCTCCGTCCCATCGCGCATGAGAAGCGATCTTCCAAGAAGATGCGATACGGTACGCATGATACCGCATCGCGAGGAGCGCGTTCGGACGACCGGCCGCGCTTGACGAGAATTACGCGTGCGAACCGGAAGGCTCCCCCGGCCTCGATCTCGAAGAGGCGACCCTCAGGAGCTAGGTCATCCTGCCGACGTGGCCGCAAAATGCTTCCCATGACAATTTCGCAAGCGTTTTCGAGCTGCTCGCACCCGCAAACACGGGCGTCACCCACCATAATGCCTGGTCGCAACTTCGCTGATTCGAGAATTCGCCAGTTCGTGACGGCAAACTTTGCCATGGGTGCCGCTTTGCGCCCAGCTCCGCATACAGTCCGCAACCGCCCCGAGCGAGAGGCACCCGAACGGGAATCCTTTCGACAGAGGGCGGAAACGTCGCTTCCCCACGCGACCTCACACCTGCGCTTTGCCGGGAACCCTCGTCTTACGAAGACGTAAGCTGAGTGTAAGCGGCGGTCAAGGCGTCCGTCATGCGCTCACGGTATAGTTGAACCCGTGAACGCACGATACGAGGAGATCGCCATGAGCAAACCGTTGAGCATCGCCTGCAAAGCCGTCGGCGCAACCGTCATCATAGGAGCATTCGTGCTGGTGGCCTGTCTGTTCTCGGAGAGCAGCCGCACCATGTATCCGATCAGCCGCACCCGCTGAGCCCCAACCGGAGACCAGCCGCCCGCGCCGCGGAGGCCGTAAAACCCGCGCGCCGCGCGCTCTACCCCTGCTTTTCAGGCATCCTCCACAGCAGCACGAAGCCCAGCACGAACAGCACGGCGATGGACAGCACGCCCAACGACGAGTTGCCCGACAGCTGGGTGAAGAAGCTGACCAGGAACGTGCCCATGACGGCAGCGTACTTGCCGAAGATGTCGAAGAAGCCGTAGTACTCGTTGGCGTGCTCCTTCGGAATGAGCTTGCCGAACTCGCTGCGCGACAGCGCTTGGATGCCGCCCTGGAACAACCCCACGCAGATGGCCAGCATCCAGAACTCCGCGGCCTCGCGCAGGAAGAACGCCGCGAACAGCGTGATGCAGAAGTACGCGCCGATAGCTACCAGCAGCATGCGCTTCGTGCCGAATCTTGTGGACAGACGCCCGTAGGCGATGGCCGACGGGAACGCCACGAACTGCGTCACCAACAGCGCCAAAACCAGCTGCGTCGCATCGATGCCGAGGTCGGTGCCGTAGCTTGTGGACATCTTTATAATGGTGTGCACGCCGTCGATGTAGCAGAAGAACGCTAGCATGAAGTAGCGCAGGCGACGATCCTTCCAAATACGTTCAGCGTGCGGAAGAGGCCGGCGAACGTGTCGCGGATCAAGCGAGGAGCACGTTCCTTGTAGTGCGTCTGATGCACATCGCGGATAAGGGGCACGCTGAACGCCACCCACCAAACGGCCGTGATCAGAAACGCGATCTTCATCCCGATGTCCATGGGGATACCCACGCTGGGCCCTGCCAGCACCACGATCAGGCACAGGATGAACGGCACGCACGAGCCGATATAGCCCCAGGCGTAACCCTGCGACGACACCTCGTCGTAACGCTCGTCGGTGGTGGCGTCCACGAGGAACGCATCGTAGAACACCATCGAGCCGTTCAGCATGATGGACGCGACGACGTAGATCACGAGGAAAGCCAGCGCAGCCGACGGGATGCCCAGCGCCGCCAAGGCGATGGCGCCCGTGCCCACGGTTCCGATGAAGAACTTCTTCTTGTTGCCCTTGAGGTCGGCCAGGCTGCCCAGAACCGGCATGAGCAGCGCCAGCAGAAGCGACGCCACCGTCTCGGCATAGCCCCCACGCCACCACAACCGACGAACCCGGTTCGGCTAGCGTCTTGAAATACACGGGGATCAGCGCCGTCGCAAGCAGCACGAAGGCCGAATTGCCCACATCGTAGAGGATCCAGCTTTTTCTCCTGCTTGGTCAGCTTGCCTGCCATGGCCTTGCCTCTCGTCTCGTTTGCGTCAACTTGGGATTCCTTCTTCACAAGTGCGAAACCGAAGGTTAACAAGTCCCCGCTCATTGTATATGATAGCGCGTAGCGTCACCGGTAAAATTCAAGTCAGAACGGAGCGTCATCCCCATGCCCGCACTCATCACCCACGACTTCTTCGGGCGCGACGTCTACGACCGCCTGTACACCTTCATAGGCGGCTCGCGCGACGAAGCCGACGCCTTCCTGTTGGGCAACCAAGGCCCCGACCCTCTGTTTTACCTGGTACTCAGTCCGCAGTTGCGCGCGCACAACCGACTGGGCTCGACTATGCACAACAAAAAGCCCAGCGAGCTTCTAACCGCGCTCAAAAACTCACTCGGCATCCTCAACAGCGCCGAGCGCGAAGTGGGTCGCGCCTACGCGCTGGGTTTCCTCTGCCACTACACGCTGGACTCCACGATGCACCCGTTCGTGTACTTCCACGAGTACCGGCTGTGCGACGCCGGCGTTCCAGGCCTGACGCGCGCCGACGGAAGCGAAGTGCACGGCACGATCGAGAGCGAACTGGACGAACTGGTTCTGTTTGAGAAGCGCGGCGAGACCATCGCCACGTTCAACCCCTCCGCCGAAATCCTCAACGCCAGCAACTTCGCGCTGCACGTCATCTCGAAGATGTACGCCTACGTCGCCCTCACCGTGTACGGCGAGATCGTCCCCGCCGACCTGTTCGAGACGGCCGTCAAGGACTTCCGCGTGGCGCAGCGCGTGTTCTACTCGCCCTCCGGCCGCAAGCGCGCCCTCTTCGGGCGCGTCGAAGAACTGCTGCGCCCCTTCTCGTTCTACAAGTCGATGAGCCACCGCCCCGTCGCGCTTACCGAAAGCCAGTTCGACAACCGTGCCCGCGAGGCGTGGGAGAACCCGTTCACGGGAGACATGAGCACCGCAAGCTTCTGGGATCTCTTCGATGAGGCGCTGGGAAAAGCGCAAGACAACCTGTTCGCATTCGACGAGGACGGATTCGATCTCGCAGCAGCGCGCGCCATCACCAACGAGCGAGACTTCTCGGGCGAACCCGTTGTGGCGCTCGTGGTGTCGGTCGAGGACGGCGCTGCCGACGCGCAGCCGCAGCCCGCCGACGAAGCGTAAGCGCCCCATGCTGGACGTCGCCCTCACCATCCCCTTCTGGCTGGAGCTTGCCGCTGCGCTGACCGGCGGCTTGTCCGGCGCCATGAGCGCGGTGCGCGCACGCTACGATATATTCGGCGTGGCGTGCATCGCCATCATCACCGGTTTGGCCGCGGCATCATGCGCGACATCCTGCTGCAGAACTACGGTATCTACGCGTTCCAGAAGCCTACGCTGATCATCGCCTGCGCCATCGCGGGCGTGGTGGTGTTCTACTTCGGTAAGCTGGCCACCTATCTCGACCCCATCGTCGACTTGTTGGACAACCTGTCGGTAGCGCTGTGGGCCGTGATCAGCGTGAGCAAGAGCCTGTCGGCGGGGCTCGACATCATCCCGTCCATCATCCTGGGCACCATCACCGCCGTGGGCGGCGGCATCCTGCGCGACATCTGCATGAACCGCGAGCCCGAGGCGTTCCAGGCCGGCGCGCTGTACGGCAGCGCCGCGCTGGTGGGCTGCATCGTGTACGCGTTGATGAGCCAGAACCACATCCTGGACAACTACGCCGCGCTGTCCTGCGTGGTGCTGGTGCTGGGGCTGCGCTACGCGTCGCTATTCTTCGGCTGGCGCACGAAGCCGCCGCGCGACTACTCCGACGTGGTGACCCGCGCGGTATCGAAGCCGGTACGCTCGGTGGCGAATCGCGTGCGACCGCCCAAGGGCAAGGTGGAGCGCGACAAGGAGCGGCACGGTTACGAGAAGCTGCGTGCGTTCTGGGCGCGCATGAACGGCGAGTACGTGGCCGAGCGCAGCAAGGACGACAAGCTTGCCGCATCCGACTCGCAAGCGGCCAGATCGTCGGCCGGCACCGCCGCAGCCAGCGACCCCAGCGACCGCATCATCGTGGACCGCGAGGAGCTCCACCGCATCATGGGCGGCGAAGAAGAGAAACCTCGCGACCCCTTCGAGCCAAGAAGCTAAAACCAAGCCACCGTGTCCAGCGCGTGTCAAAGGGACGGGGGATCTGACACGCTCGCGACACCGCGCCTCGCAAAACGGGAAAAAGCGTGTCAAATCCCCCGTCCCTTCGACACGCTTTCCTTCGGTTACACGTTCTTCAGCAGGATGGAGTTCATCGTGTCGGCGGCGTGCTCGCACGAGTCGCAGCACTTCTCCATACGGTCGAATATCTGCGACCACACCAGCACGCGCATGGGGTTCTCGCGGTCGTGCGTATGCAGTTTGCGAATGACCGTCATGTACAGCTGATCGGCCTCTTCCTCGTAATCGTTCACGTCGATGATGAGCTGCTTGAACATCTTGGACTTCTTGAAATTGCGGAAATCCTCCATGGCCTTGTCCAGCGCCACGCAGCTCTTCTTGATGAGGTGAGCGAACTCCAGCGCATCATGATGGATGAAATGCACGTCGTACATGTAGAAGCGTTGCATGACGTCTTCGATGTAGTCGATGATGTTGTCGAGGTACTGGGACATGTTGATGATGTCCTCGCGCTCGATAGGCGTGATGAAATCGGTAGCAACCGTCTTGAAGATGGCGTGGTTGATCTCGTCGCCCTTGTGCTCCAGCTCGTGCGCGCGCTCCATGACCTCTTTGAGATGCTCCGCCTCGGTGAAGCTTTCGATGGCCTCGATCAGCAGCTCGGCTTCCTGAACGGCAACTTCCGTCTGTTTCTCGAACGCATCGAAATAATCGAACTTGTCCCTCTTGCCCACAGGGTCCTCCTTTACGAGAACATTAAGAACAGGTGGGCGAACGCGAATCCGAGCAGACCGCACCCCGGAAACGTCAGCACCCACGTTTTCACCATATCGATTGCAATTCCCCACTTCACCGCGCTTTTCCGCTTCGCTGCGCCCACGCCCATGATGGCGGTCGTATTCGTGTGCGTCGTGGAAACCGGCAAGCCGGCGAAGGTGGAGAGCATAAGGCAGAAAAACGTTGCCACGCTGGCGGCGAATCCTTGGAACGGCTCGAGCTTCACCATATCCAGGCCGACGCTTTTTATGATGCGCTCGCCGCCGACGGCGGTGCCCAACCCCATGTTGAGCGCGCAGAAGAACATGAGCCAGATGGGCAGGATCATTTGATCGGCCTGCCCCACGCCCGTGGCCAACGTGATGGCCAGCACGAAGATGCTCATGAATTTCTGGCCGTCCTGCGCGCCGTGCATGAACGCCACGCCCGCGCCCGAGGCCACCTGAGCCCAACGGAAGAAGCGCGAAGTCTTCTTGCGATCCATGTTGCGGCAGACGCGTCCAAGCGCTTTGGAGTTCAGCCAACCCAGAAAGAAGCCCAGCAGCGTGGACAAAAGAATGCCGTACACCACCTTGATCCACTCCGCGCCGTTGATGGCGTCGAAGCTGCCCTGCAGCGCGATGGCCGCGCCCGTGAGGCCGGCGATCAGCGAATGGCTTTGGCTGGTGGGAATGCCGAAATACCAGGCCACGGTGCCCCACACGATGATGGCCACCATGGCGGCCATGAGAGCGATGAGCGACTGCTGGGAGTCGCCTCCGAAATCGACCATATTGAATATGGTGTGTGCGACGGCGGCGGTAAACAGAGAAACCACCAGCAGCCCCAGGAAGTTGCAGACAGCCGCCATGACGATGGCGGGCTTCGGCTTCATAGCCCTTGTCGATACGACGGTTGCGATCGCGTTCGGAGCGTCCGTCGCCCCATTCACGACGATGACGCCGATGTTGAGCAGGGTCACAACCACGAGGATCGGGTTGGACGCGAGCCCAGCGATGAACGAAGCCCACTCTATGGTCACGAAATCCCTCTCGACAACAACAGCAAAAAGGTTCAGCATTCCCCAGTTTAACGTAAATCTAACAAAGCGAAAGGGGCTCTTTTCTCTTTTCACGTTGGATTACGGGCGAAACGGCAAAATACAGGTAAAGTCACGCCCCGGCACCGCCTACGGGTAAAACCCCTGCAATCGGTAGGAGTTAACCCCCGCTCTATCGATACGTGATAAAGTAACCGTTACGCAAGAAGAGGTTTCCGCGTCGCCGCGTCGCAAGCAGCTGCTCGAAGACGCCGGCGTGCGCTTCGTCGTGCACGCGTCCGAGGTGGACGAGACCTTGGAGCCCGACCTCCTGGCCGATCCGCCCGAGGCGTGCAAGAAGCTGGCCGAGCGCAAAGCCGGCGCCGTGGTGCAGGAGGTGCTGGCCGAAGACTACACAGGCATGGCCGCCGTCATCGGCGCCGACACCATGGTGGTGTGCGAAGGGGAGATATTCGGCAAGCCCGTCAGCCTGTCCGACGCGAAGCGTATGCTGCGCTGCCTGTCGGGTCGCACGCATGAAGTGCTGACGGCTGTATCCGTATGGATGGTGGCCGCGCCCGAGCCCGAGAACATCTCGCTGGGCTTCCGCACGTTCGTCGATCGCTCGGCTGTGACGTTCCGCGAGCTGACCGACGAAGAGATCGTCGACTATCTGCGCAAGGGCGAGTCGTTCGACAAGGCCGGCGCCTATGCCGTGCAGGGGGCCGAGCCGATCTGGTGGCGCGCGTCGACGGCGCGATGGACACCGTCATCGGCCTGCCCGTAGGTCGTTTGCTGGAGGAGTTCCCGGACTTCGCGGGTTCGGCGTCCTGACGGACGGCGAACGACTCGACGCTGGGCGGCTGCGCCGCCCGATCTCTCAGTCGAGTCGAGGGCTCGCACATCGAAATGCGCTTCGCCTGCGCTCTCCCCACGATCCCGCGCGCCGCAACCTCCCTCGCTGACTTGCTGCGCCAGCCTATGGCATTTTCAACCTATCGTCCCAGTTCCCATTGCGAAATGTAAAAATCGTGACAGGCAGGCTGGCGTTACCGTATCGTCTCCTTTTCCCGGAGAGGCAATGGTACACTAGCTGAATTCAAGGTAAGCGTGACGCTCTCGCCCATTGATCTCGCAGATTGATCAGGGGCGATAGCGGAAGCGAAATGCGACGATAGAGGTTAGGAACGTGCACAACGACATTTCGGAGATCCTGTTCACCGAAAAGCAGCTCGCTGACCGTGTGGGCGAGATCGGCGCGGCCATCACGCGCGATTACGCCGACGCGGCCGACGAAGGCATCATCCTGATCTCGGTTCTGCGCGGCGCCGCTATCTTCATGGCGGATCTGGCGCGCAAGATCGAGCTTCCGCTCGAAATGGACTACATGGCCATCTCGTCGTACGGAAACGGCGCCAAGAGCTCCGGCGTGGTGCGTATCCTGAAAGACCTCTCGTCTCAAATCGAAGGGCGTCACGTCATCGTGGCCGAGGACATCCTCGACTCCGGTCTTACCCTGACGTACTTGCTGAAAAACCTGTCGTCGCGTCAACCGGCTTCCATCGAGGTAGCCACGCTTCTTCGGAAGAAGACGCTTGCGCAGGCGAAGATCGATTGCAAATATATCGGTTTCGAGTGCCCCGATGAGTTCATCGTGGGCTACGGGTTGGACTATGCGGAGCGGTATCGCAACCTGCCCTACATCGGCATCTTGAAGCCGGAGATTTACTAGCGAAGCTATCTTGGCGGTCGACCGGTTCGGCGTTGCCGAGTCGCGTCGTGCTAAGGGTATGCGGCATCGGCCGCATGCGATGACGGGCGGGCACGCGGGTCTGTCCGTCATCGCAGCGCGAGTCGGTGAGAAAAGGAAAGTTAAACGCTATGGCACAGCAAAACAAACAATCGCAGTTCCAGCAACCCAGCCCGAGGACGACCATCATATCGGTAGTCCTGTTCATGCTGGTGGCTTTCTTCGTGGGCCAGCAGTTCTTGAACATGTCGTCTGCCGGCGCCAAGCCTACCGACCGTCTGATCACGTCCGAGTTCGTGCAGGCCGTCGAGCAGGATCGCGCGACGAAGGTGGTGTACAACGCCGGCGACTACACGGTGTCGGGCTCGTACTATCCGCCATCACGGCGGGCTCCACCGGCGCCGATGCGTTCAACGAAGCCTTCCAGGCGCTCAACGCGCGCATGGCCACGCTGAAGAACCCCGAGACGGGCAAGGCGCTCGGCGGCGTGGGCACCACCGACATCAACGGGGCCACGCTGGGCGTGGAGCGCAACTTCACGTCCACCTATTACGGCGGCTCGCTCGGCGACCTCATGGCGGCGCATCCCAACGTGCCGTACGAGGTGGCGCTGCCCAGCCCGTTCGTGGAGCTGCTCGGCACGCTGCTGCCCTTCATCATCATCGGCCTCATCCTGTTCTTCTTCTTCAACCAGATGCAGAAGGCGAACAACTCGCAGATGAGCTTCGGCAAGGCCAAGACGAAGAAGTCCATCGAGGAGCGCCCCGACGTGAAGTTCTCCGACGTGGCCGGCGTCGACGAGGCCGTCGAGGAGATGCAGGAGATCAAGGACTTCTCGGCGAACCCGGCGAAGTACCAGTCCATGGGCGCGAAGATCCCGCGCGGCTGCCTCTTGGTGGGCCCTCCGGGCACTGGTAAAACCCTGCTCGCGCGCGCCGTCGCCGGTGAGGCGGGCGTGCCGTTCTTCAGCATTTCCGGCTCCGACTTCGTCGAGATGTTCGTCGGCGTGGGCGCGTCTCGCGTGCGCGACTTGTTCCAGCAGGCGAAGGATGCCAGCCCGGCCATTATCTTCATCGACGAGATCGACGCTGTCGGCCGCCAGCGCGGCACGGGCCTCGGCGGCGGCCACGACGAGCGCGAACAGACGCTGAACCAGCTGCTGGTGGAGATGGACGGCTTCGAGAGCAACGACTCGGTGGTGCTGATCGCTGCTACGAACCGCGCCGACGTTCTGGACCCGGCGCTGCTGCGCCCCGGCCGCTTCGATCGCCAGATCGTGGTGGACGCGCCCGACGTGAAGGGCCGCGAGAAGATCCTGCAGGTGCACTCGAAGGACAAGCCCATCGGCAGCGACGTCGACCTGTCGAAGGTGGCCAAGCTCACGCCGGGCTTCACGGGTGCCGACCTGGCCAACCTCATGAACGAGTCGGCGCTGCTCACCGCGCGTCGCGGCAAGAAGATCATCACGCAGCAGGAAGTGTCCGAGTCCATGGAGCGCGTCATCGCCGGGCCCGAGCGCAAGGGTCGCGTGCTGGACGAACAGACGAAGCACACCATCGCGTACCACGAGAGCGGTCACGCCCTGGTCGGTCACCTGCTTCCGCACGCCGATCCCGTGCACAAGATCTCGATCATCTCGCGCGGCCGAGCGCTGGGCTACACGCTGTCCATCCCCAAGGAGGACAAGGTGCTCAACTCGCTCGGCGAGATGCGCGACGAGTTGGCCGTGTTCATGGGCGGTCGCGTGGCGGAGGAGATCTTCTGCGACGACATCACCACGGGCGCATCGAACGACCTCGAGCGCGCCACGAAGATGGCCCGCGCCATCGTCACGCAGTACGGCATGAGCGCCGAGCTGGGCACGCAGGTGTTTGGCCAGCCGAACCACGAAGTGTTCCTGGGCCGCGACTACGGCAACACGCAGGACTACTCGGAGGAGACGGCGAAGCGCATCGATGACGAGGTCGCCCGCATCATGAAGGACGCGCATGATCGCGCCTATGAGATTCTGGCAAGCCATCGCGAGCAGATGGATCTCATGGCCAACGTGCTGCTTGAGCGCGAACGTGGAAGGCGAGGCGTGCCTTGCCCTGCTGGACAACACGTGGGACGAGTACCTCAAGCACGAGGACGAGATCATCGCGGCCAAGGAGGCCGAGGAGGCCGCCGCGCGCGCCCGCGACGAGCATCTGGCCGACCCGAACTGGAAGGAAGAGCCGGTCGAGCCGGGCGACCAGGATCCGAATCCGCCGTACCGCGAGCCTGCGGAGGGCGACGGCGACGATGCGCCCGCATCTGCTTCGTCGACGTCGGACGAGGCGCCTGTCGACGCTCCGGCTCCGCAAGCCCCTGAGCAGAAAGGCGACGGCACCGAACGATGATCTGGCGCTGCGCAACCTATGAGTTCGATACGAGAATGCCCATCGTCATGGGCATTCTCAACGTTACCCCCGACTCCTTCTCCGACGGAGGCCAGCACGACGGCTTCGATGCCGCGCTGGCTCATGCCGAGCGCATGGCGGAGGAGGGAGCCCGCATAATCGAT
>ENA-OQJM01000336-OQJM01000336.1-human-gut-metagenome-genome-assembly--contig:-NODE-336-length-10266-cov-2.015781_pt1 | contig 10266 bp, 11 predicted proteins | sample MGYA00242607_ERZ504773 | MGnify/ENA primary metagenome ERZ504773 (study PRJEB26092, sample SAMD00036355) | human gut metagenome | host: Homo sapiens | study: EMG produced TPA metagenomics assembly of... | reverse complement strand
TGCCGCCTGTGCGGCGCCGAGGGCGTCTACCTGGACGAGCTGGTGGACGAAGCCACCGGCGAAACCTACTACCAATGCAACGACACGAACTATTGTGCTTCGTCGGCTTGCCAGCCGACGAAGCCGGTCGACGCTGCGGCGGCTTCTGGCACCGAATCTTGCGGCTCCAAGGCCTCCTTACGTGCAGCAGCACGCTTCGTCGGCCTTTCCCCGCAATCTTCGGCACCAGAAGCCCCCCTGCTGACTCTACGAACGACCGGCAATTCTCGGAAAGGAACTTCCCATGCTTGATGCGCAACGATTCGGCGTCGACGAGGAGCCGTGCCTGTCGGTGCGCCACCTGTCGAAGCGCTTCGGCGCGGGCTGCCCGCACTGCCTTGCTCCCGCGGCGCAGCTGGAACGCAACGTATGCCCGCGTTGCGGCACGGTGCACGCCGTGCGCGACGTCAGCCTGGACGTGTTCCCGGCCGAGATCGTCGGCATCGTGGGCGAGTCGGGAAGCGGTAAGTCGTCGCTGATGAAGTGTCTGTTCTTCGACGAAGAGGCCACCGAGGGCGACGTGCGCGCCCGTCCCTTCGACGGCGGCGCGGCGAACCTGCTGCAGCTGTCGCCCCAGCATCAGCGCGCCATCCGCAACACGGTGTTCGGCATGGTGTACCAGAACCCCTACCTGGGGCTGCGCATGGATTTCTCCAGCCTGTCGAACATCGCCGAGCAGATGATCGCCGCCGGCAACCGCAACGTGGGCGCCATGCGCGTTCGCGGGGAGAGCTGCTCGCGCGCGTGAACATCCCGCTGTCGCGCGAGGCCGAGCCGCCGCGCAACTTCTCCGGCGGCATGCAGCAGCGCGTCCAGATAGCCAAGGCGCTGTCGAACAACCCTCCATCCTGCTGCTCGACGAGGTGACCACGGGCCTCGACCTCTCCGTGCAAGCCGCCGTGCTCGACCTCATCCAGCAGATCAGGCGCGACTTCAACGTCAGCATGCTGGTGGTCAGCCACGACCTGGGCGTCATCCGCATGCTGGCCGACCGCACGCTGGTCATGCTGGACGGCCGCGTCATCGAAAGCGGCCTGACCGACCAGATCCTGGAAGACCCCCAACACGCATACACCCAACAGCTCGTCTACTCCTTGCTCTGACGAGCAAGGAGTACGCCGACGCTGCGGGTTCTTCCGGTGTCCGATCTTGGCGCTCCAAGCCCTCGTCGCGTACCAAAGTACGCTTCCTCGGTCTTTCACGCCAATCTCGGGCACCGGAAGAACCCTCGCTGACTTACTACGCCAATATGTGACCCTTTGAAAGGACCTGCACCATGGACACTGATTCTTGCATCATCCGCGGCGGCACGGTGGTGTGCGCCGACCGCGTGCTTCCCGACTGCGACGTCGTGGTCATCGACGGGCGCATCGCCGCCATCGAGCCGGTGGGCGCGTCCGACTTCGACGCGCAGCCCGATGCCACGATGGGCGTGCTGCCCGTGGTGGACGCGCGCGGCGCGTACGTGGCGCCCGGCCTCATCGACATCCACTCGGACTACGTGGAGAACGTGGCCTCGCCGCGCCCCAGCGTGGTCATGGACCTGTCCACGTCGCTGTACAAGGCCGACCGCGAGCTGGTGTCGCACGGCGTGACCACCATCTTCCACTCGCTGTCGGTGTACGGCGCGCACGTGTTCGACCACAAGCCCATCCGCGATTTCGGCAACGTGAGCGCCCTCATCGACCGCGTGGCCGCCCTGCGCGCGGGCGAGGAGCGCGACCACCTCATCCGCCACCGCCTGCACATGCGCGTGGAGCTGGACTCGGTGGATTTGTACGACGACATCGAGAGCTTCCTGCGCTCGGGCAAGGTGGACCTCGTGTCGTTCATGGACCACACGCCGGGGCAGGGCCAGTACCGCGACCTGCTGGTGTTCGGCGACACGCTGAAGGGCTACCGCGACGTCAGCGACGAGGACGTGCGCGACATCGTGCGTCAGCAGCAGGAGAGCCAGAAGCTCACGTACGCCCAGATCACAGCACTGGCGGCCGTGGCGCGCGAGCGCGGCGTGTCCATCGCCTCGCACGACGACGACAGCGAGGACAAGCTGGCGTTCATGGACGGCCTCGAGGCCACTATCTCCGAGTTCCCCATCTCGCTGGACATCGCGCGGGCGGCGCGGGCGCGCGGCATGCACACCATCGCAGGCGCGCCGAACGTGATGTTGGGCCACAGCCACTCGGGCAACCTCAGCGCGCGCGAGGCCGTGCAGGCCGGCGCCATCGACGTGCTGTGCAGCGACTACTACCCGGCGGCGCTGCTGGACGCGGTGTTCACGCTGCGCGATCAGTGCGGGCTCGACATCGCGAAAGCGTTCGCGCTGGTCACTATCAACCCGGCGAAGGCCGCGGGCATCGCCGACGAGGTGGGCTCCATCGCGGTGGGCAAGCGCGCCGACGTGCTGCTGGTGCGCGAGATCTCCTGCGGCGAAGGCGAAGGCTCGGGCGAGCACCCGGGCGCAAGGCCGGACGGTCGCGTCGCGCGCACGATGCCCGTGGTCACGCGCGCGTTCGTGGGCGGCCGCTCGGTGTTCCGCTCGCACTATCCCGACCAGCCGCTCGGCTACGGGCGCGACACCGAGCAGCTCGTCTCGCTCGACCAGCTGACCCGCCCTCTGGCCAAGGCGGTGTAGCATGGCGCTCCTCCGAATCGACGGCCTGTCCAAAACCTTCCTGCTCCATCGCGTGAACCGGCGCGTGCAAGGGTGCCAGGACATCGACTTCGCCATCGAACCGGGCCAGTTCGTGGGCATCACGGGGCGCAGCGGCAGCGGCAAGTCCACCATCCTGCGCTGCATCTGGCGCACAAACCTGCCCGAGCGCGGCCGCATTCTGTACGACTCGCAGCGCTTCGGCATGCTGGACCTGGCCCAGGCCACGCAGCGCCAGATGCTGTACCTGCGCGCCTACGAGCTGGGCTACGTCTCCCAGTTCCTCAACGCCCTGCCGCGCCAAACCGCCTACGACATCGTGCTGAAAAGCGCGTTGGAAGCGTACGGCGCCGACGAGCGCTCCCGCGCCGAAGAGGAGACCGAGCGCATGCTGCGCCACTTCGATCTGGACGAAGGCCTGTGGGAGCTGTACCCCCGCACGTTCTCGGGCGGCGAGAAGCTGCGCCTCAACATCGCCGCCGCCATGATCAAGCGCCCGCGCCTGCTGCTGCTCGACGAGCCCACGGCCTCGCTCGACAACGCGTCGAAGCTCAAGGTGCGCTCCCTCATCGAGCAGCTGAAAGCCGAAGGCACCACGATGCTCGGCATCTTCCACGACCTCGAATTCATGGAAGGCTTGTGCGATCATGAGTTCAACATGCAGGAGGGGATGATGGCGTGACGAGGATGTATCGCCCGCGCCCGACGCCGTGCGGTCGCGAGCAGGAAAGGGTGGCGCGCAAGAGAACGGATGTTTCACGTGAAACATCCGGAGGCGGCGACGGAGCCCCTTGCGGCGGCGACCTTCGTGGCGACGGCGCCTTGCGCGGTCGCGCAACGTCGTCCCAATGGCAAAAAGCATTCGAATTCGGAATCTCGAGCTGTCTTTTCGCGGCGCAGGAAAGCGGAACGCTGGCAAAAACGCCTGGTCGTGGAAAACCATGCCCCCGAACTTCTCGCATAGTCCAACCCTATGAGGCGGGCACGCCTTCCGAATTCGATGCTTTTTTGCCATCCCAGCCGTATTCCGTACCGCGAAAGGGGAATCGTGATCGAAGATCTTCACGTGCATTCGACGATGTCCGATGGATCGGACACGTTCGAGCAGGTGCTCGAACAGGCGGCGCAGCGAGGCGTCGAGCGCCTGGCGTTCACGAACCACGACACCACTGCCGGGCTGACCGCCGCTCGCGAGCTGGGCGAGCGCCTGGGCGTGCAGGTGGTGGGCGGCATCGAGGTGAGCGCCTACGACTTCGAGCGCGGCCGCAAGGTGCACATCCTGGGGGCTGGGCGTCGAGGAGGGCGCGCCCGCGCTGGCCGCCCTGTGCGGGTCCACGCTTGAGCGCCGTCACGCGAACTCGCTGTGGCAGCTGGACCGGTTGGTGGAAGCGGGCTACGAGGTGGACGTAGAGCGCGCGCTTGAGCTGGGCCGCGCGTCAACGTGCCTGTACAAGCAGCACCTCATGGCCGCGCTCACCAGCGAGCCGTACCCCAGCGCCGCCTACCGCACGCTGTATCGCAGCCTGTTCAAGAACGGCGGCATCTGCGACCGCGACATCGACTACGTGGACGCGCGCGACGCCGTGCGGGTCGTCGTGGAGGACGGCGGGCTGGCGGTGCTCGCGCATCCCGGCCAGCTTGACAGCTACGATCTGCTTCCCGACCTGGTGGAATGCGGTCTCGGCGGCATCGAGCGCTTCCATCCCGACCACACCTTGGCAGATCACGCTCGCTGCGCCGAGCTTGCCGTTCGCTACCGTCTCGTCTGCACGGGCGGTTCCGATTACCACGGGAAGTTCGGCAGGGTTCCCCACGTGGGGTTCGCGTTCCGGCGTAGATTGCGCGAACCTTCCGGAGCGCTAGGGCGCGTGCCGTTGCGTGCGCAGGCCCGCCGAATCGGCCTGGGAGGCCGCGTTGCGCACCGACCGCTCCGTCCCCGCGATCGCCCGCTCCGCATCGACGCGGCCGTGCCCTGCGCCCCGCGATCGCGACCTCGTACGGGCGGGGGTTCGCGCGCTTTGGCGGTTGTACGCCGTCCGTCGACGCGCTACACTGGTCGCCATGACGCGCGACCCCTCATCGACTTCTCCGAACGCCCCTGATCCGAGGGGCGTTTTTTCGCGCGCCCGCATCGCTTCGGCCTGCCTGCGCTTCGCGCGGACCCACGCGGTGCTGCTCGTGTCGGCGCTCGCCGCGGCGGCCACCATGCTGGTCGTGCCGCCCGACGCCTCCTATCTGGGTTACTTCGATCTTAAAACGCTCGCTTGCCTGTTCGGCATCCTCGCGCTCGTCGGTGCGCTGCGCAACGCAGGCGTGTTCGAAGCAACGGCTCGCGCGATGGTGGCGCGTTTCTCCACCTGCCGCGCGGCCGTCGCGGCCATCGTGGGCATCACGCTGGTGCTGTCGATGATCGCCACGAACGACATGGCTCTCATCATGATGCTGCCCCTCTGTGCGGCGACTTTGCTCAAAGCGGGGTGGGAACGCGCGCTTCCCTTCGCGTTCATCATGCAGAGCCTGGCGGCGAATCTCGGCGGCATGATCGTGCCGTTCGGAAACCCGCAGAACCTCTACCTGTTCGAGCGGTTCGACATCCCGCTGACGGACTTCCTTGCTACCATGGCGTTGCCCTTTGCCGTGTCGGTGCTGCTCATCGGCCTGAGCTGCGCCCTGTTCGCGAAGCCGACGCCCCGCGCTCCGAAGGGCGGCCTGCGGAGGGGCGGCACCTCGCGCGATCCGACGTCGCCCCTGTCGACCGTCGTCGCGCCATCGCGTTCGGCGCGCTGCTTCTGCTGGTCATCGCCTCGGTGTTTCGCCTGGTTCCGTATCCGGTTTCGCTCGTCGCCGTGGTAGCCGGCTTGCTCGTGCTCGACCGTCGCGCCCTGCGCTCGGTGGACTTCGGGCTGCTGCTCACCTTCGTCTGCTTCTTCGTGTTCGCGGGCAATATGGCGCGCATTCCCTCGGTCGAAGCGGTGTTGTCCCGGGCGATGGCCGATAACGCGCTGCTGGCCAGCGCGGCCGCCAGCCAGATCGTCAGCAACGTGCCGGCCGCGGTGTTGCTGTCGCATTTCACCGACAGCTATCAGGCGCTGCTCGTGGGCGTGAACATCGGCGGCGCGGGCACGCTGGTGGCATCGCTGGCCAGCCTCATCACGTTCAACCAGTATCGTGCCGTGCGTGCTGCGCTCGGGCGCCGTCCCGAATTGGCGCGCCAAACGGCGAGCGGCTTCGTCGCGCGCTTCACGGCTTTCAACTTCGCGTTTCTCGCGGTGCTGTGTGCTGTGTGCGCCGTATGCGGATAGCCGCTCCATCGCTCTAGCGCGCTAAACCGCACGGCCCTCCGAAACGACCGCTCGGGGGCCATCACGCTCAACTAACCCTTCTCTTGGCGCTTAGACCTTTGATAAAGAGCGTCCGGGGCCGTATAGTAGTGCGACTGCGTCATACTTATAGTGTTCGAGAAAAGCGGATGCAGTGGAAAGGGGAGGAACATGAATATCAAGAAATGGGGGCGCGCTCGTCGCCGCAGGCGCGTTGGCCGCGTCGCTCGCGCTGTTTGGCTGCTCGTCCGGAGATCAGGGAACCACTACCAGCAGCACCAGCGGGAACGATGCGGGCTACACGTTGGTCAACGACGGCAAGCTGACGGTGGCGGCGTCGCTCGACTTCCCGCCGTTCGAGAATCTCAACGGCGACAAGCCCGAAGGCTTCGCGGTGGACCTCATGACCTTGCTGGCGGAAGAGATGGGTCTCGAGTGCGAGTATCTGCCGTCCACCAAGTTCGACACCATCGTGCCGCTCATCCAGACCGGCGGCAAGGCTGACGTCGGCGTGTCTTCGTTCACCATCACCGACAAGCGCCTGCAGCAGGTGGATTTCACCGATCCGTACTGCAACGTGAACCAGAGCATCACCGTGCGCAGCGATTCGGGCATCACCGACGTCGCCCAGCTTGAGGGCAAGAAGATCGGAGCCCAAAGCGGCACGACCGGCTACGAGTGGGCTGCCGAGAACATCAAAGATGCCGAGGTTACCGGTTACGACGAGATGACGGCTGTGTTCGCCGCGCTCGACTCCGGCCAGATCGATGCCGTGTCCGTGGACTTGCCGGTGGCGAACTACTACGTGAGGTCGTACTCGGACTGCCAGGTGATCAAGGAGATTCCCACGGGCGAGCAGTATGCCGTCGCAGTGAGCAAGGAGAACCCCGAGCTCACGAAGGCGCTGAACAAAGCGCTGCAGGCCGTGCATGACAACGGCAAGTACGACGAACTTGCCGCCAAGTGGCTTCAGTAAATTAACCAGCGTGACATCATGAGTATCATTCGATGCACGCGGATGCACCTGGCAAGTGCCGCAGCGCTTTTGGCCGCTGCGGCACTTGCCGTGCTGTTCGCGTTTCCGCTGAGCGCTCAGGCGATGGAGGTTGAGCGATGGACCGCCCAGCCCAACGACGACGCGCTCGAAAAGGTCATGGGCGCCACGCCCACGCGCGTCACGTGGCAAGGGCAGACCGCCGAGGACGAATCGCTGTCGGCGTTGGCTATCGATCTGCCCGAGGGCTCGTCCGTCGACGCCGAGAACGTCAAGGTTACCGTCATGAACGGCCTCGATCGCCTCGACGTCGCCTCGAAGGTGCAGGTTGACGGCGGATCGCTGGTCACGGTGACGTTCCCCGAGGCCACGCCTGCCGGCTCTCTTGTCATGGTGGAGTGCAACCGCACGCTTTTGCCGGGCGATGGGGGAACCTTCGGCCTGACGGGAAGCTATACCACGGCGGACGGGCAGACGCTCGACATGCCTGCCACCGACAAGACGTTCGACGTGGTCAGCACGTCTCCGGCCGAGCAATTGTCCACCTGGCTCGGCATGCAGGATTGGGTGAAGGCGTGGAACTCCAACAAGTTCCTCCACCTGTTCTTCGACCCCAGCATCATCGTCACCTCGGTGCCGGTGGTGTTCAGCGGATGGCTTATCGCCATCGCGCTCGTCATCGTCAGCTTTCCGCTGGCCATTCCCATCGGCCTTCTGTGGTCGTTCATGCGCATGGCGAAAAGCCGTGTCCCGCGCGCTCTGGGCGCTACGTACATCAACATCGTGCGCGGTACGCCGCTGTTTCTGCAGATATACATCGCGTTTTTCGGTTTGCCGCTGCTCGGCATTAAAATGGATCTGTTCGTGTTGGGCGCAATCGTCCTCGTGCTGAACTCCAGCGCGTACCTGGCGGAGATATTCCGCGCGGGCATTCAGTCCATCAACGGCGGCCAGTTCGAAGCTGCGCGCTCCTTGGGCATGAATGGCGCGCAGACGATGTTCTACGTTATCATCCCGCAGACCGTGCGGCGCGTGATCCCCACGATGACGAGTGAGTTCATCCTCATGTACAAGGACACGTCGCTGTTGGCCGCCGTAGGCGTCATGGAGATCATGATGTACGCGAAAACCATCACGGCCGCTACGGGCAACGTGACGCCGTACATCGTGGCCGCCGGCTTCTACCTTATCGTGACCATTCCCATGACGAAGCTCATCAACTCGATGGAGCAGCGCATGGCGGGCGGCCGCAAGAAGCGTAAGAAGGGCGTGACCATCACGTCGGAAGAGGCCGTGCTGCCCGACTCCGATGCGGCCGTGTCCAAGAGCCTGCGCATGTCCGAGACGCTGGCCGGCTCCAACCATATCAGCCATTAAGGAGGTGCGGATATGAGCGAAGAAAGCACAAATGCAGCTGACGTGCGCGTCGGCGAGCCGGTGGTCCGCATCGAGGGGCTGCGCAAATCGTTCGGCGACAACGTGGTGCTGCGCGGGATCGACCTTGAGGTGCAACGCGGCGAAGTGGTGGTCATCCTGGGTCCGTCGGGTTCGGGCAAGTCGACGCTGCTGCGCTGCGTGAACTTGCTGGAAACGCCCACGGACGGGCGCATCTTCTTCGAAGACACCGAGATCACCGCGAAGAAGACCGACATCAACAAGGTGCGCGCCAAAGTGGGCATGGTGTTCCAGAGCTTCAACCTGTTCCCGCACCTCACGGCCAAGAAGAACGTGATGCTGGCGCAGCAGAAGGTGCTGCATCGCGCCAAGGAGGAGGCCGAGAAGGTCGCCGTCGAGCAGCTGACCCGCGTGGGCCTGGCCGACCGCGTGGACTACAAGCCCTCCGAGCTGTCGGGCGGCCAGCAGCAGCGCGTGGCCATCGCCCGCGCGCTTGCCATGGACCCGCACGTCATGCTGTTCGACGAGGCCACCAGCGCGCTGGACCCCGAACTCGTGCGCGACGTGCTGGGCGTCATGAAAGGCCTGGCGAAGGGCGGCATGACCATGATCGTGGTCACCCACGAGATGGGCTTCGCCCGCGACGTGGCCGACCGCGTCATCTTCATGGACGGCGGCTTCATCGTGGAGCAGGGCACGCCCGAAGAGGTGTTCGACCACCCCCAAGTCCGATCGGACGAAAGACTTCCTGGGCCACATCTCATAGTTCCCGCCGCGCCCCGCCCCAGCGGGGCGCGCCCACATCCAAGCGACCGGCGCTCCGCTCAGGATGACGGCTTGCCATGGGCGACAGTCTATCCGTACAGATGTTTCACGTGAAACATCTTCGTCGGCACTTCATAGCCCCGCCGCGCCCCGCCGACCAACCGACCCGGCGGGGCGCGGCGGGGGTCTGCGTTGCACAGTTTTTGCACGATATGTTGCGTCTCAAGCGCTTTCGGACGCCCTCGCGCTCCTCCGGGCGCACTTCTCGCGAGCGTTTTACCAGGTCGCGCGAAATCGGGGTTCGAGCGGTTCGGGTCGAACGCAGCATATCGCGCAAAACTGTGCAACGCGGACCCCGCACCCCCTCCCCCTCGCCCGCCCCCTCCCGCCGGCCAACCCCCGCCGGCTAGCCCCCGCTCGCACCCTCCCCGCCGGCTAGCCCCCGCTTCGCTCCCCGTCAATTCGTCCAAAAATGTTATTCGTCCAATAACATTTTTTTCTACAAATGATGGTATAATGCGCCCCATAGACATCTGTCGGTACAGACGAGAGTAAGGGGGTGTGCGATGGATATCTTCTCCGATCCTGTGCTTCTGGCGCGTTTGCAGTTCGCTTGCACGGCGGCGTATCACTTCATTTTCGTGCCGTTGACCATCGGTTTGGGACTTATCCTTGCCATCAACGAAACACGGTACTACCGTTCCCGCGACCCGAAGGACGCGGCTGCCACCAAGTTCTGGGTGAAGATCTTCACCGCGACGTTCGTGTTAGGCTTGGCCACGGGCATCACGATGGAGTTCTCCTTCGGAACGAACTGGGCGGATTACTCGAGGTTCGTCGGCGACATCTTCGGTGCGCCGCTGGCCGCCGAGGCGCTGCTCGCGTTCTTCCTGGAGTCCACGTTCCTGGGCGTGCTGCTGTTCGGGCGCAAGCGCGTGTCGCCGAAGTTCTACATGGTGTCGGCCTGGCTCGTGTGGTTCGGCTCGGCTCTGTCGGCCCTGTGGATCCGTCATCGCGAACTCGTGGATGCAGACCCCGGCCGGCGCGGAGCTGTCCGCCGACGGCTCGAAGGCCGTCATCACCGACTTCCTGACCGCGGC
>ENA-OQJM01000333-OQJM01000333.1-human-gut-metagenome-genome-assembly--contig:-NODE-333-length-10366-cov-2.623889_pt1 | contig 10366 bp, 7 predicted proteins | sample MGYA00242607_ERZ504773 | MGnify/ENA primary metagenome ERZ504773 (study PRJEB26092, sample SAMD00036355) | human gut metagenome | host: Homo sapiens | study: EMG produced TPA metagenomics assembly of... | reverse complement strand
GAAAGCCCAGCCGCAGGCCCAGCCCGCCGACGCGAGCGGCAGCAAGGAAACCCCCTCTTCCGACGCTGCCGCCGCGGAAGCGGCGCCGCAAGGCGAGGCGATCGAGGCCGAGGTCATCGAAGACGCCGGCCCTTCGGCTGACGAGCAGGTGGCTCAGGCCAAGGCGGAGGCCCAGGATTGGCAGGACAAGTACCTGCGCCTGCACGCCGAGTGGGACACGTATCGCCGCCGCACCACCGAGCAGCGCGAGGTCGAGAAGGCGCGCGCGACGGAGAAGCTGGTCACCAGCCTGCTGCCCGTCATCGACGACTTCGAGCGCACCATCGACTACGCGACGAAGAACGGCGAAGGCGGCCTGTTCGACGGCGTAAAGGCCGTGCATGCGAAGCTCGTCGACGTGCTGAAGAAGGACGGCGTTGAGGTTATCGACCCGGCCGGCGAAGCGTTCGACGCGCTGGAAGCGCAAGCGGTGGCCACGGTGGACGATGCCAGCGTGCCCGACGAGACGGTGTCCGAGGTATACCAACGAGGTTACAAGATGGGAACGAAAGTTCTCAGGCCTGCAATGGTAACCGTCACCTCCGGCGGTCCCAAACGGGAGAAACCGCAGGAAGACGCGGAAAGTAAAAGCAAACGACCATGAGCGGGCAAGGCCAAGAGGCTGCCCGCTTTTGGTTTGACAACGAAAAAGTCAGGCTTTCGGTGGTGAGTCGGATTGGCGTGAAGGTTCTGCGTTCGTGAGCTAAGCGGCCTGGTGGGCCGTGTGCGAACGGGCGCAGATTCTGAGCGCCAAGCCGGCCGCCACCGGAAGCCGTCAGGTTGATAAAGGAGGTGGAGCGCAGTATGGCGGCGACTCCTGATTACTACAAGACGCTGGGCGTTCCACGCACGGCGACGGCCGACGAGATCAAGAAGGCCTTTCGCAAGCTCGCACGCACCCATCACCCCGACGCCGGCGGCGACGAGGCGAAGTTCAAAGAGCTGAACGAAGCGTACGAGGTGCTGTCGGACGACAAGAAACGCAAGCTCTACGACCAGTACGGCACGGCGAACGAGAACCAGATCCCCCAGGGCTGGGGCGGCGGCTCGGTCAACGTCGAGGACATCTTCGGCGGCGCGGGCGGCGGCTTCGGCAGCTGGGCCGACATCCTGGAAAGCATCCGCCACGGCGAAGGCGCGTTCGGAACGGACTGGGACTTCAACGATATGTCCGGTTTCGGGGGCGGCCGCCAGCCGCGTCCGCGCAAGGGCCAGGACATGAACGTCACCCTCAACGTGACGTTCGACGAGGCCTTCAAAGGCGCCGAGAAGCGCGTGACCGTGCGTGTCCCCGGTCGCGGCGAGTCCGAGACGCTCACCGTGAAGATCCCGGCGGGCGCCGTGGACGGCGGGCGCCTGCGCTTCAAGGGCAAGGGCGGCCCGGGCGAGAACGGCGGTGCTGCAGGCGACCTGCTGATCACCACCAAGATCGATCCGCATCCGTACTACACTCGTAAAGGCGCCGACGTGCTGATGGACGTGCCCGTGAGCGTGGCGGAAGCTGCACTGGGCGCCAGCGTGGTGGTTCCCGCGCCCGACGGCACGAAGGTGCGCGTGCGCGTGCCGAAGGGCACGCAGGACGACACCGTGCTGTCGGTGAGGGGCAAAGGCGCCCCCAAGGTGAAGGGCGACGGCTCGGGCGACCTTAAGATCACCGTGAAGGTGGTCGTGCCCAAGGAGATGAACGAAGGCCAGAAGAAGGCCATGGAAGATTATTTAGCGGCTACGACCGATGATGTGAGGAGCTGGTGATGAGCGACCGAACCGACCGCAACCGCCCGCTGTACATGATCAGCGTGGCCGCGCAGCTGGCGGGCGTTCACCCGCAAACGCTGCGAGCATATGAACAGAAGGGGCTCGTATCGCCCCAGCGCACGAGCGGCAACACCCGCATGTACTCGCCGGCCGACATCGAGCGGCTCGAGCTGATCAACGAGCTGACGAGCGAGGGCATCAACCTGGCGGGCGTCATCCGCATTCTCGACCTCCAGGGCCGCCTGGAGGAGCGCGACACCGAGCTGGACGACCTGCACAAGCGCGTGCGCCGTCTGGCCGATCGCGTGCACGAGCTTGAAACGCGCGAAAGCGTGAACGCCCTCGTGCGCGTATCCGACTTACCGACTGCTTTGCGGCAGCTGCCCTAAGCGAAGGAGGAACGTTGTATGAACATGGGTAACCTGAACAAGCTAGCCCTGACCGCTCAGGAAGCGCTGCAACAGACGATTGTCATCGCTTCCGAGAACGAGTCATCGCAGGCAGAGCCCATTCACATGTTGAAGGCTCTGCTGGAATCGAAAGAGAACAACCTGTCCGCTATCATCAAGCGCATCGGTGCCGAGCCGTTCCAGCTGCAGGCCAACGTGGATGCCGAGATCCAGCGCATGCCGAAGGTCAGCGGGAACCCCGGCATGATGAGCGGCGTGCCTGGCCCGGCCCTGATGAACCTCATCGACAACGCCGTCAAGATCGCCGAGAAGCTGGGCGACAGCTACGCCACCAGCGAGCATCTGCTGATCGCGCTGTCCGAGGAGAAGGGCGCCGCGGGCAAGATCCTCACTACGGCCGGCGTCACGCGCAAGAGCATCGAGGCTGCCTACGAGGAGCTGCGCGGCGACACGCGCGTCACCGACCAGCAGAACAAAGTGCAGTTCGAGGCGCTGGAGCAGTACGGCCAGAACCTCACGCAGAAGGCGCGCGAAGGCAAGCTCGACCCGGTCATCGGCCGCGCCGAGGAGATCCGCCGCACCATCCAGGTGCTGTCGCGCCGCACGAAGAACAACCCCGTGCTCATCGGCGAGCCGGGCACCGGCAAGACGGCCATCGTCGAGGGCCTGGCTCAGCGCATCGTGGCCGGCGACGTGCCCTCTTCGCTGAAGGACCGCGACCTCGTGGCGCTCGACCTGGGCGCGATGGTGGCCGGCGCGAAGTATCGCGGCGAGTTCGAGGACCGCTTGAAGGCCGTGCTGCGCGAGGTGAAGCAGAGCGAAGGACGCATCATCCTGTTCATCGACGAGCTGCACACCATCGTGGGCGCCGGCTCCACGGGCGACAGCTCCATGGACGCGGGCAACATGCTGAAGCCCGCGCTGGCCCGCGGCGAGCTGCATGCCATCGGCGCCACCACGCTGGACGAGTACCGCAAGTACATCGAGAAGGACGCCGCGCTCGAGCGCCGCTTCCAGCCCGTGCTGGTCACCGAGCCCACGGTGGAGGACACCATCGCCATCCTGCGCGGTTTGAAGGAGAAGTACGAGATCCACCACGGCGTGCGCATCACCGACGCCGCCATCGTGGCGGCGGCCGAGCTGTCGAACCGCTACATCTCCGACCGCTTCCTTCCCGACAAGGCCATCGACCTCATGGACGAGGCCGCCAGCCGCCTGCGCATCGAGATCGACTCGATGCCCGAGGAGGTGGACGCCGCCGAGCGCAAGCTCACCCAGATGCAGATCGAGGAGCAGGCGCTCATGAAGGAGAGCGACCAGGCCTCGCAAGAGCGCCTGGAAGCGCTGCGCCGCGAGATCGCCACGGCTCAGGAGGACCTCGACAAGCGCAAGGCCGAGTGGCAGAACGAGAAGGACGCCATCGAGCACGTGCAGAACCTCAAGAGCGACCTCGAGGGCGCGCAGCTTGAAGAGGAGCGCGCCACCCGCGAGGGCGACCTGGTGAAGGCCTCCGAGATCCGCTACGCGCGCATTCCCGCGCTGCAGCAGCAGCTGCATGCGGCCGAGGAAGAGCTGAACGTGAAGCAGCAGGACGGCGCCATCCTCAAGGAGGAGGTGTCGGACGACGAGATCGCCGAGGTCGTTTCCACGTGGACGGGCATTCCCGTGCAGAAGATGATGCAGGGCGAGATGGCCAAGCTGGTCGACCTGGAGGACAAGCTGCACGAGCGCGTGGTGGGCCAGGACGAGGCCGTGTCCTCGGTGGCCGGCGCCATCCGCCGCAACCGCGCCGGGTTGTCCGACCCGAACCGTCCCATCGGCTCGTTTTTGTTCCTGGGCCCCACGGGCGTGGGCAAGACCGAGCTGGCGAAGGCGCTGGCCGAGTACCTGTTCGACAGCGAGAAGGCCATGGTGCGCATCGACATGTCCGAGTACATGGAGAAGTTCTCGGTGCAGCGCCTGATCGGCGCGCCTCCGGGGTACGTGGGTTATGACGAGGGCGGCCAGCTGACCGAGGCCGTGCGCCGCAAGCCTTATTCGGTGATCCTGCTCGACGAGATCGAGAAGGCGCACCCGGACGTGTTCAACATCCTGTTGCAGGTGCTGGACGACGGCCGCCTGACCGACGGCCAGGGCCGCGTGGTGTCGTTCAAGAACGCCATCATCATCATGACGTCGAACGTGGGATCGCAGTTCATCCGCGAGTTCGCCGAGCACGGCGACGAGAAGGCTATGAAGCAGGCCATCGACGGCGCCCTGCGCGCGACGTTCCGCCCCGAGTTCATCAACCGCATCGATGACGTGGTGGTGTTCAACGCGCTGAACATGACGAACATCGAGCCTATCGTCGATTTGCAGCTGGAAGAAGTGCGCGACCGTCTGGCCGACCGCCGCATCACGCTCGACGTGACGCCGGCGGCGATGGAGCACCTGTCCATCGACGGCTACGATCCCATCTTCGGAGCGCGTCCGTTGAAGCGCCTCATCCAAAAGGAGATCGTCGACCGCATCGCCCAGAAGGTGGTGGAAGGCAAGCTGCGCGATCGCAGCCATGTGCTGATCAGCATCGACCAGGACGGCAACTACGAATGCACCGTGGAAGAGCCCCTGGAGCTGGACGCCATGCCCCTCGACGACCTGCTGACCGAAGGCGATAAGTAAGTCGTCTGGACAGAACGAGCGCGGCTTCCCGCAAGGTCGCAACACGTAAACGGCCCGGCATTTGCCGGGCCGTTTACGTGTTGCGGCGCCGATCCGTCGGCTCCGCGCCCCGTTTCACCGCCCCGTCCGCAGGAGTGTTTCACTTGGAACAACCCAGGCGGTTGCGGAGGGTTGCTAGTTCGCTACAGGAACTCGCCCTTGCGGATGACGCATTCGTCGTCGAGGTAGAGGGTGGGGTTGAGGATGATGCCGTCGAGGTGGCAGTCCGCTTTGGTGATGCCGCCGAACGAGGTGTTCGTGCCGAAGGCGATGTGGACGGTGCCGTAGAGCTTCTCGTCTTCGAGGATGATGCCGCACAGCTTCGCGGCCTCGTTCGTGCCGATGCCCAGCTCGGCGATGGTGCCGTTTTCGGGCTGTTCGAACAGCACGCTCAGGCGTTCGGCGTAGGGGCCCTGCGCGTCGGCGCCCTCGATGCGCGTGAGGCGTCCGTTCTCGATGGTGACCGTCATCGGCTCGGTCAGCGTGCCGATGCCCACCATCGAGCCGTCGATGACGGCCGTCCCGTTCGCCCCGTCTTCGAGCGGTGCGATGTACGCCTCGCCCGAGGGGAAGTTGCCGCTGGCACCCGGCTCGCGGTACACGCCGGGGCTGGCCACGCCGTCGCGCCCTGTCAGCGCAAGTTCCAGCACATGGCCATCCTTCTCGATGCGCGCATGCTTCGCGTGCGTCAGGCGCTCGGTGAGTTGGCGGGTGCGTCGCTCCACCTGGTCGTAGTCGGCGCAGGCGGCGCCGTCGCGCAGCATGTCCATGGTAATGCCGGGCATGGTGACCACGCGCGTGCCCGCCGCTGCTGCCTTGATGCGCGCGTTCGTGTGCGTGATGGACTTCGCCGTGGGGCACAGTGCGACGTCGGCCGCCTTCATAGCCGCCGCTACCGGCGCGGGCGGTTCCTCGCCGGCTACCGAGCCTTCGGGCATCTGCATGATGAGAGCCCGATGATCCATGGCGCGTGCCGCTTCGTAGAACAGCTCGCCCACCTCGCGGGTGGGGTCATCGGTGACGACCAGCAGCGTCTCGCCTGGCTGAAGCGCAAGATTCGTTTCGATAATGGTGCGTGCACGTTGCTGTAGATCCATAGGATAACCTTTCAAGTCATGAAATGTTTCACGTGAAACATTCGTGCCTTCGGCGCTTCGCTCGGGATGACGACCCGCGTACTGTGTTCGGGATGGCGAACAGCGCTTACGCCTCCGGATCCTCGGCGGGCAAGGCGCCCATGCCTTGCAGGTGGGTCATGCTTCCGTAGCGTTCGACGAAACGGGCGTACTCGTCTTCGTCGTAGAACGCGCACTTGCCTTCGCCGAACGCCTTCGCCGCCTCGATCATGAACGACCCCGCCTCGTCCAGGTCGGTCAGGTGGGTGGCTCCGGTCGCGCAGCCGGGTACGGCCGTCTCGGTGGTGATGGCCACGCCCACGACAGGCGCGTCGGTGGCGGTGCACGGCTGCAGGATGGAGTTCAGGTGGTACAGCCCGTTGCCGTACGGCGTGATGTCGGCCATGGACAGCGGATATGTGCGCGCGCGACGCCCGGTGGCGATTTCCACCAGCGACACGAGGTCTTCGCTGACGCGCATGATGCAGCCCTGCTTCACCGTGGGAGAGATCATGAAGCCGCGTTCGTTCATGATGCGGTTGCCCTTCGTCGTGTCCACCACCAGCACGGCGTCCAGCTGCGTGCCGCCCACCTCCTCGCGGTTCACGTCGGCCGTGGCCACGGGCGATCCCATGAACGCCACCGGCTCGTGCGGGAACGTAGGCGCGTGCGGGCACACGTGCGTGGAGACGAACACGTCGCCCGGCAGCACGTCGCCGCGTGCGTGCATCGACAGCAGTTTCGCCGCGCAGGCCAGCGCGGTCAGCGCGCCGTCGCCATCTGACACGAAGCCGATGCGCTCGGGCCGCGCGCCCAAGCCGCCCAAGCGTCCCAGCAAGCCGATGGTGGGCGCCTCGCCGCCGGCGGCGCGCCCGCGCGAACCGGGGATGCGCACGCGCACCATGTCGGTGGAGCCCTTCGGCCCCTCCAGCACGTACGTTTCGGCATCGCACGCGGGGTCGATGCCGCGCAGGTACTCCACCACGCCCGCGCCGCTTGCGGAGGGCGAGTCCAGCAGGTCGTAGAGTTCGATCAACTGTTTGAAAATCATGGGAGGTATCTCCTTTTGTTTGTATCGCGGTCGCTTTCCTCGTTCGATTCCATGATAATACGGTTCAATGCGGTTCATAGCATCTTCGACGAAAGGTTCCATTCCATCATGAGAAGGAAAATCGGCATCAAAGAGATCGAGGACATGGCGCTTGGCGCGACGGTTCTCGGCGCCGGCGGGGGCGGCGACCCGTACGTCGGCAAGCTCATGGCCATCGAGGCCATCAAGAAGTACGGCGAGGTGGAGCTCATCTCGCCCGACGAAGTTCCTGACGACGCCGTGGTGTGCGTGTCCCAGATGATGGGCGCCCCCACCATCATGGTGGAGAAGATCTGCAGCGGCCTGGAGCCCATGGCCACGTACGACGAGCTGGTGAAGGAGCTGGGCCAGGAGCCGTACGCCATCTACGCGGTGGAAGCCGGCGGCGTGAACTCCACCATCCCGTTCATCCTGGCGGCCACGCGCCGCATCCCCGTGGTGGACTGCGATCTCATGGGCCGCGCGTTCCCCGAGCTGCAGATGACCACGCTGGGCATCAACGGCGTGAAGGGACAGCCCGCCGTCATGGCCGATGAGAAGGGCAACACGGTCACGGTGCGCGCGATCGACGACAAGTGGCTCGAGCGCATCTCGCGCCAGGCCACGTCGGTGATGGGCGGTTACACCATCCTGGCGTCGTATCCGTGCACGGGGCGCCAGCTCAAGGACTACTGCATCCCCGACACGCCTACGCTGTGCGAGGAGATCGGCCGCACGCTGCGCGAGGCGCGCGAGCAGCATGCCGACCCCATCGAGGCCGTGCTGAACGTGACGAACGGGTTTCGCCTGTTCCGCGGCAAAGTGGTGGACGTCGAGCGCAAGACCGACGGCATGTTCGTGCGCGGTCGCGCCGTGGTGGACGGGCTCGACCAGGACAAGGGCAGCCAGCTTATCATCGAGTTCCAGAACGAGAACCTCATCGCGCTGCGCGACGGCCAGCCGGTGACCACGTCGCCCGACCTCATCATGTCGCTGGACATGGAGTCCGGCTCGCCCGTGACTACCGAGGGCCTGAAGTACGGCGCTCGCATTGTGGTGGTGGGCATGCCCTGCGCGCCGCAGTGGCGCACGCCCGAGGGCCTGGCCGTGGTAGGGCCGCGCGCGTTCGGCTACGACATCGACTACGTGCCGGTTGAGCAGCGCGTCGCCGCGATGAACAACGAGGAGGTGCAGGCGTAATGGCAGATCAGAAGCGCATCTGGCGTCTGGGTATCGACGTGGGCGGCACGAACACCGACGCGGTGGTCATCGACGGCGACCTCAAGCTGGTGGCCGCGACGAAAAGCCCCACCACCGAGGACGTCATGAGCGGCATCGTGGCCGCCATGCACGAGGTGATCACCCAGATCGGTGCCGACGCGGCGCGCAACATCGGGTTCGCCATGCTGGGCACCACGCATTGCACGAACGCCATCGTCGAGCGCAAGCGCCTGAACAAGGTGGCCGCGCTGCGCGTGGGCGCTCCGGCCACGACGGCCATCAGCTGCATGGCTGACTGGCCCGACGAGCTGAAGAACGCCATGCGCGTGCGCGACTTCCTCGTGCACGGCGGCAACGAGTTCGACGGTCGCGAGATCAGCGCGCTGTCGGAAGACGAGATCCGCGAGGTCGCGCGCGTCGTGCGCGAAGAGGGCTTCGAGTCCGTGGCCGTGACCAGCGTGTTCTCGCCGGTGTCCGACGCGCACGAGAAGCGCGCCGCCGCCGTTCTGCGCGAGGAGCTGGGCGAGGGCTTCCCCATCACGCTGTCGTCGGAGATCGGGTCGCTCGGCTTCCTCGAGCGCGAGAACGCGTCCATCCTGAACGCGGCGCTGTACGACGTGGCGCGCACGACGGCCGACAGCTTCGAGGCGGCGCTCGCGTCTGAGGGCCTCGCCGATGTGGCTGTGTACCTGGGCCAGAACGACGGCACGCTCATGAGCGTGGACTACGCGAAGCGTTACCCCATCTTCACCATCGCGTGCGGGCCTACGAACTCCATCCGCGGCGCGTCGTTCTTGACGCAGGAGAAGGACGCCGTGGTCGTCGACATCGGCGGCACCACCACCGACGTGGGCGTGCTGGCGCACGGCTTCCCGCGCGAGAGCATGGTGGCCGTGGAAATCGGCGACGTGCGCACGAACTTCCGCATGCCCGACCTGGTGTCGGTGGGCCTCGGCGGCGGCTCGCTCGTGCGCCAGCTGGAGGACGGCAGCGTGACGGTGGGCCCCGACAGCGTGGGCTACCTGGTCACGAAGAAGGCGCGGTGCTTCGGCGGCGACACGCTGACTGCGACCGATATCGTGGTGGCGAAGGGCCTGGCCGAGGGCGTGGGCGATCCGACGCTGGTGGCCGACCTCGAGCCGGCGCTCGTGGACGCGGCCTATGCCGAGATCACGCGCATCATCGAGGACGCGGTGGACGCGATGAAGACTTCGGCCGGCGACGTGACGGTGATTCTCGTGGGCGGCGGCTCCATCCTGGCGCCCCGACCAGCTGGAAGGCTCGGACAACGTGCTGCGCCCCGAGAACTTCGGCGTGGCGAACGCAGTGGGTTCGGCCATCGCGCAGGTGTCCGGCCAGATCGCCAAGGTGTTCTCGCTGACCGAGACCCCGCGCGACCAGGCGCTCGCCGAGTCGAAGCAGCGCGCGTGCGACGAGGCCATCGAAGCCGGCGCCGATCCGAGCACCGTGGAAGTGGTCGACGTCGAGGACATCCCGATGGCCTACTTGGGCGACGCGCTGTGCATCCGCGTCAAAGCCGTCGGCGATCTGATGCTGTAACTGATTTTTGTCCGGTTCGTCGTTGCCTTGGCTCGCGTACGCGTTGCTTGTATAATGAGGTAAGCCGCAGGGAGGGGCTAGACTCCCCACGGCTATCGGATCGCTCAGGCGGTTTGGGTTTGGTGTTTGCGCTCCTTTCCCCGATGGGTTAGGAGCGCCTCTTTTATCACCAAAATAAGCTCGATGACGCGAGAAACAAACTCCAAAAGCGCACTAGCCAGCACCATAAAATCCCAAGCGGTCACGGTCTTCACCTCCATCCATCAAAATTATGAGGGGGAGAGGCACCGCGCCGCCTTCGCTGCATCCGCGCTATATAGTATAGGCAGCTCGTCTTACGTCTCGATGGCGCGCATCACTATGGAAAGTCGCTCGAATCTCGCACAGATTCCACGCGGTTCCAACTGCCTATTTCTACGTACCTTGCCCGGTATTCCGACGCGTTTCTAGCGCCGGTTCAACTGAGGGCGTGCAAGGCGCTTTGATCATGAGATAAT
>ENA-OQJM01000332-OQJM01000332.1-human-gut-metagenome-genome-assembly--contig:-NODE-332-length-10452-cov-3.174237_pt1 | contig 10452 bp, 9 predicted proteins | sample MGYA00242607_ERZ504773 | MGnify/ENA primary metagenome ERZ504773 (study PRJEB26092, sample SAMD00036355) | human gut metagenome | host: Homo sapiens | study: EMG produced TPA metagenomics assembly of... | reverse complement strand
AGCAACTGAAAGGCATCAACACCCACCTGTCAATTTGATGAGGTGGGGAATGTGCTGCAGGTGAGCGATGGTGTGGCACGTATTTACGGTTTGCGCAACGCGGAAGCTAATGAGTTGCTGGAGTTTGAAAACGGTATCATGGCTATCGTGATGAATCTGGAGGAGGACAATGTAGGTGCGGTATTGCTAGGTCCTACTGATCAGATTAAGGAAGGAATGGTGGTGAAACGTACCAAACGCATTGCTTCTATTAATGTGGGCGAAGGTATGTTAGGGCGTGTTATCGATCCGTTAGGCGTACCATTGGATGGCCGTGGACAAATTGGCGGGGAACTGTGCGAAATGCCTTTGGAACGTAAAGCTCCCGGAGTGATCTTCCGTCAGCCTGTGAACCAGCCTTTGCAGACAGGGCTGAAGTCTGTGGATGCTATGATTCCTATCGGGCGTGGACAACGTGAGTTGATTATCGGGGACCGTCAGACCGGAAAAACCTCTATCGCTATAGATACGATTTTGAATCAGAAATCCAACTATGAAGCGGGAAAACCTGTATATTGTATTTATGTAGCCATTGGTCAGAAGGGTTCCACTGTAGCAAGTCTGGTGAATACGCTGCGTGAACGCGGTGCGATGGATTATACCATAGTGGTAGCTGCCACTGCTGCCGATCCGGCTGCATTGCAGTATTTTGCTCCGTTTGCCGGAGCGGCTATCGGAGAGTATTTCCGTGACACAGGCCGGGATGCCTTGGTTGTGTATGATGACTTGTCAAAGCAAGCCGTAGCCTATCGTGAAGTATCCTTGATTCTGCGTCGTCCCTCCGGTCGTGAGGCATATCCGGGTGATATCTTCTATCTGCATTCACGATTGTTGGAGCGTGCGGCAAAGATTATCAACCAGCAGGAAGTGGCCGAACAAATGAATGACCTTCCACCCAGCTTGAAAGGCAAGGTAAAGGCAGGTGGTTCACTGACCGCATTGCCTATTATTGAAACACAGGCAGGTGATGTTTCCGCGTATATTCCAACCAATGTCATTTCCATTACAGACGGTCAGATATTCCTTGAAACCGATTTGTTCAACCAGGGTTTCCGTCCGGCTATCAATGTGGGTATTTCCGTATCCCGTGTGGGAGGTAGTGCCCAGATCAAGAGCATGAAGAAGGTGGCAGGTACATTGAAGATAGATCAGGCACAATATCGCGAACTGGAGGCTTTCTCCAAGTTCAGCAGTGATATGGATCCTGTAACGGCAATGGCTATCGACCGGGGACGTAAGAACAACCAGTTGCTGATACAGCCGCAGTACAGTCCGATGCCTGTCGGAGAACAAATAGCCATTCTTTATTGTGGTACACATAGTTTGCTGCGTGATGTACCCTTGCATAAGGTGCAGGATTTCCAGAAATCATTCCTAGAAATGATGCGTGCCGACCATCAGAAAGATGTACTTGATGTATTGTCAAGCGGTGTGATAAATGATGATGTAACTGCAATTATAGAGAAAGTAGCAGCTGATACGGCTCAACCATTTAAAGTGAACGAATAGTCATGGCATCACTGAAAGAAGTAAAAGGAAGAATAGCCTCAGTAAATAATACGCGGAAAATTACTTCGGCTATGAAGATGGTAGCCTCTGCCAAGTTGCATAAGGCGCAGGCTGCCATAGAAAACATGCTTCCTTACGAACGAAGGCTGAATCACATCCTGACCAATTTTCTGAGTGCGGGTAGTGAGGTGGAGTCTCCTTTCATTGTGAAACGTGAAGTGAAGCGTGTGGCAATCGTCGTGTTTGCCTCCAATACCAGTCTGTGTGGCGGGTTCAATGCAAATATTATCAGGCATCTGACGGTTATTCTGGATGAATACAAGTCCCTGGGTATGGAGAATGTGCTTTTTGTATCCGGTAGGCAGAAAGGTAGCGGAAGGTGTGAAGAAATTGGGATTCAAGGCCGAAGGCGATTTCCAGCATATGGCGGATAAACCTTCTTATCAGGAAGCTTCCGCCTTGGCAGAGGACTTGATGAGGCGCTTTCTGCATCGTGACATAGACAAGGTGGAGTTGCTGTACAACCATTTTCGTTCTACAGCAGTACAGGTCCTGACGCGTGAAACTTATCTTCCGATAGACTTGACACAAGAGAAGAAAGAGAAGGACAAAGGCAGGATACCCGATTATATTGTGGAACCGTCTGTAGATGTGGTGATGGAGGAATTGCTCCCGAAGATGTTCTGTATGAAGATGTTCACGGTATTACTGGATTCGAATGCTTCCGAACATGCCGCCCGCACCATGGCTATGCAGATTGCTACAGACAATGCGAATGATTTGTTGCAGGATCTGACGGTGATGTACAACAAGAGTCGTCAGCAGGCTATTACCAATGAACTGTTGGATATAGTAGGCGGTTCAATGGCCTAATTTTTTTCTTGGGGCAAGATACGCAGCATCTTGCTCCAAGAATTTGAAAATCATACGACAAGTTTATCGGAATCCTTCTATAAGTGTCATCCCTTCCATCGAAGGCGGGTTAAATAATCATAGTGCTCCCCCTCTTTAATAAGCTCCGCCTCGAATCCATTCCCGGCAGCATACAGGCTGAGTGTCTGAAAATCGACATAAAGCCAGTCGAAAGAATCTCCTTTTATATTTTTGTATTGCATCCGGAAATCTATTTCACCATAATAATCTCCTGCCAGATCAATCAGGAAACTCCCGTCCTCATCTTCAAAAAGATAACGGAGATCACTGGAATCCATCAAGATACATCCCCCGGGGCGAAGCAGTTGTTTCATCTTTTGAAAGAAAGCTGCCATATTTTCCAACTTCCCGATAATGCCCGATCCGTTCATCAGCATGATGATTGTATCGAATGTTTCTAGAAAATGTGTATCGAAAAGATTTATCTGACGGACATTCTTTACCCCTCTTTTTTCCATCATCTCTACTGAAAGCGGGGAAATATCGATAGCGCATACCTCTTTTCCCATCTCTTGCAAGGCCAGTGCATGGCAGCCGCTTCCGGCTCCTACGTCCAGAATATTTCCTTCGGCTATTTGTAAGGCAATCTGTTCCAGTTCCGGCATTTCGTCATAAGGGCGGAATAATTGATTCATGGGTATTTCGTCTTCCTCGAACTGTGAGGAAAATACACGTAACTTATCTGCTTTGCGGTGGTTGAAATAATCGGCGATGGCAGCTCCCATCGGGTCTTTATCGGGTGAAAGCAAGTTTGTTTTCATTTGGAATCATTGTTTGTTGTTGAAGTTGCAAAGGTAGGCAATTTAGTGGAGAAAATACTAAATGTTTGTGTAAGATATAAATCTTGTCACTGTAACTTATCCAATCTATCATGAAAAAAACAGTAATTCAGCAAAAGAAAAAATACATTCTAATAAGAAATACATCCTTTTTTCAGATCTTTGCATAAGAAACAAGGAGTGATTGGTGGTTAATACGCCACTAGTTGATCATCATTAGTCGATAATTTTTATGAATACATTGAAACCTCGTATAGCATCTCTGTTACAACAACTGAATGAAAGGGTTTTTGAGAAAGAACATATTGTCGCTCTTGCTCTGCTTTCGGCTGTGGCAGGAGAAAGTATTTCCTTTTAGGCCCTCCGGGAGTAGCAAAAAGTATGGTAGGACGCCGGCTGAAACTGGCATTCCGCAACGCTTCCGCATTTGAATATCTGATGTCACGATTCAGTACGCCGGACGAAATATTCGGCCCTGTCTCCATTTCCAAACTGAAAGACGAAGATACGTATGAGCGTATTGTCGATGGCTATCTGCCTTCTGCCACCATTGCTTTCCTGGACGAGATATGGAAAGCTGGACCGGCCATTCAGAATGCATTGCTCACCATTATCAATGAAAAAATATACCGTAACGGACAGTTCTCCATTCATGTTCCACTGAAGGGACTGATTGCCGCTTCCAATGAACTGCCCGCCCAAGGACAAGGACTGGAGGCCTTGTGGGATCGTTTCCTGATTCGCTGTCTGGTGGGAGGCATTGAGGATATGGGAGAATTTGACCGGATGATTTCCTCTACGGATGAAACGGAACCGGTGGTGGACGAGCAACTGCAGATCACCGATGAGGAATACATCCGGTGGGAAAAGGAGATGGCTGCCATTAAAATCCATTACTCTATTTTCGAAGTGATTCATGCCTTGAAGGACCGGATAGAGCAATATAACCTCCAGATACAAAATGAGGGGGGGGTGTCGTCTCCTCTGTATGTGTCGGACCGTCGGTGGAAGAAAATGGTGAAGCTGCTGAAAGCTTCCGCTTTCCTGAATGGATCGGACACTATCCGCCTTTCGGACTGTACATTGCTGTCCTATTGCCTTTGGAGTGAGATGGATCAGATGGAGGCGGCAGAGGAGATGGTGAACGCTGCCATTCAGAAAAGTGCCGAAGGCTATCTGCTGAATATAAAAGGGCTGGAACAGGACATTGAAGAACTGAAAGACCGACAATCGTCCGAACACAGTTTGCGTGAAGTGAACGATCCGGGCATACAGGTCATTGATACTTACTATTACCAGGTAGAGGGCGTCCGGATGAAAGAGCGCCTCCTTATTTTTGCAGCCGACTATCAACATCTGGATCAGACCGGTAAATTATTTTATTTGCATAAGGATAAATATAAGGCCAACTGCTGTATTCTGAAGAAATATGATTCCATACTCCATGCCAAAGTTCCGCGTAATAAGATATATACGCTGAAAAAAGGGCTTCGTTCCATTTATATCAATAATTATGAATATCACTTGATGTGCTATGAGGATTGTCCTCCACCGCCACCCGAACCCGAGCAGGAGGATTTCGGAACCAAATATAAATCGGTGGCCGAAGCGTTGGACAGAGTGGAGAAGGATTGGTCCGGGCTGCTGGATGCGGAAACGGAATATTATGAGAAGCATTTATTTCTCAGCGAAAAGCAGCGGGCTTCCATGCGGAGGATGCTTCGCCACCAGAAGAATACCATAGACCGATATAAGAATGATTTGAACGAAATGGCAGATGCGTACCGAAAAGAGAACCAGGAATATAAGGTTGAGAGATCTGAAGATAATCTATTCTCAGGAACTGAAAGATAGGACATTCAAAGCATACGAGGAGGATGTAAGCAACGGGGTGGTGCGTCAACGCGAACTGGAAGAGAAAGTGTTGATGTACTATCGGCGTACCACACCTTCTTTGCAGGAATATTATTCCCGCTACACTCCGGAGTGGGAGGCTTTCTACTCTTCGGAACATCTGCCGGATATGGCATTTTTGCAATATTTGAAGCAGATGCGCGGTGCTTTCAAAAAGAGGTATGAACTGGCGGAACTGAATATTGACTATTATATCAGCCTGTTGGAGAATGCTTCTTTATGGAAAGGAGAGGGAACCCGGACCAAGGAGTTTTTTTTGGATAAATGGCATCAGTTGCTTACCCGCAAAGAGTATGACTATCAGTACATGCATATAAACAGTTTATGTGAAGGTTTTGATTTGTTGATCCGGAAACAAGGAAAGGAATCGGGTAACAAACTGTTGGGCTCGCGCATGGAGTGGCTGCTTCATAATTATCCTGATTTGTACCGGAGGATACTTCCGTATGAAACAGTGATGAAGCGCAATCCGGCTATCCAACAATTGGCGCGTTTGCTGGGCAAGAAGCATCGGGACCAACAAAAATACGATTCTTTGTCGGGGGTAGATAAAAAGAGGCTGATCAGACACTCTCCGCATAGTGATATCACAGGGGTGACTTTGGGAAATGACCTGAATAGTTTGTTGCCCATCGAGTATTGTTATCTGGCTGATGATGCGCTGCGTGCCGTATTTATGGAACGATATGCCGAAAAGAGATTGCAACTGTTCGATTACCAGTCCAAGGTAACGGAACAGGTAAAGGATGACAAGCATAAGGTTTCGGGACAAGGACCTTATATCATCTGTGTAGATACTTCCGGCTCCATGCAGGGAGACAGAGAGATCTTGTCCAAATCGGCTATTCTGGCTATAGCGCAACTGACGGAGAAAACCCATCGGAAATGTTATGTCATCAATTTCTCGGATGAGGCTGTGTCGTTATTGATTGAAGATTTGGGGCGGGATATGCCCAAGTTGGCGGAGTTTCTGAATAAACGTTTTGACGGTGGAACGGATATAGAGCCGGCTCTTCGGGAAGCTGCGCATATCATCAACGGAAATGACTTCCGTGAATCGGATATCGTATTGATCTCAGATTTCGAGATGCCGCCTTTATCCCGTGATTTAATGGAACAGGTAAAAGTGATTAAGCGGAGGAAGACTTCTTTCTTCGGATTGGTGTTTGGCAACAAGCCTGAAATGGAATATTTGAATCTTTGTGAACGTTATTGGGAAATGTAAGTTACATTCCTGTTACATAAATATGAAATGAATATTGCTGCTTGTGTGGACCTAATAACTTCATAATCAAATTAATGGTTATTCATTTTTAGTATAGGTCATTCCTTTTATTTTTGCTATAAAGTAAAAATAGAAGAAGAAAATGAAAAGAATGACTTATGTTAAAGCATTGATGTGCCTGTTATTCCCCTCTGCTGCTTTAGTTACCCGTGCGCAACACCCGGTTGCTGGGGATTTGAAATGTAAACTGACCGGACGTATGCTTATGGATGGTGGCGTTTATTTAAAGAATGACAACCTGTTTGGTAACGGTACGGAGTTTAATGACTTGCGGTTGGGGGTGAAAGCGACCTATCAGAACTGGAGTATGAAGATGGAGGTAGGTTATGTAGGGAATAAAGTTTCCATAAAGGATGCCTTTGCTGCTTATACTTCGGGCAAGCATATTATTCAGGTGGGACAATTCTATGAACCTTTTACATTGGACATGTTATGTAGTACGTACGACCTTCGTTTTCATCAGTCGCCGGGAATCGTGCTGGCTTTGACCAATAGCAGGAGGATGGGAACCTCCTATACCTACAATGGAAAACATTATTATGCTTCCGGCGGTTTCTTTACAGACAGTGACCTGGGTAATGTGAAAAATGTTTCACAAGGGTATGCCATAGACGGTCGTTTGGTATATCGCCCTGTAAACGAAGAGGGAAAATTGTTACACATAGGTGCAGCGGTGGTGTATCGTACTCCGGATAGCGCGTTGCTGGGAGATGAAGACGAGAATACGTTTATTTATAAATCTCTGGGGGTGAGCACTATTGATAACCGGAATCTTATTTACGCCAAGGTAGATCATGCAAAGTACCAGTTGAAACAAGGGTTGGAATTAATGATCGCTCATCAGAGGTCTTTTTGCAAGGGGAGTATATACGAACTATGGTGAAGCGTGAACAGAATTTCACAAATTATACAGGACATGGCGGATATGTGCAATGCTCCTGGTTGTTGACAGGCAGGCAATATGGGTATGATGAAGCATTGGCTTGTCCGGGCAGACCTGTGGGGCGGGCATTGGAGCTGTGTGGAAGGTTTAATATGCTTGATATGAATAATGAGGAAGCCGGTGTATGGGGAGGGGCTCAAAAGGATTTTTCATTGGGCATGAATTATTACATGAATAAGCATATAGGGATGAAGCTGGCTTATAGCTGGGTGATGCCGGGAAAGCATATAAAGGAGATTAGTGATAAGAATTTCAGTGTCTTGCAGCTCCGGTTCCAAATGATCTTGTAATGGAAGAAGGGTAAAAACAAATTCGGGCGCAATCATTGCGCCCGAGTCATAAAGCTATATTATTTTTTATTTTGCGACGGTCTTGATAGCTTCAATCAATCTGCTGAAATCTTCGGGGAACACATCACCGATGTTTCCGATGCGGAAAGTATCTGCTTGAGAAATCTTTCCCGGATAGATAACGAATCCTTTTTCTTTCAATTGATGATAGAATTCCTTGAAATCGAACTCCTTGTCAGGATAAAGGAAGGAAGTGATGATAGGGGATTGGACTTCATCTTTCAGTAAGGTCTTGAATCCCAATGATCGCATACCTTCTACCAGCACATCATGATTACGGCAGTAGCGTGCATGCCGGGCTTCCACACCGCCTTCGGCTGCCAGTTCGTCCATGGCTTGTTTAAAGGCACGCACTACATGTGTAGGAGAGGTGAAGCGCCATTTTCCATGTCCTTTCTCCATCGCATCCCATTGGTCGTAGATGTCCAAAGAAAGACTCTTTGATACTCCTTTACAATATTGTAATTCGGATTTACGTGCAATGATGAAACCAAAGCCGGGAACTCCCTGAATACATTTGTTGGCACTACTGATCATAAAGTCGATACCTAATTCCTCTACATCCAATGGTACGCCGCCAAAGCTGCTCATTGCATCCACTATCAGCTTTTTACCATGCATCTTTACCATGTGGGCTATTTCCTTTAACGGGTTCAGGATACCGGTTGTAGTTTCGCAATGTACCACTGCCACATGAGTGATTTCTGCATTGTGTGCCAGATAATCATCCACATACTCCACAGATACTTGTTCTGTTTCATCAAAGGCTAGCATATCATAGTTCATTCCATGATATTCTGCAATGTTTCCCATGCGGTCTCCGTATGCACCGTTGCTCAGAATCAATAATTTGTGTTTGGGCGTAATCACACTTCCTAAGGTCGCCTCTACACAATAAGTACCGCTTCCCTGCATCAGGATGCTGGTGTAGTCATCTGTTTTTCGTGTAGCCAGTTGTACTAATCCTTTACGTATTTCCTCTACGATGTGAACATTGTAGTCTTCATCCCATGTGCACCAGTCGGTCATCATGGCTGTTTTTACGCTTTCAGAAGTGGTTAAAGGGCCGGGGGTTAAAAGTAAGTATGGTCTCATAATCATTTAATTCATTTTATGGTTAATAATTTCAATAATTTCGGGAAGTTCGGCAATGGTGTTTACTACATAATGCGCACCTGCCATATACATACGTTTTCTGACTGCTGCCATGCGTCTGTTCAATTCTTCTGCAGGCAGTTTTCCGGTTTCCTCTTGGGTGAGTCCCATTTCGTTGCTGCCCAGAATCACACCGACAGTCCATACACCGGCATTCACACCTTCTTTGATATCGGCTATCGTATCACCATATTTTATTACGCTTTGAACGGAAGGTATGGCCAGATCAATCATGTTCTGGTAAATCATGTAGGGTTGCGGACGTCCTGCCGGAAGGTTGTTGGAAGTCACACAGTTGTCTGTGGTATAGCCATGGGCGGCGGCACCGGGCAGCACAATGTCCATCATGGCAGTAGTATATCCGGTGGTGGAACCTATCTTGATACCGTCCCTTTTCAGTTTCTCGATTACTTCGATTACACCGGGAATAGGAGTCGTATATTCTTCCAGGGAGGCGAACAAGTGTTTCTCGAATTCTTTGTATATGGATACCACATCTTCCTCAGTCCAGTTGCGGTTATAGTTTTGTTTGAATTGTTCCGTCACACTTGGTAACTTGAATAATTCACGGATATGGTCTATTTGGTCATACCCATGGGCCTCGTGCTTCTTCCATTGTCACTGTCAGTCCTTTCTCGGCAAAAGCTTTCAGGAAAGCGGCTACCGGAGCGAAGCATCCATAGTCTACAGCCGTTCCGGCCCAATCCATAATAATACACTCAATTTTCTTCATCTTCTTGTTTGTTGTTTATTTAGTTATACTTTTATTTTTATGTTATGGGTTACAGATGTTTTCTGCTGTTTCCTTTAAGTTGGTTAACGCCATCGGTGAAACGATGATCTTTTTATTTTTTTCTTCTTTTCTCAGCTGTTTTTCCAATTTATACCGTTGCATCAGATAGATGGCTGAACCGATGAATGCAATGCTGCACACAATGCCTACCCATCCTGAGAACTGATTATAAAACTCCATCCAATTGATATCCGGGCTGCAAAATTCCTTGAACAGCAGTACACAGACAGTTCCTGTATATCCGATAAAGTCGATGGTGGCAATGAAGAATCCCACATTTCCTTTAATCTTGAAGCAGGCAATGAAGCGCTCGAAGAACAGAGTTTGGAAACTAAGATAAACGATGTACAGGCTCAGACTTTGGAGGAACAGCCAGTAAAGGGTAGGCAGTTGCAATGCATCATAATTAAAAGCCAGATAGCTGATAGTGCCCGCTCCACCAATAACCATAGCCAGAAGCACCTGCAATACTCTGTAGTTGCTGTTTATTAACGACATCATGGCAAAGATTCCCAAAATAATCAGCGTCACCATACCGTCCACTTGTGCGAACAACCAAGAAGAAATAGTGCTGACATCAATGATATTGACCAGAAAATCTTCTTTTATATCACGTAAAATAGTGATAAACAGATTGGCGAAGAACAGCATGATCAGCAAGGGCATATAACTTTTGAACAGTTGTCTGCGTTGCTCTCCGTTCAAAGTGACGCGTTCCGAACGGAGAGCGCGGTCTTCATCTGTGGGTTGTG
>ENA-OQJM01000329-OQJM01000329.1-human-gut-metagenome-genome-assembly--contig:-NODE-329-length-10491-cov-2.830374_pt1 | contig 10491 bp, 9 predicted proteins | sample MGYA00242607_ERZ504773 | MGnify/ENA primary metagenome ERZ504773 (study PRJEB26092, sample SAMD00036355) | human gut metagenome | host: Homo sapiens | study: EMG produced TPA metagenomics assembly of... | reverse complement strand
CACGACTTCCAATCCAATCGGATATAACATGATACACCCGCTGTCAAAAACGCGGCAAGAACCATTTTCACAAAAAAATGCAGCAAAGAACAGCGCGAAACACCGCATTTGCTGGAAAAAAGCTTTGCAGCCGCCCTTTTGGATTGCACCCGGTTTTTGAGTGTGGTATACTGTTTCTGTTATGGAAAAGTTCCGGTGCGGTGTGCCGGGCACAGCAAAGAGGAAAAAGGAAACGAACGATGAAAATTGGATTTGACAACGACAAATATCTCTCGATGCAGTCAGAACATATCCGCGAGCGCATCAAGAAATTTGACAACAAGCTCTATCTGGAATTCGGCGGCAAGCTGTTCGATGATTACCACGCGTCCCGCGTACTGCCGGGCTTCCAGCCCGATTCCAAGCTGCAGATGCTGCTGCAGCTGAAGGATCAGGCCGAGGTGGTCATCGTTATCAGCGCCGAGGACATCATCAGCAACAAGATCCGCGGCGACTACGGCATCACCTACGATCTGGATGTGCTGCGCCTGATCGATGCCTTCCAGGAAGTAGGCCTGTATGTGGGCAGCGTGTGCGTGACTAAGTACGCCGCTGCACCGGAGGTGGAGGCCTTTGAAAAGCGGCTGAACAGTCTGGGCATCCGCACCTTCCGCCACTACAAAATTCCCGGCTATCCCAACGATGTGGCCCGCATCGTCAGCGACGAGGGCTACGGCAAGAACGATTACATCGAGACCCAGCGCCCGCTGGTGGTCATCACGGCCCCCGGCCCCGGAAGCGGCAAAATGGCCACCTGCCTTTCCCAGCTGTACCATGAGTACAAGCGCGGCGTGAAGGCCGGTTACGCCAAGTTCGAGACCTTCCCCATCTGGAACATTCCCCTCAAGCACCCGGTGAATCTGGCCTACGAGGCTGCTACAGCCGACCTGAACGATGTGAACATGATCGACCCGTTCCATCTGGAAGCCTACGGCGTGACCACCGTCAACTACAACCGCGATATTGAGATCTTCCCGGTGGTGAACGCCATGTTTGAGCTGATCGCTGGCAAAAGCCCGTATAAGTCCCCCACGGACATGGGCGTGAACATGGCAGGCAACTGCATCGTGGACGATGCGGTCTGCCGCGAAGCCTCCCGCAAGGAGATCCTGCGCCGCTACTTCAAGTGCCTGTGTGAGCAGAAGATCACCGGCACGGTCAAGGAGACCGAGCGCTACAAGCTGGAACTGCTGATGAATCAGGCCGACCTGACCGTGGGCCAGCGCGAAGTGGAAAAGCAGGCTCATGCCCGCAGCGAGAGCACCGGCGGGGCCCCTGCTGCCGCCATTGAGCTGCCGGACGGCACCGTTGTTACCGGCAAGACCGGTCCGCTGCTGGGTGCAGCAGCATCTGCTCTGATGAATGCTCTCAAGGTGCTGGCCGGTATCCCGCAGGAGACCGACCTTGTGAGTGCGGCTTCCATTGAGCCCATCCAGACCCTCAAGACCAACTATCTGGGCGGCAAGAATCCCCGCCTGCACACCGACGAGATCCTGATCGCGCTTTCCAGCTCGGCTGCTTCCAACGAGCAGGCTGCAGCGGCCATGCATCAGCTGCCCAACCTCAAGGGCTGCGATGTGCACTCCACCGTGCTGCTTTCGGGTGTGGATACCAGCACCCTGAACCGGCTGGGAATGTACCTGACCTGTGACCCTGTTTACGAGGAAGAGGACCGCAAGTACCACAAGCAGTAAATTATACAAAAAACAAAACAGGCGCATCCAAAGGCCGAAAGGCTGGCGGATGCGCCTGTTTTTCATTGGTTCAGATGCCGGTAAAAATAAGGTCTGTACTTTTCTGCGTACAGCTGGGTGCCCATGCGGCGCAGGCCGCCGTACAGGTGCCGCCGGATCAGCGGTTCAATGGCATCCAGGTCTTTTTCCCGGATCACCCGCAAAATTTCCCGGTGCTCGCTCAGCACATCCGGCACATTGTTGGCCCGCACCACATCCAGACGGGTAAAGCGGGAATAATCTGGCTGCGGCTTTGTCAGGTTCTGCCAGATGTACCATTTGTTCATGCTGCAAAACCAGATGGCGTGCATTTCCAGATCCAGCGTCAGGAAGGCATTGATATCCACATTGTCCGGGTCGGTCATGGTCTGGGCCATCTCTTCCAGTAGGTCATATTTGTGCTTGATCTCAATGTACTCTTTGGGCGAACAGACCTGAATGAAATCGCGCAGCACCGTGCTTTCAACGGCTGTGCGCTGGTATACGATCTGATCCACGATATCCAGATCAATGGGGGTGACGATGGTGCCCTTGCAGGGAATGATCTGCACAAAGCCGTTCTGTTCCAGCCGCTGCAGGGCAGCGCGCACTGGTGTGCGCGAAATGCCGAACCGTTTGCACAGCTGATTTTCGCTGATGGTCTCTCCGGGCTTGATCTTCAGCGTAACGATCTCATATTCCAGCGTCTGGTAGATGTCCTCTGGATGCAGCTGTTCAGCCATGTGCTCACACTCCATTTACATAGTTGATGATAAGACATTTCTATTTTAGCCTGCTAAAAAGAGATTGTCAACGTATGAGAATGAAGTATACAATAGCCTGTATACAAGTATAGGAAAAGCTCCGAAATTTATCATATCTGACAAAAATTGATATATCAGATGAAAATGAACCAAATAGTGTCGCCGGATTGTAACAGTTTCCACGAGAAACGGATAAGATTGTTAGTTATGCACAAAGAAACTTTACGAAGTTGGTGAAGTTTGGCTTTTGTGCGGATGTGAATTTTCTGTTACGATTAGACGTGCAATGAAAATGCTGTATACAGGGGTCACCAAAAACTTTGCTAGCGTATAAGGCAAAAAGGCACCCCTGAAACAAGGAGGAAGAAGATTATGAAAAAGGTCTCTCGTCGCAATTTCCTGAAGGTGTCTGGTGCAATGGCAGCTGCAGGTGCTCTGGCAGCCTGCGGCGGTTCCGGTGCATCCACCCCGGCTGCTTCCGGCGCAGCATCCACCAGCACTGCAGCAAGTGCCGCAGCAGCCGGTGAGGACAAGTTTGCATCTCTGGGCGATTTCACCATGACCGTGGGTCATGCACAGCCCGAAGGCAACCCCCGCTTTGTTTCCATGGAGCAGTTTGCCGCCGATGTGGCAGAGGCCACCAACGGCCATGTGAAATCGAGGTTTACGGCAACGGCCAGCTGGGCACCGAGAAGGAGATGCTGGAGCAGGTCGTGGCCGGCACCGTGCAGGGCATGCGCGGCGGTCAGTTCGACTTCAGCCCCCGTCTGCTGATGTTCACCCTGCCCTTCCTGACCAACACCCGTGCGCAGGTCACGGCTCTGCTGCAGAGCGATCTGGCACAGAAGGTGTGCGCTGAGGCCGAAGGCGAGACGGGCACCGTCATCATCAACCTGTGCGATGCAGGCGGCTACCGCCAGTTCTCCAACTCCAAGCACCCCATCAAGGCTCCCGCAGACCTGAAGGGCCTGAAGATGCGCACCAACGGCATGAAGACCATTGACATGACCTTTCAGGCAATGGGTGCTACCACCACTACCATCCCGTACTCCGACCTGTATATGGGCCTGAAGACCGGCGTTGCAGACGGTCAGGAGAACCCCTGGGTCAATGCTCATGTACGGTAAGGAAGCAAGCAACCGAAAACAAGAGATAGACCGCCAGCACTACACTATTCCGAACCAAAGACCAAAGATAAGCATTGTGGGAAAATCTAAACTTTTGGATTTTCCTACAATGCCAACTACGGCGGAATCCCTCCCACTCCTTATATCTTTCTGTATACATTGAATTTGTATTTAGTAAAATGCAGACAACACCACGGATCGGCTTTTGGTTGGACAATTCCAACCAAACACCACAGCAGACAGCAGAAAACATTCTGAACGCTAGGAAGCCGGTATGATTGTTACATATAAGGGGAAGAAAAATTTCTTTTAGGTACTTGCTTTCCTAAAACTGATGTGATATAATAGCTTCATTCCAGAAAAGGAGTAAAAAATATGCGGCAAGGTATTCTTAAATAAAACTATAATCAAATAGTGGGAACAAAGGATTATGATAGCTCCTTTTGTAGGGGCTTAGTTTTTTGTACCCAATTTAAGAATACTTTTGCCTTATCAATTTTGACATATCCCCAAAAACAGCAATCACAAACAGGTGTATGCTGTATATGTGTATGTCCGCAACTTATAATCCCCAGTGGTAAAAGTATTTTACTGCTGGGGATTTTTATGCCCTTTGGGGCTGTAAAGGGAGGACAATCACATGAAAATAATCAATATTGGAATTCTTGCCCATGTAGACGCTGGAAAGACGACCTTGACGGAGAGCCTGCTATATGCCAGCGGAGCCATTTCAGAACCGGGGAGCGTCGAAAAAGGGACAACGAGGACGGACACCATGTTTTTGGAGCGGCAGCGTGGGATTACCATTCAAGCGGCAGTCACTTCCTTCCAGTGGCACAGATGTAAAGTTAACATTGTGGATACGCCCGGCCACATGGATTTTTTGGCGGAGGTGTACCGCTCTTTGGCTGTTTTAGATGGGGCCATCTTGGTGATCTCCGCTAAAGATGGCGTGCAGGCCCAGACCCGTATTCTGTTCCATGCCCTGCGGAAAATGAACATTCCCACCGTTATCTTTATCAACAAGATCGACCAGGCTGGCGTTGATTTGCAGAGCGTGGTTCAGTCTGTTCGGGATAAGCTCTCCGCCGATATTATCATCAAGCAGACGGTGTCGCTGTCCCCGGAAATAGTCCTGGAGGAAAATACCGACATAGAAGCATGGGATGCGGTCATCGAAAATAACGATGAATTATTGGAAAAGTATATCGCAGGAGAACCAATCAGCCGGGAAAAACTTGCGCGGGAGGAACAGCAGCGGGTTCAAGACGCCTCCCTGTTCCCAGTCTATCATGGCAGCGCCAAAAATGGCCTTGGCATTCAACCGTTGATGGATGCGGTGACAGGGCTGTTCCAACCGATTGGGGAACAGGGGGGCGCCGCCCTATGCGGCAGCGTTTTCAAGGTTGAGTACACCGATTGCGGCCAGCGGCGTGTCTATCTACGGTTATACAGCGGAACGCTGCGCCTGCGGGATACGGTGGCCCTGGCCGGGAGAGAAAAGCTGAAAATCACAGAGATGCGTATTCCATCCAAAGGGGAAATTGTTCGGACAGACACCGCTTATCAGGGTGAAATTGTTATCCTTCCCAGCGACAGCGTGAGGTTAAACGATGTATTAGGGGACCAAACCCGGCTCCCTCGTAAAAGGTGGCGCGAGGACCCCCTCCCCATGCTGCGGACGTCGATTGCGCCGAAAACGGCAGCGCAAAGAGAACGGCTGCTGGACGCTCTTACGCAACTTGCGGATACTGACCCGCTTTTGCGTTGCGAAGTGGATTCCATCACCCATGAGATCATTCTTTCTTTTTTGGGCCGGGTGCAGTTGGAGGTTGTTTCCGCTTTGCTGTCGGAAAAATACAAGCTTGAAACAGTGGTAAAGGAACCCTCCGTCATTTATATGGAGCGGCCGCTCAAAGCAGCCAGCCACACCATCCATATCGAGGTGCCGCCCAACCCGTTTTGGGCATCCATAGGACTGTCTGTTACACCACTCTCGCTTGGCTCCGGTGTACAATACGAGAGCCGGGTTTCGCTGGGATACTTGAACCAGAGTTTTCAAAACGCTGTCAGGGATGGTATCCGTTACGGGCTGGAGCAGGGCTTGTTCGGCTGGAACGTAACGGACTGTAAGATTTGCTTTGAATACGGGCTTTATTACAGTCCGGTCAGCACGCCGGCGGACTTCCGCTCATTGGCCCCGATTGTATTGGAACAGGCATTGAAGGAATCGGGGACGCAGCTGCTGGAACCTTATCTCTCCTTCATCCTCTATGCGCCCCAGGAATACCTTTCCAGGGCTTATCATGATGCACCGAAATACTGTGCCACCATCGAAACGGCCCAGGTAAAAAAGGATGAAGTTGTCTTTACTGGCGAGATTCCCGCCCGCTGTATACAGGCATACCGTACTGATCTGGCCTTTTACACCAACGGGCGGAGCGTATGCCTTACAGAGCTGAAAGGATATCAGGCCGCTGTCGGTCAGCCGGTCATCCAGCCCCGCCGTCCAAACAGCCGCCTGGACAAGGTGCGCCATATGTTTCAGAAGGTAATGTAAAGATACATAATCGTCAAGACGGCAACAATCAGAAGTTATGGAGGGTAACAATGGAATATAGTAAGGAAGATTTAATGGAAGCAAAAAAGCAAATTTGGGGAGTGGGAGAGAACATGGGAACAGAGGAAAGTAAAAAAATCTGGGAGGAGAACGCACAATTTTGGGATAATGCAATGGGTGACGAATCTAATGAATTTCACAGAGAGGTAGTGCGTCCCAAAGTAACGGAACTTCTATCTCCTAATCCTGCGGATTACATTTTGGATATTGCGTGTGGCAATGGAAATTATTCTTCGTATCTTGCACAAAGAGGCGCTTCGGTTGTCGCTTTTGATTACAGCAAAAAAATGATAGAATTGGCTAAAAGACGGCAATCACAATATGCAAAACAAATTGAATTTTGTGTGGCGGATGCGACCGATAGAAAAAGTATATTAGAATTAAAAAGAAATCGAGCCTTTACGAAAGCAGTTTCTAATATGGCAATTATGGATATTACGGATATTGAACCACTTCTTATGGCTGTTTATGAACTGTTGCAGGAAAGCGGAATTTTTGTCTTTGCAACGCAACACCCTTGTTTTGTCACGTTGACTGAAAAATATATGACACCGCACAGTTACTATGATATAGCGATTGAAGGGCAACCGAAAGAGCAGATTTATTATCATCGTTCCATACAAGATATTTTTAACCTTTGTTTTAGAGCTGGATTTGTCATTGATGGATTTTATGAAGAATGTTTTAAAACCAACAAAGAAATTCCTATGGTAATGATAGTAAGGCTTAAGAAGGTAAAACGTGATAGCTTAAAATAAATTCAAGTTTGTCGGGTAAATAGCAAACCCAGCCGAGCCAGTCAACGGTCAAGATGAACGGCGCATATGCGCAGCCGTTGACAGCCCCGCCCGCCTTTGCTGGTAGGCAATCAAGGGGCGACAGCAAGAAGTGCCACCGCCCCGCACTATTATTCAGAAAGGGGAATTTCCATGACCGACCAGATAGCCTATCAAGAATATATCCAGCGCAGGTACAACGCCTTTTGCAAGACTGTTATCCGCTGTGCCGCCTTGGACAAGATTTTGAAGCTTAAACGGCAATGGGAACGGCAAGTTTCCCTTGACTATCTGATGAACGAGAAGTTTGTCCAGTTTGCCGCGTCGGAGCCGGACGAGGAATACCCATTTACCGTCTGCGGTCAGACCGTCCTGCTCTGCAACGCCGCCCTTGCCGACGCGATCTCTGTTTTTGCCGGAGCAGACGCGGGAAGAAATCCTGCGCTATTACTTTCTGCGCCAGCCGCAGCGCGTGATCGGCGCGTGTATTGGCCTGATCATGGTGGCGCTGGGCAGCCTTTCGGCACTGGGCTATGGCCCGCTGGCGGGCGTGACGGTGTTCGGAATGCAGTTTCTGGATTTCTTCGATTTCCTCACCAACTCTGTCATGATGCCCATTGCAGCCATTGCTATCTGCCTGCTGGTGTCCCGCGTGATCGGCGTGCAGAAGATCGAAGAAGAGGTGACGCTGGGCGGCAAGCCCTTCCGCCGTAGAAAGATCTTCAACTTCATGATCCAGTATCTGTGCCCCATCTTTGCGGCCATTATCCTGATCAGCTCTGTGGCAAATGCTCTGGGCTGGATCGCAATGTAAAAACAGAAAAGCGCAGAAGGTGTTTCTCAAAGGAAGCCTTCTGCGCTTTTTTGTATGTCCAAAAGGTTTTCTTATGCTGTGAAGTTGCATAAAGCATAGAAAACGGCGATTTTGGCCTCAATTAGCTGGAAGCCTGATTTTATTAGCTGGAACCGAAAATTCTGCTAATGGCATTCGCTGGCTAATTTTGGTGATAGGTTCAAAATGAAAAATGCGAAGATCGTCTTTCACATGGAAAAATGACCTTCGCATTTTCTTAAAATGGCGTCCCCGCCCGGATTCGAACCGGGGGCCTCAGGCTTAGGAGTAGGGGCTGAAGCCATAAATCCTAGGCAAAAGTAGGTAAAACAAGTGACGTTTTATCAATGGATTTTTTTGTTGCGCTGTCAATCCGAGTAAAGAACACAACCCCTGAAATAAAACGAGTAAAAGGCTTTTCATTAGCAGAAAATTAGCAGAGCTAATGAAAAGTGGAAGGTTCATTGTAAAATGCCCACCTTTCATTAGCTGGAAAGTGTACGTTTCCCTACGGATATTTGCTTGTTTAGCATTCGTGAACCAGTCCATACAGCCGTAACTGGTGTGATGGACAAATGTTTTCAATAGAAAAAGACAGAGCTTTCTGAGAGAAAACTCTGGCCTATGTAACAGTATGATTGGAAATGTGCATTGTCTTGTAAAAAGAAGGGTCTTATGGTATTCTTATGGGAGTAAAGGCACTGGATGCAAGGAACTTTGCGTGATCTTAGGAGTGTGCAATGGAAAAGAAATTTAATATTGTAGTCGGTGAAGATGGAACTGTAAAACTCCCAGATGCGGTTCTGGAAAAACTTGAAGTCAAACCCGGAGAGGAAGTTCGATTCGAAGTAGACGACAATTTCTATGCAGTCAGGCTTCTATCACGGATAGAAGCTGAACGCTTGGATTACTTGAATTGGATGCATAATAAGCATTGCCCCTCTATTGAGGAAATGATTGCGGAGTCGAGAAAACAAGCCACCCAGAACATTGTGATCTCCCGTATCCTTGATGGGATGCCGGCAGAAAAAATCGCAGAAGACTATGAAGTTTCACTCGACTATGTAGAGCAGCTTGCCCATCAGTTGAAGATGGATATAGAAGAAGCTAAGGCAAAAAGCCCGTAAAGAAACTGAATCATCATAAAACAAGCAGCGGCAGTTTTCCAAATCGGAAAGCTGCCGCTGCTTATGTATAGAGGTTTATAGGTTCTTTGCAAGATTTTTAATGAGTGTAGCCATAGAGGGGTCAGCCAGCAGTTTGGCAAGAGCTGCTGCCGCATCTGTATCGACTGGGCTGGCTTTGGGAGCGGCTTGCTCTGCGCGAGGGAGAACTTCAGGCTCTGCACCATGATGCTGATAGAAGAAATCGTCGAATCGCTGTGCGTTCAAACGCCGATCATCATCCAGAATGTGTGCGTACTGCTCGGTGACCATTGAAGCCTGTGCATGACCGGAATCGCCCTGCACGGCTTTGATATCGCCGCCGTTCAGCTTGAGCTTGTATGTAATACTGGAGTGTCGAAAACTGTGGAAAACTACTTTGGGAAGATCGTTTTCCTCAATCAGCTGCTTCAATGCACCGTTGATGGTGGATTGTTCGGTCGGCATTCCCAGCGGGCCGGCGACCACAAGATTATAGTCAGCGTACTCTGTGCCCAGTGCATCCCCTTGTCATGTCTTGCTCGGCTTTATATCGGACAAGCATTTCAGCAACTGTTTTGGGGAGAAAGATGGTTCGGATACTGCTGTCCGTTTTAGGGCTTTTCAGAACCTGAACCGTGGTACAGCGGGAACTCAGCGAGGGAAAACGAGTGATGACATTTTTGTTTTCCAAGGCGTTTAGCGAAGCAATGTCTACACGCTGCAATTCCTTATTTATGTAAATGGAGGCTCGCCCGGCTTCGATGCTTTCAGGAGAGATATCCACGCAATCCCAAGTCAAACCGAGCAGTTCGCCAAGGCGCAGAGAACAAGAGAAGGAGAGGTTGATGCAGAGCCGGAGCCGTGGATCATCACAGACTTCTAAGGCGTGGAACAGGGTCTCGGCAGTCCAGATATCACGCTTCTTTGCAGTGTATTTGGGCAAGGTGGCATAAATACAGGGATTCTTTTCCATAAGTTCCCACTTTACAGCCTGCTCAAAGGCACTTCTCAAAATTTTATGAACCGAACGAACCGTGCCGGGAGAAACGTATTGATGCTGACGCTTTCCACACATAGGGTCAACGGCTTCGTATTTGAGCAGCCGCTGATAATATCCCTCAATTACGCGGGTGGTGAGATCTTGCAGCTTCATTGAGCCGATAAGCGGTTCTATGTAGTTTGAAATCAGTGCAGTGTTTGATTGATAGGTTGAAAGTGCCCATTTGGTTCTTCCGTACAGGGTGACGTATTCTTTAAGCAGGTCTTTTAGAGTTCGGCACTGGGGTGCCACAAAGGTACCGACGGATTCTTTGTATTCGACCTCTTTCTTACGGTTTTTGGCATCTGCAAGGTCGGTAAAGGTTTCCCATTTCTGCTTTAGCGTTCCATTAGTGTGTTTGTAGGTATAGACAACGCAGTATCGGTTATTGCGTTTGACAATGCTAGCCATTATACATCCTCCTCTACTTTACGTTT
>ENA-OQJM01000328-OQJM01000328.1-human-gut-metagenome-genome-assembly--contig:-NODE-328-length-10500-cov-1.592982_pt1 | contig 10500 bp, 16 predicted proteins | sample MGYA00242607_ERZ504773 | MGnify/ENA primary metagenome ERZ504773 (study PRJEB26092, sample SAMD00036355) | human gut metagenome | host: Homo sapiens | study: EMG produced TPA metagenomics assembly of... | reverse complement strand
ACAAATTCCTCAGCCTGGGGCACCATAGCCTCTTTTTCCGCACGGACCTTCTCCGTTCTCCCGGACGATTCTGGTCAGAAGACGGAACTTTTCTTTTCGCTCCTGGTTCAGCTTCACATAAAGGATTTCCTCCGGGTCCTGATTCTCGGTACGTCCTGCCTCCACAAGAAAAGAATTCACAAAGCTGTCCAGGATCTTCTCTTTTTCGAAGGCCTTTACGCCTTCACTTTCTGCAAAAAGATCTGCTGTCTTATCTGTGTATACAGGATAGCTTCTTCCGTAGGAATTGGTATAAAGGCTCTCATCTGTAAAAATCTCTGTCGGAAATTTATAATCCGGATACGGGTAGTAAAAGCGCAGAAAAGGAAAGCCGCTGTTTTCCAGCAGCTCTCCCAGTTCATTCTTGGAAAAGGTGCGCACAGACTGATTTCCCGGATATCCATTGATCCCGAAAAAATGAAGATCTGTGTGATCCTCCGGTGCTCCGGCAAAGTACTTCAATCCCAGTCTGTTCTCAATGGCGATCAGAAGTCTTCCCTCCGGCTTCAGATAAGCGCCCATACGCTGAAGAAATGTCTCGTAAGGAGTTTTTCCCTCGGTAAAGCTCATGGCATACTCCAGCACACCGTTTACTACCACATAGTCGAATTTTTCCGGAAAAGTCATGTCATTCAGGTTTCCAACCATGATCGTCAGATTTTCCTTATCCCTGTTTCTCGCATAATTGATATCTGCCCGACGTTTGGAAAGCTCCACGGAAGTCACATGACCGGCCTTGCGGCAAAGCATTCCGGTAATGGCTCCGCATCCGGCTCCGATCTCCAGAACGGAATCTGCCTTTTTCAGAGGATACCAGCTTAAGATATTCTCCCGCAGCCCTGAAAAATGGTAGACCATTGGAAAACTCACCTCTTCCTCCGGCAGGTCTTCAAAAGATTTGCCTTCCTGTGCCATTTTCAGAAGTGTTTCCTCGATATCCCCATCGGAATAATGATCCTTCGCCGTATAATAATCTAAATTCAACTCCGCCATAGTCGTTCCTCCACTTATTTCACAGATACTTTGGAAAACAGATCAAAATATCCCACTGCTTTCTTATCTGTGATCACGGTCAGGTTACACACATCGTAAAGACGATGAAATACGGTAAAATCGCCGTCTTTATATCCGGTGCAGCCCAGACACAGCATATATTCCCCTGCCTCCAGAGGCATCACCTGTTTGAAGGTGATCTCACGGACATCGCCTGCCTTCTGCGGTTTCAGAGGCGTATGTTCATACATGGTATTGGTTCCTGTGATCTCGGTGCCTTTCAGATCTTTCAGGGTAAATGCAAAGATCGGATCGCTGACATCTGCCTGGAACTTCACTTTCATCTGAACGGAAAATTCCTTGCCTTTTTCGATCACATTGGTGATCATACCTGTATCATCCCGGATGGCAAAATCCACGATCTCGCCAAGCTTACTGCCGTATTCCAGGACCTTGGGATTCAGGTTCAGGCTGTCCTTCATAGCTTTACCGCTTCCGGTATGTGCTTTCAGTGAAACGTCTGCTCCGGCTGCCTGGTTCTCCGTCACCTGTCCCTCTTCTGCATCGTCTGTGTTTTCTTCCAGATCTGCATCGTCATACTGATTGACCAGCACACGACGGTAAAGATTGACCATCTCCTTGGCACCACCCTCTGCAAGCTTCTCACCTTTGTTTAGAAGCACAACACGGTCACAGTATTTTCCGATGCTGCTCAGGTCATGGCTTACAAACAGAATGGTCTTCCCCATTTCCTTGAACTCTTCGAACTTCCGGTAACATTTTGCCTGGAAAAATACATCTCCTACGGAAAGAGCCTCATCAACGATCAGGATCTCCGGATCGATATTGATAGCTACCGCAAAAGCCAGACGCACGAACATACCACTGGAATATGTTTTTACCGGCTGATAGATAAAATCACCGATATCTGCAAAATCCAGAATAGACTGCAGCTTGGCATCGATCTCTTCCCTAGAAAAACCGATCATGCTTCCGTTGAGATATACATTTTCAAGTCCGGAATATTCTCCGTTAAATCCGGCTCCCAGCTCCAGAAGCGCTGAGATCCTTCCGTTTACGGCTATTTCTCCGGCCGTAGGCGAAAGTACGCCGGTGATGATCTTCAGGATCGTGGATTTACCGGAACCATTTGTTCCGATAATTCCCACTGTTTCTCCCTTATGCACCTGAAAGGATACATGGTTGAGCGCATAATGCTCTTTATATTTCTTTTTTCTGGATAATCCCAGGGACTCCTTAAGACGATCCATAGGATTATCGTAAAGCTTGTACATCTTACTGACATCATTTACTGAAATCGCAATATCTTCTGCCATTTTCAACCTCACTTTTGTGTAAATCGTTCACTCTCACAATCTGCCGCCATTCTGCTTTTTATCCTTACAGAGCAAATCCCCCATGGGAACTGTCCGATCCGGATCAGGCGGATATCCGCCATCCGCATTCAATTAAAGCACATCTGCAAAATGCGGCTTCAGACGTTTGAATATCACAGATCCCAGTCCGAAAAGCAGGATCGTAACTACCCAGAAATAGATCGTCCATGAAGCATGGTTCCAGATCCCGATATGCCCAAGCATGGAATCACGGTAGCCCGTAACTACATAGTACATCGGATTCAGCTTAAACAGCTTGATCAGCCATGGATGTGAAGAAAGCATATTGATATCCCACATGATCGGTGTAAGCCATACACCCACCTGAAGAAAAATACTGATGATCTGGGTCAGATCACGGAAAAAAATGACGATCGCACTTGTAGCATACACAAGTCCCAGTACAAAAAGGAAGGTGCAGACAGAGTAATAAATGATCTGCAGTGTATAAAGGCTTAGGTGTATATCCGTAGCATGCACATAAGATCAGTGCAAAGGCCACAAAGAAAACATGCACGAAAAGTGCGGAGATGATCTTTACGATGGGAAGGATGCTGATCTTGAATACAACCTTCTTCACAAGATAATTGTATTCGATCAGGGCATTGGTTCCACCGTTTAATGCATCCTGGAAGAAAAACCACGGCACGATACCGGATACCAGATAGAGTACAAAAGGGTAATCCGATACCGTTCCGGCCTTCAGTCCTACGGAAAAATACAAACCAGTAGACCAGGATCGTTACGATAGGCTGGATAAATGCCCAGACAATACCAAGATAGGATCCTGCATATTTTGTTTTGAAATCATTTTTTGCAAGGCTTAAAACCAGCTTTCGATTCTGGTACAGCTCCGCCGGCAAAGCTAATATTTTCTTCATTCTGCAATTCCTTATCGATTCTTATATTCCTCGAAGCTTCCCCACTTCTGGTCCTTGTCGGAGAAAATAAGCTCCATGCCTTCCGGGATCGGCCACTCAACGTTAATGTCCTTGTCATTCCAGATCAGTCCGCCCTCATCGTTTGGATGATAGAAATCAGAGCACTTGTAGGTGAACTCTGCATTCTCGGAAAGTACTAGGAAACCATGAGCAAATCCCTTAGGAATAAAGAACTGTTTCTTGTTTTCTGCGAAAGGACTACACCATACCATTTTCCAAAGGTCTTGGAGCCTTCACGAAGGTCAACCGCAACATCAAACACTTCTCCGTTTACCACACGTACCAGTTTATCCTGGGGATAGCTGATCTGGAAATGAAGTCCGCGGAGAACACCGTAACGGGAGCTGGACTGATTGTCCTGAACGAATTCCACATCAATGCCTGCTTCCTTGAAATCGTTATAATTGTATGTTTCCATAAAATATCCTCTGGAATCACCAAATACAGTTGGCTCGATCACTTTCAGTCCTTCAATATCTCCGCACTGTGTTACTTTTATTTTTCCCATTTTTTCTTTCTCCTTTTTCTGTTTTGATTTATTTGTGATGTTTTCTTTTCTTTTATTCTGAGAGCCGCAAGAAGGGCGATCAGGATCAGGATCATCGCTGCCATGATCATAAGAAGGATCTTACGCAGGGCAGGAATGCTCTTTTTTCGCTGGTACTCTCTCCGGCTGTACTCTTCTCTGTTGTTTTGCTGTTATCTTCCTCTGCTGATTCTGTGGAAGCTTCCACTTCGGAGCTGTCCGCTTCCTGGCTGTCCTCTGCCGCCGCGGTCGGTTCCGGTACCGGTGTATCAGTTGCCTGTGCAACACTTGCGGTACCGATCAGATAATCTCCGAAATAGTAACCGGTTTCTGTTTTCCCATTGGTATTCTCTGACTTCTCGGTAAGGGAATTCAGCTCCACCCCTTTTGGAAGGAATACATAGCCGCCATTTACTTCTGTTTTTGTGAAATTCTCAAATGCGTAATTAAACATAGCTGTACTGTCCATACAGGAATTGGAAAGCTCTGTTCCACGCATAGTCACTGCAATATATGTGGTATTATCTCTGGTCACTCCTGTGACAAGTGTATGCCCTGCCGCAACGGTAGTTCCGGTTTTTCCACCAATGCAGCCTTCATAGTAAAATCCGCTTTCCGGTGCAAACATAGGATGATGGGTATGCAGGATCCTCTGCTGGCTGTTCATATTTGTAGGCTGGATGATATAGTCCGGTGTGCCCACGACCGTACGGAATGTTTCATTTTTCAGGCCTTCTCGGAAGATCAGCGCCATATCCCGTGCTGAAGAATAATGATTATCATCCGGAAGTCCGCTGGAATTTGCAAAATGTGTATTGGTACATCCGATCTCACTGGCGCGCTGGTTCATCATATCGATAAATGCCTGCTCTGTCCCGCCGATATGCTCTGCGATCTGTGCCGCAACGTCATTGGCAGACTGGATGATCAGAGCATGAAGACAATCCTCCATAGTCAGGACTTCGCCCACCTTTGTGCCGATATTACTGGAATCTGCCGTAACATTACGCACCCCGGTCTCTGTAAAGGTCACCTTCTCATCCATGGTGGAGTTCTCCACTGCCACCAGCAAGGTCATGATCTTGGTAATGCTGGCCGGATATCTCTGTTCATCTCCGCCCTTGTTATAAAGAACAACTCCTGTGTCTGCATCCATCAGGATACCGGTATCTGAGGTTAATATCCGGTCCTGCCGGCCATCCCTGGATCTGGTTGGTGCTGATATCATATTTCGCATTCAGATCCACTGCAGCCATGGTCTGTAACGGCAGCATCAACGCCACACTGACTGCTGCGAAAACTGCCAGTAATTTTTTTGTTTTTTTCATAGCTCTCCCCTTCTTCTGTTAAAACCCGTCAAAGGAAGCAATCGCATCCACAACTCTCTTCGCATCCTCCATATCCAGATTATAGAACATGGGCAGTCGCATAAGACGCTCGCTTTCTTTTGTAGTATAAACATCTTCTCCGGAAAATCTTCCGAATTTTTTTCCTGCCGGTGCGGAATGAAGGGGTACATAATGGAACACACTGCAGATATCCTTTTCGCGGAGATATTTCAGAAGCCTTGTGCGTACCTGGATATCATGTACCTTAATGTAGTACATATGTGCATTATGTGTGCATTCTTCCGGTACATAAGGCTGCTGGATCTTTCCTTCCTCCGCCAGAAACCTGAGGTTCTCATTGTAAAAATCATAGATCTGCATCCGCTTATCGCTGATCTTCTTATGCTGCTCCAGCTGGGCATAAAGATATGCCGCATTCAATTCGCTCGGAAGATAGGATGATCCATAATCCATCCAGCGGTATTTATCTACCTGACCACGGAAAAACTTACTGCGGTCCGTTCCTTTTTCTCTCAGGATCTCTGCCTTCTCCAGGTACTGCTCCCCGTTGAACAGGATCGCACCGCCCTCTCCCATGGTATAGTTCTTAGTTTCATGGAAGCTGTAGCAGCCAAAATCTCCAATAGTACCAAGGGCTTTTCCCTTATAGTAGGCATCCACACCCTGGGCCGCGTCTTCCACTACCTTCAGATCATGTCTTCCGGCAATCTCCATGATCGTATCCATCTCGCAGGCTACTCCTGCATAATGGACCGGAACGATCGCGCGGGTCTTATCTGTGATCGCCTGTTCGATCAGCTTCTCGTCAATATTTCATGGTATCCGGCCGGATATCCACAAATACGATTCTTGCACCGCGAAGCACAAAGGCATCTGCCGTTGATACAAAAGTATAAGACGGCATGATCACCTCATCGCCAGGCTGGATATCTGCCAAAAAAGCAGCCATCTCCAGTGCATGGGTACAGGAGGTTGTCAGCATCACATGACCCACATGAAAGCGCTCTTCCATCCATGCAGAACATTTCTTCGTGTAGATCCCGTCGCCGCAGAGCATTCCCCGTTCTACTGCGTCACGGATGTACTCAAATTCCTTACCTGTAAACGCAGGTCTGTTAAAATCAATCATGTATTTCCTCTTTATTTCTTATTCTTCATGGTTTTTCTACATTAACTGCACATTCCATTTTCTCACACTCATGTTGTAAATTCAATGCCTATTTTTCTGCCGGTGCATAATCCGGGATCTGATTATGGTATGCCACCTCTTGGCCGTTGGGATCCAGAATATGCATTTCCTCATAAAACTCTTCTGTGAGAAGATCCATTTCCTTACGATTCTCTGTTTTTACATAATATAATGCCAGATACGGATTAGGGCCATGCTCAATGACCTTCTCTCCTTCCTGATAAAAGATCCAGGGCTTTTCCACCTGTTCTTTCTCTCCCAGCCGGACTGCCGCAGACTGATCTTCGATGGTAAGAAGCCTTCCCTGAAAATAAATGACAGCTCCACAGCACTGTGGTTTATGAACATCGTGTTCTGCCAGCATTTTTTCCAGCTTATCCGGATCATAGAGAGATGCAAGAAGAAGCTCTTCCATATTAAAGCCATAGACCATATCGGTCAATTCATGCTCATATCCGAAAAATCGTGCGGCGATCTCGCAGACCTGGATACCTTCTCCCGGCTTCCAGAAAAACTGCATGGAAAGGGCTCCGTCTTTCTGACCGGTTCTGTCCGCATATGCCTGAAGAAGTTCTGTGGCAGGCTTTTCAACTTTTGACAATAATCTGGAAGGATACACATTTCTTGTGCTGATGGGGATCTCACCTTTGGCAACAAATGTCTTTTCACGGTCTGCAATACTGATCACATGGACTTTTCCATGCCGCACCCAGGTCATCATATTGAATTCATAGCCATCGTTATATTCTTCCACCAAAATCTCCGGCATATCAGAAAATCCTGCTGTTTTTTCTGCCCCGTTTATCAGCTCCTCCAGATCTTCGGATATATAGATCCCGCGGGAGCCGTATTTATCCAGTGGCTTGCTGACCACCGGATAACGAAGTCCCTCAAGCAGCTCTTGCAGCTGAGTTCTTTTGGACCTGTCTTTAAAATATGCGATCGGGATTTTTCGAAAGCCTGGAGTGGGAAGTCCCAGTTCAGTAAGCAGTGCTCTGGTCGCTGATTTATCACGATACCAGGGAAGCTGCTCCGGTTTCAGATAACAGGGGATTCCTGCCCGGTCCGCGATCTTTACCATACATTCCAGAAGAAGGTCGGAAAAGGATGTGATGATCCCATCGATCTCTTTTTCTCGGCAGAGACAGGCGATCCGTTCCGTATCTGTTACCGGGATCTGAAATGCCTCATCTGCAAATTTCTTGCCGGACCATCCGGATATCCGTCGCAGACAATGGTGTAGTATCCTTTTTCGCGGGCCTTCTGCACCAGCTGCTCAAATTCTCCCAACGTTCCCAGTATCAGCAATCTGTGTTTCATGATTCCGTTTCCTCCCATTCTCTTATGGAATCCGCGATATACTGCATTTCTTCTGCCCCGTATCTCTGGTCACAGGGAAGCGGCAGCACATTGGCAGCCCAGTCATATTCCATGGTATCCCTGTCAAATTCTTCCAGGATATTACGCCAGTTTGTCGGCACAAAAATCTTCCGGCCTGCCAGCCAGCGTCGAAGCTCTAATCCGTTCTTATGATAATACGGATAGGCAAACGGTCCCTCCGGCACCTCCCCTGTAAAAGCATTCCTTGAAGGAAGAAGCTGCGACAGCAGACGGTAGTTCTGTTCTCTTCTTGTTTTGATACCGGAATAATCCATAGTCCTGAGGAGGTTTCCGGTCAGACGGGACATTCGGCGGATCTCCATCTCATGATAATTTGCTGCATTATCCAGCATTTTCTGATAGAAGGTTCCGGCATCATATTCATAACGTCCCAGAATATGCTCCATTCTTCCCATGGAATGGTCCAGAGGCTTCTTTTCCGGTTCCAGTTCCGCATCGGTAGACAGATATGCTCCGTCACTGACTCCGAGAAATTTTTCTGCAGGAGTACAGAGTGTCCACACCCGGCAGCGGCTTCTAGAAAAAAACGCATGCGTATGATCCACAATGATATTTCCATAGATTTTTTTATATTTCCGGATCTTATCATCAGTAAGCTGGCCATAATAATTTACCAGATACAGATATTCTCCTTCCGGAAGAGTTCTCTCCTCAAGAACCGGATGCAGACCTTCATCCATATGATAAAATTCGATTTCTGCCCCGGACCTCTCACAGGCACCGGTTACGGAATCGCAGAGAAAAAATGGCAGGTAGATCTTTTTGCACCTGCGTGCTTCCATCAGCCACAAAAGCGCTGTTCTTCCGAGATTCACGCCGCAGAGATCCGGATAGTATTCCTGTCCCGCCGGTTCTTCCAGTTCCAGATAGCCGCCGATCTCTTTTTTCATCAGTCTGTCTCCTCCTGACGGATCACATAGTGCGGCATCTTTTTGGCCTCATTGAGAATATTCATGAGATAAATACCGATGATCCCGATCGAAAGCAATGTCAGTCCGAAAAATGCCAGCATCACAAGCATCAGAGATGTCCAACCTTCCACTGAGATCCCGCACAGAAAATATCTCACCAGATAATAGATCCCCAGTAAAAAGCTTACCAGAAAACTGGCAATGCCGATGTTTCGCACCATAAGCAACGGAAATGCCGTATGGGCAGTAATATCATAGATGAGATCCTTCACAAGGCGGCGAAAAGAATATCCGCTCTTTCCATATGCACGTGCTGCATGCTGCACCGGAACATTGATGATACGGTTGGAGCTTAAAACCAGAAGATTTCCAATCTGCGGAAGATATGTATTGGTCTTCAGCATGGCTTCCACCAGAAACCGGCGGATCAGTCGATAACTGGTGATCTGAAGGTTCGGATCCTTGCCGAGCATTTTTGGAAGTTGCCCATACAGACAGCTTTGTGCCCAGCTTCCGAATCAGATTATGCTTACGTCCTTCATAGCTTGCAATGATCACATCCACATCGTCACGTTCCTTCATTACATTGATCATTTTGGGGAGCTCCTCAGGCTGATGCTGAAGGTCATCATCCATAGTTACGATGAACTCTCCCTTTGCATGGGCAAATCCGCACAGAAGCGCAGGATGCTGTCCGAAATTCCTTGCCATCTGGATGATCTTGACACGGGGATCTTTTTCCCGGAGTTCTTGCATAACCGCAAAAGACCGGTCCCTGGACCCGTCATCTACAAGGATCAGTTCAAATTCTTCTTTTATCGTTTCCCGGAATACTTTTTCCAGACGGGTGTACAGTTCCTGCAGCGTATGTTCTGAATTGTATACAGGAACAACCACTGAATATAAACACATATCGTTTTTCCTCTCTTTTGTATCAATTGACACTTATCGTTTAATCTTATCATTTTCATTTCCTGTTGTAAACCGTTACATTGTTCAAACATTTTCTTGCATAAACCTGCCGGATGATATATATTGATTATCAGTCTATGATAATCGCATTTATGATATGGAGGAAACATGACAAAAATCAAAGATTATATTCAGCTTCATCTGAATATCCTGCTGTTTTCTCTTACCAGCGTTTTTTCCAAGCTTGCATCGGTTTATTACAATAAAGAAGGGCTTCATAGTCCTCTTCTCTATGTATTTCTTTTTCTTATGATCGCAAACTGTGGGATCTACGCCATTGCATGGCAGCAGGTGATCAAAAAATTTTCCCTTTCCACGGCCTACGCCAACAAAAGCGTCTATCTTCTGTGGTCCCAGGTATGGGCTGTGATCATTTTTCACGAAAATCTTTCGCTTCAGAACATCATCGGCATCCTGATCGTTCTGATCGGAGTCTGGATGGTGCAGAGATATGAATAGAACGTTTATGCTGATCATGCTGGCAGGAACCTTTTTTCGGCAATTTCCCAGGTACTTCTGAAGCAGAGTGCCAATATGGAATACAAAAATCCCCTCCGGGAATATCTGAACTGGAGGGTGATCCTGGCCTATGGTATCTTTTTTGGAGTGTTGCTCCTGAATACCTGGTGCTACACCAAAGTGGATATGAAATTCGGACCGGTGATTGATACTGCCGCCTATGTTTTTGTCCTGCTGTTTTCCTGGCGGATCCTGAAAGAAAAGATTTCACGCGGAAAGATCATCGGAAATCTGATCATCATCCTGGGAATCCTTGTTTATAC
>ENA-OQJM01000326-OQJM01000326.1-human-gut-metagenome-genome-assembly--contig:-NODE-326-length-10594-cov-3.233496_pt1 | contig 10594 bp, 9 predicted proteins | sample MGYA00242607_ERZ504773 | MGnify/ENA primary metagenome ERZ504773 (study PRJEB26092, sample SAMD00036355) | human gut metagenome | host: Homo sapiens | study: EMG produced TPA metagenomics assembly of... | reverse complement strand
ACAGTGTAAATTACTGCACCTACGATTTGCTCCCAGACGCTTTAACCACTCATCCGGTGAAGAGTGAACGTTTTCTGATGTATGCAATTATTATATTTGAGATGTTAAATTAAGTCAAGCCGGAATCCTCAATTTTCCAGATACTACTTCACAAGGTATGACAGCACATCACAAACTGCTGTAGAAACCAGTATTGCAACATACACTCATTATTTCTGCATAAATTCAAACACTGCCTCTTTCGTCGGAATCGCAGGTATTCCACCTCGCTTTTGCACACACAATCCTGCAACTGCATTTCCCAAAACAGCACACTTTTTGATTTCTTCCCATTCCATCTTTTCTACGGGCTTATTTATAGAAAGAATACTGCATAATACGCCTCCCCAGAAAGAATCCCCTGCTCCGGTCGTATCGACCGCATGTGTCTGAAATGCTTTGATGATTTCTTTTCTACTTTTTGTTGCCATAAGAACGCCCTGTTCTCCCAATGTAATGGCAACCAGCTTTGGTCCCATAGCAAGAATTTCTTCTGCAGCCTGCTCATAACTTTTAGCTCCTGTCAGGAGAATACTCTCTTCATCCGATACTTTCATGACATCTACCAGTTCTACAACAGACTTCATTTTTTTTCACTGCATACTCTTTGCTCTTCCAAAGAGACGGGCGGTAATTTGGATCATATGAAATAAGTACACCCGCTGCTTTTGCCATTTTTACTGCTTCGATCGTTGCGCTTTCTGCCGGCTCGTCTGTCAGCGATAATGATCCAAAATGAAAAATTCTGCATCCGGAAATTAACGTCTGATCCAGTTCTTCTTTTTTTAACTGTGTATCTGCACCCGGTTTTCTTGCAAAAGAAAAATTTCTTTCTCCATTTTCACCGATTTCCACAAATGCCAGTGTTGTAAAATAATCTGGATCTTCGACGATAGCATCTGTATTGATTCCTTCCGTTTGCAGTGTCTTCTTTAAAAATTTACCATGCATATCGTTTCCAACTTTTCCAATAAAAGAGGTGCGATACCCAAAATGACTTGCAACTGTCAGAAGATTTGCCGGAGCACCGCCGGGATTCTGTTCAAACAGTTTTCTCCCATCCTGACTGTTTCCTGCTTCCGTAAAATCAATCAGTAATTCCCCCAATGCCACAATATCAACTTTTTCTTCCATTTTTCAGTTCCTCCACAATCTCGTTATAACGTTTTTTATTTAACCGGTAGAAAAATAATACAACCGCAGTCACAATCCAAAGTGCACCTGGAATCGTCGTAAATGCATGTTTCATAATTGAAAGTACAGTTGCATTTTGTGTCTGATTTGCAATATAACCATATTTTCCAAGTAATCCTGCTAAAAGTGCTGTTCCAACTGCCATTCCGATTTTATTTCCAAGTGAAATAAATGCATACTGAAAACCGTCATTTCTAAGTCCTGTTTTCCACTCCCCATATTCCACACAGTCTGGAATAATTGCATAGATTGCGGTATTAAATCCAGAGAAAAAGAACTGTGTGAGACCAGATAATGCATAAAAAATAGCCGGTGATTCTTTGGCATTGAAGAAAAACATAGACAACATGGAAATTCCTGTAAATAAAGCAAAGAGAGATGCTGTTCTTCCTTTGTTATTCAACCTGCGGAATAATGGTTGAAAACAGGCTGCCCCTATGATAGAAGGAATAATGATACACATCGAATAAGTTGTGTAGTAGGAGGCATTTCCTTCCACATATGTAAAATAATACAGAATATCTGCGTTTCTACCATACAGTGTGAATCCAAATAATATCTGTCCTGCCAATGCAAGAAGATATGGTCTGTTCTGCATGACTGCTTTCAACTGTATCTTTACAGAAATTTTTTCTTTTTCCGGAGTAATCACTGCCTCTTTCGTCTTCGCAAAGCAGAAGAAATGACAGGCTGTAAAAATACATCCATATATGACCGCAACCGTCAGATATCCTGTCTTTGCACTGTGACTGCCGAATTTGCTGAGCAGTGGAACTGTGATAATATTTAACACACCAATTGCAATCATCGCTGCAACCGAACGGGATGTATTTATTTTTGCACGTTCATCAATATCCTGTGTCATAGCACCACACAAGGTTCCATATGGAATATTCACACAGGTATACCCCAAAACCAGCAGACAATATGTAATTACCATATAAATGATCTTTCCATTCTGCGGCCATTCGGGTCTTGCCCAGAATGTCATAACAAGAAGAATCGCTGTAATTGGTGCCGCTACTAACAGCCATGGACGGTACCGTCCCCATCTCGATTTTGTTTTATCCGTAAGTCCCCCGACGATTGGATCATTGATCGCATCCCAGAATCTTGAAAAAAGCATAAGTGCTGACACAGCCGCCATACTGATTCCGAACACGTCTGTATAAAATATCATCAGAAAATTACTGACGAACATCCAGCTGAAATTACATCCGACATCACCAAAACCATATGCAATCTTACTGATCAGCGGTACTTTTCCATTTTTGTTTTCGCTTCCCATATGTCCCTCCTATTTTTATCAGAGTTTCTGACAGAACTCTATTCTTTCCTCATTTGGGCCCTTGATCATAAAAAACTTCACACCATTTTCCCAAAATGGCAGTTCTTCGATTCCGTCTGTAATAATTGTGTATTTTTCATTGCAGATTTTCTGATACATACTTTCAATGTCTTCCACATCAAGTGCAACATGTTGGTATGCACCGTCTGACATTGCCGCCTGCCCATTTTCAAAAGTCTCTATACAGTAATTTTTTATCTGTAAAAATGCCACTTTTTCCCCTGCTTTTTCATTATAAGACTGCATAATTACTTCAAATCCAAGACTCTTATAAAACTCAACTGTTTTCTGCAAATCGTTTGTCGGAAGCCCGATATGAGCAACTCCGACAATTCCATATTTATTTTCCATACGAACTCCTTACTTTTCACTGACGTTGATAATTACTTTCATCGTTGTCTCGCGGTTATCATCAATATACTGGTACGCCTTCAGATAATCTTTAAAAGCAAATGTCTTTGAGATGAGCGGTTTCAAATGAACTTTGCCCTCATTTACCAGTCTGATTCCATCTATGTAATCATCATGGCGGTACATCATCGTGCTCTTAATGTCAAGTTCGTGGTCATTTGCCACTGCAAGATCTACTTCTGCCATTCCTGCAAAAACAGCCACCAGTACGATCGTGCTTCCTTTTCTTGCATATTTAATTGCCTGTCCCATTGTAATATTGTTTCCGGCACAGTCGTAGATCACATCCGCCTTATCCGGTCCAAATGCTTCGATCATTGCCTCACCGAAGTCTTTATTTTTGGTATTCACACACACATCAATTCCACATTCTTTTGCCTTTGCCAGTCTAAGATCACTGATATCTGTGATCATCACTTTCGCTGCCCCCATTCCTTTTGCTGCCTGTGCCACGAGATTTCCGATCGGTCCTGCGCCAAGGACTGCAATATTCATGCCAGCCACATCGCCCATCTGTTTTACACCATGAACTGCCACCGCAAGAGGTTCGATCATAGCTCCTTCTTCATAGGACATATCTTCTGGAATAGGTGTTACTTTAGATGCATCCACTGCAAAATACTCAGATGCTGTTCCTGTCGTCTGAAATCCCATTACTTTTAATTCCTCACAGAGATTATACTTTCCATGACGACATGGATAGCAATGTCCACAATATACCTGAGGCTCTATCGTCACCTTCTGTCCCACATGAAACTCTGTGACATTTTTTCCAAGTTCTGTAATCTCACCAGAAACCTCATGTCCCTGTGTTACCGGATATTTTGTAAACGGATGTTTTCCATGATAAACATGAATATCTGATCCACAAACACCAATATTCATAATCTTTACCAAAACCTGATTTTCCTTTACCTCCGGAACCGGAACCTCTCTGAAAATAATTTCTCCTGGATTTGTCATTACCTGCTGTAACATAATTGTTTCCTCCTTTTTTATGTTGTTTTATTTTATGTTTTATAAATTGTTTTATTAAAGTAATTACATTATTACCTTGTAAACACAATTTGTCAATATGTTTTTTCATATTTTTATATATTTCACAATTTCAGAATATATTTTTTGTATATTTTTCACAATTAACACGCAAAAAAAAAACGGAAAGGAAACCGTAGTTACTGTTTCTTTCCGTTTTTACTATAATATGATATGAGGATCAAAAAATTTACAATTCACCCATATGTTTTGTAAAAAAGTATTTCGCTGCTCCAACAGCTGACGCTTCTTTCTTATACGAACAATTTTTCAAGTATGAAACATCATGCTCAAAGCCATTATATGCCATCACTTTTTCTCCCAGTGGTATCATATAATCTGATAATACACCTCCCACATCACCTCCTAGTATGATATCCATATCATATGCCATCCGCAGATTTGATATCAAAACAGCAAGATGATCCAGATACTCATTCCATGTCTGCAAATTTTTTTCATCACCACTTTCAATTTTTTCCATAAATGCATCCAGTGACTGCCTGTTATCTTGTGTCAGTACACTTGCAGCACAATATGCATCTGCACATCCTGATTTACCACAATAACACTTTCTTCCACCGGGAACGAGTATCATGTGACCAAACTCCCCTGCTTTCTGGTTCTGCCCTCGAAACAGCTTTCCATCTATGCAGAATGCACCTCCTAAGGTGTGGTTCAAAGACAGATATATCGCATTTGGATACTTTTGCTTTTTTTCTGCAAGCATTGCAGCATTAGCATCGTTTTCAAAATATACTGGAATGTCCAAAGCCTGCTCTAAAAAGCGCAGACTATAATTCTCTATACCTAAAGCATGGGATTTTAAAACGATCCGTTCTTTCTGATCAATAATTCCCGGAATCGCCACTCCAATCCCAAGTAGCGTATCCTTCGCTAATTCGCCTTCAAGAAAAGTTTTGACCTTTTGTGCCACTTCTGTACAATAGGATAATTCTGCCGTAAATTTTAAACGGATGCGATCTTTTTTTATAATCTCATCTCCAAGATTTACTAATACCATTTCTATATGATTCGCTGTAATCAAAATTCCCATTGCATGACAGTATGACTTATTAATCCCTATACTTTTCGCCTTCCGTCCACCGGTCGAAGCATATTCCCCAGTTTCTTCCAACACCTTTTTCTAACAAGTCATTCACATTTGCTAACACAGTCGGCATACTCAAGTTTAACTCTTTTGCGATTCCCGCCTTGGATGTAACATGATTGTTTAGAACATAATTAATTATTTTTTTTCTTGTTATATTTTTTTTATCTTTATTTTCCGTTTTCTTACCCTCTTTTATTAAATATATTATAAAAGAATTATATGCTTTTTTATTCTTCTTGTAAAGTAATGTTTTATAATTAATCTCCGACAGAATAAAGGAATATCTGAAAAAGGAATTTACATTAGATGATGACCGCTTGAAAAGACTTGGTGGCGGCTATCCCTGATACCTTATTCTTTCAACCAGCGTTTCCTTTTTCAGATTACTGCTTAAAACGCAGGAAAGTACAATCTGCAACAGACCGACCAAAAAATCATAATAAAAATTGGTACGATTGGAACATGATAGATATTCATTCCAAATATTCCATTATGTTTTGCATAGGAAAAAAGTGCATAGCCGAGCGGCAGACCAATGATCAAAGCTACGCATATGGTACCAACCGTAAACATCAGTCCCTGTAACTGCAGGCATAAATTTAATTGTTTATTTGTCATACCCACAGCCTGTAATATACCATATTCCTGCTTTTTTGTCGTAATATTCATGATCATGGTATTCGCCATATTCATAAACCCGATGAGTCCTACAATAGCCATAAACAGATAACAGCCAAGCTTCATCATGCGGCTTGCAAATTCGGCAGATTGTAACTGCGCATGATAAGTATCCATTTTTATATGCGAAGTATTAGAAATCAAAGTATTCAGACTTTGTTCTACAGATGCCACATCTTTTTTATCACAGTCCACCCACAGATAGCCATAGGCTGTTCCTCTCGGATTCATGGAACGGTATACACCTTCCGGAATGACAAGATAAGTGTCCGCACTTACAAAAGATCCTGCAATCTTTCCCTGATAGGTATAGGTTCCACTTCCATTCTCAAAGTCAAATGCAATGGATTCACCCGGAGCATATCCATCTTGTTCCATCCACGTTGACCAGCCAAAGAAAATATCACCATTCTTTACCGCCTGATCATAGTCCATAGAGCCAATATCCCCGTCTTGGCGCATAAAATCAAAATCCTTTTTACTCACAATATCAGCCGGAAATCTTGTTCCGTTCAGATTTACAGAGACAATCTCTCTCGTCATGACATCTGTCACTCCTGGAATGCTTTTGATTTCTTCAATCATTGAATCATCCAGTGGGTTGTTCTGTAGGATTGTGTCCAGATTATTCTCCGAATAGGCTTCATCATAATTCTGGGAATAATCCAGCTGCAACTCAAATTGTCCATGGTTGATTGCAATCCGCGCCTCGTGCTCCGTGTCAATATTCCCAACATAATTAGAGATAATTACAAACAATACACAGGAAAGCCCCATGGTAAGAATCGTAGCAATAGTTCTTTTCGGATTGCCTGTCACATTTGCCATTGCCATGGAGAAAACGGTGACATCTTTTCTGCCTTTTCGTCTGCCCTGTTTTTGCGTTTTGGAGCCGTCAAGATACCGTGTCGCTTCGATGGGTGAAATCCGGGAAACAATTTTCATGGGTTTGCGCAGAGCCAAAACGACCGTAAGAAACGATACAAAAATGCAGATGAGCATAATTGTCAGTGAAAACAGAGGCACCTGATGGTTCTTGATTCCGGACGATACCAGATTTCCCTGCTCCACCAGCCAGTTGAAGCTGACTTTTGCAATCAGGAAACCAAACAGCAGCCCCAGCGGTATCGAAGGAACCGCCAGAAGAATGCCCTCACGAAAGATCAACTGCTTCATCTGCTTTCTGGTTGCACCCAGCGCCTTGATTTTTCCGTACTCCTGAACCTTCTGGGCGATCCCGACCTGGAAGATATTATAAATGACCACAACGGAAAACAGCACGATTCCGAGGATCAGGGTTCCACAAACCACAATCATTTCATAGCTCGGCTGCAATACCCACTGCAGGTAGAGGTCATTGATGATCACGTTTTTCTGGTCAATGCCGCAGGAATCCGCGATTTCTTTTATAACAGGCGCAACATTATTCATAGATACATTTGCAGAATCGCTCAAGGTAAAATAGATATTATATTGCCTGTCACCCTCCGCAATACGCTCATTCAAAAAATCCTGCGAACCGAATACAACATAGGAAGCCTCGATGGTATATTCATCCCGGTCATATAAAATCCCGCTGACAGTAAATTCCACCGGTGCGTATTCCGACTGCATGCCGGAACGGTACTCCAATGTTACGGTGTCTCCGACCTTTACATCATGGTATCCCACTGCATCAAAGAAAGCGCGTCCTGCGGCAATTTCCTGCGCCTTTTCCGGATAGGTACCTTCCTTCAACACATATTCCTGATTATAGGGAAGCATTTTCCTGACCGTTTCATCCGCACTGACAAAGCCGCCATTTTCATTTCCTTTCAGGATGCCCTCCGTACACATGATGCCGATATCAGATATCTCAGCTCTGCGTTCCACTTCCTTTAACTGCGAGGCATCTGCTGCGACAAACAGACCATAATTGCTTCCATATGAGCCTGCCGCCTGACTTTTCTGTAAACGGATCATTCCATTTCCCACAGTACTGATAATCACAAGCAGCATCGTAGTCAGACATATGGACATCATAATCAGTATACTTCTTGTCTTGTTCTTTTTGTCATTGCTATATGCAATCCTGCTTATTGTCTTCATCTGAAATCCACCACCTGTCCGTCCTCAATCACCAGAATACGGTCAGCGACCTGTGCAATTTCGTCATCATGGGTAATCATTACAATTGTCTGTCCATATTTTTTTGCTGTCATCTTAAGCAGGGCGATTACCTCATCACTGGTCTTGGAATCAAGATTTCCTGTCGGCTCATCTGCAAATATAATTTCCGGACGATTCACCAGTGCTCTTGCAATTGCTACTCTCTGCTGCTGTCCTCCGGATAACTGATTTGGCAGATTGTAAATCCTCTTTTCAATCCCCAGAGTTGTAATGATATCATTTACATACGCTTCATCCACTTTTCTTCCATCCAGCCCCAGTGGCAGTACAATATTTTCCCAGACATTAACAGATGAAACCAGATTAAATGCCTGAAAAACAAATCCGATTTTTCTTCTGCGGAAAACAGCAAGGGCATCTTCCTTCATCCTGTATAAATCTTTCCCGGCTAAAGTAACACTGCCTTTTGTAGGGGTGTCAAGCCCTCCAAGCATATGAAGTAATGTACTTTTACCGGAACCTGACTTTCCGACAATTGCGACAAATTCTCCCTGCTCAATCTGAATATCCACCTGATTGACCGCTTTGACCTGATTCTCACCCGCGCCATAAAACTTACAAAGCTGCCTGGTTTCTAATATCACACTCATGTGTTGCCTCCTTTTCAATTCTGTAAAGCGTACCTTTTCAGCACGCTTTCTTTGCCTGTTTATATAATTGGTCATTTTTCAACCTACATCCAAATTGTATCAGGATAATCTTTCATTTCACTTTCAAAAAACGAGCAGAAGTCTTACAGAATTGTAAGATTTCTGCCCACTTAAAATTTAACCAACATATGGTAATTGAATCACAAACGTGCTTCCTTTTTCTTTTTGCCGGAGGTTACCATGATTGTACCTCCGTGTTTTTCGATAATTTCTCTCGATAGAAAAAGTCCGATTCCTGTACCACTCTTTTCCATGACCTCCCTGGAACTTCCTCTGTAAAATCGTTGAAAAATTTTGTGATACTCATTCTGCGGAATACCAATTCCCTGATCCTCAATTTCCATTCTTACAAGATCGTTTCTTTTTTGTAACCGGATAAATATTTTTGAACCATCCGGGCTGTACTTGATTGCATTATCCAGAACGTTGATCACAGCTTCACCAAGCCATCTTTTATCCTGCATAACCATGCATGTTTCCAGCTCTTTTTCATAGTCAAAAACGAATTCAATTTCTTTCTCATCCGCTTTTGGATAAGTACAGTTCACAGCAGATATGACAGTATCCATAAGCGGAAGTTTTTTCTTATTAATCTGAATCAGTCCAGTTTCCATCTTGGATATTTCAAGAAGCGACTGCAATAATGTCTCCAGTCCATCCAGAGCACTCCGACAACGGATACGAAACTCCTCCTGTTCTGTGGCACTTAAGTCATTCTGCATCAGCACACTAAAACATGTATCCAAAGCTGCAACCGGTGTCTTTAACTGGTGAGAGATATCAGAAACCATTTCTTTCGTGCTCTCTTTTTCTTCCCGTGCTTCTTCCTTTAGCAACTGAATATGATGTCCGATTGCTTCAAGCTGGTCATTCAATTTTTCCAGTTCTGCTGGATTTTCCGTTTTCAGTAAAGCATCAAATTTATTTTCACGGAATCTGATCAGAATTTCTTCCAACTGGTCTAAAATTTTCTGATGACACGCATCTTCTTTTTTCTTCCAATAAAGTAAAAAAGTCAAAAGAAGCACGCATATCACAGTGCTTACAGCACCGGTCACCATAACCTGATGCCGGAATTGCATATAAAATGCATTCCCTTTATTTCCCCAGTATCCATATTGCTCCAATAATCGCCTTCCCTGTTCGTTAGTTTCAATATCCTTATCCTTAAGCAATTCCGAAACAGCATCCAGCCCGGAAAATTCTTCCTTTGCAGCAATCTCTGTCATAAGATTCATTTTATATTTATAATCTTCATAAAACACATACGTGGTAAAGCAATTTAATATTGCAAACAATAATATGACAGGTAATACCAAGGAGAGCACTACTGTGATCTTCTTGCGATATCTCTTTGTCACTGCCTTACCTCCTGATTCCATATATACCCAAGACCTCTGATATTCTTTATATAGACCGGTGCAGCCGGATTGTCTTCGATTTTCTCACGGAGTCTTCTGATATTGACAGCGATTGTATTTTCATCCACAAAATCCCCTTCCAGATCAAACACATTTTCCAATATTTGTGTTTTTGAAAGAATCTGTTTCGGATTCTGCAGAAAAAAAGTCAGCATTTTCAACTCCGTTTTTGTCAGACTGATTTCACGACTCTTTATCAGGACTTTCATTTCTCCTGCGATAAATACGATATCTCCCGAAATCATCTTTCCGGCTTCCGTTTTCTCCTGTCTGCGGCGGAAATGTGCTTCTATTTTCAAAAGAAGTACCGAAAGACTAAACGGCTTTGTAATATAATCATCTGCCCCTGCTTCATATCCCATGACCTGATCCATCTCCTGATCTAGTGCTGTAAGACAAATAATGTATGTATTATAATTGCATCTCATCCACCTTACAAATTCCAGTCCATTCCCATCCGGAAGATTCACATCACAAATGGTAACATCCACATTATTATCACTTGCAATTCTTTTCGCTTTTTTCACTGATTCTG
>ENA-OQJM01000324-OQJM01000324.1-human-gut-metagenome-genome-assembly--contig:-NODE-324-length-10632-cov-6.574679_pt1 | contig 10632 bp, 9 predicted proteins | sample MGYA00242607_ERZ504773 | MGnify/ENA primary metagenome ERZ504773 (study PRJEB26092, sample SAMD00036355) | human gut metagenome | host: Homo sapiens | study: EMG produced TPA metagenomics assembly of... | reverse complement strand
CTGGGTCACGGCGGTGTCGTCCGCAGTGCCGTCAATGCCAAAAACTGCTTCGTAAATTTGTTCCTTGGTAAAGGTCTGCCCGGCGTGCAGCGCCAGATACTCGCAGATGGCATACTCCGAGCGGGTCAAGGGCAGCGCCTTCCCCTCTACCGCCGCGCTCCGGGCGGTCAGGTCAAAGGCCACGCCGCTGCGCACCATCCGGTGTGCCGGGGTGCGGCTTTGCCGCCGCAGATGCGCCGCTACCCGCGCCCGCAGCTCAGCCACCCGGAAGGGCTTGGACAAAAAGTCGTCTGCTCCGATGCCCAGTCCCTCCAGCACGGCAGCCTCGTCGGTGCGGGCGCTCAGAAACAGAATGGGTGCTTCGGTCAGGCTGCGGATGCGCCGACAGACCGCAAAGCCGTCCTCCCCGGGCATCATCACATCCAGCAGGATGCAGTCTGCCCAGCGGCATAGCGGTTCGGTCAACGCCCCGCCCGCCGTGCCGCGTTTCTACCCGGTGACCGTCCCGCTCCAGAGCGGTGCAGATCAGCTTGCAGAGCTCCAGATTGTCGTCCACGGCCAGAATGTTTGCCACAAGATCACCTCAACACGTTATAAACAAGGCAGGATGCCCCATACAGCAGGTACACATGGGCGGGGTAGAACCAGTAAAACAGCCGCTTATGTCCGCTGCCACGCTGCCCATTGTACAGCAGCATCAGCAGCACCGCCGCTACGCCGAACCACTCGTAGTAGTCGGTGAACATCTGCGTCCACACAAAATCCGCCTGTCTGCAAAACATCCCAAAGGTCGGCACAAAATCACATAGGAAAATGAGCACGGCCCATGCCGTCAGCTGTACGCGGCGATGCCCCCGCAGGGCATACAGCAGCACACCGCCCAGCAAAAAGCTCCAGCCGCCGTCCGTGATGGTTGTCCACATGGGCAGCGGGCTTGTAATGACAAAGGCCACGATCGTTGAAGCAATGGGCATCTCCTGTACCCCGGGGAAGAGCAGCAGAAATACTACCACCACATACGGCCAGCACAAAACGGCGGCAATGGCGCCAATGCCCTTTGCGAATTTTTTCTCCCGCAGCCAGTCAATGCCCTGCCAGACGATGCACAGCAGCACAAGATCCTGAAAAATAGCATTCTGCGGGTAGAAGCCATCCCCCGCGCCGGAAGGCCTTGGCGTAAATCATAAAAAATTCCAGCGCCGCCATGGCTGCGCCGATAGCCCAGATGCGGATAAAATACCGCCTGCGGTCATGGGTATGGGCAAAGCCCTCTACCGTGCAGAACAGAAACAGCGGCGCACTGAGCCGCCCCCAGCATACTGAACACCGTCGGGATGCAGCCGGTGAACTCGAAGAAATAATGAATGTGATCCAGTACCATCAGCACCAGTGCAATGGTCTTGAGCTGGGTACCGTCCAGCCCTTTTTTCGTCAATTTTTCCATACAGGCTCTCCTTTCCTTGTGCATTCAGTGTAACAGGAAAATCTGTAGAAAGTATAAGTTTCTGCCTTTATGATACTATTTTTTGCCCCAAAATGCAAACAAAAAAGCCCTAAGACTTTCATCTCAGAGCTTTCTGTTCAAGTCGGCGACTACCTATTTTCACGCGCCGTTTCCAGCGAACTATCTTCGGCACAAGTGAGCTTAACTTCTGTGTTCGGAATGGGAACAGGTGGAACCTCACCGTCATCGACACCGACCGATCTGACTGAACCAGTATAACATGTTTGTTGTACTTTGTCCAGTGTTTCTTAGAAGGACGTGCCTTCAAAACTGAATAATCACTGCTTACATTTTTTCGTTGACTCTTAGAGTCTCAAGCGAATTGTGGTCAAGCCCTCGACCTATTAGTACACGCTTGCTGAATGGATCACTCCACTTACACATCGTGCCTATCAACCTTGTAGTCTTCAAGGGGTCTTACTTGTTTGAAACAATGGGATATCTTATCTTTGGGTCGGCTTCACGCTTAGATGCTTTCAGCGTTTATCCGATCCGTACATAGTTGCCCAGCTATGCTCTTGGCAGAACAACTGGTGCGCCAGAGGTACGTCCGCTCCGGTCCTCTCGTACTAGGAACAGCTCCCATCAAATATCCTGCGCCCACGACAGATAGGGACCGAACTGTCTCACGACGTTCTGAACCCAGCTCGCGTACCGCTTTAATTGGCGAACAGCCAAACCCTTGGGACCGAATACAGCCCCAGGATGCGATGAGCCGACATCGAGGTGCCAAACCTCCCCGTCGATGTGGACTCTTGGGGGAGATCAGCCTGTTATCCCCAGGGTAACTTTTATCCGTTGAGCGATGGCATTTCCACTCACATACCACCGGATCACTAACTCCAACTTTCGTTACTGCTCGACCCGTCAGTCTCGCAGTTAGGCTCGCTTCTGCGTTTGCACTCTTTTGCTTGATTTCCGTTCAAGCTGAGCGAACCTTTGAACGCCTCCGTTACTCTTTAGGAGGCGACCGCCCCAGTCAAACTGCCCACCTAACAATGTCCCCCGCCTTGATTCAAAGGCGCAGGTTAGAATTCCAATATCGCAAGGATGGTATCCCAACGGCCACTCCACAAGCGCCAAAGCACCTGCTTCCCAGTGTCCCATCTATCCTGTGCATGCAACATCGAAACCCAATATTAGGCTACAGTAAAGCTCCATGGGGTCTTTCCGTCTTGTCGCGGGTAACCGGCATCTTCACCGGTACTACAATTTCGCCGGGCGGGCTGTTGAGACAGTGCCCAAATCATTACGCCTTTCATGCGGGTCAGAACTTACCTGACAAGGAATTTCGCTACCTTAGGACCGTTATAGTTACGGCCGCCGTTCACTGGGGCTTCGATTCAATGCTTGCACATCTCCTCTTAACCTTCCAGCACCGGGCAGGCGTCAGCTCGTATACGTCATCTTTCGATTTAGCACAAACCTGTGTTTTTGGTAAACAGTTGCTTGGGCCGATTCTCTGCGGCTGCATTGCTGCAGCACCCCTTCTCCCGAAGTTACGGGGTCAATTTGCCGAGTTCCTTAACAACCCTTCTCCCGTTGGCCTTAGAATCTTCTTCCTACCTACCTGTGTCGGTTTGCGGTACGGGCACCGCAGAAATACACACAGCTTTTCTCGCCATCTTCCATCCCGGACTTCGGTACTAATTTCCCTCGATCGCTACCGGAACCAACACCCGGCTCCGAGACTTCATATGTGTCCCTGTGTTTAACTCTTTTGGTGGTGACGGAATCTCTACCGTCTGTGCATCGGCTACGCCGTTAGGCCTCACCTTAGCTCCCGACTGACCTGGAGCGGACGAACCTTCCTCCAGAAACCTGAGGCTTTCGGCCATGCAGATTCTCACTGCATTCGCGCTACTCATTCCGGCATTCTCACTTCTATACACTCCACAGCCGCTTGCGCTACTGTTTCACCGCGTATACAACGCTCCCCTACCCAGCATGTAAACATGCTGCCTAAGCTTCGGTGTCAGGTTTAGCCCCGTTAAATTCTCCGCGCAAAGACGCTCGACCAGTGAGCTATTACGCACTCTTTGAATGAGTGGCTGCTTCTGAGCCAACATCCTGGTTGTCTACGTATCTTCACATCGTTTTCCACTTAACCTGACTTTGGGACCTTAGCTGTAGATCTGGGCTGTTTCCCTTTTGACAATGACATTTATCTGACACTGTCTGACTCCCAAGCATCAATACTCTGGCATTCTGAGTTTGATAAGCTTCGCTAACCTCTCGGCCGCTAGGCTATTCAGTGCTTTACCTCCAGGTATCTAACTTGAGGCTAGTCCTAAAACTATTTCGGGGAGAACCAGCTATCTCCGGGTTCGATTGGAATTTCTCCGCTACCCACAGTTCATCCGCCGCCTTTTCAACGGAGGTCGGTTCGGTCCTCCATGGAATTTTACTTCCACTTCAACCTGACCATGGGTAGGTCACCCGGTTTCGGGCCCATTATATGCAACTTAACGCCCTTTTCAAACTCGCTTTCGCTTCGGCTCCAGACCTTAAGTCCTTAACCTTGCTGCATACAATCGCTCGCCGGACCGTTCTACAAAAAGTACCCTATCACGCTTTGACGCGCTCTAGGTGCTTGTAGGCACAGGGTTTCAGGTTCTTTTTCACTCCCCTCCCGGGGTGCTTTTCACCTTTCCTTCACAGTACTATACGCTATCGGTCACTGGGTAGTATTTAGGGTTGGAGGGTGGTCCCCCCGTATTCCGACCAGGTTTCACGTGTCTGGCCGTACTCTGGAATTCGCTCGGCTCTTGTCGTTTTCACCTACGTGGTTCTCACACTCTCTGACCGGCCTTCCCATGCCGTTCGGTTAACAACTTAAGTCCTAAATGCGCTCCGTACCCCGAAAGTATTTCTACTCTCGGTTTGCCCTCTTCCGCGTTCGCTCGCCACTACTTACGGAATCTCGTTTGATGTCTCTTCCTCGCCCTACTTAGATGTTTCAGTTCAGGCGGTTCCCTCGATATACCTATTTTGAAGTTCAGTATAACGTACCTGAGTATGAACCCAGGTGAGTTTCCTCATTCAGAAATCTCCGGATCAATGCTTATTTGCAGCTCCCCGAAGCTTATCGCAGCTTATCACGTCTTTCATCGGCTCCCAGTGCCAAGGCATTCGCCCTGCGCCCTTGTTCGCTTGACCTTTCAAACGTTCTCTTGGAACATTTGGTATCCTCTTGATTCTCTCTTGCCAACGAAGATTATTGTTACCCTTCCTTTTGAAATTGCAATATTTCTTAAAAAGAACTTACTATAATCTTTGTTTCGCAGTTATTATTCAGTTTTCAAGGTACGTCTTGGTGATGTTCCTCAAAGCCCGGTCTCCCGGAACTTTGAGAAACATCACATGGTGGGCCAAAATGGACTCGAACCATCGACCTCACGATTATCAGTCGTGTGCTCTAGCCAGCTGAGCTATTGGCCCATGTGGTGGAGATTAAGGGAATCGAACCCTTGACCCCCTGCTTGCAAAGCAGGTGCTCTCCCAGCTGAGCTAAACCCCCACATTAGGAATTGAGTTCCCTTTTCAGGGCCCTCAAAATCGAACAATATCTACTCTGCTTGTTTGTTACCTGTCCGAAAGATCGTCATCTTTGATGTCGCTCTTTCGCCTGACTCCTTAGAAAGGAGGTGATCCAGCCGCAGGTTCTCCTACGGCTACCTTGTTACGACTTCACCCCAATCACCAGTTTTACCTTCGGCGGCGTCCTCCTTGCGGTTAGACTACCGACTTCGGGTCCCCCCGGCTCTCATGGTGTGACGGGCGGTGTGTACAAGGCCCGGGAACGTATTCACCGTGGCATGCTGATCCACGATTACTAGCAATTCCGACTTCGTGCAGGCGAGTTGCAGCCTGCAGTCCGAACTGGGACGTTGTTTCTGAGTTTTGCTCCACCTCGCGGTCTTGCTTCTCTTTGTTTAACGCCATTGTAGTACGTGTGTAGCCCAAGTCATAAAGGGCATGATGATTTGACGTCATCCCCACCTTCCTCCGTTTTGTCAACGGCAGTCTGGCCAGAGTCCTCTTGCGTAGTAACTGACCATAAGGGTTGCGCTCGTTGCGGGACTTAACCCAACATCTCACGACACGAGCTGACGACAACCATGCACCACCTGTCTCCTTGCTCCGAAGAGAATACATATTTCTATGCCTGTCAAGGGATGTCAAGACTTGGTAAGGTTCTTCGCGTTGCGTCGAATTAAACCACATACTCCACTGCTTGTGCGGGCCCCCGTCAATTCCTTTGAGTTTCAACCTTGCGGTCGTACTCCCCAGGTGGATTACTTATTGTGTTAACTGCGGCACTGAAGGGGTCAATCCTCCAACACCTAGTAATCATCGTTTACGGTGTGGACTACCAGGGTATCTAATCCTGTTTGCTACCCACACTTTCGAGCCTCAGCGTCAGTTGGTGCCCAGTAGGCCGCCTTCGCCACTGGTGTTCCTCCCGATATCTACGCATTCCACCGCTACACCGGGAATTCCGCCTACCTCTGCACTACTCAAGAAAAACAGTTTTGAAAGCAGTTTATGGGTTGAGCCCATAGATTTCACTTCCAACTTGTCTTCCCGCCTGCGCTCCCTTTACACCCAGTAATTCCGGACAACGCTTGTGACCTACGTTTTACCGCGGCTGCTGGCACGTAGTTAGCCGTCACTTCCTTGTTGGGTACCGTCATTATCTTCCCCAACAACAGGAGTTTACAATCCGAAGACCTTCTTCCTCCACGCGGCGTCGCTGCATCAGGGTTTCCCCCATTGTGCAATATTCCCCACTGCTGCCTCCCGTAGGAGTCTGGGCCGTGTCTCAGTCCCAATGTGGCCGTTCAACCTCTCAGTCCGGCTACCGATCGTTGCCTTGGTGGGCCGTTACCTCACCAACTAGCTAATCGGACGCGAGGCCATCTCAAAGCGGATTGCTCCTTTTCCCTCTGTGCCATGCGGCACCGTGGGCTTATGCGGTATTAGCAGTCGTTTCCAACTGTTGTCCCCCTCTTTGAGGCAGGTTCCTCACGCGTTACTCACCCGTTCGCCACTCGCTCGAGAAAGCAAGCTCTCTCTCGCTCGTTCGACTTGCATGTGTTAGGCGCGCCGCCAGCGTTCGTCCTGAGCCAGGATCAAACTCTTTATAAATGATATTTATCACTTAAAAGTGTTAAATCTTGTTCGCTCAGCACGCAATCGCTTGCGTCCTGTGTGAATTACTTTTGGAATTGTTTTTAGTGTTTTTCCAAACACTTAAAAGGTTCCTTACAAGTTTTTCGATATTGTTCAATTTTCAAGGTCCTGTAGCGCCTCAGCCTTGTGGCTGAAAGCTTATTTATTTTATCACTTTCGTGATAAGTTGTCAAGCACTTTTTTGAATTATTTTTGAGTTTCTTGTCGAAGCTCATCGATTCTTCACGTTAGGACGTTCCTTCTGAAGTGTTTCATTCTGTCGGATGTCCGCCTGACAGTAATATATTTTAGCACAGCCTTTTGCAAAAAGCAAGCATTTTCTTCATATTTTTCGCAAAAATCCGGCTTTTGGCTTTTTGCCCAGTTTTTTCCTTTAATCTGGAAAGTATGACATCTAATCTTCTAAAAAGTCGGCGGCGCAGCTGTACCAGTATCTTGCGTTCCCGCCGGGAGATCTGCACCTGTGTGGTATGCAGCACCTTTGCAGTTTCACTCTGGGTCTTGTTGCCATAAAACCGCAGGCGGATCAATTGCCTGTCCTGTTCCGGCAAAGCGTGAAGCACCTCTTCCAGACTGATACGTTCTGCCAATGCTTCTTCCGGGGATTCTACTGGAATATCCATCTGCCGGTTCTCTTCTTCATTTTCCGGGGTCAGGCTCATGGCAGGCTGTGCCGCCTGAATGGCAAGTGTGATGTTCTCTGCAGGTTCATTCAATTCTTCCGCCAGCTGAGAAAGGGTCGGCTCCGTACCGCACACTTTCATGTGATGCTCCCGTGCCGCCTGTACGCGCATCCCTAATTCTTTTAAGGAGCGGCTCACCTTGACTGTGCCGCTGTCCCGGAACAGTTTTTTGATCTCGCCTAAAATTACCGGCACTGCATAGGTAGAAAAGCATACGCCGCGGCTCTCATCAAAATTATCGCAGGCTTTTACAAGTCCCATGCATCCGGCACTGTACAGGTCATCGTACTCTATGCCCCGCCCGCGGAAGCGCCCGGCGCAGGCGTGCACCAGCCCTAGATTCTGCTCAATGAATGCGTCCCGCCGGGTCTTATCCGATACCATGCTCCTGCCTGCCTTTCCTGTTATGTATCATTCTCTCTGGGCCAGACGCTTGATGAGCAGCACCTTTGTACCCTTGCCGGGCTTTGAGATGACCTTGACCTTATCCATAAAGCTCTGCATCACCGCAAAGCCCAGCCCGGAGCGTTCCTCCGGGTTTCCGGTGGTAAACAGCGGTTCCATGGCCTGCGGGATATCCGGGATGCCGATGCCCTTATCTGCCACCGTGATGTGCACCTCCCGCCCGGGATAGACTGCAATGCTCATGGCCACCGGCCCGATGTGGTCCGGGTAGGCATGGACGATGCAGTTGGTCACCGCCTCAGACACTGCCGTTTTGATATCGGCCAGCTGCGGCACGGTGGGGTCGTACCGGGCAAGAAAGGCCGCCGCTGCGCCCCGGGCGTAGCTTTCGTTCACACTGAGGGAATCGAACTGGATCTTTGTTGTGTTTTCCGCTTTCATGGTTTATTCCTCCTTCTGTCCTGCATCCGTGCAGGGGATGCGCGCCAGCTGCAGCACCTTTGCCAGCTGGGACGGTGTGTGCTGCACCCGCAGTGCCGTGCCCAGTGTGCGGGCAATGCGCTGCCGCCCCAGGATCAGCCCTACACCAGATGAATCCATAAATCCGACCCCGCCAAAATCCAGGATCATGGTCTGCGGGGCACGGCTGACCAGTGCATCATCCAGCTGGATGCGCAGGCTTTGCGCCGCATCGTGATCGATCTCGCCCGCAAGGTAGGCATAAAGCACATCGCCCGCCGGGCTGAAGCTTACCGTTGCCATGGTTTGTCCATCTCCTTTGCCAAAATAAAAAGATCCCGTACACATGGTTTCAGTGTACGGGATCTTTCGTTTATTTTTTAGGGAAGCGTGTCGGCTCAGCTGTTCACCAGCAGTTCGGCCGCTTCCAGCGCGGCAGCTTCACCGCCGCAGACCAGCAGGCCGCGGCGGGTGTTGGCATGAGCCAACTCCACAGCTTCGGCAATGCTGGTGCACATCTCGGCATCAAAATGATACTTTGCCTTTTCGGTCAAACGGGCCGTCATCTCGTCATCGCCGCCTGCCGGGGTGACAAGATACACCTTATCAAAGGGGTTCTCACTCATGCCGGGCATGGTGGACTTATCCTTTTTCTGCTCTTCAGGGGTCAGGCCGGTCTCCAGTGCGGAGAAGAACGCTTCGGCTCCCTCCTCCTCTGCCAGACCGATGATGGCGCTCATATGGCGCACCTTGGCCATGTTGAGCACACGCAGCAAGGCTGCTGCCTGCTGCGGGGTGCGGCAGGCATCCAGAATGATGAGTGGGCGCTGCGAGATGACCCGGATGCTGCTGCGGTTTTCCACCGCAGCCAGACCTTCCAGAATGGCATCGTCGGTAACATCAAAGCCCTTGCGGCACAGCGCCAGCGAAAGCTCCACAGCCATGGCAGCGCTGCCCGCCGCATGACGGCCCAGAAAAGCCAGCGGCACGGTATATCCGCCGTAGTCCACCTTGCTGGCAAACTTTTCTGCCTCCAGAAAGGTGATATCCTCCGGGTCCGGCACCACCAGCTCGCAGCCGCACTTGCCTGCGGCCACGATCAGCTCGCTGAGCACAGACTTGGGCTGCTCCGGCGCGGTGACGCAGATGCTTTCCTTGCGCATGACACCTGCTGCCAGAGCCGCAAGGCGCTCCACCGAGCGGCTCACACCGTCCGGGCCGACCGAGGTGACGGCGCACACCGGCATGCCGGGCAGCGCTTCCGCAAGGCCCGCATCCGGCAGTTCCACCACGGCCAGCGTGCAGCCCGCTGCGCCAAAGCAGTTGGCCGCAGCGGCCAGCTCCGCTGCATCCTGCGGCAGGGCTTCGGCTGCGGAAAGGGCATCCGCAGTCAGAGCCAGCAGGCCCTCGTCCACCGGGGCATCATCGATGCAGATGCGCTCCGACAGCGGGCGGCACCCGGCATGGTACAGGCCGGCATGGATTCCCTGTGCGTAGCAGGATGGCCGCCAGCAGACGGGCCGTCACGGTCTTGCCTGCCGTGCCTGCCACGCCCACGAACTGCACCTTCTGCCACCGGCGCGGTGAACGCGGCGCGCAGCTGTTCGGTGAAGGCAAAACCGTCCGGCAGGGCGGCAAAATACTGATTTGCCTGTTCGATGGTCATTGGTTACTCCTTATTACGATGGTTGAACAACAATCTGCACAGCGCCATGAGCACCAGCGCCGTAAGGATGCCCGCCAGAACGCCGGCTGAATCCAGCCACACATCGGTGACCTGACTGCTGCGTCCGGGCGAAAAGATCTGGATGGTCTCATCGGTCAGCGCAGTGAGCACGCCGCCCAGCATGGGCACGCTGATGTGCCAGATATACTGCCGGGTATACACCCGCATACACAGCATGAGCAGAAAGCCCTCCAGCATATACTCGCAGAAGTGTGCCAGCTTGCGCACGATGTGGTCGGTCAGGCGCTGGGCAAGGGCCGGATGGCCCAGACGGCGCAGAGCCGCCTGCAGCAGAGTGAGCACCCGGCTGCTGGACACAGTAGACACCGAGGCGATCTTCATGGAATTGGAAAAGATGAACGCGATGCAGCCGATGAGAGCAAGGGTAAAGATCACCCGCCCTGCGGTCACCCACGGCGAAGTGCGCTGTGCGCTGCTGTTATATTCCCCGCTCAAATCAGCCCAGAGCCTTGATGCTCTGCTCGATGTTGGCCAGCTTATCCTGGCTCTTGGCGTACTTATTGCGGATATCCTCCACCAGTGCCGCCGGGGGCGACGCTCCACGAACTTGGGGTTGTTCAGCTGGTTCGCGAACATGGCCATTTCCTTTCGCCTTGGCCTTTCCTTGTTCAGGCGGGCCGATTCCTTGTCGCGGTACG
>ENA-OQJM01000322-OQJM01000322.1-human-gut-metagenome-genome-assembly--contig:-NODE-322-length-10667-cov-3.097723_pt1 | contig 10667 bp, 10 predicted proteins | sample MGYA00242607_ERZ504773 | MGnify/ENA primary metagenome ERZ504773 (study PRJEB26092, sample SAMD00036355) | human gut metagenome | host: Homo sapiens | study: EMG produced TPA metagenomics assembly of... | reverse complement strand
CACGAACTTGTGAGTAGCGTATTGTTTACAATCGCCAAAGCATACACATCGAAGCAGTAAGAAGTATCCGCAAGGACTTTAATTTCTCGATGTGTTTGAGTATATTTGAACACATTTTGAGTGGCAGGCATATATGTTAAACGGTGTGGGAACAAATATTTCAATGGCATATACTTCAAAGTATAATAAGAAGTCAACAGGCGATAAAATGGATATAGAGTTCGAAATAGGAAATAGTGAGCAAAATTCCTTAAATAAATGTGGGGAGAGGCAGAGTGAACTTACTGAAATATACATGAATATGTTGTCGGAAAATAACAGTTCTCTTTACAATAAATTGGTAAATAATAAAAATGAAGTTGAACAGGTGGCACCGGATAAGGAAATTCCAAATGATAAGCTGAAAAATATCGGAATGACAAGTTTTGGACTGTCTGATACAGAAAGCCAGATAGTTTTAGCTTCATATGTGAAAACATCAAAGGAGGATGATCCTGTTGTTCAAGTGGCATATGGACATGGTGATAACAGAAAAGTATATCATGTGCATGTAAATGATGTTGATACATCGAATGCATCGGATCTGGAAATGTTCGCGTTTATGTCATATGAGGGTTATAAAGGAAGAACTGCGCCTGATTCGATAAATAATTATTCTGCCTATAAAACAATGAAAGCAGATGCCGGTTATGGAATGGCTTCTACTGATGAAAATAGCTTTGTAAACAAAAAAGTGAATGCTGATTATTTATTGGAGCAAATATATGATTCATTAAAGAAGCGGGAAACAGAACAAGAAGCAAAGAGCTTTGATGTTTGTGAATATTTGCTCCAGATGATAAAAAATCGTTAAAAGAAACAGCTTTCAGTGCCGAAGCATAATAATCGTATGGAATGTCTTGGTAGGATCATCAAAGTAAAAAGTCATTTCACCATTATACTTCTTAACAATATTTTCTATACTACGCATACCGAATCCATGAAACTGTGGATTCGGTTTTTTAGTTGGTAAAAGGTTGCCATTTTTATCAATAGGATTTACGCGGCAGGAATCAATGAGCGTGATAATGGTCATGTTATTGTTCTCTTTATGAAAAACATTGAGTTCTATAAAAGGATTAACTGTTTTTTCGGCTGATTCTACAGCATTATCCATGAGATTACCGAAAAGTACACTGAGATCATCATATGTCACGAAATCAATACACTTACTTCTTATATCAATATGCAGCGCAATCTTTTTCGTAAGACATATTTTCTGGTAACGGCAGAGCAGTGCGTTTAAAAGGTCATTATCGCATACCCGCACGGAGTGCTTTAACTCAGAAGAACCGAGTACGTGGGTAAGGTATGCTGCGATTTTTTCAGAATCGTGCTGTTCGTTCAGTGAGGCTATGGCATTGAGATGCTTTTTGATGTCATGAATGAGAACTTTTTGTTTCTCATCCTGTGACACGAGGGCTTTGTAGTATTCTACAGAGTCGGCATCACGCTGGTTCTGAAGTGTGAGCTCTGCTATTTCGGAATTTTTTTGCTTAATATGTTCAAACAGACCAAAGATGAGTATGTTTATAAGCAGTATGAAAAAGCTGCTAAGGATGAGCAGATAGTTGAGTGGAGATTTTATTTCATAATTCATAAGAAAATATATCATTGTGTAGATTACAAATACGGAAATAACAGGTATTATGGCCAATGTAGTGATTTCATAGATGGAAAATCGTATATTGGATCTGGTGCTGGATAGCTTATGTGATATAAAATATATGATTACAAAGTAAAGTAATTTGCTTAAAAAACTAACTGAATAAAGCAAAACGGCATCATTCATGTTAGAATAAAAATGATATGAAAACTTTGAGAAAACTCCCATAGAAGCAAGCTCACACAAAGTCATAATTACAATCATAACGGCAGAATGGAAAAAGAGAGTTGCACTATTTTCCATGGTTGAAATTTTTAAAAAAACATAAGTAGCAACAAAAAATAAAGCAGTATTTAATAAACCGATATGAGCGAATGAAATAAAATATATTGGGATAAATAGTATTGTAAGTAATATATATCGTTTTATCGAAGAAATTTTGTATTCAAAAACATTAGATGAATATTGCAACAGTATTAACGCCTCAGCAAAATATACTAAAAAATAACAAACAGCAGCACTCATAAGTATTACCTCTTACTTTCCATAAACATCAAATATGCTCTCTTAAATTCGGTGAATTTTCTTCTTGTTAAATATGCTGTAAACTGACCATCACAAAGATATATAAGCTCGTGATCAAAGCTTGTTACCATAGTCATATTTACGATATAGCTACGGTGTGACTGAAAAAAGGTAGCCTGCGGCAGATGTTCTATCCAAAATTGAAGTGTCTGAGTGGAATCCAAATCAGCCGTGGCAGTATGTACTATAACCTTTCTTCCCTTTGCCTCTACATATACGATATCGCAAGTCAAAACAGATGTAACTCCGGATTTTGTTTCAACAGCGATTTTTTGATTGATAGAATAGTATAATTCAAGTGCATCATCTAAATTATGGAATAACCGTTGTTTATCTATTGGCTTAGATAAGTATCTGAATACATGAAACCTCATGGCAGCATCCAGATATTCGAGGTAAGATGTCACTATAAAAATAATAACGGATTCATTCTGCTTTTTTAGTTCATTTCCCACATAGATGCCGTCAAAACCGGGCATTTCCACATCTAAAAAAACGATATCTTTTTGGGATTTATCAGAAAGAAGGCTGTCCCCATCATTAAAGGTTACAATATCGAGATTATTTACTTTCTTTTTGTTGAAATATGTTTTGATTATCTGGGATAGTGATTGCGTGATAGATGGATCATCGTCACAAATAAGTATTCTCATTAGAACTCTCCTCTAAAAACATAGTTGCTGATATCATTATAGAAGAGTATGGGAATTAAGGCAAGAAGACGGTACGAAAAGACATAAATTGACCAAAAATGGCAAAAAAATGTCGTTTCATACAAATCTATAGATTTGTGATAAGCTAAGATATATTATATAAGAACATTATTGTAAATAGAAGTTGATGAAAATTAAAAAGCGAGGAGAATACTAATGAAGAAAGTAACAGACAGAAGAAAAACATTATTTCACATGTCAAAGGTACACTTGATACGATACTTAGAGTAGAAGCAAATTCGGCATCATGTTGTGTAATATATGAGCCTAAAAGCCCAAAAGAATTATCAAAATTTAAAAGGAAAACTAAATAATATGAGTGAGAAAATAGCAAATTGGTTAATTGGACAAAAGGCTATTTCTTCAGATGAACGTGAACTGTATGCATATGCAGTTCACTGTTTATTTTCGCTTATTTATCCGATTGCATTTGCTTCTGTGGTAGGCATTATTTCGGGCATGATTATGGAATCGATTGTTATGATAATTCCATTTATGATAATAAGAAAATTTTCAGGTGGGTATCATGCAGATAGTTTTGGGAAATGCCTCATAATATCTAGTATAGTAATTGCAGGAGCGCTATTGATTGGAAAGAATATATATAATGGTGTTACATTGAATGCTCTTTATATAGTTGCGAGTATATTATTAATAATATTCAGTCCGATTGACTCGATTAATAAAAGACTTGATGATGACGATAAAATGTTCTGTAAAAAAATAACCATAGTCATAGTTTTTGTAATTTTTGTTATAACAGAAATTTTATGGTGCATGGGATATAGGTACTACACAAGGTTTATTGTGTTTGGTGTAATACTTGCGGAGTTATTACAGTTAGTAACAATTTTTCGCAATATGGTAGAGAATGAAAGTTATAGAAAAATTAAAATATAATATTTTTTATAGAAAAAAATATTGTAAAAAACTGGTAGATAACACTGATAATAAGAAGTTATCCTCTGGTTGTATTTATATAATATTTCAGTAAATTAAATAATACAAGGAGAATAATATGAATATACTATTAGAAAAATATATAGATTTATATAATGAAATGAAAAAAACGATAAAAATTGTATTCCATTATGTGCTGCTGAGACATATATTTCAGAATTTGTAAAACAGCCATTAAATTCAGAATTTGAGGGAAAATACTATTTCTTTAAAAACAACAAAATTGAAGAGTTAAAGGATCTTATAACTTTAGCGTGTAATCGATTATTTCATTCTAAATATGCAAATGCTGAAAGTTTGAGTGGTATCAATTGCTTTACGGTATGTGTCATGTCACTTTTGAAATCAGGGCAGAAAGTTCTACTGTCTACCCCAGAGCAGGGAGGACATGCCTCTATGCCTGTTATATTAGACACATTAAATATACAATATGATTCAATACCATATAATTTTGATAAATATCAAATTGATTATACTAGTTTAAATAAAATGTGTGCAACAGGTAATTATTCCTTTATAATTTTTATGCCAATCTGATTTAATAACGGTTCCAGATTTAAATAAAATTGATTTGCCATCAAATATGGGAATAATATATGATGCAACTCAAACATTAGGATTAATATGTGGTAAATGTATACCAAATCCTTTAGATTATCCAAATGTTATTTTATTGGGTGGTACTCATAAAACTTTACCTGCTGTAGCTTGCGGATTAATTATGACAAACAACGATTTATATATTGAACAATTAAAGTCTAATATAACTCCAAATTATCTTAGAGATATTCAACCTAATCATATGGCATGCTTATTGCTTTCTTTAATTGAGCAAATCGAATATGGTGTGGAATATCAACACACAACCATAGCTCTTGCCAATATGCTGGCTAAAAATTGGAAAATATGGTTTTAATATTGCTAAAATCAGTGATGAAGTGTATACAATGACACATCAAATCTTTTTATTAATGACAAAAAAAGAACTGATTTTTTCTATAATCAGGCCTTAGATTATAATATTTCGCTAAATCAAAAGCACAAAAAATTATTCAGTGAAGATGGAATAAGACTTGGCACTCAACAAATAGCTAGATATAATTGGGAAGAACAAGATATAGACGAACTTGCAAAGCTTCTTTTTTTAATAAAACATAAAGGTAGTTTAAATGAAATTAAAACCATTAGAAAAAAACTTATAGATAAAAAAATACCGCATTTTACATATAATGAAATAATTATAGAATAGTCATTATCCTGTGATCAAAGCAACTTAATATTTGTTTTTTATAAGGATCTTCTAATTCAATAGAATTTAGCCGTTGAATAAGTAATGTCCCATATGCATTCTTATTTTTACACAAATTGTATATTTGTTCTTTCGATAAATGATTATCCGATTTGAAAATATCTATATTTTTTATATTATCCATATAGTATTTGATAATATTAACTTGTATTTTTATATTGTTATCATCTGTCTGGGCAAGACATCTATTATAGTCTAGGAGTGCTTCTTTATAATTTTGAAATTAATCTATTTATTTCTGCTCTAATAAAAATAGGCATTAGCTAGTAACCTGTTATTTTCATCCTTGTATATTTTAATAACAGAATTTATTGGTTCTAGAATTTCCTTTTTCTATATTTATTTTTATAATATAAATATATAGATTCATTTCTCATTATTTTATAGGCATTTTGAGGATCGTTTATTGGTGAAATTTTTTTACATTTTTCAAATGTTTTATAAAAAACATCTAATGTGTCAGAATCTGTATTAGGCACCACCATATCATCTACAAAATATTTGGCAACTAAAATCCCCAATGAGTCTGTTAATCCACGTATATTAGAAGGCTGAATTTTTTGCAAAATAGTTAAAGATATATCACATTTCCATAAATGTTTATAATAATGAGCCTCTAAAGTTTCTACTTTATTATTAATGTTATATTTTCTAAAAGTTAATTGCTTCAGCGGCATTAAAATAATAAGCGCATCCTGATAATTATTTAATAAATGCTCACAATCAGATTTCATTAAAATATATTTAAAATAAATATCATTATTATTTTGAAGTACAAGTTTATATTGTATTTCAAAATCCGATAATGATTTTTTGCCAGAATATACTGACCCTTAAATAAAAATAATTGTATGCCATTCAATTGCTTATCATATTGAGTCTGCAAATTATATGTAATTTGTTTAATCCATTGTACATATTCCTGACGTTCTAGTAAAAAATGAATTTTTCCTATATTGCCAGACGTCAAATCGTACAATGTTTCTATTTCAGGTTTACACAAGCTTTCAATATTATCTATAATTTTTGTTTATTTTTTTTTGAAGATCAGGTATATTCTCACGTTTAAATTCTGAAATATTGTAAATGCTTGCTTTTGTATTGATATTACTCTCAGAAATAAATAATAGAACAAAATCATACATTTCCTGTTTTGAAAAAATATGTTCAATTTTTTTTACATGGTCAACCACAATTAAAGTTTTATTAGTAACGATATTATCTTTAAAGAATAAATTCAATTCGGCATCAGTAACTTCATTCATATCAATATAATATGCACTACTTAACTGATTTTTTAGATAATTATATTCTTTAAATTCTTCATCCTTAGGGTAGTTTATATAATCAACTAATTTTAATGCTAGCCAACTTTTACCACATTGACTGTCTTTACCGGATAGCTGTACTATTTTATGAGTATTCAATATTTCTATTAAATATTGTAAATCATGTTTTCTATCTGTAAAAGTATTTTGAGATAAACGATTTAGCATATTATTACTTTCCTTATATCTTTCTTTGACAATAGGTGATACAGTATATATATATGGAATAATTATTAATAGTGTCCCTACTACGATACCAATTATATTATTATTTTGTGAATTTAATATAGATAAAATAAAATTAGTCCTCCTAAAATTATAGGAAGTAGTACAAATATATTTTTAGATTTTCTGTTTCGTTTCATTCGCTACCCTTCATTTGTAAATAAAAAATATAACAATTTTTAAATCCATACAACTAGTAGATAACTTCTTATTATCCTGTAATTATTGATTCAATAATTTGTAACAGAAATGATTAACAAGAAATCTCAAATAAAAATTGGGGGAATTTGATGTTCCTATAATCAGTTTGAAATATTCATGTTTCTCCGAGGATGCTTAGATGCTAATATATCTTTTTGTTTTGACATAGTTACATGTGTATATATTTCGGTTACATTTATAGAACTGTGTCCAAGCATGGTTTGAATATAGCGTATGTCAACGTTTTCTTCGAGAAGCTGCGTGGCAAAAGTATGACGGAACATATGTGGTGTAATATGGTAGTCGATGTCAGCAATTCGACAATATTTATTGATCATATCTCTTACAGACTGATCAGACAGACGATTTCCAGTATTGTTTACAAAGAAATATCCGCAGGCACTTATCTGAGAATAGTATTCAGTATAATATTGGTTAAGGATGTTTAGTACATTAGGGTCACAGATGTGTATGAGACGTTCTTTAGATCCTTTTCCATGGATTAAAATTATATTGTTCTGCAAATCCATGTTCTGTAATAAAATAGAACAAAGCTCTGAAATTCTGATCCCTGTTGCAAAAAGTAATTCAAGTACGGCAATATCACGTAGTGTTTTTCGCTTTTGGCATGGGCTTGTGGTTTTATGATATTTTGCGTATGCAGCATTAAATAGCACTTCTAATGTTTTAAGAGGTATTGTTTTAGGAAGAATGACCGGTTCACGGAATTTAATTTGAAGTTTGTTAAATGGATTTAGAATAATTATATCCTTGTATTCCAAATAGTGAAAAAAGGCTTTAATGGATGCAATTTTACGTTTTACACTTTTGGGTGAATATTGTTGATGCAGATTGGTAATATAAGGCTCCAAAACAGAGGTTGTAATGTATTCTATTTCAGTTATTGATATTTGCTCTGAGAATTGTCGCAGGTCTATTTTATAGGCTTTTAAGGTTTTTGTATCCAGACGTTTTTGAGCTGTGCAGTATTCAATATAGTTTTTTATACGGGTTTCTAATGTGTTCATAATGGTAATACTCCTTCGTTTTATTTGACTTCAAAAATATATCGCATATTAATATGAAAGTATATAAATAATGAAAAAATATGGAATAAAGATACCAAAATCAAGGTTAATATGTCATTTGGTGTATAAACTATTGAAAAGATTTTTTAAATAAAGATAATTAAAATGATTATATACTGTCTATGTAATCTTATAAAAATTCGTTGCAACTATTAGAATTGCAATGGATTTTTTAATTTCGAAACAGGTTTTATTTGACCTGAACAAAAAGTACCAAAAATGTATATAAAATGTCGTTTGGTACAGAACACATTGAAATAATATACTTAGAAATGATAAAAAATATTTTTAGAATTTATATTTTGCGGAGGAAAAATAAATGGATGCAATTAATTTATACGTATTATGTCAAGCAATTGATCTGGATAATTTTGGCGATTATAAGGATACTTTGACAAAGTCAGGTAATAGGTTAGCGGTAAAGAAAGAGGAAATAATAACTCTGAAATCTTTTCTGTCAGAATTGCTATCAAGGAAAATACAAATGAGTTATTTGGATAATTTTATTTATGGATTTTCAATTCCACAGATATCAAAGGAATTTGATTTATTAAAAATTTATGAGAATGGACCAGTCATCAATATAGAGTTGAAAAGCAGAATGATTGATGAGAAGAAAATAGAATATCAATTAAAAAAAGAATCAATATTACCTGTCTCATTTTAAAAAGAAAATTATCAGCTTTACATATGTGATGACAGAAACGGGATCAAAAGTATTTTCGTATGATGGAGTGTCATTAAAAGAAAGTAATATTTCAGAAATACTTTTTTCTATTTGTCAGGACGGAGAGTGCTATCACAAAGATATAGAAACACTATTTAGGGCTAAGGATTATTTGATTTCTCCAATAAATACACCAAATTTGTTTATTGATGGAAATTACTATTTAACAGATCAGCAAGAAAATATTAAAAATGAAATTTTAAAGAACATTGCAGATGGAAAAAGAACTATATGGGGGATTACAGGTGGAGCCGGTACTGGAAAGACACTATTACTTTATGATATAGCTAAGCAATTATCTAATGATAAGAAGGTATGCATTATTCATTCTGGAATGTTGGCTAAAGGGCATAAATTTATTGGTGAAAAAATAACTAACATTGATGTTATTTCAGCCAGAGATTGTAATTTGGAGAAGATATTGGAATATGATTGTATTTTAGTAGATGAATCGCAGAGATTATATGAAATTGATTTTAATAGTGTTATAACTGCATTTAAGAATTTTAATCGAACATGTATTTTTGCGTATGATTTTTATCAGGTTTTATCATGGAAAGAAGAAAAATTGAATATACCTGACAAACTAAGAAGTTTGGATTGTTTCTGCGAAAAACATATAACAGAGAAAATACGAACAAATAAGGAAATTGTTTCATTCATAAAACATGCTATATACCTAAAAAATAAACCAGATGATAATATAAAATATGATTGTATTGACATACTTTATGCTATAGATTATGAATGTGCAACCTCAATAATAGAACATTATGTTTATAACAAAGGGTATGAATTTATTGCATATACACCATCACGAGTAAGCTCTGTATTAGACTATTTTAAAGGCTATAAGAATACACATGAGGTTATAGGACAAGAATTTGATAATGTAATTTTCAATATGGATGATAATTTTCAGTATGCTGAAGATGGGCATTTACAAGGAAAAATGCATCCTAATCCAAATTACATTTTTTATAAATTATGGTTTCAAGGCGTATCGAGAGCAAGAGAAAAATTATGTATTCTTGTTATTGGAAATGAGGAATTATTTAAGAAATTGCTTTCTGTAAAAAATAAATTTAAGTAGTATGAAACTACAGTACTTATCAAGTTAGATATAAAAATATTAAATACATATAAACAATATAAACCTGTTATTGACACGATATACTAAAATTGACCAGAAATGACTAAAAAAGTGTCATCTCATGTAAAGTGTATTGAAAAAGAACGAAAAATAACGATAATTAAAATTGTCATTGACTTCATGCAACAATAATTATTGTTATGTAACTTGTAAATTTTATTATTTGGGAGGATTGCTTATGTTAAACAAATTGAAAAAAGTGTGGGAGCAACAATGTTGACGGGAATGATGGTTTATTTAATGGGAACTATTGTTACTTATGCAAATAACTATCCAAACACACCATTTGAATTTAACTTTAATAATAGTCAATGCTATACAACAAAAAGGGATAAAACAGATACAAGTAAAATGTATATGAAGTGTACCTCGATAACAAGTGGAAAATCATATACAGCCCATGCAGTAGGCTATAATGAATATTATGATAATGTTGCTCATGATTGTTCAAGAGGAAAGACATATAAGTTTAATTCAAAGGATCAATATTATTATATGACAAACTGGGTTAGAGAGAATGGATATAAGATTGGTGCAATTGCAGCTAATCCTGATTATGGATATAAGTTTTCAGCAACTGGAAATTGGAGCCCAGACAATAAGAATAAGTACTAAAAATTGGAGCAGGTGTGCTTAAAGTGCACCTGCTAGTTTGTCTAAGTATTTTACAACTATGACACATCACAGGTTTATAATCATCATAACAATTAAACATCAGCAATTAATCAAGGAG
>ENA-OQJM01000321-OQJM01000321.1-human-gut-metagenome-genome-assembly--contig:-NODE-321-length-10782-cov-2.253684_pt1 | contig 10782 bp, 9 predicted proteins | sample MGYA00242607_ERZ504773 | MGnify/ENA primary metagenome ERZ504773 (study PRJEB26092, sample SAMD00036355) | human gut metagenome | host: Homo sapiens | study: EMG produced TPA metagenomics assembly of... | reverse complement strand
CGGGCAGATGCTTTTGCCTGGCACCCTAATCTGCTCAATCTCCGAACGAGCGAACTCAACGGCCCCCAATTTCTGCTACGAACTGCTCGTCCATTAGTTCCAAGAATTCGTCCAAATCCCCACGGACTATCCCGTCGATATCTTTAGTGGCTCTTGAAGCGAGGCCGAACACGTGCTGGAGAAGCGTGCCGCCCTTCAGCGAGAACCTGCACGCATTGTCATCATGACCACTTGTTGAAGCATGGCGGTTATAACCGTCGAAGCGATGAGCCATCTCACCCTTCCACTCGCAGCAATACCGAAATCAGCTTCGGCATGATCGATCCATGAGTCTAGAACACCAGCGTTTCTGGGCTCTTTGCCTCGGGGCTTCATGCCGGCCATCAGCTCATGAAGGCTCTCCTCTTTGTTCTTGCTCATCAGCTCCCCCTACCATCGCTTCGAACCGCTCGGCCTCCCTTTTTCCCAGCAGCCCCCTTTTCCTGCCGTTTTCGACAGCCTGCTCCAACAAGTAGCGCGGCGTTCCGGTAGCCGCGCACTGCTCGATCGCAGTAGCCAGCTTCACGCAGCGCATCCCTTCCCACCAACCAACTTGTTTCGCGTCCACCGTTTCATAATGGATCGCATAACCCTCGCCGCCCTTCCTACGAATCCGGCGCCCGCCATCAACTACTACATGTATCGAAGTGGGATTCACATCGCAAACATCGTACGCATCGAGCGCCGTTTCATGGCTGAGCGCAGCTTCGTCGCACCCCGTCCACAAGAGCGCCAACATGAACCTATCGAAGCTCGACGGAGGTACTTGGGGAACGCGATAGACGCTGCGAACGACGCGCTCGAGCCTTCCTCTTTTTACAAGCATGGCCAGAGAAGGCGCACTTACCCCTGCTTCTTCCGCTTGAGCAGTCGTCACGAACCCGTACTGGTCTAGAGCCACTTCGCGAAGACGATCTATGTCGAATACAACTTCATTCATGTCAAAATATTAACACGGTGTGAATATTTTGACAAACCAAAGCTAGGCTCGCAAAAAGTAAACACGGTGTTCACTTTTTTGCAAGCTTGTTGCTCCGCGGAAGCCGAAGCCGCGGCAGCGGCTCTCACTCCAAGGTGTCGGCCATCTTGTAGCCCACCCGCTGGACGGTAAGCAGGTACTTGGGCTCCGAGGGGTTCTCCTCGATCTTCTCGCGAATCTTGCGGACGAACACGGTGATGTTGTTCGTGGGCTTGCAGTCGGCATCCGACTCGCCCCAGATGTACTCCTGGATCTGGCTGCGCGTGAACACCTTGCCCGGATGCGCGGCCAGAAACGCCACGATCTCGAACTCCTTCGTGGTCAGCGCCACCGGGCGCCCCTTCACGCGCACCTCGTATTCGCCGAACCGCACCTCCAGCTCGCCGATGCGCGCCACGCCCTCGCGGTTGCGGCAGCGGGCGAAATCGATGGTGTCCTTGTGGCGACGGATGTTCGCCTCGATGCGCAGCAGCAGCTCGGTGGAATCGAACGGCTTCGTCACGTAGTCGTCGCCGCCGGCGCGGAAGCCGATGCTCTTGTCCACGATGTCGCACTTCGCAGACAGGAAGATCACCGGGATGCGGCGGCCCTGCTCGCGGATGCGCGCGCAGAGATCGAAGCCGTTCGTGCCCGGCAGCATCACGTCCAGCAGCAGCAAATCGGGATGCTCGCTGGCCAGCAGCTCCAGCCCGCTTTCCGCATCCCTAGCGCCGCAGAACGCGTAGCCGTTCGACACCAGCAGCTGCTCGAGCGCTTGCCGCAGGTTGTCCTCGTCGTCGATGACCATGACCTTATACATCGTCTCCCCCTCTATCTCGCCCACGATCGCGCTCGCGGGAATCGTGATGACGAACCTGCTGCCGCGACCGAGCTCGCTTTCCACCGACACGGCGAACCCTTGCATGTCGCCGTATTCGCGCACCAGTGCCAAACCGAGGCCGCTGCCGTTGTACTTACGCGTGGACGTGCTGTCCACCTGCACGAACCGCTCGAAGATGCGCGCCTGGTCCTCGGGCGCGATGCCGATGCCGTCGTCCACCATCGACAACGTCACCACGCGCGCCTCGGCGTCGTACGCCACGCGCAGCTCGATGGAGCCGCCGTCGGGCGTGAACTTGATGGCGTTGCTGGCCAGGTTCTCCAGCATGCGCGTCGTCTTCTCGTAGTCGCCGTTGACCAAGGGCACGTCCGACGCCACCTTCGTGCTGAACGACACCTCGTACTTGCGCGCCAGCGGAGCCATGGTGCCCTTCACCGATGCCGCCACGTCGCCCAAATCCATCGGCTCGCAGGTGGCGCGCATGCCGCCCGCATCCGAACGCGCGATGTCCAGCATGTTGTTGATCATGTTGAGCAGGATGCGACTGTTCTTCTCGATCTCCTCCCACGAGCGACGGTCGTGCTCGTTGGCCGGGTCGCACGCCTCGCGCGATATCTGCGCGAACGTGATGATGGACGTCAGCGGCGTGCGCAGCTCGTGGTTCACCATGCTTAGCAGGTCGGACTTGAACTGCGTCTCCTGCGCCAGGTCGGCGTTAAGCTGCTCCAGCTTGTCGCGCTGGCGTTCCAGCAGGGCGTTCGCCTCGCGCAGGTCCACCGTACGCTCCTGCACCTGCGATTCCAGATGCTCGTACATGCCCCGCAGCTCGCCCGCCATGTCGTTGAAGCCGGCGATGAGGCTCCTCACTTCCTTCGCGGCGAAGCGCTGGCTGACGGACGCGCCCAAGCGTCCCTGTTTCAGCTCGCCGAACGCCGCGTGCATGCCGCCCAACGGCCGCAGCACGAACACAGTGGTCACCACCAAGATGACCAAGCCGATGAACACGGTGATCAACAGGAAGTACGCCATGTCTCGGATGACGTTGCCGCGCATGGCCGCCTGCTGCTGATCGAGGGGGATCACGATGCTGATTGCCCCGCCGACCGACTCGAGCGTCCAACCTTCCTTCGCGTGGTCGGTGATGTCGAGCTCGCCGACCGGCTCGCCGTGGCATTCGAGGCAGCTGTCGTCCACTTCGAGCGCTTGCAGGTAGCGGAACCGATCCTCGCCGTCGAACGGGGCCACGCCGTAGTACTCGGTCACCGAACGATCGGCGTTGAACGCCTCGAGCGCCTTCGTCTCGAACTCGTCGGGAATATCCTGCTCGCTGCGCGGGTCGAAGTTCGTGTACCGGATGTGGTAGTCGCTGCCCGCCGAGAACAGCCGGCCGACGCTCTTGCCCACCACCGAGCAGTGCAGGCCCTTGAACTCGTAGCCGCCGCTGGACGAATTGTTGATGATGCTTTGGGAGTTGTCCATGAACTGCCACACCGCGTCCATCTCGCGCGCGAACGTGCGCGCTTCCTCCAGCATGGCCTGCTCGGTCTGCCGCTGCTGCGAGTACAAATCGAACGCGACGAACGCGAAAAACGACACGGCGAACACCGCCGTCAGAGCGGCAAGATAGATGGTCTTCAGACTGAAAGCATGCTTCCCCATGAGCGCCCCCTACGCTGCGTTCGGAAAAATTCGCAGCGTGCAAGCACCGTAGCATAATCGTCTGATCGAAGCAAAGCTGCGACAAGGAATCAGCGACCTGGGGAAACACATGCATTCGCATCGCTCATCTGGCTATTATGAATCTCGTTAGCTCAAAGAGCGAAAACCTCAGCGCTTCTTGCGCGGCCTGCCCTTTTTGGGCGTTTTTCCCCGGTCGGAGGCTTTTTCGCCGCGCATGCGGCGAGCCTCTTCGCGGCGCGCGCGCAGGTCTTTCGTCTCCTGGCGAAGCGCCTGGTACGATGCGTAGCGCTGTTCGCTGATATCGCCCGACTCGACGGCGGCGCGCACGGCGCATCCCGGCTCGTCCTCGTGGCTGCAATCGCGGAATCGGCAGCGCTCGGCCGCCTCCTCGATATCCGCGAACGCTGCGCCGATGCCGGCATCGGCCTCCCACAGGCCCAGTCCGCGCACGCCCGGCATGTCCATGATGAAGCCACCGCCGGGAATGGCCACCATCTCGCGGCTCACCGTGGTGTGCCGGCCCTTGCCGTCGCGGTCTCGCACGGGGGTTGTTTCTTGCAACTCGTGTCCTACCAGCATGTTGATCAGGCTCGACTTCCCCACGCCGCTTTTGCCGATGAGCACGGCCGTGGTGTTCGGCGGCACAAGCGCGCGTACCGCTTCCACGCTGGAAGGATCGTCGGCCGACACGACGACGGTCTGCACGTCGGGGCCGGCCAACGCGCGCACGCGATCGCGCACCGACGCCACTTCGGCATCGCTTTCGGCGAGATCGGCTTTCGTCAGCACCACGGTCACGGCCGCACCCGTCTCGTAAGCCAGCACCAGCTCTCGCTCGAGCCGCCTCACGTTCACGTCTGATAGCGGTTGCGCCACGAACACACGGTCGAAATTCGCAGCCAGCACCTGCGGGAGCGCGCGTTCGGTGGGAGTCTTTGCGCACGAACGCGCGCGTGCGCGGCAGGATACTCTCGATGATGCCCTTGTCATGGCCCTCCGGCACGGTCACCTCGACGAAGTCGCCGATCACGGCGCGCACTTCCTCGCCTTTCACCAGCGCGGTGGCATGCTCGCAACGCACGAACGACCCCTCGTCGGTGCGCACGAGCGGATATCCTCGATCAAGCTTGACGACCTGGCCTCTTTGCAAAAGCCCTCCTTCGAGTCACGAACAGCGCGCCTACCGCTGCCGTTCCCTCAGCCAATAGAACACGCCCAGCATCACCAGTCCGACGACCACCACGACAATGCCCGGAACGAACGCGTTGAAGTCGAACTCGTCGGGATGGCGTTCGCCCGGCGCGATGACGGTCACCGCCTCCGCATGAAGGTCGCTCTGGCCTTCATGATCGGCGCACACGAGATGGAACGTGCCACGCACTTGCAAGATGGTGCCCGTAGTACCATACTCGCCGAACGTGTCGATCTTCGATGCCGATTCGTTGCTCATATACACCGAGATCGTCGCAGAATCGCCCTGAGAGGAAAGCGTGATCCACCGATGCCTCCCCGACACGCCGGCACGGATGCTGTCGCCGATGACCTCGCCTGTTACCTGCACGGTCTGATTGTCGTAATAGGCATCGGCGCCGCTGAGGTCGACGATGGACGTGTCGTAGATGAACGAGCTGTCGGGCAGTTGCTGCGTGTTCACCGCATTGTCGCCCTCGGCAGGCTCATCGGCATGCGCGGCAGCCGGCAGCGCAAACACCGCCGCAAGCAGCACGGCCAGCACCGCGACGAAACGCACGAACGCAATCGGCAGCGGCAGCGGTTGACGGGTTCCCCACCTCATGACTTCAACACCCGCCTTTTCGGATTGAGCGACACGATAATCTCCGCCACCAGAGCCAACAGGGTGACGAATTCCAGACGACCTGCCCACATCTGCGCGATGTAGAAGAGCTCCAACGACGGAGACATGCCCGGAGCGGCAAGCCCCGACGACACGCCGCCGTTGCTGGCCATGGCCACCGATTCGAAAATGGCCTGCGGCGCCTCGTAGCCATGCGCGATCGCCCACCAGCGTGCCCACCGCGTACGTGGCCACGTACAGCACGAACACCGTCATGGCCTCCTTCACGACTTCCGGTGAAAGAATGCGCCGGCCCACATGGTTGTACGACACCACGACGCGCGCCGAATCGGGCGCAAGCGCCTCTTTGATGGTGGCGACGATGGACTTCATGATGATGCCCATGCGGCTGAACTTCAAGCCGCCCGAAGTGGACCCGCCGCTGCCGCCCACGGCCATGAGGATGGCCAGCACGAAGAACGCGCCCGACGACAGCGCGGTTGTCAGCTCGTTGGTGGTGATGTTCTGAAAGCCGGTGGTGGAGAACGCCGATATCACCATGAACAGCCCGCGTCGCAACATGGCAGGCAGACTGGAAAACTCGGGGCTTGCGCTGAGCGAGGCTGCCAGCACGCATGTCATCACGGCCAACCACAGCACCATCGTGCGGATTTCCAGATCGCGGAAGAAAACCTCCACGTGTCCTTTCCACATTTCGGAGTGCAGAACGAAGTTGATGGAGCCCAGCAACATAAGCAACATGAGCACGATCTCGAGCGGGAACCAATGATAGTACATGACGCTCTGGCTCATAGGGGCAAAGCCGCCCGTGGTGAAACCCGAGATGGCCAACCACAGCGATTGCAGGAACGCGCGCAGCGGTTCCATGCCGAGGAACAGGCACATGGCCGTGAGAATCACCGTGGCGACAAAGATCATGCCCATGCCGATCTTCGCGATGAACTGCGTGGTCTGCACAACGTTGGGCACCACATGTTCGCTACGACCCTCGGACATGTACAGGCTGGCTCCAGCGCGTTTGCCGAACAGACCGAACGACAACGCCACCACGATAAGACCGAAACCGCCCAACAGGTGCATCATGAAACGACCACATGTTGTTCGGCGTTCGACAGGTGATCGAGATCGACGATGACGCTTGCGCCTGTGGTGGTGAGGCCCGACACGCCGTCGAACAGGGCATCGAGGTAGCTGAGGTAATGGCCCGACAGGTACAGCGGCACCGCCGCCACGAACGCGAGCACGATCCACGCGAACCCGGTAACGGCGAGCGCCTGCTGGCGATTGAGCCGACCCGGATCGATGCGCAGGAACCGCAGCGCCGATCCGACGATAAGCGCAATGCCGATGGTCAGCAGATAGTGCGTCGCAGGAGTCCACTCAGCGCACGCAAGAGCCGTGACGAACGGCACCAGCAGAGCAAGGCTGGAGAAGAGAACGAGCACGCCGAGATAATGGCCGATGACCCGAACGTCGTACAATGTGAACCGTTGCCACATTCTGCGTCTACCTTTGCCTCGAACCGCGCAAACGGGCGAGTGTTTCGATGTCGATCAACCCAGCACGATCCTTACCAAGATGATAAGCGCCCACAGCAGCAACAGGAAGCACGACAGCGACAGCAGCACCACGCTGTAACCCAGCAGCGGCGTCTCGATGACCTGTCGGATGTCCTTGTTCCTTTTGCGCATGCGGGTATTCTAGTACAAATGGCCGCTGTGCGATACGCCCGGCGCGGCAACAGACACAATGATGATGACTTGGGCGCCGCGAGGCTCGCAGGAAGGCCGTTCGACGCTCTCCATAATAAAGTTTACACGCGTAGCTATCGAAGCACGCATGAGCAAGGTATAATCCCACCATTCTTTGATCATTCGATCAAAAAACGCGAAGAGGAACGAGAAAGGTACGATCATGGCTCCTGAAAACGACATCGATTACTCGCTGTCGCGCGTTCCTGATGAAGCGAAACAGCCATTTTGGCGGATTCTTTTCATCAGGATCGGCGCGATCTGCTGCGTATCCCAGCTCATGTTGGGCGCGGCACTAGGCTACGGCCTGACGTTCTGGGATGCCTTCCTAGCAACCATGCTCGGCTCGGTGCTGCTTCAGGTGGTCAGCTGGGCGCTGGGCACGGCGGCCGCGCGCGAAGGCTTGTCCACCAGCCTGCTGTCCCGCTGGACCGGGTTCGGCAAGGTAGGATCCGCCCTGTTCGGCGGCGTGGTGGCTATCTCCATGGTGGGCTGGTTCGGCGTGCAGAACGCGGTGTTTGGCCAGGGCATGGCTGAAATCGTCCCGTTCACAGATTTCCTCGGCACGCAGGAGATCCTGCCCGGCATCATGGCTGGAATCACGCCCGAGTACATCTTCTGGGCCATCATCACCGGCCTGGGCATCACGCTGCTCGTGGTGTTCGGCATCAAGGCCATCGCGAACTTCGCCACGGTGTTCGTGCCGCTGTTCGTGATCGTGGTCATCGTAGCCGCAGCCATCATCCTGCAGAACCATTCGCTGACCGAGCTTCTCACCACGGCCCCTCCGGGACCGGCGCTGTCGCTGGGCGCGGCAACCACCATGGTGGCGGGCGGCTTCATTGCGGGCGCCATCTGCACGCCCGACTACGCGCGATTCCTGAAGAACGGCACCCAGGTGTTCTGGATGACGCTCATCGGCACGTTCGTGGGCGAGTTGGGCATGAACCTGCTTGCAGTGCTGCTGGCGCACGCCATGGGCACCGAGAATATCGTCGACATCATGATGGGCACGTCGGGCATCATCGGCGTCATCATCGTAGTCGCCTCCACGGTGAAGCTGAACGACATCAACCTGTACTCGTCCAGCCTGGGCTTGGCAACCATGATCAACGCGCTGTTCAACAAGGCCATCAGCCGCAACGGACTCGTGTGGGCGCTCGGCATCGTGGGCACGCTGCTGTCGGTCATCGGCATCATCAACTACTTCACCAACTTCCTCACGCTGCTGGGCGTGGCCATCCCGCCCGTCGCCGGCATCATGGTGGTGGACTACTTCATCTTGAAGCGCAGCCGCGCGACGCTTGACGCTTCGCGCGCCAAGGGCGAGCTGCCCGAGAAGGTTGAGAAGTGGAACCCCATCGCCATCGTCTGCTGGATCGCCGGTTTCGCCGTGGGCGAGATCACCAGCATCATGAACGTGGGCATTCCGGGCCTGAACTCGCTGATCCTGGCCGCGTGCTGTACTGGATCGTGATGAAGGTGTACGCCTCCATGAAGAAGGTGGACACCGTTACGTTCACGGAAACGGACCAAGTGCTGTAAGGCTCGCCGCAGCGCAACGCGGCGGGCGGCAAGCGGGGCGGACGAAGCGAAAAGCACCCCTCTCTGTCGCGAAAGCCCTGATCAGCAATGCAAAGCCCCCGATGTTTCACGTGAAACATCGGGGGCTTCTTCGTTATTCCAGATCAAGACCGTTGTCCTCGCAATACAGAGCGCATGATGCAAGCAACTCGTCAAAAATCATGTTCGATGACGGCCCATATTATCTCGCGATCGACATCCCCGTAAGCATGTGCGAGACGATTCCTCACACCCAGCACTGCATGCTTTTCGAACCCATAGCGCTGCGATACCTCGTCGGAAAGCCGCCCGACTTCCTCAGTGACACGCAGCACGCGATTCATGATGCCTTCTGCGATCAGATCATCTTCGTCGTTGTCAGGATCGCAAAATCGAGAACGAGTGAACTCGAGCGCGCGCAGCTGACGCTTGGTCTGCAAAATTATGTCGTGGATCTCCTGAAGACGAGATAAGTCATCGCGCTTCGCGTTCATAAACCAGCTCCTTATCCCTCTCTATGGCCGCAGCCAAGCCCTCCTTTTTAATACGATCAGCGGAAACCACGTCGACCTCGCGCCCGGTAGCCTGCTCGATGCGCTTCCCGAACTGCGACACATCATGCAAGTTGAAGGACATGCCATGGTCGTATTCGATGCGGACGTCGACATCGCTATCCGAACCGAACGTACCCCTCGCGAAAGAGCCGAACAGGTACGCGCGCTCGATTGCGGGGAACTCCGAGGCGGCTTGAGCAACGGCTTCGCGCACGAAAGCAGCCTCCTCGGATCGATCGCCTCTTTTTTCCAACAGCATGCCTTTGATCTCCGAAAGCTGCTCTTTGATTTCGACAAGCTGATCCAAACGAAGCTCTCCCCGCTCCGCATCCATCCCCCTGCGAAGAAAATGAAGGAAAGCATCTGTCTTGCTCATCCGATTTTCGCTCGCATACCGATCCACAGATTCGACCACCTGAACGGGAAGCCGCAGCGACAAGGGCACGCGCTTCGGCGCACTCGAATTGGAATCGGTTTCGAAATAGTCCATGCTCGCCTCCGTTCGTACGCTGATCATGAGGTCACTATAACAATTTTTGTATTGCAATTGCAATACAACCAGTTTCGGCAAGCGACTTGAAGGGAAAGGCGCGAAGGCCTACAGCGAGGAACCTTGTTCGCACAAGCGAGGGTTTTCACCGCGAAAGCCCTGCTCAGCAATGCGAAGCTCCCGATGTTTCACGTGAAACATCGGGGGCTTCTTGCTTTGCGGCGACGTCTTCAGACGCAAGATCCTGTGTCGGACTCGTTTTATGGGAGCAGCACCAGATCGTAAAGTCGGGGGCGACGGTCGCGCAGTAGGGGGCTGCGCTGGCGATAATCGACCACTTCGTTCAGGTCGAGCTCCACATGCAGCACCCCTTCGGCCTCTTCGGCCAGCTCGGCCACCACGTGGCCGCGCGGGTTGCACACCTTCGTGTGGCCCGGCATGACCAGCTGATCCTCGACGCCGTAACGGTTCACGGCCGCCACGAACGCAGTGTTCTCTAGCGCGCGGGCGGGCGCGTTCACGTCCCACACGTCCATATCCTCCTGGCACCACGCCGAGGGGCACAGGATAAGATCAGCCCCCTGCAGCGCCAGCATGCGCGCGACCTCGGGGAAGCCCATGTCGTAGCAGATCATCACGCCGATGCGCCCGAAGTCGGTGTCGAACACCGGGCAGTCGCAGCCGGAGCGGAAGTAGAAGCGCTCGAGCGCCCACAGATGCTGCTTGTCGTACGTGCCCAGAAGCTCCCCCTGGCGATCGATGACGACCGAGCTGTTGAACGGGACCCCAGCCATATCGTACGCGAGCGCGAGGCCCGCCACCACGTAGCAGTTGCCTGCGCGGGCAGCGTCTTGCAGCGCACGCACCGTGGGGCCGTCTACCGGCTCGGCCAGTTCGGGCACGTGAGGGCCGACAATGTTCAGCTCGTAGCCTGTAGAGAACAGCTCGGGCAACACCACGAGGTCGGCGCCTTCGGCAGCCGCCTCGGCGATCATCCGGCACGCCTTTTGGGTATTCGCTGCCGGATCGCACAGCACGCTCTCGAACTGAACCAGTGCCAAATGCACCGTGCGGCCGCCAGCCGCTTGTT
>ENA-OQJM01000312-OQJM01000312.1-human-gut-metagenome-genome-assembly--contig:-NODE-312-length-11266-cov-1.623575_pt1 | contig 11266 bp, 9 predicted proteins | sample MGYA00242607_ERZ504773 | MGnify/ENA primary metagenome ERZ504773 (study PRJEB26092, sample SAMD00036355) | human gut metagenome | host: Homo sapiens | study: EMG produced TPA metagenomics assembly of... | reverse complement strand
GCGCCTGCTTGTTGCCCTCGGCGATGGTGATGGCGGCCTGCTTCTCGCCCTCGGCCAGAAGCACCGCCTCGCGCTTCTCGCGCTCGGCCTTCATCTGCTTCTCCATGGCCTGCTGGATGGCGGAGGGCGGCGTGATGTTCTTCACCTCGACGCGGTTCACCTTGATACCCCAGGCGTCCGTGGCCTCGTCGAGGATGGCGCGCATCTTCGCGTTGATGGTGTCGCGAGAGGTCAGCGTAGTGTCGAGGTCCAAGTCGCCGATGATGTTGCGCAGCGTGGTGGCCGAGAGGTTCTCGATGGCGAGGATCGGGCTTTCGACCCCGTAAGTGTACAGTTTCGGATCCATGATCCTGAAGAACACCACCGAGTCGATGGACATGGTGACGTTGTCCTTCGTGATGACGGGCTGCGGCGGGAAGTCGAACACCTGCTCTTTGAGCGAGATGTAGGGGCGCACGCGGTCGATGAACGGCACCTTGACGTGCAGGCCGTTGTTCCACGTGTCGAGGTACGAGCCCAAGCGCTCCACGATGGCGGCTTCGGCCTGCGGGACGATCTTGATGCACGTGACCGAGAACAGCACCACGAGCACGACGATCACGATGATGGCGATCAGAAGCGGGTCGAGGGTGATCATGCTAGGACACCTTCCTTTCGACGATGAGCTTCACGCTCTCCTGCCCCACGATGCGCACGACGGCGCCCTGGGGGATGAACGAGCCGTCGGCGGAACGCGCGGCCCAGGTCATGCGGTTGTCGGTTTCCACGCGGCCGGTGAGTCCCTCGTTGTCGACGTCCTCCACCACGACGGCGGTCTGCCCGACATGGGTGGGCTCCTCCTGCTTTCCGCGGTCGCGGTACTTCACGAACACGGGGCGCAGGGCCACGAGGCACACGACGGAAACGACCAGGAACACGACGATCTGCACGAGCAGATCGGCGCCGAGCAGGTTCGCGGCGAACGCCGCGAGCGCGCCGATGACGAACCACATGGTGATGAGGCCGAACGAAGCGACCTCGACGACCGCCATGACGGCGGCGACGGCCAACCAGACGAAGGGGCTCACGGGCTCCTCCTTTCTTCCGCGTCGAGTATACCATCCCTCGCCTCGCGCATGAGCGAGGCGAGGGAACCGATCAGGAACGCGGGGGAAAGCGGCTTGTGGGCGGCGCGGCGGCGCTTGAGGTCCTGCTGCATGGCGGCCACGGTCTCGTAGAGCATCTCCAGCTCGTCGGGATCGAGGCGCGACGGGTCGGCGATCTGGGCGCGCAGGGCCCCCACCGCGTCCTCGGCGTCGCCGATGGCGAGCTCCTCCACGAGGAAGGCCGCCAGCTGCTCGGGCGCGGCCGTCTCCGACACGGTGCCCGACGTCAGCACCGCGGCGGCGGCCGGAAGCGCGCGCGACGCCTCCGTCACGAGGCGCGCCGACGAAGCCGCCGGATCCTCGGCCAGCGCGTCGAGCATGCTCTGCGCGACGACGGCGTGCGCCTGCTCGTGCCACTGCGTCTGAGCGAGCGCGTCGGCGTGCAGAAGCGCCAGGTCGGGCCGGCGCGCGGCCAGCGTCAGCAGCTGGCGCTCGAAGCGGCGGCGGTTGACCTCGGCGCGCGGCAGGCTGCGGGCCGGCCTCTGCGGCGCGGCGGCCTGCTCGAAACCGTCCGGCGCGCCCTCGTCGTCGCGCTCCCCTTCGACCTTCGGCGCCTTCAGATGCTCCAGCTGGTCGATCACGTCCTGCTCGCGGGCGCGCACGCTCGTGGCTATCTGCACGGCGTAATCGCGCGCGAGCATGGAGTCCTTGATGGGGGCCAGCACCTGCAGCGCGTCGGCAAGGGCGGCGGCGCGGCCCTCGGCGCGGCTGAGGTCATGGCGCGCAAGGCGGCGCTCGATGCCGTACTTCAGCAGCGGCTGGGCGTTCGCGATGAGCTTCTGCAGCTCCTCGGCACCGCGCTGGGCCACGAAGTCGGCCGGGTCGAGGTTGTCCGGCAGCGTGACGGCAGCCAGCTCGATGCGGCTCTTGCCCGCCTCGGGCGTCATGGAGTCGTCGATGAACGCGAGCGCCCGGTCGGCGGCGCGCTGGCCTGCCTCGTCGCCGTCGAATAGGTATACGATGCGATGCTGCGCGTGGCGCGACAGCAAGCGGATATGGCGCATGGTGAGCGCGGTGCCCAGCGTGGCCACCGCATTCCTCACGCCCGCCTCGTGCAGCGCGATGACGTCGGTGTAGCCCTCCACCACCACGGCTATGCCGGTCGAGGCCATGGCCGCTTTCGCCTTGTCCATACCGTAGAGCACCTGCGACTTGTGGAACAGCGGAGTCTCCTGCGAGTTCAGGTACTTCGGCTCGCCCTTGCCCACCACGCGTCCGCCGAAGGCGATGCACTCGCCCTGCGGATCGTTGATGGGGAACATGATGCGGTTGTAGAAGCGGTCGCGCAGCTTGCCCCCGTCGTTCGACAGCGCCACGTTCGCCTGCACCATCTCGTCGGGCTTGAAGCCCTTCGCAGACAGGTGGCGCACCAGCTGCCCGTGCCCCGGCGCGAAACCGAGCTGCCAGGTCTTCGGCACCTCGCCCCCCAGGCCGCGCGCGCCCAGGTAGCTGCGCGCCGCCGACGCGTCGGAGCCGGGGTTGCGCATGAGCTGGCAATGGTAGAACTGCGAGGTCTCGTCGCAGACGGCCTTGAGGCGGGCCTTGCGGCTGCTGCCGATGCTCTTGCGCCCGCCGCTCTCGGCGATGTCGATGTGCGCGCGCTCGGCCAACCGGCGCACGGCTTCGGGAAACGACAGGTCCTCGGTCTTCATGATGAAGCCGAACACGTCGCCGCCCTCGCCGCAGCCGAAGCAGTGCCATAGCTGCAAGGCCGGATCGATCTTGAACGACGGGGTCTTCTCGTTGTGCAGCGGGCAGCAGCACCAGAAATCGCGCCCGCGCTGCTTCACCGGCGTCCGCTCTCCGATAACCTCGACGAGGTCGTTGGCCTCGCGCACCTTCTGGATGTCCTCTTCGCTGATGCCGCCCGCCATCGCGACCCCTACCTGCGTCTGTTCTGCTTCGCCAGCACCACGTTCACGAGGAACACGAATGCCAACGCCAGCGACGGCCCCAGCTCGGCGATGCCGACGCCCTCCTCGCCCGCGTTCGCGTACGCGAGCACGAGGCTGCCCGTCATGAGGACGAAGCTCAAGCCCCCCGATAACCGCGAATATCCACTGCCTGTTCTGCATGCACTCCCTTTCCGTGTTCGTCGCTGTCCAGTATAGCGCAAGCGCGCGCTCGCGGCGCCGCGGCGGGAAGGCGCAGGGCAATCAGCAGGATGCCAACCGAATCCTGACAAAACCGCAGCGGTATCGGACGCCGGCGGGACCGCTGCTATGCTTGATCGGCCGGTCGCGCTTCGCCGGCATTCCGAACGATCGCCCGAAAAGAGAGGTTTGCCATGAACGACGACATCACGATTTTGGCGGACTTCGATTCTGCGCTCTACGAGCAGGTCGAGCCGCCCCTCGTATCGCTCTACCTGCCCACGCACGGCAGTGCTCCCGGCGACGAGAGCGACCGCATCGAGTTCGAGGCCCTCGTGGAGCAGGCGCGCGCGAAGCTCGCCCAGGAGCGCGAGCGCCGCGAATACGAAAGGCGTCGACGAGCGGCTCGCCTACGCAGCCGAGCACTTCGACGATCTGACGAACCCCGCGCCCGGCGGAAGCCTGGCCGTGCTCGCAGGCAACGACCGAACCTACATCTACCGGCTTGGCTACGAGGCGGGCCCGCTCGCATTCGTGGGCGAGCGGTTCTACGTCAAGCCGCTGCTGAAGAACTTCCAGTTCGGATCGCACTACTTCCTACTGGGGCTTTCGGCCGACCGCTTCGCGTTCGTCCACGGCGACTTCGGCTCGCTCGAGCGCGTGGAGCTGCCCCGCGACGTGCTCGACGCGTTCAGCGAGGAGTTCCCGCTCGTGTACGACGGGCACGAGGGTGCGCTGGACTACTCGTCGCTCGAGAACCATATGCCGCCCTACCACGGCTGGAAGTCGCGCAACGACGTGAGGAAGGAGGAGGCCGGAAAGTTCTTCCAGTACGTGACAAGGCGGTGACCGACTACCTCGTGGCCGGCACCGACCTGCCGGTGATCCTCGTGAGCCTGCCCGAGCACCAAAGCGCCTTCCGCCGCATCTCCACCATCCCCCATCTGCTGGACGAGGGCATCGAGAAGGACATCGGCGGCATCGAGGCCCCGAGCTCTTGTCCGATGCGAAAGCCGTCATCGAGCATGTGCGCGAGGCGCGTGCGACCGAGCTGCTGGAGAAGTTCGGCGATGCCGAGGCGCACGGCGGCGCGTCGTCGGACCTGGAGGCCATCGGGCTCGCGCTTGCAGAGCGCAAGGTGCGCGCCCTGTTCCTGGCCGAAGGCGCCTACATCCCCGGCGGCTTCGACGAGCAGACGGGCGAGGTCTTCCTGTTCGAGCGCGAGCCGCACGGCCGCTTCCAGGGCCCCGAGCTGGCCGACGGCTTCGTCCGCGCGGCCCTTGCCCAGGACGCCGACGTGTTCGAGCTTCCCGCCGAGAAGATTCCCGGCGACTCCGGCATCGCCGCGCTGTACCGGTACTAGGCGCTTCGTTACCATCAGCACTGACCCGCTTCGTTAATGCACGCTTTTGTCAAGCTTTCGTACGTATGAAAGGCGGTTTTGCTTGTCAAAAGCGTGCGTAAGCGGACTGCAACCGCTTGGAGCCGGCGCATGCGCTCGCTCGCCGGCCTCTTCGCCGTACGCGGCTCCATGCGCTACAATGTCCCCCGATACCCGCGACGCCCGCCGCCGCGCGGCGGGCTGCATCAGCAGAGGACGCCCATGGAACGCACGAACATCCCCCTATCTCTCACTCAACCCCGACATCGAGGCCGCCATCCGCGCCGACCGCGCCGCCGGGCGCGCGCACCCGCATCGCTTCGACGACGCGAACGTCGTGCGCCGCGAGCGGAACCCGCACGACGACGCCACGCTCACGCGCCCCGCGTTCGCGCGCGACATCGAGAAGATCCTCAACGTGCCGGCGTACAACCGTTACGCCGACAAGACACAGGTGTTCTCGTTCGTGGAGAACGACGACATCTGTCGCCGCGGGCTGCACGTGCAGTTGGTCAGCCGCGTGGCCCGCGGCATCGGATCGCTGCTGGGGCTGAACTGCGAGCTCATCGAGGCCATCGCACTGGGCCACGACGTAGGGCACACGCCCTTCGGCCACGCCGGCGAGCGCTACCTCAGCGCCTGCTACCACGCGCGCACCGGGCGCTACTTCAACCACAACGTGCACTCGGTGCGCGTGCTCGACCAGCTGTACCGCCGCAACGTCAGCCTGCAGACCCTCGACGGCGTGCTGTGCCACAACGGCGAGTTCGCCCAGCAGGTGCTGCGCATGGGCGACACGGCCGACTTCGTCGCGCTCGACAGGCTCGTGGAAGCGTGCACCGCAGACGAGCTTGCCATCAAGACGCTGCGTCCTTCCACGCTGGAGGGCTGCGTCGTCCGCGTCAGCGACATGATCGCCTACGTTGGCAAGGATCGCGCCGACGCGCTCGACATGGGCGTCATCGACTCGCTCGACGTGTTCGACAGCGAGGTCATCGGCCGCGACAACGCGCGCATCATCAACAACCTCACCGTCGACCTCGTGAACACGAGCTACGGCACCGACCGCATCGCGCTCAGCGAAAGGGCGTTCGCCGACCTCAAGCGCGCCAAACGCCAGAACTACGAGCTCATATACGAGCGCGAAGGCATGGTGAACGGCGCAGGCAACATCGTGGAAGAGATGTTCGAGGAGCTGTACGAGCGCCTCTTGGAGGATCTTCTCGCAGGCGACGAGGGCTCGCCGGTGTTCAAGCACCATGCCGCCTCCCTCGCCGCCAAGTCTCGCACCGTTGAGATCGACGAGTACCTGGCATCGGATCCGAACCAGGTGGTCGTCGACTACATGGCCTCGATGACCGACAGCTACTTCATGGCGCTCTACGCCCATCTGTTCCCGAGAAGCAAGAAGCGCATCATCACGCGCGGCTACTGCTCCGATTTAGGCTGAGGGCCCACCGAGGAAAGGAAACGCCTGTGAAGCTGCTCATCGCATCCGACCTGCACGGCGCGGCGCCCGCCGTGCGCGCGCTCGTCGACCGCATCGAAGCCGAAGCGCCCGACCGCATCGTCTTGCTGGGCGACCTGCTGTACCACGGCCCGCGCAACGACCTGCCGGAAGGCTACGCGCCGAAAGAGGCGATCGCGCTGCTCAACGGCCTGGCGAAGCGCATCGTTGCCGTGCGCGGCAACTGCGATGCCGAAGTTGACCAGATGGTGCTCGACTTCCCGTGCATGGCCGACTACGCCCTCGTCGAGGCCGACGGGCACGTCCTGTACCTCTCCCACGGCCACCTGCCGGGCAAGTCCCCCGACGACCCGCCTACGCTCGCTCCCGGCAGCGCCTTCTTGTCAGGCCATACCCATGCGAAGACGCTCGACGAGCGCGACGGCGTGCTGTTCGTCAACCCGGGAAGCACCTCCATCCCGAAGGACGGCTCCCCCAGCTACGCCGTGTACGAACACGGCACGTTCACCCTGAAGGACTTGGATGGGAACACGCTGCGCGAAGGCGGATGGGAGTAGCCCGAACGGCGCTCGACCCTTAACCTAACCGTCCTCGATCCACCGTGTATTCCACGTCGGCTATCGCGGCGGTCGAGGCGCGATGGCTCACCAGCACGACGGTCTTGTCGCCGCGGCCCTCGGAGAGCGCGCGGAGCACGGCGGCCTCGTTCAGGCTGTCGAGGTTCGACGTGGGCTCGTCCAACAGCACGAACGGCGCGTCGTGCAGGAACACGCGTGCAAGGCCTATGCGCTGCCGCTCGCCTCCCGAGAGCGTCTCCCCCAGCTCGCCCACCGGCGTGTCCAGCCCGCGCGGCAGACGTTCGATCAAACCGCTCAACGCCGCCTTGCGGCATGCTTCGGCCAGCTCTTCGGGCGAGGCGCTCGGCTTCGCAAGGAGGATGTTCTCGCCTATGGTGCCGGCGAACAGATGCGTTTCCTGCGTCATGTAGCCCTGCGTTTCGCGCAAGCTGGCCGTGTTCGCACGGCGCACATCCGTGCCCGACACCTCCACCACGCCGCGCGTGGCATCCCAAAAGCGCATGAGCAGCTTGCACAGCGTCGACTTGCCCGAACCGCTGCGCCCGGACAGGTGCACCACGCTGCCCGGTTCGATGCGCAGGCTCACGTCGTCGAGCACGGGATACCCTCCATAGGAGAAGTCGACGCGACGCACCGCAGCGCCCGAGAACGTCCCCAGATCCGCACCGTCGTCGACCTCCTCGGTCTGCGGGCGCTCGTCAAGCAGCTCAAGCACGCGCCCCCCGGACGCAAGCGTCTGCTGCAGCGTGGAGCCGAGATTCGCCACGGCGATGACCGGGCCGAACGACGACATGAGGGCGGCCGTGGCCACAAGAGCTCCGTCGGGCGCGATGGCACCGGACAAGCACAGCGCCCCCGACGCCAGCACCATCGCAACGTCGAGCGCCAGCACCAGCCCGTTCGTCAACGACATCGCCAGAGCGCCGCGCCCCCTTGAGGCGCGCTTCCGCGCGGGCAAGCTCGTCCATGCGTTCGTCCAGCTCGCGCGAACGTTCGGCCGCTCGGCCGAATTGCAGCGTCTCGCGCAAGCCTCGCAAGCTGTCAAGCACGAACGCGTTCATACCGCCCAGCCCCCTCCCGCAGCTCGCGCCCGCCCATGCCGCTGGCCTTCGAGGAGGCGTACGGCACCGCTACGCCCACCAGCAGGTAGGATGCAAGAGCCAGCAACCCCAGCGCCGGAGATATCGTCGCGACGAACGCCGTCATGCCCGCAGACACGACGAACGCGATGATCGCCGGGGACAACGTGTGAGCATAGAACACTTCCAGCAATTCGATATCGCCGGTCACAAGCGAAACAAGGTCGCCTTTGTCGCGGCCTTCCAGCTTCGCCGGAGCCAAGCGGCGCAGCGCGGCGAACACGCGGTCGCGCACGAGCGCCAACAGCTTGAACGCGAGATAATGGTTGCACAGCTGCTCGCCGTAGCGCAGAGGCCCGCGCGCGACGCCGCAGACGGCCACGAGCGCCAGCGCGGCGCCGTAGCCGACAGTCTGCGGAAAGCCCGCCAGATCGACGAGCGCGTAGACCCCGAACACCGTGAGGAAGATGGCCGCCCCCGAAGCCCAGCACTCCCAGCACGACGGCCAACGCCATCCAGGGAGCCAGAGGGCGCACGAGCCCCACCAGCCGCAGCATCACCGACAAGTGCGATCGGCGCGTCGGCTCGACGGGCGCAGGCTCTTCCCCTCTTCGCCCATGCGCAGGGCAGTCGGGGCAGCGCGCAGGCTCGGCCGCGGCGCGCGCGGATCCTCCGGAAACCGCAGGCGACGCTTCCGGCAGCTCCTCCTCGGATCCGGCCGCTTCGACCGCCGCAGAGAAGCGCTCGAGCTCGGCTTGCCGGCTCCATAGGCGCGCATACGGGCCGCCGTGCTCCAGCAATTCGCCGTGCGTTCCGGCTTCTGCCACACGGCCGTCTTCCAACACGTAGATGCGGTCGGCGCCGGCCACGGCCGCCAGGCGATGCGAGATCACGACGACGGTCTTCGTGCGCGCCAGCTCATGGACGACCTCGACGATGGCTCGCTCGCTCTCCGCATCGACGTTCGACGTGGCCTCGTCGAACACGTACGCAGGCGTATCTCGGAGCAAGGCGCGAGCCAGCGCGAGTCGCTGCCGCTGACCACCCGAAAGGTTTCCGCCTTCCTCCGCTATCGCTGCATCGAGCCCGCCCGCCTGCTCCACGAACCCCTCTGCGCGGCAGCGACGAAGCGCCTCCCACAGCTCCTCGTCGCTCGCCTGGGGGTCGGCTAGCAGCAGGTTCGAGCGCACGCTCCCCTTGAACAGGTAACTCGAGAACGGAACGACCGTGACGGTGCTCGCAAGCGAGGCGCGCGACGCCTCCTGGATCGGCACGCCGCCCACTTCGACCGACCCCGCGAATCCGGCGTTGCGTCCCGACAGGATGCCCGCCAACGTCGACTTTCCCGAACCGCTCTCGCCGACGATGCCCGTGAACGATCCGGCGGCCGCATCGAAATCCACGTCGGAAAGCACGGTGCGCTCGCCATCGTAGGAATACCCCACGCCGCGGCATGCAAAGGAGATGCGATCGGCTTCGATGACGCGCGAGCCGCGCTTGGGTTCCGGCGCATCGAGAATCGCGAACATCTTGTCGGCCGCCGCCATGCCGTTCATGGCCGTGTGAAAGAACGACCCCAGCGTGCGCAGCGGGATGAAGAACTCGGCCGCCAGGAATATCACGGCGAAAGCCGCGAAAAACGGCGCCTGCCCGAGCGAGAACTGCCACAGCGCCATGACGATGCCCACCGCCGCCCCGCCGTAGGCGAACACGTCCATCACCGTCACGGAGTTCAGCTGCATGCGTAAAAGCCGCATCGTGGCCTGGCGGAACGTCTCGGCCTCGCGGTTCATCGCCTCGTGGCGATCGGCGTCGACGCGGTAGATCTTGAGCGTGGTGAGGCCCTGCAGGTTCTCGAGGAACGTCGCGCCCAAGTCGGTGTAGGCGTCCCAGTACGAGCCCATCGCGCGCTTCGCGATCTTCTGCACGGCGACGATGGACGCGGGTATGAGCGGCACGCAGGCCAGAAGCGCCACGGCTGCCGGAAAGCACAGCGGAGCGAGACAGGCGAACAGGGTGAGCGGCGCCAAGACCGAATAGAACAGCTGGGGCAGGTACGAACCGAAGTAGCTCTCCAGCTGCTCGGTGCCCTCGACGCTCACCTGCACGGCCTCGCTCGTGGACACGCGCTCGGAGTACGACGGACCGAGGCGCACGAGCTTGTCGTATACGAGCTTGCGCACGGTGCGCTTCGCGGCCGCAGCTGCCGCCTGGCCCATGCGCTGCGAGAGCGTCAAACAGCAAACGCGCACGACGATAGCCGCCGCAGCGGCCATCACGAGGTTCGCCCGCGCCGCGGCGACGTCCCCACCCTCGACGAGGGACTGCACGAACGCCCCCATGAGCAGCATGAGCGCTATGTTCGCCGCCGAGCGCGACCCACTGGAGCGCGACGCTTGCCGCTACGTACTTGCGCGCTTCGGGCACCATGCCCGCCAGCCGTTTGCTGAACATGCCTAGCCCTCCGTCCGCTCGACAACGCGTTCGGAGCCGCGCTCGGTCGCAGAGCCGCGATCCGTCTTCACGATGAAGCCGAAATACGCGACATGCGCCACCCATACGGCAGCAACGACGGCGCGTCCCACCGGCACGTTCGCCATCAGAAGGAACGAGGCGCCCAACACGAGCGTGACGGGGCCCAGCAGCATGAGCTTCGCCTTCACGGTCATCGCGCGCTTCTTCGCGAAGCCTTCGAGCACGGTGCGGTACAGCTTCGTTCCATGGAACCATGCGTCGAGGCGCTCCGAGCTGCGCGCGAAGCAGTACGCGGCTCCCAGCAGGAACGGCACCGTCGGCAGAACGGGAAGCACCGCCCCCAGAGCCCCAAGCCCGAAGCAGGCGAAGCCCCCGACCGCCCACAGGGCGCGAAGGCACCTGGCCGCGCGCCGGTCTCTCTCGTTCGTCATGAGCATCCTTCCCAGCGCCGACGCCCTGCGCCGGCAAATAGTTACCTTGTCTAACAAGGTGGGAATTGTACGCGAACTGGATTAAATTGTAAAACCTTGGTTAATTTTTAGCGACGGTTCAACGTGTGCAGCATGCTCAGGCCCGCAGGGTGAGATGCTCGTCGGTACGGGCGACGCGCTGCGACAGCGCGGCGACGGCAGCGGCATCCGAGCCCGTGGCGATGACGTCGGTCTCGTAGCCCAGTTCGCGCCATACCATGTCGATGAGGCCGTCGATGAGCGCGACCTCCCCCATCACGACGCCCGCTTGCATGGCCTCGCGCGTGTTCTTGCCCACCACCGATGCCGGAGCCTTGAGATCGACCATCGCCAGCTGCGCGGCGGCATCCGACAGCGCCTTCGCCGACAGCTTCACGCCGGGCGCGATGATGCCGCCCACGAACGAGCCGCCCTCGTCAACCACCTCAAAGTTCGTCGTCGTGCCCAGATCCACCACGATGAAGGGCGCCGTATAGGCCGTGCGGGCGGCAACGAGGTCGGCTACCCGGTCGGCTCCCAGCTCGCCGGGGTCGTTGTAGCGCATCTTCACGCCCGTCTTCACGCCGGGTCCCACCAC
>ENA-OQJM01000311-OQJM01000311.1-human-gut-metagenome-genome-assembly--contig:-NODE-311-length-11291-cov-4.939000_pt1 | contig 11291 bp, 7 predicted proteins | sample MGYA00242607_ERZ504773 | MGnify/ENA primary metagenome ERZ504773 (study PRJEB26092, sample SAMD00036355) | human gut metagenome | host: Homo sapiens | study: EMG produced TPA metagenomics assembly of... | reverse complement strand
TTGATTATATCGACAAGCTTGAGGAGCTTGATACTTCGGGAATTGAACCTATGAGCCACGTATTCCCTGTAAACAATGTATTCAGAGATGATGTTGTCACAAACGGTGACGGAAGTGAAGCAACACTTGCCAACGCACCGGTCAAGAAGGACGGCGGATTCAAGGTACCAAAGACAATCGGCGAATAACGGCAAGGAGGAGAAAAATGGATTTAATGTCTTTAACTGCCGTGGAACTCGGCAAGAAAATACAGGCAAAGGAAGTTACAGTGGAAGAAGCTGTAAAGGCTGTCATTGCTTCTATAAAAGCAAAAGAAGAAAAGATAAACAGTTTTGTCACAATAGACGAAGAGGGTGCACTTAAAAAAGCAGCAGAGGTTCAGGCAAAAATTGATGCGGGAGAGCTAAAAGGAGCGCTTGCGGGTGTGCCTGTAGCCATAAAGGATAACATGTGTACAGAAGGGCTTCTCACCACATGTTCATCAAAGATACTCTACAATTTCATCCCGACCTACACAGCGGAGGCTGTTAAGCGCCTTGAGGATGCAGGCTGTGTCATCGTGGGAAAAACCAACATGGATGAGTTTGCCATGGGAAGTACCACAGAGACATCTGCCTTTGGAGCAACCAAAAACCCATGGAATACAGAGCACGTACCGGGCGGTTCATCAGGCGGAAGCTGTGCAGCAGTTGCAGCAGAGGAGGTACCGTTTGCACTCGGTTCAGATACAGGCGGATCAATCAGACAGCCAAGCTCCTTCTGTGGTGTGACAGGAATCAAGCCAACCTACGGCACAGTTTCACGATATGGACTCATTGCCTATGGCTCATCGCTTGACCAGATTGGACCTATCGCAAAGGATGTCACAGACTGTGCTACAATCCTTGAGGCAATCGCTTCATATGATAAGAAGGACTCGACATCAGTAAACAGAGACGATTTGAAGTTTACAGAGGCTCTTGTCGATGACGTAAAGGGTATGAAGATTGGTATTCCAAAGGATTATCTCGGAGATGGACTTGACCCGGAGGTAAAATCGGCAATCCTTGCAGCGGCAGATGAATTAAAGAAAAAAGGTGCTGTTGTGGAGGAATTTGACCTCGGACTTGTAGAGTATGCCATCCCGGCTTACTATGTAATCGCCTGTGCTGAGGCAAGCTCAAACCTTGCCAGATTCGACGGTGTCAAATACGGATACCGTACAAAGGAGTACACAGACCTTCACAACATGTACAAGAAATCGCGTTCTGAGGGCTTTGGACCTGAGGTAAAGAGAAGAATCATGCTCGGCTCCTTCGTACTCTCATCAGGATATTATGATGCATATTACTTAAAGGCCTTAAGGGTAAAAGCACTTATCAAAAAAGCCTTTGATGATGCATTCGCCAAATATGATGTAATACTTGGACCTGCAGCACCTACCACAGCTCCAAAGCTTGGAGAGAGCTTAAGTGATCCAATCCAGATGTACCTCGGTGATATCTACACCATATCTGTAAACCTTGCAGGTCTTCCGGGAATATCGCTTCCGTGCGGCATGGACAAAAACGGACTTCCAATCGGATTACAGCTCATCGGAGACTGCTTTAAGGAGAAGAATATCATCCGCGCAGCCTACAGCTTTGAAAAAACAAGAGAGCTTAAGCGCAGCGCTATTGCGGAGGAATACAGTAACAAAAATGCAGCAGACACCAATAAAACTGCCGGTGCACAGTAGGAAGGAGGCAAAAAGGATATGAAAAACTATGAGACAGTCATCGGACTTGAGGTCCATGTAGAGTTAGCTACAAAAACAAAGATCTTTTGCGCCTGCTCCACAGCTTTCGGAGGCGCACCAAATACACATACATGTCCTGTCTGCACAGGACAGCCGGGCTCACTTCCTGTTTTAAACAAGCAGGTTGTAGAGTACGCAGTGGCAGTAGGACTTGCCACTAACTGTACCATCACACAGTACAGCAAATTTGACAGAAAGAACTATTTTTATCCTGATAACCCACAGAACTATCAGATATCACAGCTTTATCTGCCAATCTGCCGCAACGGTTCAGTGGAGATTGAGACAGCAAACGGAAAGAAAAACGTCAGAATCCATGAAATCCACATGGAGGAGGATGCCGGAAAGCTCGTACATGACGAGTGGGAGGACGTATCTATCGTAGATTACAACCGTTCCGGAGTACCTCTTATAGAGATAGTATCAGAGCCTGATATGCGCTCCGCTGAGGAGGTTATCGCATACCTTGAGACTCTGCGTCAGACCATCCAGTATCTCGGAGCATCTGACTGTAAATTGAATGAGGGCTCAATGCGTGCCGATGTCAACATCTCAGTCAGAGAGGTAGGCGCAAAGAAGTTTGGTACACGTACGGAGATGAAAAACCTTAACTCCTTCAAGGCTATCGCACATGCCATCGAGGGTGAGCGTGAGCGTCAGATAGAACTTCTTGAGATGGGCAGAAAGGTAGTACAGGAGACACGTAGATGGGATGACAACAAGGAATCATCACATGCCATGCGTTCAAAAGAGGATGCACAGGACTACAGATATTTCCCTGAGCCTGACCTCGTGCCAATCGTCGTATCCGATGAATGGATTGCACAGATAAAGGCAAAGCAGCCTGAGCTTCGTCCACAGAAGCTTGCACGCTACAAGAAGGAATACGACATCCCTGAGTATGATGCAAAGATTCTCACAGAGTCAAAGCATATGGCAGACATATTTGAGGCTGCCACAAAGCTCTGCGGCAAGCCGAAGAAGGTTTCAAACTGGCTGATGGTTGAGACAATGCGACTGTTAAAGGATAATGATATGGATGCAGATGAGATAAACTTCTCACCTGTAAACCTTGCAAAGCTTGTAGATCTGGTAGATGCAGGCACAATCAACTCATCTGTTGCAAAGGAAGTATTTGAGAAAATATTCTCGGATGATATCGATCCTGAGCAGTATGTCGAGGAGAACGGGCTTAAGAACATGAATGATGAGGGTGAGCTTAAAGCCACAATCCAGGCTGTCATCGATGCAAATCCACAGGCAGTGGAGGATTATCACAATGGCAAGAAGAAAGCTATCGGAGCACTCGTAGGTCAGACCATGAAGGCCACAAATGGCAAGGCAAATCCTGCTGTTGTCAATAAGACTTCTTATGGAGCTGTTATAATAGATATTAAGAAAATGGATCCGACAGGTCTTTTGATCTGTCGGTTCTTTTTTTTCAAAAGCGCCTCAGCTTGCTTGCACGCATTTATTCAGTAGTGTATAATAGTTAAATAGCTGATAAAGCAGCTAAATGATACAAAGGCGGTAATTCACCTATGAATAATGATGATTTCAAGGAAGTACCTGACAATATTCAGGATAATAATGAAGAAACTACAAATAACATAGATAATACAAACGATAACAAGGCAAACGACTACGAGGATGTCTGCTACATCTGCCGCAGACCGGAGAGCGTGGCAGGCAAGATGATACATATCCAGCCGAACCTGTGCATCTGTAACGATTGTATGCAAAAGACCTTTGACTCCATGAGCAACGGTAATTTTGGCAACCTCGGAAATCTGGGAAATATAAGCAATATGGATTTTGGCAATATGCCCAATATCAGCATGATAAATTTGTCAGATCTGACAGGAGGCATACCAAACAGCCAGAAGCTTAAGAAGAAAAACCAAAGGAAGAGAAAAAGGTCGAGCCGATTCTTGACATTCACTCAATTCCTGCACCGCATAGGATCAAGGCAAGTCTTGATGACTATGTGGTAGGTCAGGAGCATGCAAAGAAGGTCATGTCGGTTGCAGTATATAACCACTACAAGCGTGTCATGGCTGACAATAAGCATAAGGCGCAGGAAGAGAACACCACTGCAAAGCAGGCTTCAAATAAATATGATGGTGTGGAGATTGAGAAATCAAATATGCTCATGATCGGACCTACAGGTTCAGGAAAGACATATCTCGTAAAGACTCTTGCAAAGCTTTTAGATGTGCCACTTGCCATAACAGATGCCACATCACTTACTGAGGCCGGATATATCGGTGACGATATCGAAAGTGTGGTAAGTAAGCTTCTTGCGGCTGCAGATAATGACGTGGAGAGAGCTGAGCACGGTATCATTTTTATAGATGAGATAGACAAGCTTGCAAAGAAGAGAAATGCCAACCAGCGTGATGTGAGCGGAGAGTCAGTGCAGCAGGGCATGCTTAAGCTTTTAGAGGGATCAGAGGTTGAGGTGCCGGTTGGTGCCAGCAGCAAGAATGCCATGGTTCCGATGACCACAGTTGACACGAGAAATATTCTCTTTATATGCGGAGGTGCTTTCCCGGGACTTGAGGATATCATAAAGGAGCGCCTGAACAAGGAGGCTTCTATAGGCTTCAAGGCTGATTTGAAGGACAAGTATGATGGGGATGAAAACCTGCTCATGCAGGCAACTGTTGATGATATCCGTAAATTCGGAATGATTCCTGAGTTTATCGGACGACTTCCAATCATGTTCTCACTTGAGGCGCTTACCGAGGATATGCTTGTAAAGATATTGAAGGAGCCAAAGAATGCCATAATCAAGCAGTATCAGAAGCTTCTTGAGATGGATGAGGTAAGGCTTGAGTTCGACGACGATGCACTCTATGCCATCGCCAAGATGGCAAAGGAGAAGAAAGTCGGAGCCAGAGCTCTTCGTGCGATTATAGAGGATTTCATGCTCGATATCATGTATGAGATACCAAAGGATGACAATATCGGCACGGTTACAATCACTAAGGACTATGTGGAGAAGAAGGGTGGCCCGCTCATTCAGATGAGAGGTACACCTGAGCTTGCAGACAGTCAGCACGTTTAATTGTTAAATGATTATGAAATTGTGAATTGGCTGTAAATGATGCAACCAGGCTATGCGTAATGAATCTATGTGTAGTCTGTAATGATTTATAAACGTTCATATATCAAGAGGAATTGAAAAAATGAAAATTATCCACTGTGCAGACCTGCATCTGGATTCGAAGATGACCTCGAATCTGTCAAAGGAGCAGGCAAAAGAGAGAAAAATGGAAATACTGCGTACATATTCAAGGATGATAGAGTACGCCAAAAATAACGATGTAAAGGCGATTATCATAGCAGGCGATTTATTTGACACGAGAAATGTGTCAGCGACTGCCAGAAATCTGGTAAAGGATTCGATTACGTCAAATCCGGATATCGATTTCTATTATCTTAAGGGTAATCACGACTCGGACAATTTCATATCGAAGCTCGATGAAATCCCTGACAACCTTAAGCTTTTTTCTAATCAGTGGACCTCATACAGCTATGGGAATATCACAATAACAGGTCTTGAGATAGACAAGTCTAACCAGGCTGCCATGTACAATTCTCTTGTGCTCGACAATGACAATTACAACGTTGTCACTCTCCACGGACAGCTCGGTGATGAGATTTCCACAGGCGACCTTAAGAATAAAGGCATTGATTATCTCGCACTCGGTCATGTGCATGAGTATCAGAGCGGACAGCTTGACAACCGTGGCATGTACTGCTACAGCGGCTGTTTAGAGGGAAGAGGCTTTGATGAGTGTGGACAAAAGGGCTTTGTGGTGCTTGATATAGATGATGAGAAGCTCACGGCAGGCTTTAGCTTTGTACCGTTTGCGTACAGGAGCCTCTACACGATGTATGTGGATGTGACAGGAGCCATGACCACACAGGATGTGGCTGTGAAGATGGAAAAGGCCATTTCGGACAGTGAATATTCATCGAGAAGCATGGTAAAGTTCGTGCTTGTAGGTGAGGTGGACGTGGATTGTGAGATAAACACAGATTTCCTCAAGGATATGTTCGAGGAATATTTCTACTATGAAAAGGTGTATGATGAGACAAGACTTCTCATCAATTACAGTGAATACGAAAAGGATGCATCACTTAAGGGTGAGTTCATACGGATGGTGCTTGGCTCAGATATGACCGAGGAGCAGAAGTCTGAGGTTATCAGGTGTGGTATATCGGCGCTTAGCGGGGAGGAGATTTAGAAATTGAAGTTAATAGCTTGTCACATAAACAACTTCGGAAAGCTGTCCGATCTTAATATCAATTTCAATGATGGAGTCAATGTCATAAACCAGCCAAACGGCTGGGGAAAGAGTACGCTTGCGGCTTTTTTGAAGGCTATGCTGTACGGCTTTGATACGAAAAAGGAGCCGGGCGCCTTTGAGAGGGAAAGAAAGCTCTATAAGCCATGGCAGGGCGGCACTTATGGTGGAGAGCTTGATTTTGAGGCCGATGGAGTGGAGTACAGACTTGTAAGGACATTTGGCCTCACAGAAAAGCAGGATGATTTTCATTTGTACAGGCTTGCAACCATGGTTGAGTGTGATGATTTTTCACCACTACTTGGAGAGGAGCTTTTTGACCTCGACCGCAGCTCGTTCAAGAGAACGATATACATAGCGCAGGCAGACTGCATGTTTTCATCTTCAGACAGCATCAGCGCAAAGCTTGGCAATATGGCAGAAAATACAAATGACATCAACAACTTCGAGTCGGCGACAGCGGACATTAAGGACATGATGAACAAGATGTCCCCAAACCGTATCACAGGCTCCATCAAAAAGCGTGTAAATACACTCACAGCCTTGGAACAGGAGCTTAAGAAGTATCAGGCAGCGGATGAGGCGGCAGCACAGCTTTCACAGAAAATAGATGAGAAAACTGCCCAGAAGAAGGAGCTTACCGGTATCAGAGCCGAGTACGGCAGGGCGCTTCAGGTGGCATCTGAGGACAGCAGAAAGCAGGCACTTCGTGAAAACTATGAGCAGCTTTGTGCCGTTGCAAAGGAGAAAGAGAGCAATTACAATGCAGCATTGGCAGTTTTTGGAGACAAAGCACCGGATGATGCGGAGCTTTTGGAAAAAACAAAGCAGGCCGGAGAGCTTGAAAGCTTAAAGGCTGTAGAAGATAATCTGAGCTTTACACCTGAGGAGGAGCAGTATTTAGATACACTTTCAGGCATGTTTAAGGATGGTGTACCATCTGATGACGGGCTGGATGAGATGCAAAAGAAGATTGCTAACATCCAGAGTGTCAAGAATGAGTACAGCCACATGGAGCTCAAGCTCTCACAGATGACTTCCCTTGCGAAGATGGCAGGTGATGAGGAGGAACCGGAGGCACCGGAGAAGACTAAGCTGGTACCGGCAGGTATTGTGATTATGGTTATCGGCCTTTTGGCAGCGGTTGTTGCCACAGTATTCAGCCTGAATGAGAAGTACAATGTGAAGGAAATCATGTTCCTTGCGGTAGGCATAGCGGGAATCGCTATGGCGCTTTGCGGAGTTGTTATGATGGTTTATGGAATCCGTGTGAACAACAAAAAGCAGAGAGCTTACATCAGGCTTATGGCTGAGCGCGAGGAAAATATAAAGCAGAAGGAGATACCGATTCAGGAATTAAAGGAGCAGCTTGAGCAGATCCAAAACGGCATCACGTCAATGGAACAAGAGGTATCGCAGTTTTTTGACAGCTTTTCAATTGAAGCAGATGAATCGCAGTATCAGGAGAAGCTTTATGAGCTTCGCACAAAGGCTCATGACTACAGCCGTTTCAACGAGCAGATAGGAAAGCGCGCCAAGACAAAGGCTGACTATGAGAAGGCAAAGGCTTCGCTTGATGAGTATTTAAGTCTCTATGGATATGACAGTGCTGCAGAATATACACAGACACTTTCACAGATGAAAAAGCAGCTCGCAGAGGCCGGCTTTGCAAAGGAAAATATGGACAGTGCTCTTCAGAAGAAAACGCAGTTTGAGAATGACAACGATATGGACAAGCTTCTTGCACCAAATGAGTGTCCGTATACACTTGATGAGCTCAATGAGATGATTTCAAAGGTCGAAGGCAGCCTCGATGAAATCAGGGCATCCTTAGTGCAGTACGGCAGACAGATGGATGATCTGCAGGAGCAGCTTGATATGAGGGATGAAAAGGAGCAGGAGTATCGCAACTGCAAGCAGATACAGGCTGAGGAAAAGCATAAGTACGAGATACTTGGGCTTACATCAGACTATCTGACCAGAGCAAGGGAGCAGTTTACTGCCAGATACATGGCGCCTATTTCCAATGGCTTCCAGAAGTACTTCGGTATCCTGACAGAAAATACAGACAGAGACTGGCAGGTGGATGCCAATATTTCAATAAGGATGAAGGAGCAGGGACAGCTTCGCGATGTGAGAACCATGTCGGCAGGCTACAAGGACCTGATAGGCATATGTATGCGTTTTGCGCTTGTGGATGCGATGTATCCGGGCGAGAAGCCGTTCCTCATACTTGACGATCCGTTTGTGAATCTGGATGATGAGAAGCTTGCTCGAGGCAGAAGGCTGCTTGCGGTGCTTTCGCAGGATTACCAGGTGATTTATTTTACATGTCATGGAAGCCGCGAGTAAATTTTGGTCGAAGCTTTGTTTATATTAGATAAATATGGTAGCATATTTTTATTTATAGAATATAATTATATGAGGGTCAAAATATCTTTTGACCCTCATATCTAAATATTATATCATATGAGGTAAAATATGCAGTTCATAGTATCAAAAAAGGAGTTCATTCCACCGGTAATAGCTCCTGATATCATAGAGACATTGGGCGATGATTACGAGATATGGACATATGAGGATTACGAAAGACTCCCACCACTTCTGGTGGGAGTTTATTCGTATTCTGCTATTCCAAAGTGTCTGGCTCCTTTGTCCACGCAGGGACTTGTAAAGAGCGGTGTGTTCAGGCTTCAAAGGGAGTTTGTTCCGGGACTATACGGAAATGGTGTGTATGTGGTGGTTATTGACACAGGTGTGAATTATGCGCAGGAGGCTTTTATGACACCTGAGGGTAAGACGAAGATTGCAGTGCTCTGGGATCAGAATACGGATACGGTTTATTCTGAGGATGAGATAAATGCTGCTATTTTATCGGAAAATCCATATGAGAGCATACCGGGTGATGAGGATGGGCATGGTACGTTTGTGGCGAGCGTGATATGTGGCAATGACAGACCGCAGGATGATTTTGCAGGGGTGGCACCACAGGCTAAGCTTATTGTCGTGAAGCTGAAAAGGGCACCTCAAAAGCTGTATGATTTCTACTTTATTCCGGATCGTAAAATAGTGTACTCGGAGGTTGATGTGATGAGAGCAGTGCATTTTGCAGATGAGTTTGCAGGTCAAAAGGGAGCACCGGCTGTCTTTTGCATGGCGCTTGGCTGCAATAACGGAAGCCACACGGGAGCTGAGGATCTTTCAGAGTATCTGGACTATATCACGGCAAAAAGAGGCAGGGCTGTGGTTGCGGCAACGGGCAATGAGGCGAACAGCAGGCATCATTATAAAGGGCGCATAACAGATACAGTCGATGATATTGAGATAAATGTTGAGCAGGATATGGATGGCTTTTATCTGGAATGCTGGGCACTTTCACCTGAGCTATTTACGCTTTCTGTCATATCGCCTAGCGGACAATCAAATCCAGCCGGGGTACCAATGCGAATAGACAGCGGTGAATACTCATTTCTGCTTGAGGGAACACAGGTGACTATTGACTACAGGCAGACCGGCAGACAGACGAGGGATTTGCTTATATTTATCCGCTTTGAAAAGGTGGTGAAGGGAGTGTGGACCATCAGGGTATTTCCACTTAGTACTATTGGAGGCGTTTTTAATATGTGGCTCCCGATGACAGGACTTCTTGATACTGATGTGAGCTTTATTGTCTCGGAGCCTGATACCACGCTGACCATGCCTTCGGATGCTAAGCTTGTGATAACGGCGGGAGGCTATAATTCCCTAAATGATGCAATACTTTTAGAGTCGGGAAGGGGCTTTGACGCAGACGGTGGAATAAAGCCGGATCTCGTAGCACCGGCTGTGGATATCACAGGGGCAAATCTAAGAGGAATGTATATAGCACTAAGTGGCACATCGGCGGCTGCTGCAATCACTGCAGCGGTGGCGGCTCTCATCATGGAGTGGATGATAGTGAGAGGCAATGTTTTGCTCGCAAACGGAGTGGATATAAAAAATGTCATGGTAAGAAACTGCCGCAGAAAAGAAAAAACCGACTATCCGAATAAAATTTTTGGCTATGGATTCATGAATGGGTTTGCCAATTTCTAAGAAAACGGATATAATATATTCTAAAAGGTAAAAAGGAAGGGTGAATGGATGACAAAAAGCAATAATTTATTAGCGGATTACGCTGCAAAAAAACAGGATATCTGTATTAAAAATGACACAATTTCAGATAGTCTTTTCAAGGAATACGGTGTCAACAGAGGACTTAGGGATGTAAATGGAAAGGGAGTTTTGACAGGTCTTACGAATATTTCGGAGATTGTTTCATTTAAAACGGGCGAGGATGGCAGCAGCGTGCCATGTGACGGACAATTGTGGTACAGGGGCTACAATGTAAAGACACTTACAAATAACTTAAGGCCCGGTGAGTTTGGTTTTGAAAAAATTGCTTATCTGCTGCTTTTCGGGCAGCTGCCATCTGAGAGTGAATTGGCGGAGTTTACAGAGGTTTTAGGAAGAAGCAGAACCCTTCCTACCAACTTTACGAGGGATGTCATCATGAAGGCTCCGTCAAAGGATATCATGAATTCCATGACGAGAAGTATACTGACACTGGCTTCATATGATCCTCTTGTAGCAAAGGCGGGCATTGACAACAATATCAGACAGTGCTTATCACTTGTTGCAATATTCCCGATGCTTGCAGTTTACGGTTATCATGCGTATAATCATTATGAAAATGATCAGAGCATGTATATTCACAGGCCGGATCCAAAGCTTTCGACAGCTGAAAACTTCCTTAGGATGCTCAGAGCTGACAATCAATATACAGAGCTTGAAGCAAGGGTGCTTGATATGGCACTTATTCTTCATATGGAGCACGGCGGTGGAAACAACTCTACATTTACCACCCGTGTGGTTACATCGGCAGGTACAGATACATACTCTGCTATCGCGGCAGCCATGTCATCCCTTAAGGGACCAAAGCACGGCGGTGCCAATATCAAGGTGATGGAGATGATGCGGGACATCCGTTCGCATGTGAAGCACTGGGATGATGAGGATGAGGTGAGAGCATACCTCAGAAAAATGATGGATGGTGAGGTATTTGACCACAAGGGGCTCATCTATGGAATGGGACATGCGGTGTATTCACTTTCTGACCCGAGAGAGCGTATATTCAGAGGCTATGTGGAGAAGCTTTCAGTGGCAAAGAATAGAGATAA
>ENA-OQJM01000309-OQJM01000309.1-human-gut-metagenome-genome-assembly--contig:-NODE-309-length-11432-cov-3.193808_pt1 | contig 11432 bp, 9 predicted proteins | sample MGYA00242607_ERZ504773 | MGnify/ENA primary metagenome ERZ504773 (study PRJEB26092, sample SAMD00036355) | human gut metagenome | host: Homo sapiens | study: EMG produced TPA metagenomics assembly of... | reverse complement strand
GGGAAAGCGTGAATTATCTATGTTCAGACTTGGCAGGTTTCCTGGCTTCACCCCTGAAAAGCGCCTTCCCATTTCTTACAAAGGAAACAGTGGCATAGCGAGAGTTGCTTTTCATCAAATGGGTTTCACAGTAGCGGGCACTGCTTCGGATTCTATAACCGAATTCCCTTTTATGCAAATACGGAAAGTACTTACATCACCAAATCTGATGCAAAGGTAGGGTTTTATTTTAAAATCTTTTGGGATTCTGAAAATAAAAGAAACATTTTTGTGATGTTTGATACTGATTTATAGGCTTCTTAATATATAAGGAAGGGACAACTAAGGACGAATGGGCATTTTCTTTGGCAGGATGAGAGGCTTGTTTCCGGTTTTAAATCCATAACTACTATTAATAGGTATTGACTGCTATTGGAAATAGTTCTATCTTTGTCCCCGTTACGATGAAGAAATATTTGATTCATATTCTAAAGCTCTTCCTTCCGCTGATATTTATTGCCTATTTGGGAGGGATCACCCTTTTTACTCACTCGCATGTGGTAAATGGGGTAATCATCGTACATTCGCATCCGTTTAAAGGGGAGCATCAACATACGGAGGTGGAATTGGAAACAATTTTCTTCCTCTCTTCTTTCGCTGCTTCCGATAGTTTGCTCACACCATTTTCCGCATCAATCTTATTAGTATTGCTATGCTTGCTGGCTACTCCGATTGTAGAACACATTAAACCGGCAAAAGCTTGTTGCGGCATTTATTTGCGTGCGCCTCCTGTTGTTTATTAAATAAAGAATTTTCACGTTAGTAGAATGTTTTCCGTTGCCATTATGTGCATACGGATTCGTTCTTCTGACCGCTATCCTTTTATTCATAAATAAACAGAACAAGAACACATGAAGAAATACATTTTTTTCTTGATGGGAGTAGTATGCTTTTTACTCTCGTCACTGGCTGTGCACGCCAATGAATTGAATAAGTCTGATGCAAATATTATAGGACATGTATTAGATAAGAGTACGAAAGAACACCTCTCTTTTATCAGTGTATCGCTGAAAGGAACTACCATAGGGACTATGACTGACGCCAGTGGACACTATTTTCTTAAAAATCTGCCTGAAGGAGAATTTACCATGGAGGTAAGTGCTGTCGGTTATAAGACAGTCAGCCGGAAAGTAACTTTAAGAAAAGGGAAAACTTTGGAGGAGAACTTCGAGATAGAAGAGGATCTGATAGCGTTGGATGGAGTAGTGGTGTCTGCCAATCGTAGTGAGACCACCCGCCGTATGGCACCTACTTTGGTAAACGTAATGGATGTGAAAGTGTTTGAAAATACAAATTCCTCTACATTGTCGCAAGGGCTGAATTTCCAACCCGGAGTGCGTGTGGAAAATAATTGTCAGAACTGTGGTTTCCAACAAGTACGTATCAATGGGTTGGATGGCCCTTATACGCAGATATTGATCGACTCGCGTCCTATATTCAGTGCTTTGGCCGGTGTATATGGATTGGAACAGATACCTGCCAATATGATTGAGCGTGTAGAAGTGATGCGCGGAGGAGGTTCGGCATTGTTCGGCTCTTCAGCCATTGCGGGAACCATTAATATTATCACTAAGGAGCCTGTACGGAATTCAGGACAATTGACACATACCCTGACAGGTATAGGAGGTACTTCTTCTTGGGACAATAATACGACACTGAACGCTTCATTAGTGACTGATAATCATAAAGCAGGATTGTATATTTTTGGACAGAACAGAGAAAGAAGCGGTTATGACAGTGACGGAGATGGATACACCGAATTGCCAAAACTGAAAAATCAGACAGTAGGCTTTCGTTCTTTTATTAAAACAAGCACGTATTCAAAACTGACTTTTGAATATCATCATCTCAGTGAGTTCCGTCGTGGCGGGAATAAGTTGAACCGTCCTCCCCATGAAGCGGATATAGCCGAACAATTGCAGCATACTATCAATAGCGGGGGAGCGAAATTTGATTATTTCTCTCCTGATGAGAAACAGCGGCTGAGTGTATATGCCTCTGCACAGCATACAGGACGTGACAGTTATTATGGTGGAGGACAAGATGTGAATGCGTATGGCGCGACCACGGATTTTACCTGGGTCACAGGATCGCAGTATATCTATAGTTTTGATAAATGCTTTTTTATGCCTGCCGATTTTACCGGAGGTTTGGAATATAACCAGGATAACTTGACGGATGATATGTGGGGATATAACCGTTATACCAAACAAGAAGTCCGTATAGCCAGTGCATTTTTCCAAAATGAATGGAAGAATAAGCAATGGAGTTTTTTACTTGGAGGACGTTTGGACAAACATAATATGGTGGATCATGTGATCTTTAGTCCGCGTGCTAATCTTCGTTACAATCCGACTGAGAATATGAATCTGCGTGCCAGTTATTCTTTCGGATTCCGTGCGCCTCAGGCTTTTGATGAAGATTTACATATAGAAAATGTAGGTGGGACAGTGTCTATGATTGAACTGGCAAAAGACTTGACAGAAGAAAAATCACAAAGTCTGAGCATATCGGGAGATTTGTATCATCGTTGGGGAGATTTCCAAGGAAACTTGCTTATAGAAGGTTTTTATACTTTGCTTTCCGATGTATTTGCCTTACGCCAGATAGGGGAGCGTGACGGTATTATTATCAATGAACGGTATAACGAGAAGGGAGCCAAAGTGTATGGTTTGACTTTGGAAGGAAAGATTGCTTATCGTTCCTTACTTCAATTGCAGGCCGGCGTTACCATGCAGAAGGCTGAATACAAGCAGGCACGTGCATGGAGTGATGATGAAACGGTGCCGATGGAGAAAAAAATGTTCCGTACTCCGGATACTTATGGATATTTCACTTTGTCATACAATCCTTTCGTACCGATGACTATTGCATTGTCCGGTACTTATACCGGTAGTATGATGGTAGAGCATAAAGCTGGTTTTATTGATAAGGACATTGCAGTGAATACACCTGATTTCTTTGAATTGAATCTGAAAGCCGGTTATGACTTCAATTTGTATAAAGGCATAACCATGCAAGTAAATGCCGGAGTACATAATATTTTTAATGCGTATCAAAGTGATTTTGACCGGGGGGCAAAACGTGATTCCGGTTATATTTATGGGCCGGGTATGCCACGTTCTTACTTTGCCGGAGTGAAATTGAGTTTTTAATTTGTATATATCATTGCCGGGAGAGGACGGATAGCGCTCCTCTCCCGGCAATTTGCGTCATAGAATAAATAACCTATTATAGGGCTTTCGAACAGGTTATTTTAGATAATAATTCTTTTGATACACTTTATTTAGAATAATTATCTAAATTGGAATGCTTTATTGGATGTAAAATCTGCTATTCCTATCTTTGTGGAGAAATAAATCTGAAATGTGATTAATATAAAGATAAATCTCCTATATAACTATCCGCTATATGGATTTATCGGAATTAATAAGTAAAAAGGTCAAAAAAGATGGGTATTGCTGAGTTGATAAATAAGGAAAAGAAAACAGCATTTTCTTTCGAGGTTCTTCCACCGTTGAAAGGTACTGGAATTGAAAAACTATATGCTACAATAGATACATTACGGGAATTTGATCCTCTTTATGTCAACATTACCACTCATCGCAGCGAATATGTGTATCGCGAGTTGGGGGGTGGTTTATATGAACGTAATCGTTATCGGCGGCGTCCGGGTACGGTGGCGGTGGCTGCGGCTATACATAATAAATATGATATCACTGTTGTGCCGCATATTTTGTGCAGTGGGTTTTCACGTGAAGACACGGAATATATATTGCTTGATTTGCAATTTTTAGGTATTACTAATCTGTTGGTACTCCGGGGAGACAAGGCAAAAGATGGAATCTTCTTTTGTTCCCGAGAAAAACGGTTATGCCCATGCTTTGGAGTTGGAAGAGCAGATTAATGCTTTTAATGAAGGAAAATTTATTGATGGAACACCTATTCAGGCTCCTTTAACTCCTTTTCGTTATGGTGTGGCAGGTTATCCGGAGAAGCATGAGGAATCTCCTAATATAGAACAAGATTTATATTGGTTAAAAAAGAAAGTGGAAGCCGGAGCCGATTATGTAGTGACACAAATGTTTTATGATAACCAAAAATACGTTGCCTTCGTGGAGCGTGCAAGAAAAGAGGGGATTAATGTTCCTATCGTACCGGGTATCAAACCTTTTTCCAAACTATCACAGCTTAGCGTTATTCCCAAAACGTTCAATGTGGATTTACCACAGGAACTGGTCGTGGAAGCAATAAAATGCAAGGATGATAAAGAAGCGCGTGCATTAGGCATAGAGTGGTGTGTCAATCAATGCCGGGAACTGATAGCATATGGAGTTCCGGGAATACATTTTTATACAGTGGGTGCGGTGGAGAATGTGAAAGAGGTGGCGGCAGCTGTTTATTGATAGTCTTTAATGGAAATGTTTCTGTCAGGCCATTTATTGCTCCGTATCTTAATGGGTTTAAGATGCGGAGCAAAATATATTTTGTAAATGGGTTATAAGTCATCTTCCAAAGCTGTACTTTTGGCATAAGCCGTACTCTTTGCTTCAAAAAAATCAGTCTTTACCATATTGGCATTAGAATATTGAGATACCCAGTGCATGCTTTCCGGCTCTTTATGGTTTTCTTCGTACAGAGGGCCAAAACCTAAACTACTCCAACGGAGATTGCCTAAATATTGAATATAATCTTCTATCATTTTCCGGTTGAGTCCCTGTATATTGTCTCCTATCACATATTGTCCCCATTCTATTTCCTGCTTGACCCCCTCACGCATCATGTATTCATATATTTTTACTTTATCGGGAGTGAATAAATCCGGTTCTTCTTTCTTTAATTCCAGAATAATGTTGCGGAATAACCACAGATGCGTGTTTTCATCTCGATTGATATATCGGATTTCTTGTGCGGAACCTGACATTTTTCCATTACGGCTCAAGTTATAGAAAAACATGAATCCGCTATAGAAATAGATTCCTTCCAATATATAATTGGCGATAAGGGTTTTCATCAATGTGAATCCATCCTGACTTTCCTGGAATTCGTTATAGCAATTGCCTATAAAAGTATTTCTTTTCAGCAGGTGTTCGTCTGTCTTCCATTGGTAAAGGATCTCGTTACGCTTTTCGGGGCTACAGATAGAATCCAGCATGTAACTGTAGCTTTGGCTGTGTACACATTCCTGAAAGGCTTGGATATGGAGGCATAGATTAACTTCATTGGCTGTGATGTATTCGCTGATGGTGGGCAGATTATTGCTTTGTAAAGAATCAAGGAACACTAAAAAACTCAGGATTTTATCATAGGCGGTGCGTTCTGCCTGGTCCAGGTGAGGATAATCCTTGGTATCTTGGGTGAGATTGATTTCTTCGGGAATCCAAAAATTATTCATAGCCTGACGATACCAGTCACTAACCCATTTATAGCGCATATTATTGAAATCATTCAAATTGGTGGTGTTTCCTCCAATCATTCTTCTGTGCCGGAGGTCGGTATCTCCCTCAGGATTGAAAAGGGCATTCTTTTTTAATTTTATTGTATTCATGATTTATTGTTGTTTTATATTCTGTCTTCTTGTTTTACTGCTAACTCAAGGCTGTATATTAAAAATAAATTTGTTATTCATTCCTTGTAGGGGCGCAATACTTGCGCCCCTACAAGGAATGTTTTAGCATGACAATTCAGTACTGGAGTGTTTACGAAAAGATCAGGAGGCACAGCTTTCACATTCTTCTACTTCCAACGATTTGCTACGGACATAATATATTGTTTTTACGCCACATTCCCATGCCAGCAAATACAGGTTTAATACTTGTCTCAGGGTAAATTCATTGGTAATGTATAGATTCAGACTTTGCGCCTGGTCTATATGTAACTGCCGGATCCCTGCGGCACGGATACTCCATGTCTGATCTATCAGATAAGCACTTTTATATATCCAATAGGTCTTATCGGACAATGCCGGTGCAACACGTGGCAGCATGGCTCCTTTCTTTTCTTCCAAGAAGAAACGTTTCATTACCGGATCTGTTCCGGCAGTGGTTCCGGCAATGATACTGGTGCTGCTGGTGGGGGCAATGGCAAGAAGATAGGCATTTCTCATTCCTTGTGTGGAAACTTTTACAGCCAATGCTTTCCATTCTGGCGAATTGTAGCCCCGTTTTATAAAATAAACTCCGGTCTGCCAGTCGCTACCTTCAAAATAATGATAGGATCCTTTTTCTTTTGCCAGTTCGCTACTTGCTGCTATAGCAGCATAGTTGATACGTTCGAAAACTTTATCCATAAAATTGAGATGTTCCTCGCTTTCCCAACGAATACCGCGAACAGCAAGAGCATGATGATAACCGCTGACTCCCAAGCCGATACTGCGGTAGCGATGATTGGTAATCTGAGCGAAAGGAATCGGATAAAAGTTCAGTTCAATCACATTATCCAATGCCCGTACTAAAGTTGCCACCTTTTCTTTCATTTGTTTTTCATCTTCCAAGGGCAAATGTCCTAATGAAAGGCTGGCAAGATTACATACCACAAAGTCTCCGGGCCGGATAGTTTTGACTACCACTGTATCACCATCTTCCGTACATATCTCTGTAGAGACTGTTTCAATGGAGGACATGTTTTGTGCTATTTCCGTGCAAAGATTGGAGCAATAAATGATCCCCCGGTGTGCATTGGGATTGGCACGGTTCACGGTGTCACGATTGAATGTAAAGGGAGTACCTGTTTCTACAGCCGAACGTAGTACCAGTCTGACGATATCTTTGATGCTCATACAGCGCTTGGAGAGTCGGGAGTCATTTACGCAATCCATGTATTTCTGTTCCCATTCCTTTCCGTAGTAGTCTTCCAGACAGTATCCTTTGACGGTCATTATTTCATTGGGACAGAATAAATACCATTGCTGGTTTAAATCCTGTTTCGCCATACGCCAGAATAAGTCCGGATAGCATACGGCAGGGAAGATGTCGTGCGCTTTCATCCGGTCATCTCCATTATTGGTCCGGAGTTGCAGAAACTCAGGCAAGTCTTTGTGCCATACATCCAGATAGACGGCTACGGCTCCCTGACGCATACCTAACTGGTCAACGGCTACAGCAGTGTCATTCACCAGTTTCATCCATCGGATTACACCTCCGGCCACACCTTTGAATCCGCGTATGTTTCCACCTGCGGCACGAACTTTGCCAAAATACATTCCCATTCCTCCTCCAAATTTGCTTACCATCGCAAAATTGTCTAAACTGCGGTAAATGCCTTCCAGACTATCGGGCACTGTATCAATGAAGCAACTGGATAACTGGTGATAAGGTTTTCGGGCATTTGCCAGGGTAGGGGTGGCCATTGTGACTTCCAAACGACTTAATATATCATAGAACTTTTTTACCCATTGCAGTCTGTCCTGTTTTTCGGGCATAGCGAGATGAAGGGCAATCCCTAAATACATTTCCTGCACAGATTCTATAGGCTCGTGTGAACGGGTACGGATCAGATAACGCTTGGCAAGCAGATCCAGTCCTGAATAATTGAAAAGCTTGTCACGTTCAGGACACATGAAGCCAGCTGCCGTTTCTATCTCTTGTGGAGTATAGGAGGCTAAGATATAATTACCATACAAACCCTCATCGGTGAGGTAACGTAATTTATCATAAAATGAAAAGATGCCGGCAGCTTCCGCCTGCTTGGCCAGTTTTTTTGTTAATCGGAAATTCAGCAGACGCGCCGCAATGAATTCCCAATCGGGAGTTTCTTGTGTCGTCAGTTCTACAGCCGCTTTGACAAGTGCCGCCAACCGTTCCCCGGGTGTCATATCCGGTTTACAGAAACTTGTGAATTTCTCTGCGAGAAGGGTTAGACTATATTCCTTCCCGGAGAAGTCTTTTTGTATCTCTTTTAGTATATTTGATATAGTATCATCACCGGTTCCAGTAATGATTTGGCTAAGAGCTTTTCTTCTTTCTGTGCGTTGCCAACGGTAAAGTATATAGTTTTTGGCTTCTGCATAAAAGCCATGTTCCATCAAACTACGTTCCACTTCGTCCTGAATGCGTTCTACACTACGATTTGCTTCGTTTTGATGCAGAAATAGTTCCACTTCGTCTACTATGGTGTAGACAGCTTCATCTGTTATTTCTTTTTGAGTACTGGCAAAGCTTTTCCGTATGGCAACGGCTATTTTTTCTCTGTCGTAGGATTCTGTTGCCCCATTCCTTTTAATTATTTGCATGAGATGCTGTTGGTATGAATTATTGTATCTTTTCGTACCGCTTCCCTAACCCCACGAGTAGAAACGGCCTTTGATGAATGGCAGGTCTTCTGACTGGCTCCTCATTTCCGATGCCTTCCCGCGTTCTCGTTATGTGGAGTCAGGCAGTGGCAATAGGTACATATCGGAAATTTTATCGGAGTTTCACAGCAGCGGGACTGTCCGGGATTTACACCCGATTCCCTTTTAATCCGGATAGAGGACATCTATTCGGAACCGATTCGGGAACAAAGATAATGGAAATTGGAATTATTACAGCATTGAGTTAGTTTAAAAATCAGAAATGATTTATAAAAGTTGGATGGTATTAAACATTTTGGACAAGTTCTACTACCATGCTTCCAAGCAGCACAGCTACTATTGTTATGAGTAACCAATTGATATACTTGCTTTTCGATCTCGTTTTTCTTTTTCTGAATGACACTGATTTTTACCATATAACCGAATGATTCCCCCAATGCGATTGGCACTGCGTATCACTCGTGAAGTATGTACACCACATCCCATCATGTGAGCGGAATATTCAGAAATAAATCCACTGACATCTATCAAAGTTTCGGCTGTCTTATCCATTTAAATGAAGTTATGTTTTTCTTTTTTTAGAATCCATAGACACGACATGGCTTTCCAGTGGAAGGCATTTCCTTGTCAATTTCAATCTTTAATTTTTTTATATTCAATATTTCTTCTCCTTCAAGCATCAGGCACATAATAAGAAAACAACCGTTTTTCTCACATTCCATATCGAATAACCGGTGTTGTGAAAACATGCCTAACCCATGTGAGTCAATAAGAATAAACTTTGGATGGTTATAAAGTAATGCAGCCAGAGAGTCCCAATTAAGCTTCATGTCAAACATAAAGAAGTCTTTGGTTGCATAGTCGTTGGTTGCCATATTGCCGGTATATAAAACCAATGCTTTACCTTCTATGTCCAAGTTATTAAAGTATTCGTCGGCTGGTAGTCCGTTCCGACAATCTACCACGACGGCATCTGTTACATATTCTTTATAGCGGGGAGCTTCCATATAGCAATCCATGTGGGTGCCGATGTGTCCGAGGCGTTCCGTTTCTTTGGCATCAAGTTCGAACTGTGCCAAATCTTCATCACTTAACTGTAAATGTAGTTCTTTGGTAATCGTTTCTTGTTGGTACATATTTAAAGAATTTTAAAGTTTAACCTAATGAGAGTATCAATAATTGAGCCGTAAGTACGCGTAGGAACATAGCAAGCGGATATACGGTGGCATATCCCACGGCCGGAGCGTCACATGAAGTCAGATCATTGGAATAGGCGAGGGCAGGCGGATTAGTATTTGCTCCTGATAATACACCAATAAGGGTATAATAGTTTAATTTACAGGCATAACGCCCAATGAGCCCCGTTATGATTAATGGTACGGTCGTAATAATAGCTCCATACATAATCCAAATATATCCACCTTCATTTACAATTGTCTCTATAAAATCTTTCCCGGCTCCCAACCCTACACAAGCTAGGAATAAGGAAATCCCGATTTCTCTTATCATCAAGTTAGCACTCATCGTGGTGTATGTAATCATTTTATATTGAGGACCGAAACGACTGATAAGAATGGATACAATAAGCGGTCCACCTGCTAGACCAAGTTTTACTGGTTGTGGAATACCTGGAAACATAAATGGAATACTTCCCAAGATACATCCTAATGCGATGCCGAAAAAAATGGGGATAAGATTGGGATGATTCAGTCTCTTCATGGAGTTTCCCAAAACCTTTTCGGCATGAGTGACAGCAAGTTCACTACCAACTATAGTTACACGGTCGCCCATTTGCAACTGTAAATGTGGGGAGGCTACCAAGTCTACTCCTGAACGGTTGATACGGGTGATGCTCGCACCGAAGTTATTTCGTATCTTAAGTTGTGAGAGCATTTTTCCATTTAACTCAGGCTTTGTTATCAAAATGCGGCGTGAGATAAGTTTCTTGTTTAACTGTTCCCATTCCATTTCTACCTGTTTGCCAAAAAATACTGTAATCGCTTCAATGTCAATAGGGTTCGAGATAACCAGAATCTTGTCATCAATATGTAATATCGTTTCTGAATTTACTAGTTCCACTTCCTGTTGTCCGTCATGATGGCGTATGCGCGAAATGACGAAGTTGCGGTTTACCAAAGGACGTATTTCCTTAATGGTCTTCCCATGTATTGCTTCATTTTTTATCTCTAATGTAACGGGGCGTACGGTCAGTTCCTGTAAATGTCCCAATCCTTTTTCGGCATCGACTTCTTCTTGTGATGTTTTGATATTAAGAATGTATTTCAGTGCAAGCAATGAGAGAATGGCACCAACCACCCCCAAGGGATAGGCAACAGCATATCCCATCGCAATCTCCGGTGCATCTATGCCATTTAAATCACTATTTGCCTGTTGGGCGGCACCAAGGCCGGGAGTATTGGTAACAGCACCAGAGAGAATGCCGACCATGGTGGTTATGGGAGTTCCGGTAGTAAAATGTAAAATGATAGTAATGACTACACTGATAAAAATAGCCCCCATAGCCAACATGTTCAGCGTAAATCCTCCTTTCTTAAAGGCTGAGAAGAAACCGGGACCCACCTGCAAACCAATGGAATAGACGAACAAAATAAGACCGAATTCTTTTAGAAAATGTAGCAGGTGTTCATCCAGATTCAGATTGAAATGGCCGAATACGATACCGACAAAAAGAATCCATGTGACACCAAGTGAGATGCCGGATATTTTTATTTTACCCAGCATAATTCCAAAGGCGATAACTAGTGACAGAATGAGTACGGAGTGTGCTACACCTCCGCCCCAAAGATTGGGATATCCTTCAAAGAGGTTTTTAAGAAGTTCCATAGTATTAAGAAATATATTTATTTTTAACTAAGTCATCATTTTATATTTAAAATTTCCCATCATGTGGGTTGGTAAAAGTATCCCCGGAAAAATCACTTCTGCGGGGATACACACACATTGAACAATTACAACGGCATATTGCCGTGCTTTTTAGGCGGATTGCTTTGGTTTTTGTTGTGACACATTTCCAAAGCCTGAATGAGTTTATAGCGGGTGTCACGGGGCATAATCACTTCATCAATCAAGCCGCGTTCTGCCG
>ENA-OQJM01000302-OQJM01000302.1-human-gut-metagenome-genome-assembly--contig:-NODE-302-length-11759-cov-3.084250_pt1 | contig 11759 bp, 8 predicted proteins | sample MGYA00242607_ERZ504773 | MGnify/ENA primary metagenome ERZ504773 (study PRJEB26092, sample SAMD00036355) | human gut metagenome | host: Homo sapiens | study: EMG produced TPA metagenomics assembly of... | reverse complement strand
CTCATGTTCGTAAGAAAAAGCAGACTTCAACCGATCGGAACTTTCTGCACTTTCTTTAGCGATGCGCAAAAGCTTCTTCCGTCCGTTTTTGTACGTCAATGTCCACATTCACTCCTGCCAGAACAATATTTCTGTTCTCCAGATCAAAAACTTGCTGAATTAAATATTGCTTCACCCAACGATATTCTCCATCTGTCATAATACGAATAACGGCTCCATTCTCTCATAACCGGCTTTTTCTATATATTCAAGGAAAAATTCCGGTCATCAGGATGGGCATGTTCCAAATTAGAAAAAATCCGGGGCATGTCTATTTCTTCCTTTATCCCCAAATCTTTAAATACTCCGGTGTCACCAATTGCTCGCTCTTGGACAAATTAAGAGAGCAAAAGCCTATCTTGGAAATAGAAGAAGCATAAGTAATTATCTCACGGAACATATTATTCTGACAGAGTGCTTTATGAATAAGCGTATTCTCTACCCAAATAATTAAAATATTCTCCACTTCTCCTCCGGCATTCCACATGTAATTCACAATAAAACGAAAATAGTGCACATCCTTATGACAGCTCCTTACATAATACTTATTTATTTTTTCATAATCATACTTCACTTCCTCCGATACGGGAACACCCGCTTTCATTATCTCTTTAAATTCTGGGTTTATGCATGGATTGGTATAAATATTAAGCTGATTCACAGCCTCGTTTTTAGAGGTGGTACCCATATATCTCACATAAGTATCATTCACTTCCACCAACTTGCCATCTTTGTCGCAAATAGCACACCCAACGGTCACATTATCAAAAAAACAAAGAAATTTCTCATTACTATGTTGCAAAGATGACTTCAACACACGCTCCTTACTGATATCATGCACTGTTAAAATAACATAATATTTATTCTCCAGCAATAAATAGCGCCCGGAAATAACCATATTATAAACACCCGACGGCCGAGAAACAATTATCCATCACGACCTCCAAATTACTAAAAGAAGAATGGGTATTGAACAATTCCTTTATTTTTATACCGGACAGGACAGCCCCTACACCGTTCATGCTTATTACAATTTTCCTGCTCTCTGGCATATCAGCATTGTAAAATCTCACCAAAACAAGTTCTGTCTTTATTGACAGGTTGCTTATACAGAGTACAATAATTTGTTTTCACTACATGAGAAGTCTGGTCTATCAAAAAAAAATAAACTCATGTGCATTATTCCATATCGCGTCATGAAATTGTTCTACTGTCTTTATTTTACAATCAAAAAACTTTTCCTTTGCAATTACTTTGATTAATGCAAGAGAGAGTAATATTATCAGGATGATAGTCACTAATAACATTGGTCTAATAGGATTATACTTTTTATTCCATAGATTTGTGCAAAAAAAACCAAAGGAATTAAATAAATGCCCATAAAATTCAAAAAAAGCAAAGCTAAACTATAGATTCCTAATTTCATTCTGAAAATAAAAACCTTTTTTCCGCAAACATATTAATTAAGTAGTTATCTTTGCGTGCAAATTATAATCATATTAAAATGAAAAAATTAGTTTATTTATTGGCTGCAGGAAGCATGGCTTTCGTTGCATGTCAGAATTCGCCTTCCTATAAGGTTACAGGTTCAGTAGAAGACATCACTGATGGCGACACAATCTATTTACAGGAATACGCAGGAGGGGATCTTGTAAAACTCGATTCCGCTATTGTCAAAAGCGGAACTTTCGTATTCACCGGAAAACAAGATACGGCTGTAAACCGCTACATCACTTATATGAAAGGAAACAAGCGTTACTTTACTGATCTTTTTCTTGAAAATGGGAATATTAATGTAACCTTAGGTAAGGAAAGCAAAGTTTCAGGTACTCCTAATAATGACGCTTACCAAAAATTCAAAGATGGTTTCATGGCTTTAAGCAAGGAAATGAATGAAATGTACCAAAAGGCTCAAAGCGACACTAGCTTGACAGAAGAGCAGGTAGAAGCTATCATGGCTGAGATTGAAAAGAAAGACAGTGTAGGCATGGATATGGTTTATCAAACAATTGAAGCCAATATCATCAATCCGGTCGGTGTATATCTGCTTCCTTCCTATGCAGGCGCATTCGAACTTGACAAACAAAAAGCGTTGGTAGAGAAAATTCCTGCCGCATTAGTTAATGAACGTATCAACAAGTTGAAAGCCCACATTGAAACTTCAGAGAAAACGGCTGTAGGTCAGAAATACATTGATTTCTCTATGCAGACTCCTGAAGGTGAAACTGTAAGCCTGTCTGATTTCGTCAGCAAAAATAAATATACTTTGATTGACTTTTGGGCTAGCTGGTGCGGACCTTGCCGTAAAGAAATGCCTAATGTTGTAGAAGCATACAAGGCTTTCAAAGATAAAGGCTTCGGGATTGTAGGTGTTTCTTTGGACGAAAATGCAGACAAGTGGAAAGAGGCTATCACTGCCCTAAATATTACATGGCCACAAATGTCTGACTTACAAGGTTGGAACAATGCAGGTGCAAAACTTTATGGCGTCAATTCAATTCCTGCTACTGTATTGGTTGATCAGGAGGGTACCATTGTAGCACGTAATCTCCGCGGCGATGCCATCAAGTCCAAGCTGAACGAACTGTTGAAATAAAACAACTGCAAAAATAGTTCACAAAGTAAAATACCGATGTCTAGAAAGGCATCGGTATTTTTTATACTCGTCCTGTCACCCTTCCCAATAATACGCACTTTCCATAGCAATCTCGGCTTAGACAAAAACTAGAATGATAATATCAATAGAACTTTGGGCGAACAGACTAATAAAAAAGAACTGCTTCCTCTCTTTTCCAAGGAAACAGTTCTTTAAATAGAAATATTATCTTAATTCAATGATTAATTAAACCAACGAACATAACAGAAGTCCTGACGATGAGGCAAATCAACATTCTTCGGGAACATACGGTATGCCACCTTGAAGCTACCTGAGTTAGACAAACTGTGTTTAACCTGGAATGTATACAAGTTACCTTCTTTCTTAATTACTTCCATTGGTTCTACAGAATAGATATGCTCCTTACCTTCCGCATTGGTGAAAGTGGTAACCAGTTCAATACCTACTGCATCATCCAATCCCTTTTCATCTATAACATAAGTAATGATATATTCTTTTCCGCTTTCAATATTACCGCTAGCTAGCTCTTCTGTCTTTTCACATGAAACGATTTCAATGGAATCCCAAAGTTCTGCAACTCGTTCTTTCCAAGCAGCCAGTTCTTTAGCCTTTGCATAATCATTGGCTACCAATTCTTTAAAACGTTTTGCTTCTTTAGTATAGAACTTAGCATAATAATCGTCTAACTGACGTTTCATTGTATAATGAGGAGCCACTTGAGCAATAGAGTTCTTGATAGTCTTCACCCAACCCTCAGAATATCCCTTACGGTTACGTGCATAATACAACGGAAGAATCTCATTTTCCAAAATACTGTAAATAGTTGCAGCATCCAATTGATCTTGATGATCTTGATTCTGATAAGTACGTTTTTCAGTTAACGCCCATCCTGCTCCTTCACGGTAACCTTCCAGCCACCAACCGTCAAGCACAGAGAAATTAACAACACCATTCATTAAAGCCTTCTCGCCTGATGTTCCGGAAGCTTCCAAAGGACGGGTAGGAGTATTCATCCAAATATCAACACCTGAAACCAAACGACGTGCCAACTGCATATCATAATTTTCCAAGAAGATGATTTTGCCCAAGAATTCCGGACGACGGGAAATTTCCACAATCTTCTTGATCAACCCTTGACCTGCACCATCATGTGGATGAGCCTTACCTGCAAATAAGAACTGTACCGGATAATCAGGATTATTCACAATCTTAGACAAACGTTCCAAATCAGTAAACAGCAGATGTGCACGTTTGTAAGTAGCAAAACGACGGGCAAAACCAATCAACAAGGCATTTGGATTAATCTTTTCCATCAGAGAAACAATGCGTGAAGGATCACCTTGATTCTTCAACCAGCTTTCACTGAACTGCTTACGAATATGGTCAACCAATTTGTGCTTCAAAGCCATACGGGTTTCCCAAATTTCTTCATCGGCTACATTATAAATAGCTTCCCAAATTTTCTCATTAGATTGATCTTCCAGGAAGTTAGGAGCAAAATGCTTAGCATATAGTTTCTTCCATTCAGTAGCACTCCATGTCGGGAAGTGAACGCCATTAGTCACATAACCTACATGACTTTCTTCAGGAAAATAGCCTTTCCAAATTCCAGAGAACATCTCCTGAGAAACCTTGCCATGCAGCCAGCTTACACCGTTTACTTCCTGACAAGTATTACAAGCAAATGTAGACATACAAAAACGTTCGCCTGCATCACCCGGATTAATACGACCTAAGTCCATCAAATCCTGCCAAGAAATCCCCATACGCTGTGGATAACCACCCATATATTTTCCAAACAAGCCTTCATCAAAATAGTCATGCCCCGCAGGAACCGGAGTATGAACCGTATATAAAGAAGAAGAACGAACTACTTCCAAAGCCTGGTCAAATGTCAGCCCGCTTTCTACATAATCACACAAACGCTGCACATTACACAAAGCAGCATGTCCTTCATTACAATGATAAACATCTTTCTTAATGCCCAGTTTCTTCAACAGCAACACACCACCAATACCTAGCAAGATTTCTTGTTTCAAACGGTTCTCCCAGTCTCCACCATACAACTGATATGTGATAGGGCGATCAAATTCGCTGTTCATTTCATTATCAGTATCCAGCAGATACAAAGGAACACGTCCTACATTTACCTTCCATACATATGCATGAACGAAATAGTTCAAATAAGGAACATCGACCACCATCGGCTGTCCGTTTTCATCCATTACACGTTCAATAGGCAGGCTACCGAAATTCTGTGATTCATAGTTAGCAATCTGCTGACCATCCATTGAAAGGCTCTGGCTAAAATATCCATAACGATACAAGAAGCCAACACCGCACATATCTACATTACTGTCTGATGCTTCTTTCAAGTAGTCACCGGCCAAAATACCCAGACCACCGGAATAGATTTTCAAAACATGTGTCAAACCATACTCCATACAGAAATAGGCTACAGAAGGACGTTTGCTATCCGGCTTAGCATCTACATAAGCTTTAAATTTAGCATATACATCGTTCATGCGCTTTACAATCACCTTATCCTGGGTTAATGCCTCCAGCTTTTCATAGCTCAAACGTTCCAATAAAGCAACGGGATTCTGCCCCACTTCTTTCCAAGTCACAGGATCTAAATCTCTAAACAGGTCTGTTGCTTCGTAATTCCATGCCCACCAGATGTTACGAGCCATTTCCTCCAACTTCTTCAGTTCTTCGGGAATGTGTGATTTTACTGTAACTTCCTTCCAATTAGGAGTATTCGCATTACTTACTTTGATTTTCATGTCTCTCAAATTATTTATTAATAATTAATTAGCTATTCATAATAAGCCTTTTCTGTGCATTATGCAATGCCACATCATAAGCTTCATAATAATACTTGATAAAATGCTTCCACAATGCCTTTTCCGCAATGTCCGCCGCATTTTTACGCATAGTCTTGATTACATTTTCCGGCAATCCCGAAAATTCCGATATGGTGTCCTTTATAACATCCGCTACTTCAGAATAGTTGTAATCCGAGCGATGGATAACTTTCACACCATCTTTCAACTCACAGTATCTACCCTTCAACGAATTTACCCACAAACCAAATCCGGCCAAATCAGTTGTTATAGTAGGTACATGGAATGCTACACTTTCCAATGGTGTATACCCCCAAGGTTCATAATAGGAAGGATAAACACTCAAGTCATTCCCCAACACCAAATCATAATATTCCAAATTCAAGATGCCATCCTTTCCATCCAGATAACAAGGTACAAATATTACTTTTACCTTAGATTCCGCCGAATTGGACATTCCCAAATACTTCATCATATCAAGTACCTGGTCATGACTCATATTATGCAACCAATGTGTGATAAACGGGCACTCCAACGGAGTTGTGAAATTTTCTTTGCTTTTCAAACGTTCCACCAAATCTTCACGAGGGTCCCCCACCCAACCTGGTACATTAATAAATGCCAGCACCTCTTTTTTCAAATTTTTATCACGGGTCAATCGGTTCAAAGACTCCAAATAGACATTGATACCTTTATTTTTAAACTCATAACGACCGCTTGTGCCCACAATAAGAGTATCATCACTCATCGTCAAGCCCAGCAATTTATTAGCCAAATTCAACATCGCAGCACGAGCTTTCTTACGCTTGGCGGTAAACGTACGGCCTTGCGGAACAAAATCATCCTCAAACCCATTCATCAACACCACATCTGCCGGCTTGTCCAACAACTCCTTGCATTCATTGTTGGTAATTTCACTAACCGTAGTAAAGCAATCCACATGATGCGCAGTCTGCTTCTCAATAGAATGCTTTGCCTCCATATTGAGTTCACGAGCCATCTGGTCACCATTATAAGCAAATAAGTAATCGTAAAGAGGTTTATTGTTTCCGGCGATAGACCGGCCTATAGAAGTAGCGTGAGTAGTAAAAATAGTAGCTATTTCGGGTACCGCTTTCTGCAAATAAAGGGCGCCCATACCTGTCATCCATTCATGTGCCTGATAAATGACTCTATCATTTTCGGTCAAATTGAAACGATAAAAGCTTTCAACCACTTTTCCGGCTGCATAAGAAAACATAGACGCTTCGTCGTAATCTCCATAAGCATGAAGTGAATCGACTTTGAAATTCTCCCACATCCGGCCATATATTTCATTTCTTTTAGAGAAGAAAGGATAAAAATCCACCAATATAACGATAGGCTCTCCCGGAATATTCCAGCGCCCCACACGAACTTTCAGTCCATCTTTCTTCAAAGCATGTTCACGCCATGCCGCACAAAGATTCTCATTTTCACTGAACAAAGGGTTTTCCTTTCCTGCCCAAAAATCGGGTCCTATGAAAAAGACTTTGTCTTTGAATGCTTCCTGCAGTGTTTTGGCCCTAGTGGACAACACTGTATAAATTCCCCCTACTTTATTACATACCTCCCAACTTGCTTCGAAGATATAATCAGGGGCTAACAATTCTTTTGCCATCTATTAACTAATCTTAATTCGGTCGCAAAGGTACATATTTTCAATGAGATAATAAAGTTTTTTTGCAACTTTATGTTATTCAGACAGTTTCTGAATTAACATTCAATCATTTCGCTCTAACAATCTTCACAAAAAATACTGATATCAGCTACAATAATAAATATTTTTAAGGTTCTGCCTTACATTAGAATAAAAAAAGCGGCTATTTCCATAAAAACAGGAAATAACCGCCTATATAAAAAAACTAATCTGATTACGCAGCCAATGCAGATCCCATCAAGAAGGTTGCAGCCAAAGCAACAATAGCATACAATTCAGGAAAAACGGCCAGAATCAATGTATTGCCAAATACATTATGTCCTTGACCAATGGCAGCGATACCATTAGCGCAAACCTGCCCCTGACGGATAGCGGAGAAAAGAGCTACAAGTCCCAAAGCAATACCGGAACCCAACACGGCAGCAGCCTGAATACCTGTAATAGCCGGAGTCAGAACACCGAAAATGCTCTGGAACATGAAGTAACCGGCAAAACCATACAGCCCCTGTGTACCAGGAAGCGCAGTCAACACCAAGAAGTTACCGAATGCACTATCATTCTTTTTCAATGCACCGATAGATGCATTACCTGCGATAGTCACACCATACGCACTACCGATACCTGATAAACCAACCATAATTGCGATGCCTACATAAGCAATCAATAAATTCATTTCCATAATTCTTCTATTTTTTAATTTTTAAATTCTTTATTTTATCAAACTCCTCCTAAAAGGAATATTTTTCATGTCATCCTGAACTTAGCGAAAGATCTGCATACTATCTTCAGATTCTCCCTTTCTGGCTTCTCTGTCTACACAGGAATACAACATTTATTCAAAATGACAATGCCGAAAAAGCTTATACAGCTTTTAATTCTTTATTCTCATTCTTTAATTCTTAAAAGGCTTGTACTCCTTGCCCCCTCCTTCGTAACCCGAATTCTTAAAAAACTCCACGAAAGTCAGACGCATCGGATGAACCATTGCTCCCAATATATTCATAAACATGTTGATAGAATGACCTATCAAGAAAATCAATACCATCACTATCGGACCTGCAATTGCATTATCAGGACTCATTCCAGCCGCCAGACTATTGAATACACTGGCAAGAATACCACCCGACAGGCCTAAAGCAAACAAACGCACATACGAAAGGATATCACCCAGCAGACCGGTTGCCATATTGTAGGAATCCCACAACCCCAAACCGATATTGAGGAAAATATTCTTTCCTGGACTGTTGAGCAAGAAAATCAGCACACCGGCAAGCCCCAGAATTACCAAATGAGCAGTTCCTCCCATCGGCATGGTATCTCCCAATAGGAATGCCAAAGCTGTACTTACCAATACAATAATCCATCCGATAGTTGACAATGCATATTTCAATCCGAACTGAATAATCTGATTAGCCGCTTTCAGTATCATACCGAAAATAATCTGTACCGCTCCCAAAATCAATGAAAGATTAAACATCCATTGATTGTCCAAGAAGAACAAATCACGCATCTTGTTAAAGAACGGAATATCATTACCATACAGATTGAATCCGAAAAAAGTACCTGTCAGCATACCGCAGAAGAAAGTAGAAGTACCCAAAATCTGCACCAAAGTTAAGATGGGCTTCATGGAAGCACCGATATTCTTCACCAACATACGATAAACTGTCACTCCTAATACCATAAACAGACCATAGCCCGAATCGCCCAGACACAGCCCGAAAAAGAGCATAAAGAAAGGGGCAAAGAACGGCGTCAAATCCAGTTCATTATATTTAGGAAGCATATACAGCTTCATAATCGGTTCAAACAGACGAAAGAACCCTTTATTGTTCAACTGAATAGGAACATTGTCCTCCGGCGTAGGATCAGCAATTTCAAAGTACGCCTCCTGCTGATTCAGAAAATTAGTAATCTCCGGAATCTGCGTAGCCGGTGCCCACCCCTGTAACAACATCAATTTGTTATCTGCAGCCTGTTCTGTACTTAGCACCACTTTTGAGAATTCTATCTGCGAGCGGACATTGGCTTGTGCAACTTGCAAAGAAAGAAGTTTTTCTCCTGCTATAGCAGCCAACTTATCATCCACACTCTTCATTTGCTGTTCCAAACTTTCACATCTGACAGCGAGCCGACTCAAAGACATTACTGGCAATTTGACCGATTCCACTTCCAATTCGGGCAACGATCCTTCTTTGGTTATGGTAATGAAATAAATGCGTGAGCCAATACGGTTAATCTCCGTAGCATAGTACGTATCCAACCATTCCTCATTAAAGTTCTTCTCTGAGCAAATATAGAAATTCACTTGATATCCAACTTCTTGCAACCGCATAACCGATGCAGGATCGAAATCTCCCCATACCTCTAACGCGGCACGCTCTTTGTCGCAAACCTGCAACTGATGCTGCAACTGGGTTTTCTCCAGTTGTAGTGCCTCCACTTCTTCCAGCCCTTTCTCTCCACGAGCTACATCTCCCTCCTGTTCTTGCAATTCAGCATTAAAACCTTGCAGAAACTTAATAGTTGAAGCATAGCGGTCGGACAAACGGATGCTCTCTTGAAGTTCGGCATTCTCCGCTGTCCCCTGCGCTTTTTCTGCCACGTGGACTACGCCCAAGTCACGGACACTTTGCAGGAAACATTCATAGTCCTTATGATAAATAAGGAAAGTCAACTTCTTCATTTTTGTAATCATGCCTCTGCCTCCTTTCTTTTCTCTTGAATAGATTTCAGAATCTTCTGCGATGACTTGGACAAGTTCTCTTCATCCTCCATAAATCGTTTAATCTTTCGCAGAGCATCCTGGTATCCGGGTATCTGCACTTTCTCAAAAAGATTCACTTTCTGAGTGGTCTTTTTACGCGCATGTTCCAGCAGGTTCAGTTTGGCAAGCATAAATTCCCTTTCAATAGCAGTCTGTGCCAATCCTTTCAACAAATGTATTCCATCGGAATACCATTTCGGGCTGTTGAACAGACTGTAAGGACGAATGTCAAAGTCTACGTTTTCCAACAAGGGAACTCGTACACCGGCAATCTTCTTTATACCCAAATGAACATCACTCACTTTTATTAATGAAGCATCAAATTCATTCCAAAGTGCGAACATGGCCTCGTATGCCTGAATCTGTTTTTCAAGCCTTTCCTCCAACCCGGCAGCTTCTGTCTTGCATCTCTTTACTTCCATGCGGAGAGCACTTTCCTTATTTTTAATAATAGGAAGCGTACGCACACGGACCTTGAGCTGCTTCTCAAGCTGTTGTAGCGAGGTCTTGTTATATTGAAACTTTATTGCCATGTTTCTTCATTAATTTATTGTTTTTTCCAATGCTGGTCAACCAATTCTTTCTTTATATTGACTTCTTCCGGCTTAAAGTATTTGCTGAACAATCCCCATGTAACATCCAGCATTTCAGTAGTATCCAGATTCACGTCAATGGCGAGTAACTGATTTGCATAATCTTTAGCGAATGCCAAAGTACGTTCATCATAATTAGTCAAGTCAAAACCATTTTCCATCTTAGTCTTGGCATTGGCGGCATCGGCATACAAACGTACGGCAGCATTCATCACCTGAGGATGATCCTTACGAGTTTTTTTACCACTCACCAACTGTTTCAAACGAGACAACGAACGGAACGGGTCCACAATAACCTTACCGATATCACTATCGCGACGTAGGAACAGCTGACCTTCAGTGATATAACCCGTGTTATCAGGAACGGCATGCGTAATATCACCGCCACTCAAGGTAGTCACCGCAATAATAGTGATTGAACCACCTGCGGGGAATTGTACCGCTTTTTCATAAATCTTCGCCAAATCCGAATAAAGAGATCCCGGCATAGAGTCCTTGGAAGGAATCTGATCCATACGGTTAGACACAATAGCTAACGCATCAGCATAACTGGTCATGTCAGTCAGCAACACCAACACTTTCTGATTATGTTCCACTGCAAAATATTCAGCAGCTGTCAGCGCCATATCCGGAATCAACAGACGTTCTACCGGAGGATTCTCCGTAGTATTCACGAAACTGATAATACGGTCAAGCGCACCGGCATTAGAAAATACATTCTTAAAATACAGGTAGTCGTCATTAGTCATACCCATACCGCCCAAAATAATCTTATCGGTTTCGGCACGCAATGCCACATTGGCCATCACTTGATTAAACGGTTGGTCAGGGTCAGCAAAAAAAGGAATCTTCTGTCCTGATACCAACGTATTGTTCAAATCGATACCAGCAATACCAGTCGCAATCAGTTCCGACGGCTGTTTACGGCGAACCGGATTCACAGACGGACCACCAATTTCCACTTCCTGTCCTTCAATGTCCGGACCTCCATCAATCGGGTCACCGAAAGCATTGAAGAAACGTCCGGCCAGCTGCTCACTCACTTTCAATGTAGGCGATTTACCGAGAAATACTACTTCGGCATTGGTCGGAATACCTTCCGTACCTTCAAATACCTGCAAAGTGACATCGTCACCGGCAATCTTTACCACCTGTGCCAGTTTACCGTCCACGGTGGCAAGCTCATCATACCCTACTCCTGTCGCTTTCAACGAACAAG
>ENA-OQJM01000301-OQJM01000301.1-human-gut-metagenome-genome-assembly--contig:-NODE-301-length-11769-cov-3.626696_pt1 | contig 11769 bp, 12 predicted proteins | sample MGYA00242607_ERZ504773 | MGnify/ENA primary metagenome ERZ504773 (study PRJEB26092, sample SAMD00036355) | human gut metagenome | host: Homo sapiens | study: EMG produced TPA metagenomics assembly of... | reverse complement strand
AATTTTAAAAGTATGGGAAGAACAGTTTCTTATTCGGTAGTAAAGCGTAATAATCCGCTTGATCAGGATGCGGTGCCTAAGTTTTATGCACAAGCTCAGGCCAATGGCCATGTAGAGATTCGCGAAATGGCGGATCGTATTCAGAAGACCTGTACGGTGACGCGTGCGGATGTAATGGCTGTGCTTGTTGCTTTGGAGGATGTGATTATGGAGGCTCTGGAAGGGGGTGAGATTGTAAGGCTTGCCGATCTGGGCACTTTCCAGATAGGTTTGAGTGGAAGAGGTGCGGAAACGGAGGATACGTATGATGTGTCGATGATTAGAAAAGCGCGTATCAATTTCCGTCCGGGTATTGCGCTAAGCGGTATTCTGGCAGCACTGAAATATACGAAAGTGGATAAATTGCCGGTGAAAACGAAGGAGGAGCAAAAACCTGCTTAAGTAGGTGCGGACAAGTGTTTATTTAAAAAAAAACTGTAGAATGAAAGGTAAATCTGTTTGGAGCACTATTTTGAAAGTGGTGATTGCAGTAGCTACGGCTATTGCGGGTGTAGTAGGAATCAGCTCGTGCATAGGAGGATGAGAGTGATTAATCTGATTGTTGTCCACTGTTCCGCCACAAAGGCGGACAGGGACTTTACCGAACAGGATTTGGAGGTGTGCCACCGCAGGCGTGGAATGAACGGACCCGGATATCATTTTTATATCCGTAAGAACGGGGATATAAAAACAACCCGTCCCATAGAGAAAATCGGGGCGCATGCGCGTGGGTATAATGCGCAGAGTATCGGGATATGCTATGAGGGGGGAGTCAGCGAGCGGGGCAGGCCGGCGGATACGCGGACGGTGTGGCAGAAACATTCATTGCGTGTACTGGTCAGGGCGTTGCTGGTGGATTATCCCGGTTGCAAGGTTTGCGGTCATCGGGATTTAAGTCCGGATTTGAACGGAAATGGTGAGATAGAGCCTGAGGAATGGGTGAAACAGTGTCCCTGTTTTGATGTTTCAAAAGAAAAGTATAGTAAATAATATTTATATATTAAAACATAATAAGACTAATTCTCTTCTGAATTTGTTAAAATATTAACGTTCTGGAAAGAGGATTAGTCTTATTTTATTATGTAATTAATTTTGAAATTACTTTTTGTTTACATTTTCTGCGCCGTATCCATAGCCGTAACCGTATTTTTTACCATATCCGTAATACTTGCCATACTTGCCGTATCCATAGTAATATCCGTACTTTTTTTCTTCATGTCCAGTCCGTTGATAATGGTACATAGGTTGGGCAGTTTTTTCTGTTCGCCCAGTTCGTTGATTAAAGTATAATCTGCCTTGTGGGTGTAGTCTGCCCGGCACACATAGATGCTGGCATTGGCTACTCGCGAAATCAGTTGGGTGTCGGTCACCATGCCGATGGGGGCGGTATCCAGAATGATATAGTCAAAATGCTTTTTCAGTATGTCGATAGCCTGAGGCAAAGATTCACGTGCCACCAATTCGGTCGGGTTGGGAGGGATAGGACCTCCGGGCAGAATGGACAAGTTAGGATTGATGTTTGAAACTTGTACCAGCGACATCAGGTCGGTATGTTCCGGATTAGCGAGGAACTGGCTGATGCCTTGTTCCTTGCGTGACAATTGGAAAGCTTTGTTCAGACCCGGCTTGCGGATGTCAAGCCCCACAATCACGATTTTCTTTCCTAATAAAGCCAGGCTGACAGCCAGATTGGAAGCGATAAAGGTTTTGCCTTCTCCTGTAGTGGTGGAGGTAACCAATATAACTTTCTCGTTACTCTTCATCATATAAAGTACATTGGTGCGTACATTACGGAAAGTTTCGGCCATCAGGTCGTTTTGGTTTTCGTGTACTACAATGGCTCCCTCCGAAGATTTATTTTCAGAGAAAGGTACGTCACCGACTATAGGAAGGGATGTGATTTTTTCCACATCGGCACGTCCTTCTATCTTGTATTTAAAAAGCTCGATGATATAGATCACGGCAACCGGCAGAGCGACGCCTAGAATCAGTGCTACCAGATAAATCATCTTTCCTTTGGGAGATACGGGGATGGCATCTGCCAGCGCTTCGTCTACTATGCGGGCATTGTTGGCGGTAGATGCCAGAGTGATGGCATTTTCTTCACGCTTTTGCAGCAGCATCAGGTAAAGTCCTGCTTTGATTTCCTGTTGGCGCGAGATGCTGACTAGCTGGCGTTCCTGTCCCGGAGCATTGGTGATGCGTCCGGCATATTTGCCTGCCTGGCGTTCCAGATCCGCCTGGGTGATGGCCAAGCCTCTTTGCACGCTGTTGATGGTGGTCAGCACATTGCTGCGCATGGCGCGGATGCTGGCATCCAGATTGACTACCACCGGGTTGTTTTCCTGAGAGGAGCGGAGCAGGCGCTTGCGTTCCAGCAGCATCTCATTGTAGCGGTTGATCAGTTCGGTCAGTCCGGTATCTGTCAGGCCTACATTGACAGGAAGTACTTCGTAGGCATGATCCGGATTGTTGGCATAGCTGGCCAGGAATTGTACCAGCCGGAGCTGGGTGCTGTTTTCAGCACGTTTTTTTTCGATTCCGAGTTTTCACTCAATGCCAGTTGGGCGTCGCTTTTCAAGTCGGTCAGCCCGGCATCGCGCTTGAAGGTTTCCAGTTCTTGTTCCGTAGTTCCCAGTTCACCGTTGATAATATTAATACGTTCATCAATAAATTCTGCGGTCTTGGTGGCCACTTCGTTTTTATCGTCGTTGGCATCCCGGTTGTAGATTTCCACCAGTTTGTTGATAAAATCCATACCACGTTGCGTATGCGTGCTCTTTACAGAGATCTGTGCGATAGTGGTGGATTTGGAAGTAGGCTCTATGCTCAATGCTCCCCGGTAGCTGCCGGCCACACTGCGGGGGAAGAAACGGTAGCCATGATTTTTGCTCGCTTTTTGCGATTGTCGAATCAGCCGGGGTGAAGCTGAAAGTCCCCGACGGAGTGGTCAGCAAGGCAGGCAGTTTGTCGAATTGCTTGCTGTATTCCTGTTCTCCTATTGTGATCTTCACATTCAGTTTATTGCCTGGTTGCAAAGTCAGGTTGATATATGCCGGAGCAGGGAGTTTCTGAGCTTCTTCAGGGGTAATCCATACTTTGACAGGGGAACTTTTGTAAAGTTCTATATCATGAAAACTACTTTTTGCCGCATAGCTGATGTAAAGATCCAGTTCTTCCACTACTTTCTTGATAAGCGTGCGCGATTGCAGGATTTCTACCTCATTGTCAAAATTGTTGATGGAAGAATAAAATCCCAAGTCTTCCAAGTCGGCCATGCCGCTGCTTGCTTTGCTGTTTTTGTCATTGTCTTTGATGATGACGGACGCCGAGATGTTGTATACCGGCGGGGTGTAACGCAAATAAAGCCAGGCTCCTGCCATGCATAACAGAATGCATGCCACGAACCAAGGCCAATGAATGGTATATTTAAAAAGAACCGCTTTAAAATCAGTCTTTTCTTCTTTTTCTTCCAGATAGAGGTCGTCGTATAAATCTTCTTTCATAATTCTGTTTATTTGGCAATGGTTACTATCAGGCTGACGAGTGAGACAAGGGTTCCCACTACAGAGAACCAGATTGTAGTACTGTTGCTGATTCCTGCATTTTTGGCTTTGGTCTTATTGGGAGTGACATACACTACATCATTCTGCTGGAGGTAGTAGTAAGGAGATACGATGATGTCGGCATCGTTCAGGTTCAGCGGGATAACCTGGCGGTTGCCTTGCGCGTCTTCACGGATCAGTTTCACTTTGTCGCGTTGTCCGTATACGGTCATGTCCCCTGCCATAGCCAGTGCTTCCATGATATTTACTTTTTCATTGGTGATGGTGAATGTACCGGGGCTGGCAACTTCTCCCATCACAGAGATTTTGTAGTTTGCCATGCGTACATTTACAATAGGGTCTTCTTTGATATAGGTCTTCAGTTTCTCCTTTATCATATTTTCCGCCTGGCTTTTGGTAAGGCCGCCGATGTGCAGTGTTCCCAAAACAGGGAAATCAATGTTTCCGTTATTGTCTACCAGATACTGTTGTAAAGATGGTTGGCTGGTAAGGTTTTTGCTGTTTGCCGTGATAGGGGTGGCTACCGTCAGATTAAAGGGAATGGCGGCATCGGGATCGCTGGTATTCACCGTGATAGTCAGCAAATCTTTAGGCATGATGTGTGCATCATACAAGGGTGTTTTGACATTTGCCATGTCCAGATACTCGGACCCTTGCAGGTAAGGTACTTTTTTGTAGGCGCTGCAACTACATAGTAGTAGTGAAACCAGCGCGAATAGGGTAAGTTTCAATCTTCTCATTTTTTGGCTCTCTATTAATTTTAATTCTCTATTTTGAACTTAATAAGCTTGCTTGTCTTTGCGTAGCACATTTGCCACGGTTTTGTACATGATATAAAGGTCGAGCAGGAAAGACCAGTGCTCCATATACCATATATCGGCTTTCACACGTCCTTCCATGTCTTCCAGCTCACGGGTTTCGCCACGGAAACCGGTCACTTGCGCCCATCCCGTGATACCGGGTTTGATGAAATGGCGGACCATGTATTTATTGATTATCTTGGAATATTCTTCCGTGTGTTTCAACATGTGAGGGCGTGGTCCTACAATGGACATATCTCCCAGCAATACATTGATGAATTGCGGAAGTTCGTCAATATTGGTCCGGCGCATGAAATCGCCGAATTTGGTTTTTCTAGGATCATTGAGGGTAGCCTGTAAGGTGTCCGATTCCTTGTTCACTTTCATAGAACGGAATTTATAACACCAGAATTCTTTATTATTCAATCCATTACGTTTCTGACGGAAGAATATGGGGCCCGGAGAAGTGATTTTAATGGTCACTCCTACAATAAGGAATATAATGGGGAACAATGTGCATAAAAAAGAGTAATGAGAAGGCTACATCGAATATACGTTTTATCAGCCTGTTTTCTATTTTTCCCAAAGGTTCCTTGCGGATGCTGAGAATGGGGACACTGCCTATCATTTCAAAGTACATACGGTGGCGCAGGTAGTTGCGCACATTGGGCACACTGTAGAAATGTATCAGGTTGTTTTCGCAATAATTAATGACCGGCACGATACATTCGCTTAATGCCGAGGGCAGGCAACAATAAAGTTGGTTCACTTTGTTTTTTGTCAGGTAATCAATGGTTTGCTCCGGCTTTCCCAAATAAGTACAACTGGCAGGGAACTTGGCATTGGGGGTTGTGTCGAAGTATCCCAGTACCCGGTATCCGGTAGTGGCGTCGGAGGTCATTTCATGATAAAGTTCGGCTATATTTTCGGTGCTTCCCAAATAAAGGACGGTACGGAAATTACCTCCGCGGCTTCTGTATAGCTGTATGCAGAAACGGAAAAGCAGACGATAGAAAGTGATGCAGAGGAAAAGTAGAATGAAATAATAGACAAAAAAGCGATTGGAGTATATTTCAAGTTCTGATAGTACAATTAAGCTTGTTGACAATAGGGAGAAATAAAAAACGTTACGGAGTGCCCGGAATACAATTTGATCGGCACGGGCTCCTCGTCGATGTAATATGACACCTCCTGAGATAGTGCACGCAAAATAGCATACGCTGAATAGAGTTAGAATTTGGGGTAAAGTGCCACTGTAGGCCCTCTCCCCAAACAACTCGTTCCATATTGAATTAAATGAGATGAAAAGTACATTCAGAATGACTAAATCTCCTAGAATGACTGCTAATTTAAGTGCTTTATTAAATCTCTGAACTTGTATCATAGGTTAAATTTTTTAGATGTCAGATCTATATTATGTTTTTAAAAGGTGTGTTTTAAATATGTCACTTTTTTCTTTTTAATATCCTTCTGTTACTTCGTAAGTAACAGAACGTGAATTAATGGATTAGTTGTATAATTAATATTCTGTCGTTTTATAAATATATATAAGAGATAACTATGTGAAATATAGTGAATTTATTGCATTGCGTTAATAGTAAAAAGCGCAATGTGTGTTGTTGTATTTCTTTGTTCTCCTTCGATTTGATAATTGTTCATATTATTATTACTTTTTATCTATTATATAACCTTTTTAATTAAAATCTAGAAAAAAGCTGTGCCTTTATTTGTTTGCTATCAGTTAATTGTCTATTTTTGCCCTCCAAATAAGATCTGTTACTTACGAAGTAACACAATATAAATCTATTGATAATTAGAATTTTATCTATTTATACTCTCTTTTTCCCATTATTTGAAACGTATAGAATTATCGCATCATTAGCTTTCTTTATTTCTTCATTCTTGAAATTTTTCAAATATGTTTCTGTAACTTTCACTGACGAGTGTCCAAAAGCCTCACATATTAATTGTTCGGAGAAATTACAATATTTGGCAAGGGTGGCCCAGGTATGGCGCGTAGTGTATGAACTGACCTTGGTTGCCACTCCGCATTTTTTCGCCAATCTGCCTAAATTGTAATTCATGGTTCGTAGTGCCTGCTGATACTCTGTATATAGATCCTCTCCGGTTTTTGTTCCACTGAGGATGGGAAAAAGGTAGGGAGAGTCCTGATTGGTATTTTGATATTTGTTTATCAGCTTCATTGCTGTTATCGGAATATCAACAATCATTTGCCCACCTGTTTTATATCGGCGATAAGAAAGTGTGTTGCCTTTTAAGTCGCTTTTGTGAAGATGGGCCAGATCAACAAAGGGCATTCCGCGTAATTGAAACATTAAATTAGCCCAAACTCTGCATCGTATCAAATCTTCCGGTAGTTTCTTTAGAGGAACCTCGTTTAGTAACTTGTTTATCTCTTCTACTTCCAATGCGCGTTTTATATCGTTTTTCACGCCGGTGTAGACATGATGAAATAAACGGGAATTCTCGGTTATTATTTTTTTATCCACTGCTTTGTTATAAGTTGCACGCAATGTCCGCATATAGGTGGAAACAGTATTCCAACTTAGTTGCTTGTCACGCAGGTAGGTTTCAAATTCTTTCAGATTGGCTCTGTTGAGCTGGTGAAAGTAAATAACCTCACATCCACAAAATTCACTGAATGCGTTCAAGGTGCTTTGATAAATGTGAGCCGTACCATAACGTTTCTCGTCTTTCAGTTCATCAATCGTTTTGTTCATAAACTCGTTGAATTTTTTTTTATTTCTCATAATGTTCCGTTTTATAGATTTTACAAAATAAGTTGTTTTCTTAACGGAATCGAATATAGGTTGAAATGTTCGAATTAGAAAGGTTATTTATCTAATTCTGCATTATTTATACGTATCATCCATCCGTTTACTTTCATTTGTAAACATATATAAGGTTGCTGCGGATCATTTGTTGAGTCAAGAAAAAATATCAGATTATAGCGGTCTTGCCTGTCAAGATATTCTTGTGGAGGCATATAGGTTGTCTCGACATTACGTGACAGGAGCAGATATTGTGTAAGCGGAATATCGAAAATCTCTTTTCCACTAGGTTGATAGATTAACCGTAGACGGGTATCGTCATTTTCCATCAGTCTCAATGTATTCATTCCGGCATGTACTACCTGTATGTCTTCCAAATTGGCGCTTTCTTGCATAAAGGGGAGATAACAGGTGGAAACGGAGTCTATCGGAGTGTTCCAATGATCCATGCATCCGTTGCCGGCAGTCAGTTCCAGACGGAAATCATCTGTATCCAGCGGGACGGCCGACTGACTTTGCAATATGCAGCTCAGAATATTCGTGTTTTTTAGTAAGAGAGAGAGCCAAAACCTGATATTCGCCGCTGATATGCACGTTGTCCAGCCGCCCGTGGAATAGAGATGAAAGTTTTTCGGATTGTTCTCCCGCCTCATTGCGTAATAGTGTCAGTGAAGTGGGAGTATGTTGATAATGCGAGTCCGACAAACCTGCCCAAACCAGAAAGGTGTAATCTCCCTGAGGCAGGGAGGGGACTTGGATTATACATTCATTTTGATGGAATGTAAGACTGTCTACTTCCTCCCGGTCTATATAGTTTCCTTCCTGATCGAGAATAAATAGCGTGACATCTTTTACCTGGGTGGTCACGGCATCTACATTCAGCATATTATAGGTATAGGATAACTTTAACCAACAGCCTGTGGGACAATCGGATTGGTCATCGTCTACCCAGGAACATGCACTACAGAAAAGAGTACATAGGGCGAAGAGGATAGTAGCAGTTTTACTCATTGTTTTTCTATTTTGAGACTGTTTTATTCAAGGTCGGCATCTTGGTCACGGACAATCCACGGATATACTCCGAATTCTACGTCCAAGTATGCTTTGTATTCGTCCGGATCGGGTTTGGTATCCGGAGTGCCGGGACCCAGGTTCTTGATGTTGGTAATATTGACAGAATAAATATTGTTACGTACAATACCGAATTCCATTACGCCCATTGTGGTAGGATCGCCGTTATCAAGATGTTTGATCCAATAGTTGTAGAAGGTGGAGAAATTACCTTCATTCTTGGTGAAACGGGTAATCTGCTTGGCTGCCAGGTCTGCATCGCTGGATGCTTCTGTCAAACCATCAATATTGGCATCACCATGTTCACCCACAGCCGCCAGCGTGGTGTAGAATTTATAGTTGAAATAATACAGTGTCTTGAACACGAGCGGGTCTTCTACCGGCTGGCCGTCAGTGCCGATGGTCTGTGAGGCTTCCGGAGTGAATGTACCTTTCAGCATGATGCCGGTGGTGTACACCGTGTTCTGTGCCGGACGGAACATACAGTTTTCAAGACAATACATGGAAACGTACGTTCCTGCATCGGCCAGACCGGACCAATTGCTGTCTGTTTGTTTTGACAGGTGGTTAGTGTAGAATGAACCGCCTGTGAAACTGGTAGTAGCTCCTACTACGGTCTTGTCGAAGAAATAGGGATCGATAAGATAACCGTTGTTGTCGGCTATGTTACCGAAATTTCCTGCTTCCACGCTGTAAGATGACGGAGCGGAAGGAGTTTCAGATGCGGCATCCAGTGTAGCGACATGACGGAAAGTGTAGAACTTGTTTGCCAGATTGATGAATTTGTAGTTGTTCAGCCGGACTGTGGCGTAAGTCACTCCCTTAGGATTCTTCAACGTGTAGATTTCCTTGCTGTCATTTCTAACCATCAGTTTGGCAACGGCACGTTCCAAATTGATTCTGACGTGTGCTCTGGTGTCGCTCTTTTCGGGAGATTCTACGGCAATGTTCAGATTGGCCGAGCCACGGTTGGACATGATGAATCCCTTTCCGGGTACGCTGGTTATCATACCGTTTCCATAAGTGGTGGCGTCAATCTGTCCCAATAATGTTGATTCCTGGCCTATTTCTTTTTCGATGTCAAGGTTTTGTGTACCGTTTGCTACGGCAAGGATGTCATAGTTGCCCGGTTCCAATATGATTTCCTTGTTGCAAGAATAGATGATGGTTTGTCCTTCTTGGTTGTTCTCTTTGCTGGAGATACCCAATTCATTTTTGATCTACGTCGAGGGTAGTAACGAAATTCTTGCTGGAAGAATCAAACAGATAGAGTTTCACATTGCTCACTTTGTATTCTTCGGCAGTACCGTCTTCATAGACTCCAGAGTCTTCGGCGGAAGCGGCACGGCTGCCGTTAGAAGAGTTAGGGACTACAAATGAAATCTCCATGTTGCCTCCTTTGGCTCCGGAAATCGGATTGTCTCCATTTCCTGAGGGGACATCTGCATCATTAATACATCCTGCCATTGCAGCTGCAAGAGCGAAGGATAATAATAATTTTTTGTTCATAATGTAAAAATGTTTTAGTAAAAAAATATGATTAGTAAATCTCATGTAATATCTTCAGGTTTTCATCTGCTTGGGGCAGTCCTGCTTCTTTCGCTTTGCGCAGCAGGTTTTCTGCTTCGGTATAATTCCCATTCAGCATTTGCATGATACCTTGCAAAAGGGTCTTTTCGGGAGTCTCACCGGCTTTGTCCAAATAGAGTGAGGCGCCTTTTGTATCTCCCTGTGAGAGCAGGATGCAAGCTGCATTGAGATTGGCAACGGGATGTTCCGGATTAAGCAGAACGGCCGTCATGAAAATCTTATTGTATTCCGGACTGCCGGCAGGGTAGGTCTGGGCTATGCGGAACATCTCTTCAATACTCAGATTCTTGGGGTTGCTTTCGAAAACCTGCTTGGCCTGCTCTACCGTAAACGGACGTACCACATAGTGGATGGTGTAGTCTGAATGACGGAGACCCGGGAACCAGTGTTGCAGGATGAAACGGAACTCTTCGGGATAACGTTTCCGTATTTTCCGTTCTTTCTCATCGGGGCTGTTTTTGCTCTCCGCAATATGTAACAGTTCCTCGCGATGGGAAATAACGGTATCGGTCAGCAACTTGATAAATCCGTCCCAGTCTTCGGGGGTGTAATGGGTGGTAAACAATGTATCATTGAAAGAATATTGGCTGCATACATAGTCTTTCAGGGTCTGGGTCCGTTCCCGTGCCAGACGTTCGTTGTTTGAGTAGGGACCTTCGGGAGAGGCGTATCCATGAATGTCAATATGTGAAATGACTACATTGGTATCGTTTTTTATCAAGTCGATACTGCGTTTTATCTTTGCCAGTTCGGCCGGATTGTTTCTGTATTCGGGATAGATAATTGTTTCGTTGAGCGGGAAGTCCAGATAGGCACGTCCGCTTTCTTCACGCAATTTCCTTTCTTCCATCTGCGGAGTGATAAACGCTACGTGCGGATGGATATCGGGAAGCATATTCAGGCGGGTCAGATAGGTGGAGTCTGTATGGCGGGGGACTCCGCATCCGCATTCTTTTTCGATGAGATGCAAGGAGGCATGTTTCATCCAGTGAGTGAAGGGGATGCTGCGTAAGTAGTGTACGCTTTGTTTCCGGTCATTACGGCGGCGTAACTCTTCATAGTCTTTTTCCTGCCGGCCGGTTTCACGTTGGAAGAAAATATGTTGTTTACGACCGTTCACATAGATGGCGGGAAGCTGGATGAAGTTGTCCAGGCTGTCGCTGAGCTGGGGAACCAGTATGACTGATTCGTTAGAGGGAATCTGTCTGGTAATGTCTACTTGCATGGACACTACCAGACTTTCTCCCATCCGGTAGAGCTGGGAGGAGGCGATGTAAATCGAACTGTCCCGTTCTGCCGGCTGCGCTGATGAGCAAAGCGTAGGAAAAATAAATGATATAAAATAGAATAAATATTTCATGGCTCTTTAGTTAAATATGTAAACTATACTCAGGGATGCTTTGGAGGGGCCGAAATAGTGATAATGGCCTTTTTCCAGTAATTCGGCACACACGTCAGGGCATTTATATTTCTTATAATCGATATATTCATACCCTACACCGACGGAAACTTCTATATTCCAGTGGCGGTTGAGCATGATGTGGTATCCATAACTTATGCCTCCACCGGCCAGCCAGCCTGCATATCGGTGCTCTTTCAGCCAGGGGAAGAGTCCGAAAGGCATCTTTTTCCCTCCTACGTTGAACTGCGCTCCGTTGAGATAGGCTCCCCAAAAACTGCCGTTGAATTTCTGGCAAGTCCAGTAGCGGTATTCAGGTTGTATGAGCCAATATTTGTTGACATATCCTTCCGAGCGTTTCCACGGACGTATGCTGCCGGACAAATCGAATGTGGATTTGGAGCCGAAGGCATATTCCACACCGGCATTCAGCGCACCGTTGGCGGCGGAAAGCAGGTTGCTTTTGACAGCCATTTTCTGTGCGGAAACGGAAAGGGCGCCGCCGAGCAGAA
>ENA-OQJM01000299-OQJM01000299.1-human-gut-metagenome-genome-assembly--contig:-NODE-299-length-11949-cov-3.727119_pt1 | contig 11949 bp, 7 predicted proteins | sample MGYA00242607_ERZ504773 | MGnify/ENA primary metagenome ERZ504773 (study PRJEB26092, sample SAMD00036355) | human gut metagenome | host: Homo sapiens | study: EMG produced TPA metagenomics assembly of... | reverse complement strand
TTAATGCCAATGTGGTTTGGCGTGACCAATTGGCATTGGGTGATATAACAACTGCTGAACAGGATACGGTGTGGCATCCTGTGTATGGAGAACGTAGCACCATTAAAGATCGGTATAAAGCTTGGTCGGTAGTCATTAATCGTCAGCACTCCCGTGAAAAATTGGTTTTGGATGTGCGTGCATACAATGAAGGTATCGCATTCCGTTATCGGTTTCCCGGTGGACAATATTTGAAGATCACCGATGAACTCACAGAATATACTTTACCGGAAGGAACGAAGGCCTATTTCACTGCTAGGGCCCAAACTCCCTATGAATGTTTACCGTTGGAAGGATGGTCCGGTGAATCAGATCGCCCATTGCTTCTGATATTGCCTGGAGGCCCTTATGTATGTTTGGGCGAAGCACAAGTGGTGGACTATGTGCGTACTAAATTTAAATTATCTGTTGAAAAAAAGAACACTATTCAATCTGCCATGTACGGTCCTGTAGAAGATATTGCGCCTTACCATACTCCTTGGAGAGTGATTATGTGTGCCGATAAACCGGGGCAGATATTGGAACACAACGATTTGATTTTAAATCTGAATCCTTCTTGCAGGATAAAGGATACTTCGTGGATAAAGCCCGGAAAAGTGATGCGTGAGGTGACCTTGACAACAGAAGGAGGAAAAGCATTAGTAGATTTTGCCGTGAAACGCAATTTGCAATATATTCATTTTGATGCCGGATGGTACGGATTTGAATATGACAAGGCATCCGATGCCACTACGGTGACATTGGATCCTCGTAGAAATCTGAATGTGAATGCTTTGAATCTGAAAGAGGTGGTAGCTTATGCCAAAAACCGGGGAATAGGAGTTATTCTGTATGTCAATCAACGTGCATTGCAACAACAATTGGATGAAATTCTTCCCTTGTATAAATCTTGGGGGATAGCGGGTATTAAATTCGGTTTTGTACAGGTCGGTTCACAAGTGTGGACCAAATGGATGCATGAAGCGGTAAAGAAATGTGCTGACTATGGTTTGATGGTTGATATACATGATGAATACCGTCCTACGGGATTCAGCCGTACATATCCTAATCTGATGACTCAGGAAGGTATTCGTGGTAATGAGGAATTTCCGGATGCAACCCATAATGTCACTCTTCCTTTTACCCGGTTTGTGGCAGGAGCGGCAGATTATACCATTTGTTATTATCGTCAGGATTTCGGCCGTTTGAATACGGATAAGGATAATTATGGAGTTCCCCGTTCAAAGTCCATTCAGACCACTCCTGCGCATCAGTTGGCGTTGGCGGCTGTTTATTATAGTCCGCTGCAATATATGTATTGGTATGATAAACCATCGGATTCTCAAGATGAACCTGAATTGAAATTCTTTGATGATATTTATACTACGTGGGACGACACTAAAGTATTACAAGGTGAAATCGGGCAATTTATCACTATAGCCCGTCGTAAAGGGGAAGAGTGGTTTATTGGTTCGATAACGAATAATGAGGCGCGTGCATTGCCGGTAAGTTTGGATTTTCTTCCTGAGGGGAAAAATTATGTTGCAGAGATTTATACAGATGGGGAGAGGTCAATAAAGACACGTACCAAAGTAAAATGTTCTCGATATAGAGTAAATTCAATGACAAAATTGAATTTTGAATTGAAAGCGTCAGGCGGTTCCGCTGTGCGCCTGATACCAGAAAAGGACGTAAATAAGAAATTAGGAAACTACAAGAAACAAAAATTATGATTCCGGAAAATAATAGGTTACAACGAATTTTTTTTATATTTATAGGTTTGATCTTGACTTGTCGGACATTCGGAATGGATATCTGTGATAAAGTGGATGAGGACAAGAATTATATTGATTTGGTGAATCCTTTTGTTGACAGTCATCGTTCCCGGTGGTTTTTCTTTAGTTCAGCGTGTCGTCCGTTTGGTATGGTCAGTCTCAGTCCTGATACGGATACCGAGCACTCTTGGGGATCGGGATATCTATATGGCTCAAAACAAATACGTTGTTTCAGCCATGTTCATAATTGGCAGATGTCCGGAGTGGCAGTGATGCCCACTGTTGGAGAATTTAAAGGACATTTAGGAATGAACGCCTATCAGTCGGCCTTTACTCATGACGGAGAAATAGCTAAGCCGGGGTATCATAAAGTGAGGCTGACAGACTATGATATAACGGCGGAACTGACCTCTACTATGCGTGTAGGTTTTCATTGTTATACTTTTCCGAAAAGTGATTCCAGTTATATTCTATTCGATACGGGAGCTTTTCTGGCACATGGGCCTACGGCCTATTCGGAAGTATGGAAAGTAAGTGACAAGGAAATTGCCGGATGGGAAATTATGGAACGTACGGGACGCCGTCCTAAGGATACACCTGTCTATTTTTACGCACAATTGAGCAAACCGATGGATGAAATAGTGTCTTGGCGTGAGGGGCGGCTGGAACCTGACAGTAATCCGGAAAGAATATCGGGTAAGAATGCCGGTATGGCAGTTCGGTTTAAAACAAGAAACGACGAAAAAGTAATGCTGAAAGTCGCGATTTCGTATGTCAGTGTAGAACAGGCACGTAAGAATATGCTGGCAGAACTTCCGGGTTGGGATTTTGAGCAAGTGAAACAGGCCTCTTTTTCTGAATGGAATGATTGGCTTGGAAGGATAGAAGTGGAAGGCGGTAGCAGAGAACAGCAAATAAAACTCTATACGGATTTGTGGCATGCCTTATTGGGACGCCATGTAGTCAGTGATGCCGATGGACATTATATGGATATGACTTCCGACTTTCCGCGCATACGGCAAATTCCTTTAGGAGAAGATGGAAAACCTTTGTATAATCATCATAACTTTGATGCATGGTGGGGGAGTCATTGGTCACTAAACATACTCTGGTCTATGGCATATCCTGAAGTTATGGATAATTTCTGTAATACAATGACAGATATGTATCAAAACGGAGGTCTGATTCCCCGTGGACCATCAGGAGGAAATTATACGTATGTGATGATTGGCGATCCGGCTGTCTCTTTTTTCGCTTCAGCCTATAATAAAGGAATCTGTAATTATGATGCGGAACTGGCCTATGAAGGTTTGCGAAAGAATGCTTTTGTGGGAGGGATTCGCGACCACGCCGGTTATGAGCATAGCAAGACCGCCCATTCCGGCGGTATGAAATATTATGAAGAACGGGGGTATGTGCCTGACGGACGGAAAGACGTTGAAGGGATGCATATTACCGGAGCTTCCATGACATTGGAATATGCCTATCAGGATTGGTGTTTGGCTCAGATGGCGAAAACAATGGGAAAATTACAGGATTATGAGTTTTTTATGAAACGATCAAAGAATTATCGTCACCTTTGGAATCCGGAGAGTGGCTATATGCAGCCTCGTGGAATAGATGGCGACTGGTTGCCTTGTTTTGACCCGTTGGAGTTGACGGAAAAAGGAGGATTCTGCGAGAGTAATTCTGCTATTTATTCACACTATGTTCCGCACGATATGACAGGACTGATAGAACTTTATGGAGGTGCTGACAAATATATTGAAAGATTGAATGCGAATTTTGAAAAAAGTGAACCGTATGGATTTTTCCGTTCTAATAAAACAAAGGAAGGAAATTGGACAGACTATGGCAATCAACCGGGGACTGGAATGGCCCATTTGTTTAACTATGCAGGCGCACCTTGGCTTACTCAGAAATGGGTACGTAAGGTCAAGGCCGCTTATAGTGATGTGACCCCTTATGGAGGTTATCGGGATGATGAGGACCAGGGGCAGATGGGAGCGTTAGGTGTCCTGATGGCTATCGGATTGTTTGAAGTAGATGGCGGCTGTGCGGAAAAGCCTTTTTATGAGATCACGTCTCCACTTTTTGATAAGGTTACTATTCATTTGGACAACCGTTATTATCCCGGCAAGACATTTCAAATTATAACGGTAGGAAACTCGGCTGATAATATGTACATTCAGCGTGCTTCCTTTAATGGAAAAAAGTGGAATAAATGTTGGTTTTATCATGAGGATTTTATTAAAGGAGGTACTTTGGAGTTACAATTAGGAACAACACCCAATAAAAAATGGGGTATAGAAGAATTTCCTCCTTCCTCTGTGTCTTCAGATAAAGATTGAAAATCGGAATGAATCATCTTGTGGTTTCTAACGAAATCAACGGAGCTTGTCATACCTGGACACCGATAAAGAATCTGTGTACACATAAAATAGATGTAAACAGATTCTTTACCGGTGTTTTAATGAAGGGCTGTATGTATTGCAGTTTGAATGCTCTTATCATTTTTATTTGTGATACTAACAGGAGGGATTAGGCCGATGAATTGTAATTGTATTACGGTGCAATTTCAAATCGTCCGTGCAGTCTGATATCTGTAGAAGAGGAGCCGATCATTACTTTAAACTTACCCGGTTCCACACGGAAATTCATATTCTTGTCCCATAATCCTAAATCTTGTGGACGCAATCTGAAATGGACCATTTGCTCTTCTCCGGCTTCCAGACTGATACGCTCAAAACCACGTAGGACTTTGGTATAGGTAGTGACGCTGCTGACTTCATCCCGCAAATAAAGTTGTACCACTTCATCTCCTTTTATTTTTCCTGTATTCTTGATTTTACAACTTATATTTATATCTCCTTGTACTCCTTGACGTAATGGCGAGATCTTCAAATCACCATAACTGAAAGTCGTATAGCTTAAACCATGGCCGAAAGGATAGAGTACTCCATAAACAGATGTGGAAGAACTTTCATCCGATCCCGGTTTGAAAGGAAAAGCAAAGGGAATCTGTCCTACAGATTTTGGGAAAGTCACGGCAAGCCTTCCTCCCGGATTATAATCTCCGAACAAAGCTTCTGCCACGGCTTGGCCGCAGAATTCCCCAGGGAACCAGGCGTGCAGAATGGCAGGTACATGGGCTGCTGCATAGTTTATGGAAGAAGCGCGTCCGTCGAGCAGCACTAAAACGACCGGTTTTCCGGTTGCACAGACAGCTTTTAAAAGTTCTTCCTGCCTTCCGGGAAGATTAAGGCTGGTCCGTGAACGATCTTCTCTGACTGTCAGTTCGTTGCCGCCTAATACCATCACTACCACTTCGGCTTGTTTGGCTACATGAATGGCTTCCTCCATTAATCGAGCTTCCTCTGTTGTTTTCGGGAAATCAAGAACTTCACTTTCAGGAAAATGAGGATCTATGATATCACATCCTTTTCTATAAATCACTTCTGTATGGGGCAATCGTTCTTTTATGCCTTGGTAAACGGTTTTAATAGGCGCATTGGCAGGGCCGTACCGGCAAATCAACTGAGTCCGTTCATCGGCATTGGGACCGATAACAGCGATAGAACGGAGCGATTTGGATAAAGGAAGCAGATTCATTTCATTTTTTAATAATACAAGTGACTGACGGGCTGCTTCCAATGATACAGCCTGATGTTCCTTGCTATGGACGATTTGTTCCGCTTGTTTACCATTACCCCGATAGGGATTGTCAAATAATCCCAGCCAGAATTTGACACGAAGTATCTCGGCTACCCGTTTGTCAAGAGTTTCCTGAGAGATTTTACCGTCGGCAACAGCTTTACGAAGAGGCAAGATAAAATCAGCAGGCGGAGTGAAATGGGTACGGATATTCAGTCCTGCATTGACAGCCTGCGCTATTCCGTCTTCGTATGTATTCGCCACTTTATGTTTACTGGAGATAAATTCCACAGCTTCACTGTCCGATACGACATATCCTTTAAATCCCCATTCCTGACGTAATATTTCAGTCAGGAAATGATAACTTCCCGTAATGGGCTCTCCGTCATAGTCATTATAAGAACTCATCACTCCCAATGCTCCGGCTTCTTGAAATGCCATCCGGAAAGGTTCTATATATAAGGTACGCATTTCTCGTGGAGCTACGTGTGGATCAGTCCGCGTCTTTCCGTCACGCCCACCTACCGGAATGCTATAAACTGCAAAATGCTTTGGAGTAGCCACCAGGTTATGTTTTTGCAGACTGGTAATCATTTGTTTTCCCAGTTCTCCTACTAAATAAGGATCTTCTCCGTATGTTTCCACGCATCTTCCCCAGCGAGGATCTTGGGCGATATCAAGGATAGGAGAATAGATATTGGTATACTCCAGCGCTACAGCTTCTTTGGCTTCCACTTCACCGATACGGGCTATCAGCTCTTTATTCCAAGTAGCGCCCTGTCCGCATTGGGCGGGGAAATAAGTTGCCCGGTCATGACATAATCCGCGAATACCTTCATTGGTGAAATCTACGGGGATGCCTAAACGTGTTTCTTCTACAAACCAGCGTTGAATGGCATGCTTGGCATCCACATGTTTGGTGTAGGGAAAAGAATATTCGGACTTGAAAGTTCCCAGTCCGTTATGTTCTTCATCTATGTTCCCTATTCCGTCTTTCCATACCTCTGTTTTCCAATTGTCTTGGGGCAGGGCATCTTTCAGTACACGTCCTGAACCATAGAGGGTAGCCATCTGGCAACTTTTTTTCTTCCAATGTCATTTTGTGAGAGCAAGTCTTGTACCCTCTCTTCCAGTGGGGCTTTAGGATTTTCATATAGATCCATTTTTTCCGTCTTGTTGAAATCTATCCATCCTTTGTGATAAATTCCATCCGGCGTATCTCCTGATACTTGTGTACAAAACAGGAAAGAGGCTACTGTAAATAAAGTGTGTTTATTCATGTTATCTAGGTTTTGTATATATGCTTAATACGTACAAAGATAGAATTTTACTCATCTCTCCGGAAGATATTCATAACTAAAGTTGAGTGTTTCTTGATTGTGATTCGTCTTTGTAATAAAAGTGAAGATAACTATGAAACATGTATTTTTATTTGGAATATTCGGTTGGTTCTTATCATTTACGCTTGTCGCACAAACAGGAATCTGGCAATGGTCCGTACCCGTTCGTAATTTTAGCACTCATCCCAAGAATCCTGAGTCAAGGGCTTACTTGTGGATTCCCAGTCAGTGTGAACAAGTAAAAGCAATCTTGGTTGCCCAACACAATATGGAGGAAATTTCTATCCTTGAAGATGAGGTTTTCCGGCAGCGTATGGCTGAACTTGATGTTGCTCAAATATGGGTATGTCCTTCTTTCAATCACGGATTTGATTTTACGGATGGGGCATGGGAAACTTTGGATGGTCTTTTGGCAGATCTTGCTGAAGAATCTGGATATAAAGAGTTGTCTACAGCTCCTTTAATAGCTATAGGACATTCGGCAGCTGCTAGTTGGCCTTATTATCTTGCAGCCTATAAACCGGAACGTACATTGGCATGTATTTCTGTCAGTGGTCAATGGCCATATCATCGTGATAAGTGGTTATGTCCGGATATTTGGGGTGAGCGTAACATCAATAAAATCCTTTGTCTGGAAACCATGGGAGAGTATGAATCAGCACATACATGGAGCAATGAGGGTTTGAAAGAACGTAAGGAACATCCATTGCTACCTTTAAGTATGTTGGCCTGTCCTGCTGAAGGCCATTTTGCCTATACCCCGGAAAAAGCACAATATATAGCTCTTTATATTAAAAAGGCAATGCACTATGGACATGTGGATCCGACAAAGGAAGGATGGTTGATGGAGCGATGGAAAAAAAATGAAAAACCTTCTTGTATTCCGGCACCGGTAAATCAATTTAAAGGTGATCCTGCACAAGCTTTTTGGTTTTTTGATCGTGAGATGATAGAGGCTACTTTGGCGTATCAATCCCGATATTACGATATGAAGCCACAATTGGTAAGTGTGTCTCAAAACGGAAAAACAGTATCCCAACAGAATACTCATTTACAAGTTCACCCGGCTTTTATGCCACAGGAAGATGGTATCACATTTCAATTGACTCCTGTTTTTCTGGATACTGTTCCAGGAGAAAGCCCCCGACTTTCCAATTGGACTGATTTACCTGTCGGAGCATCTATTGGTCATGCCGGAAAATCCCCTGTCTTGCAGATGATTACCGGTCCGGCTGTTTTAGTTGATTCTGTGACATTTCGAATTCAATGGAATCGGGGAACTTTATGGACGGACAAAAAATCGGATATTGTTTTTTCAATAACTCATCCGGGAGATAAAGAATATAAACCGGCTGTTCAGCAAGCTCAGATTACAATTCCGGTTAAAAATAGGGAAGGACAGCCGCAACATATTGAATTTGCAACGTTACCGGACATAAAGCGTGGTACTAAGTACGTTTCTTTATCTGCTGTTTCCAGTTGTGGCTTGCCGGTTGATTTTTATGTAGAATCGGGACCGGCTTATGTGGATGGTAATCGATTGATATTAACTGCTATTCCTCCTAAGGCTGCTTATCCGGTGAAAGTGACTGTGATAGCCTGGCAATACGGAAAAAACTCATATCCAAAGATAAAGACAGCAGAGCCGGTAAAGCAAACATTTTATATTCGCTGACTTTAAATAATGAATTAAATAGGCGGATCATAAAATAATTCATTCGGATTGAGTGGAATAGCTCTATGATACGTATTTTTGTGAAAGAGAATGAATAGAATTATGAAAAAGACTATTTTATTGATATGCTTGCTGATAACAGGTGTATTATATGCACAAGAGAATTTTTTGTCGATAAAACTGTCACAAGGTCATCCCCGATATCTGACGGATAACAAGGGCAAAGCCGAAACGCAGAAGTTGATAAAGGAAGAACCATGGGCACAGGAAGTGTTTGAAAAGTTAAAGCAACGGACTGACCGGTATGCTGACCGAGGGCCTGAATGGCTTACTTCCCGCTTGCAAATGTATTGGAAAACTCATGCAACGGAGGTATATATTAAAGGAGAATATTATGATCATGCAGGAGGAGAGAAGGCGTCGGCTCCTACGGTGATGTATACCGGTGCACGCAGTCATGCAACTAACTATGTACGTCCCAAGCTGGAAGATTTGAAGCCTTATCAGGAAGATGCTCGGGGAATGTATCTGGCAAATGGGACGTTGGAAGGCAGACCATACGAATGGGTGAATATCAGTAAAACCGGAAATATCATCCAAAGTATTAATGTAGAGATACTGGGTATCGCCCGTGATGCCGCTTTTCTTTGGTGGATGACCGGAGAGAAGAAATATGCTGATTTGGCAGCTTCGGTATTTGATACTTATATGACGGGGATCTATTACCGAAATCTTCCCAAGGATTTGAACTATGGACATCAGCAGACTTTGGTGGGTATGAGTAGTTTTGAAGTCATTCATGAGGATGCAGTGAATGCTTTGGTTCCATTGTATGATTTTTTATATGATTATTTAAAAACCGATAAGGCTGATAAGATGGACATCTATGCCGGAGCATTCAAGAAATGGGCGGATAATATCATTGATAATGGAGTGCCGCATAATAACTGGAATCTGATGCAGGCGCGTTATATCATGAGCATCGGCATGATTTTGGAACCTGATGCTTCTTATCCGGACAAAAAGGGAGGCGAATATTATATTGATTATGTGTTGAATCGTTCTTCCATCCGTCAATGGTCACTGAAGCAGCTTGCTGATTATGGTTATGATACAGAAACCGGTATTTGGGCTGAATGTCCGGGGTATAGCCAAGTGGTTATCGGAGATTATACGGATATGGTTACTATCTTTGACCGTAATTTGGGTATGGACCTGACCGGAGAGATTCCCGTCATAAAAAAAAGCGGTGGCCGCCGACCCGCAATATTTGTTTCCGGATTGTATGACAATGGGCTTTGGCGATACACATCCCGGTAAATTGAATCCTGCTATCTTTGCCCGTATGGTAACTAATGCGCAAAAGCATGGTAAAAAAGATCAGGAAAGGCAATTTACTGCTATGTTGAAGTTATTTGATCCCGATGCGTCCAAATCGGCGGCTGAAAAGAAAAACGTGAAGGTGGCGGTAACTTCTTTCTTCAGTGACAAGCCTTTGGTGATTGATGATAAGATACCTGCCGGTGATATCAATGATTATGTGACTCCTACTTTTTATGCTCCCAATGCCAGTTGGCTGGTGCAACGCAATGGCATGGACAAACGCCATAGTCTGATGATTGCTCAAAACGCCAGTGAAGGGAACCACATGCATGCCAATGGCATCAGCATGGAACTTTATGGAAAAGGATATCGTCTGGCGCCGGACGGCGGCATCGGCTTGACCCTTTATTCCGGTTTGGATTATTTGGAGTATTACAGTCAGTTCCCTGCACACAATACGGTTTGTGTAGATGGAATCTCTTCTTATCCGGTTATGAAAAGCAATCATGCTTTCAAATTATTGAACTGCTATCCCGAAACGGGGGTGAAAGTGGATTATCAGCCTGTAAGTTATAGTGAAGTCTTTTTCCGTGAACCTGAATCACAGGCTGATCAAAACCGTATGATGAGTATTGTGACTACAGGAGAAAAGAACGGATATTATGTCGATATTTTCCGTAGCAGGAAAGTGGAGGGAGGAGATAAAATGCATGATTATTTTTATCATAATATGGGACAAACCATGAACTTGACTGCTGCTGACGGGAGTAGCTTGTTTCTTCAACCAACGGAGGAACTGGCTTTTGCAGGGGCACATATATATGCCTATTCTTATTTGTTTGATAAGAAAAGTGCCGAGACCTCCAAAGATATTAAAACAACGTTTACTATACAGATGCCGGATGAGGATAATATCAGTATGAATATGTGGATGAAAGGTGCTCCTGAACGTAAAGTGTTCTCGGCTTTGAGCCCGATGACTGAAGGGTTGAGCCGGATTCCGGATATGCCTTATGCTATCAAAGAGCAACCTACGTTGACTTTTGTAGCCCGCCAACAAGGTGAAGCTTGGAATCGTCCGTTTGTAGCTGTTTATGAACCTTCTTCTGTAAAGGAGCCGGGATGTATTTCCTCCGTTACTTTTCCAGAAGTGGAAAGTGGTGTGGCTGGAAGTCATGTCGGAATTTGTATCCAACAAAAAGAGGGGCGTGTGGACCGGATTATTTCTTCGGATGATGCAGGCCATTTGTGTAAAAGTGGAGAAATGACTGTACAAGCAGCTTATGCATTGTGGGGAAATAAACAAGGCGATGATTGTATTTTCTTTTTGGGAGGAGGTACACTATTGAAAACTCCACATGTTGAAATAAGTTCATTGACAGTAACAGATGTGATGTTGGTGTATAAAGAGGGCGTTTGGAAATATGCAGCTTCTACACCTTGTAAAGTCAGGATGAATGGAAAAGAATATAATTTGTTGCCCGGACATGATTTACGCAAACTTTGATATAAACTTTCTTTTATAAAGTAATCTTTTTAAATCAAAGAGAGTCGTTGAGATGAGATTTTTGACCGCGGCTGGAAGCCGTACCGGATCAATCACCTGAGCTGGTGGAAAGAGGAGCTTGCATCCGAAGAAGAGATGGAAGAGGGACGGAACAATCTTGCAGCACACGACAATCGGAATGTAGATGAAAAGAAAAATCCTTTTGTACGAACAGATCATTCGGGTTGTGTAGAAACAGGAAGAAAAAACTGGATTTTTCCAGTACCGGATGATAAGATAAAACTGTGTTTCGGGATGGCTTAAACATATGGAGGTGCAGGATGGAACCAATTTATTTGTCAATCCAGCAGAAAGAAACTGGCAGCCGCATCAAATCCCTTCTTCGTGAAAGCGGATACACCGTGAGAGACATTCAGAATGCCATGGGTTTTGAAAATCCACAGGCGGTCTATAAATGGATTTCCGGCAAGTGCCTGCCAAGTCTGGACAACTTTCTCATTTTAAGCAGATTATTAAACACAAGCATCGAAGATATCCTCGTCATTGACGGGGATATTGTTCGTTTATGGAGCTGTTACCTTATTTTTTATAAAAATCAACCGTTTTTCGAAAAATATTCCCCAATAGTTAACAATACTTTCCTTTGTAAACCGGCAG
>ENA-OQJM01000298-OQJM01000298.1-human-gut-metagenome-genome-assembly--contig:-NODE-298-length-11964-cov-3.156459_pt1 | contig 11964 bp, 8 predicted proteins | sample MGYA00242607_ERZ504773 | MGnify/ENA primary metagenome ERZ504773 (study PRJEB26092, sample SAMD00036355) | human gut metagenome | host: Homo sapiens | study: EMG produced TPA metagenomics assembly of... | reverse complement strand
GACCACTTCATTCAGTAATACGGACAATTCTTTATCGTCTTTATCTTTGTAGAATACTTTGGGCACTTGCAATTTGTGTACCTAATAGTAGAATAGCAGGAAGTAAATACCTCATATTGTGTTTTATTTAATTTGCAAATAAAACATCAAGTTTCCCTCTGATAAAGAGGAATGCCACAAAGGAATAGACGTTGGAAAACGCTTGTTCGAATGGACACATACTTCTAATCCTGGAAGCTTGGTGTTTATTGTTCAACAGACTTAGCAGGTATTCTGGCTTTCCTCTGATTGGAAACCTTCCCATTTCTTCAAATGAAACAGTGGTTTTGGACTATCCAATCAACATAATGAGGATTTACAGCTGCAGGTACAGCCCCGGATTTACACCGGATTCCCTTGCATCGGGCTATGTGATAGCCCGATTACTAATTCTGTTGCAAAGATATAGGTTTATTTTATATTATCTTCGATAAGTCTTTGATTTTTTTAGCTTTTAAATTTTAAAGACAAACTGATATAGAATGAACGTCCGGGGGTAAGAGTTGCATAATTGCTGTTATAAGGACGATCATCCGTATAATCGAACAGGTTTTCTATGCCACATCCGGGTTCTATGATTACAGATTTTAAGTTGAAAGAATGGCGTGTGTTTAAATCCCACAATTGATAGTCGGGAGCATAGCCATAACTTTTAGAGAAACGTTTGCTGTTGATACGACCGTTCAAATTTATGTTCAACCGATATATCTTCCATGAATGCGCCCATTGGGCATTGATATTGTATGCGTTTTTAATACTTTTGTCGATGGGTTGTTCCAATTCCACGTCTTGGGTATTAAGATGAGTATATCCTCCGCTTAAATTGAACCCGGCACCTAGGTATGCATTGGCGGATACATTGATTCCGTATACTTTAGCCTCCGCTATATTATCACGTTGACGAACTTCCTTATGACCATATTGCTCCATAGCTTTATCTCCCGTGGCAATCGTATTATAATCTATCATGTCACGAATATTATTATAAAAAGCATTGACTGATACAGAAAAACGCTCATGTACATACTCTGCACTCAATGAGAAATAATCATTCTTTTCCGGCTTTAAATCCAAATTGCCTATTGTCAACCTGTCATTTTTTTTAGCTATGTCAGTGGCATAGAGTTCAGACAGGGTAGGAGTTCGGAAACCTGCTGCATAGGAGGCACGGAAATTGAATTTGCCGGGTTTATACATCAGTGCTACATTGGGAGTGGCATGATTTTTGAAATTTTCATGATAAATGTAACGTACACCGATCAAAGCCTGTAGATTTCTCAGTAACTTTATTTCATCTTGTGCAAACAAGGCCAGTGTATAAGCATCTTCTTTAGCTATATTGTCTGTTTGACTTTTCAAGACATCAACGATATATTCTGTGCCGACTGAAAGTTTGTGCCGGCCACCTAATTTAAAGATACCTTTTATGCTAAGATTGTGATTGCGGGTCCGTTTGCGCACTTGCTCTTCACCTGCTTTTCCATTATAAGTTTTATTGTCTTTAAAAAAACAATAAGAGGAAGAAAAATGATCGGCGTAATAGTCTGCGGTAATATAATTCCCTTTACTTATCATGTATTGGGTACCAATACCATAATTAAAGGTTTCATGCAATATGTTGTAGTCGTATGCTTCATAAGGGCGGCGTGTCTTGTTGTCATAATATCCGCCGCGGGCATAAAAAGGAGAGTTTGTCGGTAGCATCAAAAAGTGAATTTTTGATTGACAGTATTTGCATAGAATCCTGTAGAAGCTACTTTCCCGGTTTCTTCCAGTTCATGAGTTTTGGAGTTCTCTTCGTATGGATTCAGTTGCCATCCCTCGGCCTGCTGACGGCGGTAAGAGGTGTAGGAGCCGAACTTGCCGGTATTGACATCTGCGTTTACGGACTGGGTAAAACGTCCTTTACTGGCATAACGGGTATCGCTGGAAACATTGATAGCATTTTTTGCATCATCAGTAATAATGTTGATTACTCCTCCGATAGCATTTGTTCCGTAAAGAGCGGAAGAGGCACCGTTCAATATTTCAATACGTTTGATTTTGGCAACATTGATTCGGGCGTAAGTATCATCTCCATACAGGCGTTTGCCATTTTCCAGAAAAATGAAATAATCATCAGGCAATCCATTCAGACTCAATGTTGTACCCATACCGTTGGTCATACTTGAGAAAGATGGGGTCAACTTTTGTAAGGCCTCGTCCAGCGATGTTACACTGGCATTACTTAAATCCTTTGCGGTGATAACGGAAACAGGCACGGGACTATCCGTCATGCGGTGGTGTGTTCCTGTTCCGGTTACTACTACCTGGCCTATATTGGTAAAACTGTCTTGTAGCTTGATAAGAAGATTTTTTTCACCCCCTTTTGTGGTGACAGATTTGGGTGTGTAACTGACATGCGTGATTCTTAATACATGTTTTCCATCAGGAAGATTGTTGATATTAAACTCGCCTTTACCATTTGTGGTGCATCCTGAAAGGCTTTGGTCAATACGAATATTAGCCCCCACTACAGGTTCGTTGGTATCGGCACTCACAATCTTTCCACTGATACTGACTTGTGCCAGTACGTCAATAGCCAGACAGCTTAAAGTAATTGCTGTCAATAATAATTTTACTTTCATCGAAAGAATTTAAGAATTAATAATTGGCTTTCCTGACCCCGGGAGAGCGTGATTATCTATGTTTTGATTTGGCAGGTTTCCTGGCTTCACCCTGAAAAGCGCCTTCCCATTTCTTCATTTTCGAAACAGTGGCATAGCGAGAGTTGCTTTTCATCAAATGGGTTTCACAGTAGCGGGCACTGCTTCGGATTCCACAACCGAATTCCCTTTTATACAGATAGAGAAAAAATATCTGTATCACCAAACCGGGCGCAAAGGTAGACAATTATTTTATATATGTTTTAAGATTAGTGAAAAAATGACTGCTTAAAACGGAGAGAATATTGAAAAGAGGAGGGGATTTTGAACCGTAGAAGTGAATTTGATTCACTCCTACGGCAATATGAATTTGCAATAATTCGGATAGTGATTTCAGGCAAGCGCCAATATTAATATTTGTGCTGTAAGCACACGTAAAAACATGGTGAGCGGATAAACGGTGGCATAACCTACTGCCGGAGCGTCACAAGAGGTCAAGTCATTGGAGTAGGCTAATGCGGGCGGATTGGTGGTGGCTCCGGACAATACTCCGATCAAGGTGTAATAGTTCAGTTTATAAACATATCGTCCTATTATTCCTACAATCAGTAAAGGCAGCAGCGTAATAATGGCGCCGTATGCTATCCATACATATCCGCCTTCGTTAATAATTGTTTCGATGAATCCTTTACCGGCTCCTAATCCTACGCAAGCAAGGAAAAGTGAGATACCGATTTCACGTACCATCAAATTGGCACTTATGGTGGTATAGGTTATCAATTTATAATGTGGTCCGAAACGGCTTATCAGGATGGACACAATAAGGGGGCCTCCTGCCAGTCCCAGTTTTACCGGTTGAGGGATACCGGGGAATAAAAAAGGAGTGCTTCCTAAAATACACCCTAATGCGATGCCTAAGAAAATAGGAATCAGGTTGGGATGATTCAAACGTTTCATGGAATTACCTAGAATCTTTTCGGCATGGGCTACAGCCAGTTCGCTACCCACAATCTTTACCCGGTCACCCATTTGCAATTGCAGGTTGGGAGTGGCCACAAGGTCTACACCCGAACGGTTTACACGGGTAATGCTTGCTCCGAAGTTATTCCTGATTTTTAGTTGAGCCAATGTCTTGCCATTCAATTCAGGCTTGGTGATCAGAATTTTTCTGGAAATAAGTTGTTTGTTCTGGAAATCCCATTCCACATTCACTTGTTTTCCAAAAAATACAGTGATAGCTTCTACATCTATCGGATTGGCGATAACAAGGATTTCATCGTGCATGTGAAATACTGTAGTGGAGTTCACTAGTTCTGTTTGTTTGTCTCCGTCACAATGCCGTATGCGTGAAATCACAAAATCACGATTCACCAATGGCTTGATTTCTTTTATTGTTTTACCTTCTACGGCTTCATTGCGTATTTCTAGTGAGATAGGGCTACGGTCAGTTCTTGTAGATGTCCCAATCCCCGTTCCGCATCGGCTTCTTCGGTTTTTGTGTTGATGCGCAGGATATATTTCAATGCCAGCAGGGAGAGAATACATCCTACTACACCCAGTGGATAGGCTACGGCATATCCCAGTGCTATTTCGGGAGCGTCTATACCATTCAGATCACTGTTTGCTTGCTGTGCGGCACCTAGTCCCGGGGTATTTGTTACAGCACCCGAAAGAATTCCTACCATTGTGGTAATGGGGACACCTGTTATGAAATGGAGTATAATGGTGATGGTCACACCTAAAAATACAACCATCATGGCAAGCAGGTTTAGTGTGAATCCTCCTTTTTTGAATGCTGAGAAGAAACTGGGACCCACTTGTAGTCCGACTGAGTAGACAAATAATATCAGACCGAACTCTTTTAAGAAATGCAACAGATGTTCGTCCAGGTTCAGATTGAAATGACCGAATACAATTCCTACAAAAAGTATCCAGGTTACTCCCAATGAGATACCTGCCACTTTTATTTTTCCTAACATGATACCGAAAGCAATGACCAGTGAAAGAATAAGTACGGAATGTGCTACTCCGCCGCCCCATAAATTAGGGTACCCTTCAAAGAGATTTCTAAAAAGTTCCATAATTCATTATCTAGTTTAATTATTTATAGTATCAATTTTATAATTCAAAAAGTTGTCTTTCAAAATATTAGAGTAGGTTTTATGGGATAGGATGCTTCGTTTTATAGCTGTCATCCCGGCAAAATGACTGCAAAGGTAGCTTATTTAATTGATAAACCATAAAACTTTAATTGCTTTCTAAGGATATTTACTTGATATGTCGGAATTATGAATTAATCTGTTATTCTAATTTCGATAATTTGCAATTTGCACTATCTTTGTATCCGTTTTTAAAAGAAATACTAAAGAATGAAGCCACAATTACTCATAGGGGCCGCTACATCGGGAAGCGGAAAAACGACTTTTACGATGGGGTTGCTGCGGGCATTGCACAAACGAGGCCTGCGAGTACAGCCTTTTAAATGTGGTCCTGATTATATTGATACACAATTTCATACGCTGGCTGCTGACCATGAGTCGGTGAATTTGGATATTTGGATGGCATCAAATACCCATGTACAACATCTGTATAATAAATATGGAGATGGAGCCGATGTATGTGTAACCGAAGGAGTGATGGGATTGTTCGACGGTTATCAAAGAATGCAGGGAAGTAGTGCTGAAATAGCCAGATTGTTGAATATCCCTGTAGTGCTTATAGTAAGTGCGCGTTCTACAGCTTATTCTGTGGCTCCGTTAATTTATGGTTTCAAGCATTTTAATCCGGCTGTGAAGATTGCAGGTATTGTTTTCAATCAAGTATCATCTCCTTCTCATTTCGCTTATTTACGTGAGGCTTGTGTTGATGCAGGAGTAGAGTGTTTGGGGTATCTGCCTATGACAGAAGGGTTGAAAATTCCATCCCGGCATTTGGGTTTGACATTGACAGCCAAACGTTCCATGAACACCTTAATAGAACAGGCTGCGGAATTGGTTGAGAAATATGTGGATTTGGATAAGCTGCTGAGTATTTGTCATCGTAATTTCCCGTGTCGGTATACATTGCCTTATAGTTCTGAGATAGGGGTGGAAAGTTTTGCTCCTTCTGCTAAAAAGATGAAGATAGCCATAGCGCGGGATCCGGCTTTCAACTTTATCTATAGAGAAAACATAGACCGCTTGTCTGCGCTAGGAAGCATTACTTATTTCAGTCCTGTATATGGTAGTGATTTGCCGGATGCTGATTTGGTTTATTTACCCGGAGGATATCCGGAATTGTTTGCCCGTCAACTGCATCGGCGCAAAAAGTTAATGGAAGCATTAAGAACCTATGCAGAGGAGGGGGGGAAGATTTTGGCCGAGTGTGGAGGTATGATGTTTCTCACCCGTTCCCTGACAGTCCGCCAAGGAGGGACTGCATATGCCATGACGGGTATTTTGCCTTTGGATTGTACCATGGTGGGTGCCAGACTTCATCTAGGATATCGCCGTATAGAATATAAAGGGATGGAGCTTCGCGGGCACGAATTTCATTATTCCAATGTCGTTGCTCCTGATGCTATGCCTTCTGTAGCGAAACAATTTACGGCAAGAGGAATGGAAGTGAGTACCCCGCTTTATAGATATAAAAATGTGATAGCCGGGTATACCCATTTATATTGGGGAGAAACGGATATATTAAAATTATGGGAAGTATGAGGCGCATTTATACACGTACTGGGGATAAGGGCATGACAGGGATTCATGGTGGAGAACGGATACCTAAGGATGATATCCGTATCGAGGCTAATGGATGTATCGATGAATTGAATGCTGTTATAGGAATAATACGTTCACTTTTGCCGCAGGAGCACGAATGGCAATCCTTGCTTTTTACGATTCAGAAAAATATAATGGTAGTGATGAGCCATGTGGCCACACCATCGGCCCTTCGTGATGGGAATCCCAATATTTTGCCTGATAATTTATGCTCTTTTTGTGAGGAGGCAATGGACAAGTTGATGGAACAAATGGAGGATAATGGTTATTTTATTCTTCCCGGAGGAACACCTGTATCGGCACAGTTGCAATTTGCAAGGACTGTGGCACGTCGGGCAGAACGGAGATTATGGACTTTGCATAAACACGATCCGTTACCGGAAATCATACTTCGGTTTATCAACCGGCTGTCCGATTTATTTTTGTTATGGCCCGTTATGAGATGCAACAGCAGAACTGGACGGAAGAAAAGTGGCAGTCCTTTGCCTATAAAGAAAAAGAAAGAGTGATGAAAAAGAAATTACACCCCATTATGTTGGCGGGAACAGGTAGTGACGTTGGTAAAAGTGTTATTGCCACCGCATTATGCCGCATTTTTAAACAGGATGGTTATCAACCGGCACCTTTCAAGGCACAAAATATGGCATTGAATTCGTATGCCACTCCGGAAGGATTGGAAATAGGCCGTGCACAGGCTGTACAGGCTGAAGCTGCCGGAGTTCCTTGTCACACGGACATGAATCCTCTGTTATTGAAACCCAGCTCCGATCATACTTCGCAAGTGGTGTTAAACGGTCGTCCCATCGGTAATCGTAACGCTTTTGAGTATTTTCGCAAGGAGGGGCGTGAAGAACTGAGGCAAGAGGTAAACGCAGCCTTTGACCGTCTTGCCGCACGTTATAACCCTATTGTAATGGAGGGAGCAGGGAGCATTTCCGAAATAAATCTGCGGGATACTGATTTGGTGAATATGCCGATGGCCTGTTATGCGGATGCGGATGTGATTTTGGTAGCTGATATTGACCGGGGAGGAGTATTTGCCAGTGTCTATGGTTCGGTCATGTTACAAACTACTGAGGACAAGAAACGTATAAAAGGAATAATCATTAATAAATTCAGAGGGGATATCCGTTTGTTTGAGCCTGGTGTGAAGATGATGGAAGATTTATGTGGTATTCCTGTCTTGGGAGTAATACCTTATCATAGAAATATACATATTGAGGAAGAGGATTCCGTAGTCTTGGACTATAAACGGATGCAAGCAGTGGAAGGCAAAATAAACATAGCAGTTGTTCTGTTGCGTCATCTCTCAAACTTTACAGATTTCAACAGATTGGAACGGGATGAACGAGTGCACCTTTATTATACTAATAATACGGAAGATCTGGCCAAAGCTGATATTATTCTGCTTCCTGGCAGCAAAAGCACTTTGGATGACTTGTATGAGTTGAGACGGAACGGGGTGGCGCAAGCTGTCCTGCGTGCGCATAGGGAAGGGGTTACTGTAATGGGAATTTGTGGGGGATATCAATTGATGGGACTTGAGATTCACGATCCGGAAGGAGTGGAGGGAGAGATCCGCCAATTGCCGGGACTGGGACTGCTTCCCGTCATTACTACGATGCAAGGGGAGAAGGTGACACGGCAGGTGAATTTTCATTTTCTTGAGAATGCGGAAACTTGCCAAGGATATGAAATACACATGGGAGAAACCCGCCCGGTTCCGGGGGTGTCTGTAGTTCCTTTGAATAAACTGGAAGACGGTGGAGAGGACGGTTGTTTTGTAAACCAAAAATGTATGGGAAGTTATATTCATGGAATATTGGATAATCAGGCATTTATAGATTATTTACTGGAACCATACGCAGAAAAACTGGAGTGTCATACGGTGTTGGATTACCGGACTTATAAAGAAGAACAATATGATAAATTGGCAGAGCATGTACGCAGTCATCTCAATCTGCCTTTGTTGTACCAAATAATGAGTGGGAATGATTGAAGGACATGGTGATGATGCTTATAAGTATAAAGCAATAAAGATAAATTTCAGTTCAAACGTATATAATCATGTAGACCATAGCGGATTACATCAACATTTGTTTCAGCAGATGGAAAGTATCCGTACGTACCCCGAGCCGGAACCTTATTCATTGGAAAAGGTTTTGGCGAAACGGTTTCATCTTTCGTCTGAAGAGGTTTGTGTGACCAATGGGGCTACGGAAGCCATTTATTTAATAGCTCAGACATTCAGGAATCAGATTTCGGCTATCTTGATGCCGACTTTCAGCGAATATGCGGATGCTTGTCGTCTGCATGGTCATAAAGTGGTTCCTATATATAACTTGAACCGTTTGCCGGATAGGGGGAGGTTGATATGGTTATGTAATCCTAATAATCCCACTGGAGAGGTCAGGGAGAAGGAAGTCTTGACAGCCTGTATAAAACAAAATCCGCAGCGTATTTTTGTCATGGACCAGTCGTATGAATTCTTTACACAGAAGGCTTTGCTTACAGCCAGGGAGGCTGCGGAATTTCCGAATGTTATCCTGTTGCATTCCATGACAAAACGTTTTGCCGTGCCCGGCTTGCGTTTAGGATATATCACTGCATGTAAAGAACTGCTACATGAAATTCGGACACAGCGGATGCCTTGGTCTGTTAATCAGTTGGCTATAGAGGCCGGGCATTATTTATTGTCTTCTTCTCAATATGATATAGATATCTCTTTGTTGTTGAAGGAAAAAGAGAGATTAGCTCAATCTTTACTTTCAATAGGAGGAATGGAGATCTGGCCATCGGATACTCACTATATGTTAGTTCAATTGCGTATGGGAAAGGCAGCGGCTTTGAAAGAATATCTGGCAACAGAGCAGGGTATCCTTATTCGTGACGCATCCAATTTTGAAGGGCTGAATGAACACTTCTTCCGTATTGCTACACAAACTCCGGAAGAAAATGACAAACTGGTAGAAAGTATAAAGAAATGGACATATATGTATTAATTCTTCCGTTGTTGATAGGATGGATATTAGATAAATTGCTTGGGGATCCGGTAGGATTGCCGCATCCGGTGGTAGGATTCGGGAAGCTGATCTCTTTTTGTGAGGAACGATGGAACTGTGGGGCACATCGGATGTTGAAAGGAGGGGGGGCGGCTATTATGCTTATTTTGCTAGTATATGTAGGATCTGCTTTGGCATTGCATTATCTGTTTTTGTTGAATCGCTGGTTGGGGATCGCCCTCTCCGCTGTGCTTGTTTTCTATTGTTTAGCAGGGACTACACTTATTAGAGAAGTAAAACAGGTTTTTCTAGCTGCGGACCGTTCTTTAGAGGAGGGGAGAAAGCAGGTTTCCCGTATTGTAGGGCGTGATACCTCAGAACTGACCGATCAGGAAGTGCGTATAGCTGCTTTGGAAACGTTGGCCGAAAATTTGAGTGACGGAGTTATTGCTCCGCTGTTTTGGTATTTGCTTTTGGGAGTTCCCGGTATGCTTGCCTATAAAATGGTTAATACGCTTGATTCTATGGTAGGCTATAAGAACGAACGTTATTTGCAATTTGGTTGTGCCGCTGCACATATTGATGATATGGCGAACTATATTCCGGCTCGTTTAACCGCACTTTTAATGGTTTTGTCTGTGGGGCGTCCCGGTTTGCTGAGATTTGTAGGTAAATATGGTAACCGGCATGCAAGTCCTAATTCAGGTTATCCGGAGTCTGCTTTAGCAGGTATCTTGAATTGCCGTTTTGGAGGTCCTCATGTTTATTTTGGAGAGATAGTCTATAAACCTTTTATTGGAGATAAGGATCGGCTTATCCATACACAGGATATGCATAAAGCTGTCGATATAAACAGAAGAGCAGAAATTTTGATGATTATAGTAAATATTGTTTGCTTATATTTGGTCAGCTGAAAAATATATATTACTTTTGTTCCTGTTTTAGAGATGCGGCAGTAGCTCAGTTGGTAGAGCATCAGCTTCCCAAGCTGAGGGTCGCGGGTTCGAGTCCCGTTTGCCGCTCTTTTTTATTTTCTTCACTTTCCAATTCTTTTATCTCTTTATTGAGGAACACGGACAGGATGGTTCTTAAAACAACAATACCTCCCAATAGGGCTAATTCATTCAAGGTTGGTTCCAATACTGTTTTCAAAATATCCGAAGCTATTAGGAATTCTAAGCCAAGAAGCAGATAAGTTCCGAATGTGGCTCTTAGTTTTCGTATATTGGTAATGGAATACCCTCCGGTAAAGCGTCGTATTTCATTCTTCAAAAAAGAAATAATACCTATCAACGCTCCGTATGTGACAATCAAAAGGCTTGTCACACTTATAACAACAGCTAATAAATCTAGGAAATGAGTAAGCATATTTATTTGTCTTTATAAATAGAACAAATAAATAAGCGATATGTTCTTGCATCACGATAATTTTATCTTGACAATTCCTCCATAAGGAGTGAGTGCGCTAAATGCCTCTTCGGGTTTAATGATACCTGCATAAATTTGTGCGTTCAGTAAAATGCCGCCATGAGCAAAGATCGCGACTTGTTCATACGGTTTTTGGCGAAGCTCGTCTAGAAAACCGGCAACACGCCGGTATTGATCTTCAAAAGATTCTCCATTGGTCGCTTTTACATGCAGATAATCTGCATACCATCTTTCCAAGTTAGCGTCGGCAATTTCATCGAACCGATGCATTTCCCAATCTCCGAAGTTTAGTTCTTTCAAGCGGTCGTCCCGTTCTGCATCCGGGTAGCCGCAAAAGGTAGCCAGGCGTACACAACGGGTTAACGGACTGGTATAAACTTTATCAAAAGATAAACCTTGTAAATTGGCTGCCGTTTGAGTTGCCTCCGTTTCAAAAGTCGGCTTTAAGGGTACATCCGTCTGTCCGTAACAAACACCTTGCGGAACATCAACAGCAGTATGACGCATTAAGTATATTACCATAGGTTTGTATAGATTAAGTTTATAGTTAGATAAAAAGAAAACTCACATAATAGGAAAGTCGCTCCGCAACAATCACCGGTATATCCTTGCAGGCGTCTGCGCATGAGTGACATTAAAAGGATGAACATCATAGCAGGAGCGATGGCTGCCCACCAGTATCCTTTATCCAGTAATAAAAGCATAGGCAGGGTTCCGGCCATAAAAGCGGATAATAAAATACCTGGACTCATACGGTCATATATGACCTTCGCTTTCGATTCTTCTTTTTTACGGTCGTATGGAAGCGTGTTGATGATTTGTGCGGCACAAAACTTGCTCCAGGCATCTCCGCTTAGTATGGCCGCACATGCCAAGGGTACAGAAAGTGTGGTGAGTATATTCCACATCAATCCATAATAGAATAATAATCCGAGCACTCCGTATGTGCCGATATGTGAATCCTTCATGATAGACAGAATCTTGTCACGTGATGTACCGCCCCCGAAGCCGTCGCAGAAGTCTGCCAATCCATCTTCGTGTAAAGCACCCGTTGCTAGTAACCGGGCGGCCAGCGCCATGAGCACAGCATCT
>ENA-OQJM01000297-OQJM01000297.1-human-gut-metagenome-genome-assembly--contig:-NODE-297-length-11990-cov-4.158307_pt1 | contig 11990 bp, 6 predicted proteins | sample MGYA00242607_ERZ504773 | MGnify/ENA primary metagenome ERZ504773 (study PRJEB26092, sample SAMD00036355) | human gut metagenome | host: Homo sapiens | study: EMG produced TPA metagenomics assembly of... | reverse complement strand
AAAATCACAGCTATGTTAAAACGACTAAAATCAGTCAGTATGTTGCTGTTCCTAATGGGTGCCTCTACCGGAGCAGCATACGCGGTCGCCAATCCCGGCGTTACCGATGTGAAAATCACACAACAAAGTGGTACATGTACAGGAGTTGTCAAGGATGCTACGGGTGAAACTGTCATTGGTGCATCTGTAGTAGTGAAAGGTACGACTAATGGTACTATTACCGGACTTGACGGTGACTTTTCTTTGTCAAATGTAAAAAAAGGAGATATCATTCAGATCTCTTTTGTCGGTTACATTACTCAAGAGGTTCTTTGGAATGGTACCCCTTTGAATGTTATTTTAAAAGATGATACCCAGACTTTGGATGAAGTGGTAGTCGTTGCATTTGGAACGCAGAAGAAAGTGAATGTGACCGGTGCTGTATCTACTGTCGGAGCGAAAGAGATTGCGGCACGTCCTGTTAGTTCTACGGTTGAAGCTCTGCAAGGAGTTGTTCCTGGCATGAATATTTCAACAAGTAGTGATGGTGGTTCATTGAAAGGTAACAAAGAATTCAATATTCGTGGTACAGGAACTATTGGTAAAGGCTCATCAGTATCTCCTTTGGTGCTGATTGATGGAATGGAAGGGGATATTAATGCTATTAATCCACAGGATATTGAGAATATTTCTGTTTTGAAAGATGCTGCTGCGTCTTCTATTTATGGTTCACGCGCGCCGGGAGGTGTCATTTTGATTACTACTAAAAAAGGTAAGTCAGGAAAACCATCTATTAATTATAATAATAATTTCCGATTTAACTCTCCATTGAATATGCCTCATATGGCAGATTCATACAGTTTTGCATTAGCTATCAACGACCAGCTGACCAATGGAGGACAGTCGCCAATGTATAGTGAGAAGAAATTGCAACAAATTTTGGATTATCAGCATGGTAAATCTACACAATATATGTGGGCTACGGATGCTGGACGTTGGAATGCATTTGATGACCCAAATCGTCAGGATGTTATGCCAACCGCTAATACTGATTGGTTGCATGAGTTGTTTGGTGATAGTTTTACTCAGGAGCATTCAATTAGTGTAAATGGTGGTACGGATGTAATGCAGTATTATATGTCTGCCAATTATCTGGATGAAGGAGGATTATTGAAATATGGGGATGATGGCAGACAACGCTATTCATTTACTGGTAAAATCAATGCGGATTTGGCAAAATGGTTGAAAGTAGGGTATAGTGTTCGTTTTAATCGTATTGATTATAGTTCCCCTTCCTTTGCAAGTGCCGGCGAGAATAAGGAAAATGTATTTTATTTTGATGTATGCCGTTATTGGCCTGTAATTCCTGTTGTAGATCCTAACGGTTTTTATACCGCAGAGTCTAAAATTTACCAATTGACTGAAGGGGGACGTTATAATACTCAGAATGACGTTGTGGCACAACAACTCCAGTTTCTTATTGAACCAATTAAAAATTGGAAAACCACTATTGAATTAAATTATCGTAGTAATTATAATTTCTCGCATACGGATTATCAAACGGTTTATGCTTATGATGTAAACAAGAACCCATATGCTATTGCCAACACAACTTCGGGAGTAACAGAATATGCATATAAAAGCAATTTCTTTAATCCGAATATCTTTACAGAGTATTCATTGGAGTTAGAAAACGGGCATAATATGAAAGCAATGGTCGGTTTTCAAAGTGAGTTGTTTAAACAACGTGATATTACTGCAAAACAAAATAACATAATGTCTGGCATTCCTACTTTAAATACAACTACGGATAATGCACGTGCCAGTGGTGGCTATCAGGAATGGGCAACAGCCGGTTTTTTGGTCGTATCAATTATGATTACAAAGGTCGCTATCTGGTTGAGGCGAATCTGCGTTATGACGGTTCTTCACGTTTTTTACGCGATCAACGTTGGAATTGGTTCCCTTCTTTCTCTTTAGGCTGGAATGTGGCACGTGAGGCCTTTTTTGAGAAGTATACTAATATTGTCAATACATTGAAAGTTCGTGGCTCATGGGGTGAACTTGGTAATCAAAATACAGATAATTGGTATCCTTTTTATCGCATTATTGATTATAAACAAAATAATGGCGGTTGGTTGGTCAATGGCTTGAAACCTAATACTGCAGCCGAGTCCAGTCTCGTTTCGGCATTGTTAGGTTGGGAAAAGACCCAAACTTTAAATATTGGTTTTGATCTTGGTATGCTGGACAATCGTTTTAATTTGAATTTTGATTATTTCCAGCGTAAGTCAATTGATATGGTTGGGCCGGGACAGGAATTACCAACAATCTTAGGTATTGCCGTTCCAAATGTGAATAATCTGAATATGACTTCGAAAGGTTGGGAATTACAAGTAAGCTGGCGTGATCAGATACGTGATTTCAGATATGGTGTCACATTGGCTTTATCCGACAACCAGGTTGTAATTGATAAATATCCTAATCCGTCAAAAGATTTAGGCCAAACATATTATGATGGGGCACATTTGGGAGATCTTTGGGGATATCAGACAATAGGAATAGCTAAGACTCAGGCGGAAATGGATGCGCATCTGGCGAAGGTGGACCAATCTTCTATGGGTTCCAACTGGGGAGCAGGTGATATAATGTATGCCGATTTGGATGGTGACGGTGTGATAAGTGCAAAAGATAATACAGCAGACAATCATGGAGATAAAGTTTTGCTGGGTAATAAGACACCACGATATAACTTTGGCTTGAATTTGGATGCGGCTTATAAAGGCTTTGACTTGAAAGTGTTCTTCCAAGGAACATTGAAACGTGACTATATGCCGGGATCGGGTGCTGAAAGTATGATGTTTTGGGGAGCTGTAGGGTATTGGCAGACCAATTTTTTTGAGCCTCACTTAGACTATTTCCGTCCTGCTGATACAACGAGCCCGCTAGGAGCGAATGTCGACGGGTATTATCCACGTCCTTTAGAAAGCGACAAGAATCGTAAAGCACAAAGTCGCTATATGCAAAATGCTGCTTATTGTCGTTTGAAAAACGTAACGTTGGGATATACTTTACCGGCAGATTTGACTAAAAAATTCTACGTGAATAATTTACGTTTCTTTGTGTCTGCAGAGAATTTGTTTACTATAACCAATCTGTGTGATACTTTTGATCCTGAAACAATAGGTGTAGGCAATTGGGAAGGATGTACTTACCCATTGTCAAAGACTATTTCATTCGGATTAAGTGCAACCTTTTAATAAAATAAGATCTATATGAAAAATTATATTCAATATTTAACTATCGGAGCTTTGCTGATGGGCAGCCTGACAAGTTGTAATGACTTCTTGGATAGAGAACCATTGGATAAGGTTACTCCTGAAAAATTCTTTTCTGCAGAAGCGGATTTAGCAGCTTATGCCATAAATAACTATAAGTTTGTTACTGTGGATGATAAGTATGGCATTAATCTTTTTGGAAAAGATAATGATACAGATAATCAGGCAAGCGGAACAAGTAATTCGTTTTGGATTCCTGGTGAGAAAAAAGTTGCTGCCGACCGTGGCGAGTGGAAATGGGAGGATATTCGTTCATGCAACTACTTTTTTGACCAAGTATTACCAAGATATGAGGAGGGAGCTATAACTGGTAACCAAGATAATGTGAAACATTACATTGGAGAAATGTACGTGAACCGTGCATATAGCTATTTTCAACTTTTTACAAAATTTGGTGATCTGCCTATTGTCACAACGGCACTTCCCGATATTCAAGGTGAATTGGTGGAAGCTAGCAAGCGCCAACCGCGTCATAAGGTTGCTCGTTTTATTATTGAAGATTTAAAAAAGGCGGAAGACATGTTGTTGAATAATCCTCCGGGTGGTAAAAATCGTATTTCTAAAAATGTAGCTTATTTGCTTCATGCTCGTGTAGCTTTATATGAAGCTACTTGGGAAAAATATCATCGTGGTACAGCTTTTGTACCGGGAGGAAGCGGATGGCCGGGTAAAGATGCGCAAGGTTATGATGCTGATGTGGAAATTAATTATTTCCTTGATGAAGCGATTGCTGCTTCGAAGTTTGTTGCAGACCAAATGGTAGGCAATTTAGCAGAGAATACAGATACTCCGGAAGGAATGAATGCTTCATTGGTTTCTATCAATCCATATTATACCATGTTCTGTGATGAGAATATGGAAGGGTATAAGGAGATTCTAATGTGGAAAAAATTTGATGAATCATTGGGGGTAACCAGTAATTTGCAGATGGAACTTTGTCGTAATGGTGGTGGATCAGGCTGGACACGTGGTATGGTCAATTCATTCCTTATGCGTAATGGTTTGCCTGTTTATGCCAGTGGTTCGGGGTATAATCCCGATTGGGAGAAGGAAGGTGTAGTTGCTACGGTACAGAATCGTGACTCTCGTCTTGGTATATTCACTAAAAAGCCGGGAGATGTGAATTATTATGGTGATGATGGTACACCCAGTATTTGTCAAATCAGTTTGATATTCGGTGATGCGGGCAGTTTAGCAACAACAGGTTATATTGTAAAGAAGGGTAAACATTATTCAACTCATATGGCGAATGACCATTCTGCCGGTACCTCTGGAGGTATTGTTTTCCGTGGTGCGGAAGCTATGCTTATCTATATGGAAGCTTCATACGAGAAGAATGGAACTGTTGACGGAACGGCAGATGGATATTGGAGAGCGTTACGTACACGTGCAAAAGTAGATCCGGATTATAATAAGACAATTGCCGCAACTAATATGCTGGAAGAAGCAAAAGGGGATTTTGCCGCTTATTCACATGGAACTATGATTGATCCGACTTTGTATAATATTCGTCGTGAGCGCCGTAATGAACTTTGTGCTGAAGCTTTCCGATGGGATGATTTGAAACGCTGGAGGGCACTTGATCAGTTTAAAACGACTCCTTATCGCACGGAAGGTATGCGTTATTGGGGTAGTGTATATGAGGAACAATTAAAAGATCTTTGTATAGTAAATCCGTCAACAGGAAATATGTCTTCTCCTGAATCAAGTGTGTATATACTTCCATACGAAAAAATATTGGAAAATAATACCATTGCAAAACAAAAGGGATTCCTCTTTACTCCTGCCCATTATTTAGAGCCCATTGGGGTGGCTGTATTCCGTCAGACTGCATCAGATCCCAATGACTTCACCTCATCTTCGGTTTATCAAAATCCAGGATGGAAATATGAGGCTAGTACAGGGGCTGTTTCGGTCGAATAAGAATATATATTGATATTATTTTGTAGGGAAGTCTTTTTGGGCTTCCCTGCTTTTATTTAAGGCATTTATTTCTTAAGCGTGTATTTTGCCTTTTGAAGGTAGGCATCGCTTATCTGTCTGAAGGTGTGATGAAACATTATAGTGAAGAGTATCATGAATAAAGAACTTCATAGTCGAGGGCATATGTGATGCGGTGATCTATTGTTATATTAATGCATAAAATAAACTATTTTCAAGTGAATATAAATAAAATAAAGGTGAATGATAATGTGTGATGATTTAATGTTTTATTAAATAACGGAGGTTATAATAAAATATTTTTGTTTATGTTCTTAAATATATCAAATATATTATATATTTGCAGCGTCAATCTTGGTTTAGTTTAAGAATAATATCTTAAACTGGTTGATTTTTAATAAATATTTAAAGAATCACAGCTATGTTAAAACGACTAAAATCAGTCAGCATGATGCTGTTCCTAATGGGTGCCTCTACCGGAGCAGCATACGCGGTTGCCAGTCCCGGCGTTACCGATTTGAAAATCACACAACAGAGTGGAACTTGTACAGGTGTTGTCAAAGATGCTACAGGGGAAACTGTTATTGGTGCATCTGTGGTAGTAAAAGGAACTACCAATGGTACCATCACAGATTTTGATGGTAATTTCACTTTAAATGATGTAAAGAATGGAGATGTTATTCAGATTTCTTTCGTTGGTTATATCACTCAAGAAATGAAATGGAATGGAACTCCGCTGAATGTTATTTTGAAAGATGATACTCAAACTTTGGATGAAGTTGTTGTTGTCGGCTATGGTGGTTCTCAAAAACGTGCAGCTTTGACTACTGCTATTACTAAAATGGATGACCAGGTCTTAAAGAAGGCGGCTTATAGTAATGTGGGACAGTCATTACAAGGATCTGTATCGGGATTACGTGTTGTCAATACTACAGGGCAGCCAGGTAGCTCACCTAATATAACTTTGCGTGGGGGAGCAACAATTACGGGGGATAATAGTGCCGCATTAATTATTGTTGATGGAATAGTGCGTAATAATATGGCAGATATTAACTCCTCGGATATAGAATCTATCCAGGTTTTGAAGGATGCTGCATCGACGGCTATCTATGGTGCTCGTGCTAATGGGGGTGTTATCTTGATTGAAACGAAAAAAGGTAAAGAGGGAAAAGTAGATGTTAATTATAAATTCAAGATGGGTATGAACTTTGCCCGCAAAGGATATGAATATCTGAATGCTGGTGATTATTTGTATTATACTCGACTAGGATTTAAAAATGCTAACCAAGCGGTAGCAGGATATAGTGATGGATGGAATCCTGATACTCAGAATGGTTGTGGTACAACTAAAAATAACTATGATGTACGTTATTTGGAAGGCAATGAGGATTTGGTGAATCAAGGATGGCAGACGATGACTGATCCTTACTCTGGTAAACAGTTGGTTTATAAAGATTATCATGGAGCTATGGATGATGAGATTTTTAATTCACCTGCGTTGATGCAAGATCATTATATCAGTATCAATGGTGGAAATGATAAAGGAACTTTTGCTGCCAGTTTAGGGTATTATGATGAGGATGGTCAGGTCGTTGGAACTGGTTATCAACGTTTTAATGGCTCCTTGAACGGCTCCTATAAGCTCTTCCCATTTTTGACAATAAATGCAGGAACTACTTATTCCTGGTCTACACAGCCTACATTGTCATGGACAGGTACTTATGAGTTCTTTTATCGTACACGTGGTATGCGTCCTACTTGGAATCCTTGGAATGAGGATGGTAGTCCTAATTCGGCTGATACTAATATTTCCGATGGTAATCCCGCTTATTTCAGAGATAAATTACTGTATTCTGACGGAACGAATAAAAGCACTTATAATATAGGATTTAAATTGGATATTCTTCCAAAGAAATTAGTGTTAAACGGTAACGCTTCTTTGTATCGTTATGATTACATGGTGGAAAAATTTAATAAAGCGTACCAATTGGAGAATAAAGATACAAATACAACACGTGAGGCTTCTGTGGAGCAGGAACGTTATACTCAACAGCAATATAATGCTACATTGACTTATACCGACACTTTTGCTGATAAGCATAATTTGGAGGTCATGTTAGGGGGTGAATATTTTACTTATGATCAGTTTAAGCTTGCGGCAAAAACTCAAAATTCTCCTACTGATGATATCCCTACTTTAAATGTAGGCGCAACTCGCACTGAAACTAGTACTACTAAGAGTGCTTATCGAATACTTTCTAGTTTTGGACGTCTGAATTATAACTATGAAATGAAATACTTACTTTCTGTTGTGTTCCGTTATGATGGTATTTCTAAATTGAAGGATAATAGATGGGGATTTTTCCCTGGAGTTTCTGCCGGATGGAATATTACAGAAGAGCAGTTTTGGAAGGATTCCAACGTTTCTGATTTGATTTCCACCTTTAAACCTCGTCTTAGTTATGGTGTGAATGGTAATGTGAACGGTTTAGGTAATTATACGGTATATGGTGAGTATGCAACAACGAAACCTTATGGTGGTGAAACCGGTATATACAATAGTGCATTGGTTAATACAGGGTTACGTTGGGAACAGAGCCAAAGCTTTGAAGCCGGACTTGATATTGGTTTCTTCAATAATCGTTTGAGCTTTATTCTGGATTATTATAATCGCAAGACAAAAGATTTGCTTACCGATCTTGCTTTACCAGGGTATACAGGATTTGATAAGATTGCTACTAATTTGGGTACTCTTCGTAATTCTGGTTTTGAAGCGGAAGTACGTGCTAATATCATAAATAAAGGTGGATTCACTTGGGATATGACAGCAAACCTTTCTACTGTAGCTAATAAAATTATAAAATTGCCTGACAATAAGGAGGTTAATAACCGTGTAGGTGGTGCTCAGGTATGGGATCCTAATAAAGGAGAGTTAGTATGGGTTGGCGGCCGCCAGGAAGGTGGAAAGTTAGGTGAGCTTATTGCCTATAAACAAAATCATATTTTTAAAGATTGGGATGATGTAAAAAAATATGCAAACAATCGAATTGATAATGTCGCAAATTTGTATGGTCCGGGTAAGGCAGCAGAATATGCAGGTAAACAAGGTTGGAAACCTATTGAACCAGGAGATGTTTGTTGGGAGGATATGGATGGAAATGATGTGATAGATTCATATGACCGTTATGTCGTTGGTAATATATTTCCTAATATAACCGGTGGATTCTCTACTACATTCAGCTATAAAAATTGGTCGTTGTATGGACGTTTTGATTATGCATTAGGACATACATTGTATAATGATTTAAAGGCTCGTACATTGGGCCAGTATCAAGGCACATGGGAATAGTTATAACTGATGTGAAAGATATGTGGACAGAAGATAATCCGAACACAGATTTATCTAAATATTATTTTGGCGATCAGAATATCAAAAAGAATATCACACGTTCTAATAATGGTTTAACTGCTGCTGATAACAACAATTCTCATTATTATGAAAAGGGGGATTATTTGTGTTTGCGAGAGCTTACATTAAGTTATACATTACCGAAATCACTAATCAGTAAATGTTTCATGACGGATGCTTCTGTTTATGTCACAGGTCAGAATTTGTTTTATATAACTGGTTATGAAGGTACATCTCCGGAACCGGCTGTAAGTACAGAATATGGTCGTGGTATTGATAATGGACGTTATCCTACTCCAAGAACTGTATTATTTGGTTTATCTGTTTCATTTTAATCAACAAGACTCATTATGAAAAAAATATTAGCATATTTAATGGTTGGCATAGCTTTTACCGGGTGTAATTCTTTGGATTTGGAGCCAATAAGTAGTATTGCCGATAATAAATATTGGCAGACAGAAGCACAGGTGGATGCTTTTAATGTGGGGTTACATTCTAAGTTTAGAGAGAAATGTAGTTATAGCATTTTTCTTTTTGGAGAACCTCGTGCGGATTATTATTTTGGAGAGTCAACATTTGGTAGTGCTACCCAGGGTAATGAACGTATGTGGAACAACAGTTTGAACGATGTGAATACGGTTGTTTCTAATTTTGGAAATTTATATGAGGTGATTAATCAGGCTAATCTGATGATAAACAAGGTGGAAGGTATGTCGATGAATGAAAGTACCAAGAAATATTATCTGGGCGAAGTTTATGGTATCCGTGCTTTCCTTTACTTTCAGTTGTTACGATCTTATGGAGATGTAGTGATATGGACCGATTTCTCGGAAGGGTCGAGCTTGGATCTTGGAAATTTAGCAAGACCAGCTTCTTCTGCTGCTGACGTAATGAAATTGATTGTTGATGATTTACAGGCTTCAGAAACTGCTTTTGGGGATAATTATGGGTTTAGAAATGATTCTCAGCGTTATTTTTGGTCTAAAGCAGCTACCATGATGTTGAAGGGTGAAGTATATATGTGGAGAGGAAAACACATGGGAGGTGGTAACGAAGATTATACAACAGCGAAAAATGCATTGCAGGAAGTGAGAAATCAAACCGATAAATTTGGTTTGTTGGAGGATTTCTCTGAAGTATTTTCTTATGATAACAAGAATAATAAAGAGATAATATTTGCGATTCGCAATGCACGCGATGAATATAATATGTGGGGGGATGTAACATATAATAATAATATGTTTCCACAGCAAAATATATTATTCGGATATATGGATGAGAATGGTAATCCCATTAGTTCATTGGGTGATAAAGTGAAAGTGAATGGTACGATCCGTTACCCGGTTAATAAGGATGTGTATACTAAATGCTTTAATGATAACGATACCCGTAAGCGAAGCACACTTCAGGCTGCTTATGAAAAAAAGGAAGATGGAACTTTATCTCTTTATGGGTTGTATCCGGCCAAGTTTTTGGGTACATTGCTTGATGGGGCTGATACGCGTAGTCCATTGGATGATTATCCTGTTTATCGGTATGCAGATTGCTTGTTGTTGTTAGCTCAAGCTAAGGCTTTTTTAGGAGAGGACCCTGTGGAAGAAATTAATGCAGTACGTAAACGTGCCTATGGTGAAGATTATTTTAATGCACATCCGGAAGTACAATATCCCAATGATAATGATGCCGCACTTTATGCGGATAATAAGTCTGTAAAACCGGATAATGCCGGTGCAATGGAAGCTGTTCTAAAAGAACGTATGCGTGAGTTTATGGTTGAAGGAAAACGTTGGTATGATCTGCGCTTAGCAGGTGATGAATATGTATTGGAACATACTACAGCAGAAGCAACCCGTTTGCTTTGGCCTATTGATAAGAATACATTGACTAATAATTCGGCATTGAAGCAGACACCAGGATATGAATCTAGTGGAGGAAAATAAAGTATTAGTTATATAATAAAAGAAGGTGTCTGAAATGGACAGCCTCCAAAAGTTAGACATAAAACTTTTAGAGGGCACTTCACTTTTCGGACACCTTCTTTTATTGAAACCGTTTCAAGACTTTTAGTATATCTTTGGGCTTTTCTATCTTAATCTTTTCTGTTTCAATGAACTCTTTGATAAGTTGTTGCTTATCTTTTGAATACAATTTCAGAAGTGAATGGATATTTCGAAAGCTTCTCAACTTGCCTTTAATCTGAGTGTAATAAACATTTTCCGTTACCATTTTATAGACCGAAAGGTCTAAATTCTGTTCACCGTTAACACGTTGGAAGCGTGTATTGACATCAATTGCTTGAACACTGCCATGAGTAACTGTTCCCATAGCTCCTTTCTTCCCGATATCTTTTTGGCTTTACTTTCCAGTCTATAAAAAGAGTGGTATGCTGATCAGTCATCACTTCCATAAAATGTCCCTCAAACGGAATAAAGCGGTGTATATCAATGACTACTGTATCAATATCTTCCAAATTCTCTATAACCATGTCTGTCGATTCATTCAAAAAATGCATTTCCTTGTTTATACAGTCATAGTTAAATTTCCCTTTGGCAAACTGTTTGTTTTTCAATAAAACTTTTCCTGGAGTAAATTCCTTGAAGAAATAGCCGGCAGGTTGTTGGGCATTTATCAACGTTATGCTTCCCAATGCCAGAATTGCAATAAGAATTCCTTTTGTATTCATAGTGATGGAGATTTTAATTATCATACTAGTCCTTTGAGCCAAATTGCCAAAAAACGATCGTATACTATATATCCTTGCTGCTCTTTTAAGACAAACTCCTTATTAATTAAAGACTTTAATGCTACATTTATGCTGCTGGCTCCTTTTAAATCATATTTCTTTATGAATGTGGCACTGTTAATCTCATTTACAATTTCCTCTTTGGCTATAGCTTTCAGCAACTGAATCTGATTGGAAGTTAAAAACTGGAAATAGGTTTGATAAGTATATTCTTCCTCCTGTATGATTTCCTGGATGAGTGTATGCAACAGCTCTATGGTCGGAGTCTGCTGTGGCAATGAATACAATCTGTTTAAAAGATATTGCATATACCACGTATGTCCTTTTACCGATTGATAAATTTCATGGAAGATATTTTCCTGCAAAGTTTTTTTCCTTTCATCAAACAGTTTCTTGGCAAACTCCCGGTAAGGAGTATAAGGAATAGGGGCCAGGAAAAGTTTCTGCGTAGATTGGTAAAAAGGTCTTTTGATGGAAAAGAAGATAGACTCCATCAAATGCTTTTTGCTGCCCGAAAAGATAAAATGCACATTCGGGGTGAACTGGATATACGATCTCAACAGGCCTTCCACTCCTTTCT
>ENA-OQJM01000296-OQJM01000296.1-human-gut-metagenome-genome-assembly--contig:-NODE-296-length-11998-cov-1.940780_pt1 | contig 11998 bp, 13 predicted proteins | sample MGYA00242607_ERZ504773 | MGnify/ENA primary metagenome ERZ504773 (study PRJEB26092, sample SAMD00036355) | human gut metagenome | host: Homo sapiens | study: EMG produced TPA metagenomics assembly of... | reverse complement strand
TCGCGGCCGATCGATGCACCCGACTGCACATGGCTGAAATGCCATATCCTCGTGCCCGCACCAACCGACGCCCCTTCGTCGACAAACGCGCTTTCGTGCACGAAGTAGCCGGGCATCAGAAGGCGCCTTCCATGTCGGTGCTCGCGAAATCCTGGAGCGGCAGCTTCACGGGCAGGCCCGTCTTCTGGCTCTTGTACATGGCGAGCACGACCTCGAGCGCGTCGCGGCCCGCCTTCGCGTCCACGCGGGGAGCGCGATGCTGCCCGATCGCCTCGGCCACGTCGGCGAACAAGGCGGTATGGCCGTTGCCGTACACGTTGGAGGTCTGCTCCTCCAAGCCTTTGATCGCCCGGTCCGACTCCGTCTCGTCGGCGAAATCCCAAACGTCGATCGTGTTGGTGGAGGTGCCCCCGATCTTGACGGTGCCGGACTCGCCGAACAAATACAGCGTCTCCTCGAGGTTCTCCGGGTGCACGTTCACCGTTCCCTCGATGGTGGCCACGGACCCGTCGGAGAACGTCAAGACGGCGACGCCCACGTCCTCCGCCTCCAGGTAATCGTGGAACCGCTGCCGGGTCTGCGCGTACACGGACACGATATCCCCGCCCATGAGCCAGCGGAGCAGGTCGATGCCGTGGATGCACTGGTTCATGAGGCAGCCGCCGTCCTGGGCCCAGGTGCCGCGCCACGGCGCCTGGTCGTAGTAGCCGCGGTTGCGGTTCCAGCGCACGTGGACGGAGCCGTGGGACATGCGTCCGAAGCGGCCCCCCTCCACGGCGTCGCGGGCGTGCCGGACGGCGACGTTGAAGCGGTTCTGATGGCAGGCGGACGCGACGACGCCCTTCTCCTCCGCGCGCCGGACGATCTCGTCGGCGTCCTCGATCGACATCGCGATGGGCTTCTCGATCACGACGTTGATGCCCGCCTCGATGCAGTCGAGCGCGATGCGGGCGTGCTCGCCGCTCTCGGTGGCTATGCTCGCCAGCTCGATGTCGGGATTCTCCTCGATCATCTGCAGGTAGTCGGCGTAGCGCTTTGTAGCCCCGCCGTCGTAATCCGTTTTGCGGAAGAGCGCGTCGATCTTGCCGAGATCGATATCGCAGGCCGCCACGAACTCCATATCGTTGTTCAGGGCGGCCTTCACATGGTTCGCTGCGATGCGGCCGCAGCCGATAAGTGCGTACTTCATCCTACAGCACCTCGAGGTTCTCTCTGGGGGACACGCCCTTCATGGCGTTCTTCGTGTCGAGGACGGCCTTCGCGTGCCTCTGCACGAATCCGTAGTCGACGTTGGTGTGCGCGCACGTCACCAGAACCAGGTCGGCCGAGGCGATAGCCTCGGCCGACAGGTCCGGGATGGATTCTCGCTCGACGCCCTTGTGCCGGCAGCTCGGCACCCAGGGGTCGTAGTAGGACACCTGGGTGCCCCGCTCCTCCAGGCGCTCGATCACGCGCAGGGCGGGAGATTCGCGGTAGTCGTCGATGTCCTGCTTGTACGCCACGCCCAGCACGAGCACCCTCGAGCCCATCGTCGCCTTGCCGGCGCGGTTGAGGATGCGCGCGGCGCGCGAGGCCACCCACTCCGGCATCCCGTCGTTCACGGTCATCGACGCCTCGATCATGGAGGTGTGGAAGCCGTACTCGCGCGCCTTCCACGACAGGTAGTAGGGGTCGAGCGGGATGCAGTGGCCGCCGAGCCCGGGGCCGGGGTAGAACGCGGTGAAGCCGTCGGGCTTGGTCTTGGCCGCGTCGACGACCTCCCACACGTCGATGCCCATGCGGTCGCAGAGCATCGCGAGCTCGTTCACCAGGCCGATGTTGACGTTTCGGTAGGTGTTCTCGAGGATCTTCTCCATCTCGGCGACCGCCGGGCTCGACACGCGCGTGACGCCTCCCTCGAGCACGGCCTCGTAGACCGCCGCGATGCATTCGAGCGCCTCCTCGCCGACGGCGCCCACGACCTTGGGCGTGTTCTTCGTCTTGTAGAGGAGGTTGCCGGGGTCAACGCGCTCGGGCGAGAACCCGAGGTAGAAGCCCTCGCCGCACTTCAGGCCCGAGCCCTCCTCCAGGATGGGCAGTATCAGCTCCTCGGTGGTTCCGGGGTAGGTGGTGGACTCGAGCACCACCATGCAGCCCTCGCGGATGTAGGGCGCTATCTCGCGGGCGGACGCCTCCATGTAGGAGGTGTCGGGCATCTGGTGGGCGTCGAGCGGGGTGGGCACGCAGATGGCGACGAAGCCGCACTCCGCGACGCGCGAGAAGTCGCAGGTCGCCTCGAGCGTGCCGGCCTCCACGAGCGCGGCGAGGTCCTCCTGCACGACGTCGCCGATGTAGTTCTCGCCACGGTTGACCATGTCGACCTTGTCGGCCTGCACGTCGAAGCCAATCGTCTTGAAGCCCGCCTTGGCCTTCTCCACGGCCAGCGGCAGCCCGACGTAGCCGAGGCCGACCGTGCCGCAGACGAGGGTGCGAGACAGGATGCTCACCCATCCTTCTTGAAAACCCATCATAACGTATTCTCCTTGCTTCTTGAAAGGGTGCACAATATTCCAGCCACCTGATTGGCAATCACCGGATAACTGAACTTCGAAACATAGCTCGAATCGACTCTGCAGGAAGTCAAACCTCGATTCTTCCATTGGGTATATGATTCACGAACGAAATCGATTAATCTGGGATAATCCATCAAATCCGAAGCCTCTTCGTAGCAAAATCCAGCACCGGATTTCTCGATAATTTTCTTCGCTTCCGAATTGGGAGAATCGCCAGAGCTTACACCGACAATGGGAACGCCACTAGTTAGATATTCGAAAAGCTTGCCTGTTATCCCTCCCTTTTGCAAAGAGGTATTCCAGTTACTGAAAATCAGTAATGAGGCCGTTGATTGCATTTCCATAGCCCGATCACGCGAAACCAAGCCAACGGATTCTACAGGTATGTCGGGAAAGCAGCTAGCTTGCCTGAAAAAGATGCCCTCGGTACCTCCCGCATATCTAACAACGATATCATCGCAACAAACTACACCCCCATCAACAAGGTCCACGAGAGCTCGAAATAGCGGAGTCAGATCCCTTCGAGCATCGCCTTCATCGTGCAAGGTTCCCGTATAAGTGATTTCGAATTTATTTGATCGATGTCTCTTTTTGCGAAAAAGCACATCATCTGGATCAAATCCATTCGTTACTATCTCTCTACGCTGCAAGGGGTCAAGAAACAAAAGGTCGGAAACCCCTTTAGAAACGGATATGACACAATCCGCGTTATGCGTGGTTTTTTTGGCAAAGGAACGGTTGTCCTCAGTGTCGGTCGCATCGGAATACACTAAAGAATCCCTGTAATCGGCAACCCATATGATCGATGGGTTTTTCTTCTTTATTTCCGCCGCCACTCTATGGGTCCATCGCGGTCCATAGGACGAAATAACGACATCGTACTGAGAGCAATCGCCTATTGCATGGCATGCTCTTCCGTAGATCGATTCATCAACCGCTTGATTTAAACTTCTTCTAATACATGACAATATGCCGCGTGTATCGCGAGATCCATTCTTTGGTGAGACGAATTCACTATTCTTTCGATTCTTCCTATCTTTCTCCCATTTATTTGAAGATATGTTCTTTGCATATCTTAGAAAATTATGGATTCCATGAAAGATTTTTAATTTAGCCCCATCACGAACCAGGTAAGCCTTTTGAAAATTAGACACATCTTGCATAAGCGTTGGATCTACCGAATAGTTTTCAGTACAATAGTTTTTTCCCTGAAAAGTTTTTCTCGTTCGTAAGGAGATCGATCGAAGCTTGATGATGCAGTACTAGATACTTCGAAATTTTTGTCCATCGAATCGAAGCAATTGCGTTAACCGGCGCAATATACTCCGCGATAAGAAGCACTTTCATTTTCCAGAACCCCTAAGCTTTCGAGAAGCATTTCCAACCAATATTCGTTCCTGCGATGCGAACGAAGATCTGCTGCCACAAAAACGCGCTTTCGGCTCCATGGTCGTTGTCAGAAGATAACCCGCAATGAAAAAGGCTAGTAACGCATCCGCACCCCTGAATTGAAATAATGAACCTACTACCCAGCAAAGGATGTATGCAGCGAAGGGGTTCGAGAACCTCTCCTTCCGAAAAATAGCCATAACATTTAAGATTAACGCAATAAAAAAGACGAATCCTATGAAGCCAAAATCCAAAAGAACCTGAAGAGGATAATTATGTATGTTGCCCTCAGAGAAAGGCGTTCCACTGACCATTTTCAAGTGAACAACGGCGTTTCCTGCACCATTTCCGAACAAAGGAGCGTCGATAAAGGCACTTAATGCGTATTGCCACATGTCCATTCTCCCAGTCGACCCCTTGTCCTCTCCTATTGCAAGAAACCGATCCATAATTGGGAGTCCTGCGATTTGAGCAACCGCAATCAGACCCGCAATCAACACGGCAATGCCAACAAGCTTCGATACTCCAATTCGATCCTTTGATTTCACGAACAGAACGTAGGCGATGGACAACAATGAAAGAATGATCCCCACACGAGAGGCATAAAGAGCCGAAAATGGACAAACTTCCAATTAGGTATAGCAGACCAACTCTATCCCTATTAAAGAAGACTCCAAACAATGCTAGCCATGATGCCTCCAAATTAACGCTGTCGCTAAAAAAGGACGGGATGGAAGGGTGCCCATTACCCCCATAAGAAACAAACCCCATAACAGCATCTCCGTAGAGCACAATCTTAATAGCTACCACAGCTATAACAAATAACGCCGACGATCTAACAATCACGCCCCATCTATCCATGGGGAGGCCTCTTCCGTAATTCATCACAGAAGCTATCATGACGAAGAAAAACGCATAATTGAATAAAACGACATTTATCCCAAAACGCATGGAGTCAATCAGCGATATTCCAATCACGTATAAAACGGAAATCAGAAACCACCTGTTGAATAGAGACCAGGAAGCCCTAAGTGCCACAATGGACAAAACCAGCAAGATCAAGGCAATGACATGAAACGGCTTGATAGCCGCCCCACCCAGAGAGAAGATAACGACGTTCTGGAAACACGCAGAAATCAACAGAGCTGACAAGGCCGTCTCTCTCGCAGTCATACAAAATGAGATTTTTCTCAAAACCCTCATCTGAGAAGACCGGCTTTTCTACACGCATGGCAAAAAAAGAGCAAACGGAGCTTCGCCGATCAAGGCAATGGCTGCAGCAAGTCGTTCCCTCTTCCGAGCCGAAGAATCACTCAGAACGATCTTTCTTCTCTCCTTGAGTTCGCCCCACAAAGCTCGACATCATTCTCGAACTTACTGGAAAGCTCGTATTCTACCGGTATCTGTGCATAAACCATCCGGCAAAGAGAAAAACAGCGCGATGCGGATGCAACGGCTAGATCCGGATACCATTCCTGCATATCCGAGCTAAGTCGTCGTGAAACCTCAATGGCAGATAAGGCTTTTATCGGACTGTACGCCTGACTGATGATTCCGGATTTCCGCAGACGATACGCATACAAGGCCCTGCAATCAACCAACGCAACACGATCTACATCATGAATGAACTTGTAAACGCTTGCCAGGTCCTCGTAATACAACCCCACAGCAAAAGGAGCATCGCCGAGTATACGTCTAGCATAAAGCCTCCATGGAACTCCCGTATCGAGCCTTTGATAGAGCATCAACTTCTGAACCGTATATGAATCCATAACCCTTGCGTCGGGAATAAAGGCCGCCTTCGCAACAAGCTCGCATGAAGAGCCGTCCTCGAATGCCGTACCACAAGGTATCGCCGCTATCTCACAGTCGCACACTTCGATAGCATGCATAAGCGTCTCAATGAAAACAGGGGACACGAAATCATCGCCGTCAACGAAGGCCACGAAATCACCCCGACAAACGGCTATTCCAGCGTTTCGGGCAGCACTCAGCCCTTCGTTCTCTTTGTGCACCACAACCACACGGGAATCGCTACAAGCGTATTGATCGCAAGAAAACCCCGATCCATCTGTCGATCCGTCGTTTACTACAACGATCTCGATATTGCTATAAGTTTGAGCGATCACGCTCTCTATGCATTCCGACACGTACGACTCAACGTTATAAACAGGGATGATAACACTGACAAGCGGGTTCATTTTCCCGCCCTTTCGCCATCGAGAGCGATGTATAACGCTGCAAGTTTCTGCGCCGCTGCATCAATGTCGTAGTACGAGAAACGCTCCGGACGCACAGGGACCCTGTCGCCGGCCCTCAAGGCGCATAGCGCGTCCGCCCAGGCCGAAGGATCATCGATCGGCAGGAAGCGCACCGCTCCCGTCACGTCCACCTCGCGGGTGATCGCGTCGGACAGCAGGCACGGCAAGCCGGCCCTCTGCGCCTCAAGCGCCGCCATGCCAAACCCCTCGTACGTACTGGGGAAGGCAAATGCATCGAATCCTTGATACGCCAACGAAGAGTCCATTTGGCCGGGCATAACCATATACTCCGAAAGACCTAGGCAGGCCGCACGATTCTGAATGGCGATGCGATCCTTTCCTTCTCCAACCAAGACCAATCGAGCATCCACGCCGCTCTTTCTTAGGCAACTCAAAACCTCTATCAGGAATGATTGGTTCTTCACAGGGGCAAGCCTCCCTACATGCCCGATCACCACCTGGCCATCCTCGATGTTCCACATTTGGCGAGCTTTCGACCTCCAACGCTCGTCGAAGGCGAATGCATTCATGTCGATCGCGTTCGGAACAACTTCTAGCTCGACCTCCTTGCCGAACAGCCATTCACCGGCATAGCGTGAGCACGCGAGGCGGTGCGTCGGGTAGCGGTTCGCCTGGGTGCGCAGCAGGCGCTTGAGCGCGTTCTTGACGGGCTCGCCCTTGCCCGCCGTCGAATGCGAGTGGGCGATGCGCACGGGCACGCCCGCCCGGGCGGCCGCGCGCAGCGGGAAGACCGAGAGCGCGTTGACGTGGGAGTGGACGATGGACCACCCCTCGTCCGAGAACAGACCCTCCAGGCGCCCCATGTAAGCGAGGAGGCGCTGGTAAGGAGGAACCACGAACACCCGGCCGCCGAGCGACCCCGATCTCCTCGCGCGGCACGAGCGCGGAGTCCTCGTCCACGAGGAAGTCGAACTGCACGCGGCTCCTGTCGATATGCCGGTAGTAGTTCATGACCACGGCCTCGACGCCGCCGCCGCACATCTTGCCCACAACATGCGCTACGCGGATAGGCTCACTCATCTTCCCGTCCTGCCTTTTCCGAACATGATCGAGAACGTCCTCAGGAACACCTTCGCATCTATAGCAAGAGAGGCGTTCCTGACGTAATAAAGCTCCAGTTCCTGGCGGCTGCCGTCGCCGTAGGTCGCATCGTTTCTCGCCTGCACCTGCCACCAGCCGGTGATGCCGGGCTTGACGGAAAGGAGCTCGCCCGCCGCGTCGCCGTAAGCCGCCAGCTCCTCCTCAACGATGGGACGCGGGCCGACAACGCTCATCTGGCCAGCCAGCACGTTCAGGAACTGAGGCAGCTCGTCGAGGGAGGTCCTGCGCAGGAAGCGCCCCACCTTGGTGACGCGAGGATCGTCATCCACCTTGCGCTCGCGCCTCCACCGCTCGAGCTGTTTGGGATCCAAATGCTTCTCAACATCGTCGGAGTCGGCCACCATGGTGCGCAGCTTGAAGATGCGTAGCGGCCTTCCTTGATACCCGACGCGCTTTTGGAGGTAGATGGGGGGATCCGGGGGGACTCCAGGCCGATAGCGACGCAAAGGAGCGCGATCGGAACCAGGCCGACTATCGTCGCGCACAGGCTGAAGGCGATGTCGAACACCCGCTTGACGAAGCGGTACCCCAGCCGCCCTTCCGCCGGAGCCGGGACGGGCACCGGGCCCTCGGCCTCCGACACCAGTTCGGGCGCCAGGAACGCCACGTCGGAGGCGGCCATCGACTCGGAGGCGCATCTGGCTCCTGCCGCCGCGCGGGATCCTTCGACTCGCTTCGCTCGCTCGGGATGACAACCCGAGGAGTCGCTCCGCTCAGGATGACAAACCCCGATGCTCCCGCTTAGGTTTCCATAACCGCGCTTATCAGACATTGGGGGCTGGAAATCTCCTCTTGCTCCCCCCGCCGTTGCGAAGTCGTCTACCAGCGCGACGGCTCCGTCGGCGGTTACGTCTATTGATTTGTCAGGGTTTCTTTCGAACAATCTCTAATCCGACTTTGACGGTTTTCACACGACCAAGAATCTCTATCTCCAGATACGCCAGGCGCTTGTGGCGATCGAGCTTCTTGATGAGACCCGTCTGGTTCATCAGCGGGCCGTTGAGGATCACGATCTCGTCCCCTTCCATCACGCCGCTCGAGAACTCGACCACGCGGTGGTCAGGCTTGGTGAACGCGTTGATGAAGGCGACTTCTTGATCGTCGAGAGGAGTGAACACATCGTTGTTGCCGAGGAGCCTAGTGAACTTGGGGACGCTTCGCAACGCCTCACGCAGCTTTCCAGGCTGGTCTGTTATTACGAAAATATAACCAGGTAGCAGCACTTCTGAACGCATTTTCCATACGCCCTGGATGCGCTTTTTGACTTCGTACTGGGGGATGAAGGATTCTTGGATCAGCTCTTCGTCGACAAGCTTGTTGATCAGGTCAAGCACGTGCTTTTCCTGGCCGCCGACCGTTTGCACGACGTACCACAATGCCATCACCTCCCTGGCAAGACGAAATAAAGATACGGCTTCGCCCTAGCCATTCAGGCCAAAACGCAACAACGATATGCATCCTCTTGATCGATCCGGAACGCGCACCCAGCGACGATCCCGCTTTCCTCAAGATATGTATGCTGCCGTGTTTTTCACACATCGCCCTGTCGTATCCAGAGCTTGCAGCGGTGCAGTTTCCTGCCGTTAGATCACAGGTCGAACCTGTGGCCTAACGGCAGGAAGCCGTCAAACCGAACCTACAGACGCGCATGCGCTCCTCGCGTTCGGTACGTCCGCTTCGCTTCGGCGAAGTAGCCGTAATGCTCCACCCGATGCGCATCGCTTGCGATGTACGCGTACAGGTTCTCGTCGAACAGGCGCTTGGCGGGCTTGCGCTCGGCTCCCATGCGACCGCCGGCAATGAAATCGGCCGACGCTTGCAGCTTGCAACCCATCTTCACCAGACCGCGCGCCACCTCGACATCCTCCTGGATGGCGCGATAGCGCTCGGGATGAGCGATGATCACTTGGTAGCCCATCCCCTGCAGTTCGAAGATGGTCCGTTCGTATATCTCGAAGTCGGGCTTGCCCGCCCTCGTAGACAGCTCCAATAAAAACTCGTTCGTGCCGTCGAAGTGCAGATGCTCGGCCCATTCCATGCCCAATTGCATAAGCTTGGAATGGTTCACCTCGAAGCCCATCGTCAGCGGGAACCCGTCAGCGTGCGCCACGAGCAACTCGTAAGCATCCCACATCGCGTCGTAGTCGAAAGTAGGGATCGCGCACATGCGGGGTACACACGATAGACGTGATTCCCGCAGCCTTGGCAGCCTCCAGCATGGCCAGAGACTCGTCCAGGTTGCGCGCACCGTCGTCGACGCCGGGAAGGATATGGCAATGCAAATCCCTCATCAGGCCCTACGCCCTCTTCCTGCCACGGGATCCTTAGCGAATCCGCCGCGACCGCCTGCAGGAACGGGGCTGCCCTGCGCACCGCGGGGCGCACGACGCCCGGCCGTGGGAACCGGCGTGCGCGTCTCGGCCTGCAGCGCGGCAACATCGCCGTCGTCCTTCAACCGTCCGCCGTCCTTGGTATAGTACGCGTAATAGTATTCGGAACCGGTGCCTTCGCAGAACGTGGCGCAGATGCCGAGGATGTTGGCATCTGCCTTCTTCAGCTGCTCGCACGCGTCCACCAGCTCGGAACGCTTCGTCGAGCCGGGCTTGACCACCAACACCGTGCCGTCCACCAACGTGGACAGGATGGCGGCATCGACGAAGGTGCCGACCGGCGGCATGTCGTAAATCACATAATCGTAGCTGTCCTCCAGCGTGGCAACCAGCTTCTGGTACCGCTTGGATGAGATGATGTCGGCCGGGTTGGGTATGTTCGGCTCGACGTCGAGGAAGAACAGGTTGGGAGTCTGCGTCGGCGTGACGGCCGTCTTGAGCGGTGCCGCATCGGTGAGGACGGCGTACACGCCCGCCGCAGGACGCACGTTCAGCAGGCTGGCAAGCGTGCGACGCCGCATGTCGGCCTCCACGAGCAGCACCGTCTTGCCCGACGTGGCAATAGCGCGAGCCAGCTCCACGGAGCACGTGGACTTGCCCTCGTTCGGCACCGAACTCGTCATGACGATGGAGCGGATGGGGTTGTCGGGCGACATGAAGCGGATGTTCGCAAAAAGCGTCTTCGCCGCGTTCTGCACCTCGAGCATGTTGGACGCCTGCTTCTTTTTCTTAGCCATGGCCTATACCCTCCTAACCCTTGATCGTGGGGATACGGCCGATGACCGGAATGCCCAGCAGTTCTTCAGCTTCTTCAGGGTTGCGCACCCGCGTGTTCAACATATCCAGCACCACCACGATGGCCACTGCCAGGAAGATGCCCGCGAGAAACGCGACCGCCGTGTACATGGCGCGCGGCGGGCCCGAGGGATCCGTGGGAACCTCGGCCGCGTCGACCACGTTGACGCTCTCGACGCCCATGACGCTTTGCGCGGTGGTGGACAGAACGGTGGATATCTCATTGGCGACGATGGCAGCCGCATCGGGCTTGCCCGCCGTCACCGAGATGCTGATGACGCGCGTGGTGGTGCCCGCTTCGACGGAAATCTTGTATCCGCTGAGCGAAGACATGCCAAGAGCCTCGGCCGTGCGCTTCTGCACGGTCTCCGACTTCGCCAAAGTCGCTATGTCGTTCGCCATGAGCTGGCTGGCGGTGAGGTCGTTGTACGCGGTGGTGCTCGAAGAGCTCACGTCGTCCTTCGCAGTCAGCACGTACACGGACACCGTGGCCGTGTACTGGTTCTGCATGAGACCCCAACTGAAGCCTGCCGTCGCGATCGCGAGCACGACGGGCAGCACCACCACCAGGGCCAGGTGCTTGCGCAGCAGTTTGAATAGTTCGAGCAGTGTCATTCGTTCGTCTTTCTCTTCAGCGTCGTACGTACGCTGCTTGCTTACTTGCCGTTAACGGTGGTCTCGGCAGCTTCGGGATTCTCGCCGGCGTCGACCGCCTTCATCAGTGTAGCCCAACCCTCGGGATCCTCGTAGCACAGCCACAGGCCGCCGTATTCCTCCATGAAGTCGCCCTTGTACGGACCGGTGCACGTGTAGATGGTGGGGTTGCCCGCCTGTGCGAAATCGGTCGCAAGCGAGATCATCGTCTGCAAGTCGATGCTCGTAGACACGCACTGGGAGAGGTTTTGGATCAGGCCGGGGATCTCGACCGGAGGAGCTTGCAGCACGTTCTTCATGAGCGCCATGGCCATCGCACGCACGTTCGACTGGCGAATGGCCTCCTGGTCGTCGCCATAGGCGGTGCGCATGCGGGCAAGCGCCACGCACTGCTCGCCGTTGAGCAGCTGGTTGCCGGCCTCGATATGGACGGGCGCCTGATCCTGCGTGTACACCTGGTAGTCGATGGTGTAGGGCACGTCCACGTAGATGCCGCCGATCGAATCCACGAACTCGGCCAACCCGGCGAACTCGATTTCCACGTAGTCGGAGATCTTCACGCCGGTGAGGTCCTGCACCGCCGTAACGGCGCCAGCCGCCCCGTTCACGGCGAACATCTGGTTGATCTTCTCGACCTTGCCGTTGTACTCGTACGGCGTGTCGCGCGGAACCGACACCATGGTGATGACGTGGCCCACCGGATCGATGCGCACGAGCACGAGGGCGTCGGAGCGCTCCCCGTACGTCTCCCAGTTGTCCGAGCCCCACCAGCAGCACGTAGAACGGCTCCATCTGGGAATCGGAGGGGGCGAGAACGCTGCTCAACTCGCTTTGC
>ENA-OQJM01000294-OQJM01000294.1-human-gut-metagenome-genome-assembly--contig:-NODE-294-length-12086-cov-3.646793_pt1 | contig 12086 bp, 5 predicted proteins | sample MGYA00242607_ERZ504773 | MGnify/ENA primary metagenome ERZ504773 (study PRJEB26092, sample SAMD00036355) | human gut metagenome | host: Homo sapiens | study: EMG produced TPA metagenomics assembly of... | reverse complement strand
GCGGCATCAGCCCAATCGTCATTATGGCGAGAGCCGCAGAACTAACTACACCATCTGCTGAAACCATGGCATTATTAGCTACACCGATGAATGGATTGTACCCAATGCTACCTATTAATCCTTCGGAAGCTTCTGCACCTGTAGATTGATTTTTCAAAGTATTCCAAGCTGTTAGTACGTATTCTCTTTGATCTTTCATGATATCATATTCTGGAACACCACGAGTATTTACTCCCCAGCGTGCATCAAGAGTTACTTTGGATTTATCTACCATACCTTTTTTGGTAGTGATCATCACAACACCATTTGCCGCACGTGAACCATAAAGAGATGCAGATGCAGCATCTTTTAATATAGACATGCTTTCAATGTCGGCAGGATTCAATGCATTAACAGACTCTTCATCATAAGGCATACCATCAACTACGTATAAAGGAGCCGACGATGCACTAAAAGAGCCAATACCACGGATTCTTATTTTAGCATTTTCTCCAGGCTGCCCACTGGTGTTGATTACTTGTACACCTGCTGCTGCACCTTCCAAGGCTTTAGAAACTGAAGAAACCTGCATTTTTGCTATTTTTTCTCCACTAACAGCAGTCGCAGAACCTGTAAAAGACGACTTTTTCGCAGTACCATAAGCTACAACCACCACATCGTCAAGCATCTCTGTATCAGATTTCAAAGTGATATTAACAGTCTGTCTTATAGCCACTTCTTGTGTAGCCATTCCGATAAAGGAAACTACCAAAGTCTTTGCAGAACTAATCAGTTATTTAATTTATTGATAATCAGTATTTAATACACTAAAGTCTTATCTGTTTTTCTTTATTTAAGCCATTCTAAGAGTATGAAAATAATTGTTTTCTACCTTTCTTCTACTGAAAGAAATAATAGACGTATAACATTTTGTAACACTCACCGCTGCCCTGTTCATAAAATGAAACTAAATTTATTATCTTCACTGAAAAGATATCGATAGCCCCTAAATAACATAAATTTGTTCTTAAAAGAGCCCCTTATCTTTGCTTTAAAACAATCTTGGCTTTTTAATAAGGTTCATCCTGTATAAATAGAAAATATGTGCAAAAAGAGTGCTACGAAAATTTTCACTATTAATAGAAATATTCTTTTCAAGCTAATAGGAAGATTTTATATCGTACAGAGTTACACATTCCTAAATATACAAAATGATATTATAAGGTTACATGTTTTTCTAATATATGAGTTTATACAATACTAATCTATGAATAACAATTAATATTAAGTTGTATCATTATATCCATGTTCTCACTTTTTGTTTTTTACATAATATTCTAAATCTTTGTTTTACAGAACAATATGTATACAGGTGTATAAATATCTGTTTTAGTATCCTTCTCTTTTCCCGTTTCTCTACAAAAAGTGAGGTAAACGAGAGCATAATCCACATAACTTTATATTAAATCAAATGAAGACAAATATTATTAGTCAAAATGGCTTTGATTAGTTTTATTCTTGAATTCTAATTTATCCATTTTAGGTCTATTTGTTTTAAGCTATACTTGTATATTACTTAAATTACAATTTGATTCTATAATTATTACAAAATTATTAATTCTGTAATTCGTATATATATTATATAGATCTTAAGAATGTCCTACAATTTCTAAGCATTGAGCTTTAAGTAAAGTTTTTGGATGGATAGCCTATATCTTTCATTTATGTATTGAATGTATTGCCAAAGTTGATATTTCTTGGTCTTTTTATATTTTAAGGCTTCCAAAAGATTGTTTGCTCTTCGAATTACAGAAGAAAACAGGGGGCATAAAGTAAAGTGGCAAACTATTATCATCATTTTCCGATGCAAAATTTTATATATGAATATTATATGGTATACATATATGATTCTTGCAGAAATTCAAGAACTTTGGTACCTATTTTCTACCCAGTTATGCCAAGATATGAATATTGTCACATTTTATTTCTTTTAGTTTATCGTATTGCAACCACAACAAAAATTTATCATGTTCACAAAACGATAAACTTTATTAAGAAGATAAGACTACATTCACTTTTGAAAATGACCCTTCCTCGTCTTTATAAGAAATATTGTATAGACAATAGAGTTTACTACCTTTTTTGACATTTTTTTAGATCTCGTACGATTGTACTTCCCATTACTTCTCCATAAATTTGTGTTGTAGCAAGATTTTTATGTCCTAACAATTTTTGTACAGTTGTTATATTAGCACCTTTATATATCAATAAAGTAGCATTGGTATGCCTTGCAGAGTGGAATGAAAAGTGTTTGTTTATTCTAGCCAATTTACCAATTCGTATCAATTCTTTATTTACGCTTGAATTATTTTTTATTGAAAAAAAAGAACTCCATTTTCCTTGGTATTTTTGTAACAAAGTTAAAGCTTTACCTTCAAACAATAAACTTAAAGGCAATTTCACTTCTGCACCAGTTTTGACAGAGTCAAAGATTAGCCATAATTTTCCATCCATTTTTACGATATTTTTCTCATTTAAGCTTACAAAATCAGAATAACGCAATCCCGTATAGCAGCAAAATAAAAATGCATCAAGAGTATGTTCCAAACAACTATTTCTTCCTATCAAAGACACTTCTTCTAATTTTTTCATTTCTTCCGGTAATAAAAAAACATGCTTTCCTTCTTTCATTTTAATTTTATATCTTCTGAAAGCATAGTTATTAGGATCGATGTATCCTTTATTAATTGCAGCATTAACAAAAGATTTCAAATGCTTCATGTGTTTAGCTACTGTATTTGTTTGATAGTCGGAATCATAAAGAAATTTTTCAAAATCTGTAACGAAATTATAGGTTAAGTCTTCAAACTCAATTGTCGGTTTGAACGATTGTAAAAGGGATATTGTCGTTAAATGGTTACGCTTTGTGCTGTCTTTTAGCTGAGAAGACATTATTTCTTTACGTGCAAACCCTAAAAATGAAGCATCTGTGTTCGATTTGAACTCTTCTTTTATGAGGCTTAAGGTTATTGTCTTTCCTTGCCTCCACAAACTTAATTCTTTCTTTTCTAATTCTATAATAAATTCATTAAGCATGCCATTCAGTGCATCTTGATTAGGATGCTCTTTAATAATCTTTCTTTTTACATCCCATTGTTCTGGCCGTAAATAAACATGCGTAGAAAAATACACTTTCTTTTTATTCAAGTAAGCTTCAACTTGAACTAAAGCAGTTCCTCTGTCATTTAAACTTTTTTTTCGATTGTAAACGAAACGATAACTGATTTTCCTCATAATTTAATTCTTTAAATTGAAATTCTATAATAAGACGCAATAAAGAAAAGTAGAAAAGCATTATTCTGCTATTTTGTTCTCATCTTTATATTTATTAGGCGATTTGTTAACGTTTATAGGTTAATGTATGTTTATATGGTCAGTTATAATTTGAAACTCTCTTTTTCTTACGACTTTAAAAAAAGAATAAATATGAGGTTTATTTTCGTTTTTTGTGAGTTTTAAATGCCCAAAAGCATAAAAATATAGCAGTTTAGTATGATTTTTACAATAATTTGTTTGAGATTACAATTTTATTCATACCTTTGCAATTTGTTAGAGTGAATGAATTTATATTAATGTAAAGTTAAACTTTAAGAGAGAATTTTATGAAAAGAAAATTAATGCTGTTATTGACCTGCCTTTTTGTAGGTATAGGTTTGGTAACCGCTCAGATCACGAAAGTAACAGGTACTGTTATTTCGGAAGAGGACGGATTACCCGTAGTTGGCGCCTCTATTTTAGTAAAAGGTACCACTGTAGGTACAGTTACTGACATGGATGGTAAATTTACATTATCAAATGTTCCAAGTTCTGCAAAGACTTTGGTAGTTTCCTTTATCGGAATGGCTACACAAGAAGTGGCAGTCAAAGCAAACTTGAATATTGTATTAAAGTCTGATACAGAACAGCTTGAAGAGGTAATGGTGGTGGCTTATGGTACGGCGAAAAAATCTGCATTTACAGGTTCGGCTGCCACTATAAAAAATGAAAAAATAGCGACGAGACAAACTTCAAATGTGACAAATGCTTTGGCAGGTCAAGTAGCCGGAGTGCAAACTACGAGTAATAATGGTCAGCCGGGCAAAGATGCTGAGGTGCGTATTCGTGGTATTGGATCTATATCGGCTAGTAACAAACCTTTGTATGTGGTAGACGGAGTTCCGTATGATGGTGAAATTTCTGCTATCAGCACTTCTGATATAGAATCGATGACAGTGTTGAAAGATGCTGCTTCTAACGCTCTGTATGGTGCACGTGGTGCCAATGGTGTAATTTTGATTACTACCAAGCGTGGTAAGAGTGGGGAAGCCCGTGTTACTTTTGATGCTAAATGGGGTATAAATAAACGTGGAGTACCTAATTATGAAACAATTACGGATCCGGCTACATTCTATGAATTAAACTATTCTTCTATCTATAATGCTGATTTGAAAGGATATGCGGCAGCCGGAGACTTGGCTAAAGCTAATGCGTACGCTAATCAAGCGATGCTTTCTTCTACATATTTGGGATATCAGGTGTATTCCATTCCTCAAGGACAGCAACTGATCGGTATGGATGGCAAATTGAATCCTAGTGCGACATTAGGTTATTCTGATGGTACATATTATTATATTCCGGATAATTGGTCGGATGAAATTTTTGAAAATAACCTGCGCCAAGAGTATAATTTAAGTATTAGCGGTGCGACCGAAAAAATGAATTATTATATGTCGGCCAGCTATTTGGATGATAAGGGAATTGTTCCTAACTCTGGTTTTCAACGTTATTCTGCACGTTTGAAAGCTGACTATCAAGTGAAGCCTTGGTTGAAAATGGGAGGAAATGTATCATTTACTCATTATGATAGCCGTGAACAGGATACTGAGGGTGGTACCTCAAATGCAAATATCTTTTATGCGTCAAATATTATGGGAGCTATTTATCCTATGTATGTTCGTGATGCACAGGGCAATATTATGGTAGATAATCGAGGTTTCCTTCGTTATGATTATGGAAAGCAAGGACAAGATTCGAATGGTAGCCGTAATACTATTCCTAATGCAAATCCGTTGGCAAGTTATATGTTGGATAAAATGAAATATTCTGGTGATGTGGTTAGTGGAAAATGGTCTGCTGATATTGATATATGGAATGGAATCAAGGCAAAAGTGAATATAGGTGTTGATGTAAATAATGTGCGTTCTACAAATATGGTTAACCCCTTCTACGGACAGTATTCCGAAACTAGCGGAGTCGGAGGTTTGATCAGTGTAGCTACTGAGCGTACATTTAGTGTAAATCAGCAGTATTTGTTGACATACAACAAAACATTTAATGATGTTCATAATGTGGATATTTTGGCCGGACATGAAAGTTATGACTATAAATATCAATATTTGTACGGACAACGTGAGAAATTGTACGATCCGAATGTTCCTGAATTAGGCAATGGTATTATGAACCAGAGCAATAATTCATATTCTCGTAATTATGCAACAGAAGGATGGTTGTTCCGTGCGCAATATGACTATGATGGACGGTATTTTGTTTCAGCTTCTTTCCGTCGTGATGCTTCTTCTTGCTTTCACCCGGATAATCGTTGGGGTAACTTCTGGTCTGTAGGAGCAGGATGGTTATTGAGCAAAGAGAGATTCTTGGAAAACCAGTCTTGGATTGATATGTTGAAATTTAAAATTAGCTATGGTTTGCAAGGTAATGATAACTTGATGTTCCAAGGTGGTTTGTACCGTAACTACTATCCGTATCAAGACCAGTATACATTGGCAAACAGTAATGGTGATTTTTCAACTTCTTTATATTATAAAGGTAATAAGGATATTACTTGGGAAACTTCACATAGCTTTAATACTGGATTTGATTTTGCTTTTTGGGGTGGTAAGTTAGGTGGTTCTGTTGAGTACTTCTCACGTAAAACAACTGATATGCTTTATTTCAAACCGGTAGCAGCTTCAATGGGTTATTCCCGCTATCCCGAGAATGTGGGTTCAATGGTAAACCGTGGGGTTGAATTGGATTTGTATTCCAATATAATTGAAAACAAGAACTTTTCCTGGAATATAAACTTTAATCTTACACATTTTAAGAATAAAGTCTTGGAATTATCTCCTGAACTGAATGGACAATTGATTGATGGTGGTCGGATTTATCGTGAAGACGAGTCTATGTACCAGCTTTATTTACCTAAATATGTAGGTGTGGATTCTGAGACAGGAGAGAGTCTGTGGGCGCTGGTGACTCCGGATGAGAATGGTAATACAGTTACAAAATCTTATTCTGTCGCTTCTGAAAACAGATTCGCATCAGGTGATATTCTACCTAAAGTTTATGGTGGTTTTGGAACAAGTGTCACAGCCTATGGCTTTGATCTCTCTGTTTCGTTTGCATATCAGCTTGGTGGACGTATTTTGGACTATACTTACCAAGGATTAATGGACGTAGCAGCTACAGGTAGTGCTTTGCATAAAGATATGTTAAAAGCATGGACTCCTGAAAATAAAAATACGGATGTTCCTCGTATGAATATTAATGACCAATATACGAACAGATTAACAGATCGTTTCTTGACTAGTTCGGACTATTTAAGTTTGCAGAATATTACATTGGGTTATACTCTGCCAAAAAGTCTGACACGTAAAATGCAGATTGACGGTGTTCGTGTTTTCTTTGTTGCAGATAATGTGGCTTTGCTGACAGCTCGCAAAGGGCTGGATCCACGTCAAGGTTATGTGGCTGCTGACAATGTGTATTCACCTATCCGCACAATTTCCGGAGGTATATCTTTAAATTTCTAATTTAGCAACCTATTTTGTAAGAATATGAAATTGTCAAATAAATATATAGCATTTGCAAGTGTCGCTTTATTAATGGCATCTTGCGATTTGGATAAATTCCCTGAAGGAGATTACATATCTGAAGAACAGAAAGAAGATATAATCAATGGCAGACCTAATTTGATAACTGCTGAAGTGAATGCTATGGCAGCCAAATTAAATACTTTTGGTACGATTTCAGATGATGCCACTACTTATCATAATGATTATGGTATTCCTGCGGTATCTATGATATTGGAATCAGGAGGGCAGGACTTGGTTGCATTGGTTAATGGATATAATTGGTTTAATACATCTCAGAATTATAGTGACAGAGTATACGATAGTTCAAGCGATGAATTGATTTGGAAAACGTTCTATAATCACTTGAAAGCTGCAAACAATGTACTGAAATTGATAGCGGCAGATACGGAAGATTCTTCTTTGAAGGTTTATCGTGGGCAAGCTTTAGCTGCTCGTGCTTATGACTATCTGAACTTGGTTCAAATCTATCAGTTTACTTATGCAGGTCATGAAAATAGTCTGGCAGTACCTATTGTTACAGAAACAATGACTGATGAAGATATGCAGAATAATCCGCGTGCAACTGTACAGCAGGTGTATGACCAAATTATGAGTGACCTGAATACGGCTGCTGATTTATTGGCCGGGTATGATAATGGCTCAAACAAAGATCAGATTGATGAGACGGTAGTTTACGGATTGCGTGCTCGTGCTAATCTGTTAATGCAAAAATGGGCGGATGCAGCTAAAGATGCAGAACGTGCCATCGCTGGCGGTACACCTCAGACTTTAGCTCAGGTGTCTACTCCTACCTTTAATTCGGCATCGGCAAGTTCATGGTTATGGGGAGTGATGATTACGCCTGATAATGATGTTGTCCAGACTGGTATTATCAACTGGCCTTCGCACTTGTGTTCTTTTACCGGAAACGGTTATACTTCAGGAGTGCCCGATGGATATAGAAAGGTGAACTCTGCATTATATGATTTAATACCCGAAACAGATATTCGTAAACAATGGTTTTTGTCTCCGGATAATAAATCTTCATTGATTGATAATGAACAGATTGAGGGTACTTCCATCGTTGAATATTTTGGTTTGACTCCGTATGTAAATACAAAGTTCGGAGCTTATCAAAGTATATTTGGTAACACAACCAATGCATCAGACTGGCCTTTGATGCGTGTTGAAGAAATGTATCTGATAAAAGCTGAGGCAGAAGCCATGGGTGGTAATTTGAGTGGCGGAAAGAGTACATTGGAAAATTTTGTACGAACATATCGGGACCCTTCCTTTACAAGTAAAGCTAATTCGGCACAGGATTTTCAGGATGAGGTTTGGTTGCAGCGTCGTATGGAGCTTTGGGGAGAAGGTTTCTCACTGTTCGATATCCTGCGCTTGAAAAAGCCGGTGATTCGTAAGAATACGAATTATGACCCGTCTGTACAATATAATTCAGCTGCAGAAGCACAAATCCTGATCTACCGGATTCCGCAATGTGAAATGGAAACCAATTCCGGAATCAGTGATACTGATAACAATCCGGCGGCTCCACAACCACAACTATAGGGAATAACTGTAATAAAAAAGAGGATGACGTTCAACGTTCATCCTCTTTTTTGTTATATTTGTCGCGAACTTATTTAGATTGATAGATAAATGAAAGAATTTGTAATTTCTGAAGCACAGGTTGAAACTGCCATTTTAGTTGGTTTGATTACTCAGACACAAGATGAGCGTAAGACCAAGGAGTATTTGGATGAGTTGGAGTTCTTGGCCGAAACGGCTGGGGCAACAGTGGTGAAAAGGTTTACTCAGAAACTGCCTGCTGCCAATTCCGTGACTTATGTCGGTAAAGGAAAGCTGGAAGAAATCAAGGAATATATTCATCAGGAAGAGGAAAATGAGCGTGAAGTCGGAATGGTGATTTTTGATGATGAACTTTCTGCTAAACAGATACGTAATATAGAAGCTGAACTGAAAGTGAAGATCTTGGATCGTACTTTGCTGATTCTGGATATTTTTGCCATGCGGGCTCAAACAGCAAATGCTAAAACACAAGTGGAATTGGCCCAATACAAGTATATGTTGCCTCGTCTGCAACGTTTATGGACTCACTTGGAACGTCAGGGAGGTGGATCTGGTGCCGGTGGAGGTAAAGGCTCTGTGGGATTACGTGGTCCGGGTGAAACTCAGTTGGAAATGGACCGTCGTATTATTTTGAATCGTATGTCATTGTTGAAAGAGCGGTTGGCTGAAATTGATAAACAGAAGTCCACTCAACGTAAAAACCGCGGACGTATGATACGTGTAGCTTTGGTAGGGTATACTAATGTGGGAAAATCTACTTTAATGAATTTGCTTTCAAAAAGCGAGGTCTTTGCTGAAAATAAACTTTTTGCAACATTGGACACCACAGTACGCAAAGTGATTATTGAGAATCTGCCATTTCTGCTTACAGATACCGTAGGATTTATCCGTAAATTACCAACGGATTTGGTTGATTCCTTTAAATCAACTTTGGACGAAGTACGTGAAGCGGATCTGCTGATTCATGTGGTGGATATTTCTCATCCGGATTTTGAGGAACAAATTTCTGTGGTTGATAAAACGATTGCTGATTTGGAGGCAGGTGGAAAGCCTACCATGATTGTTTTTAACAAGGTAGATGCTTATACCTATGTAGAGAAAGCAGAGGATGATTTGACTCCTAAAACCAGGGAAAATATTACATTGGAAGAACTGATGAAGACATGGATGGCGAAATTGAATGATAATTGTATCTTCATTTCTGCTAGAGAGAAAATAAATATGGATGAATTGAAGACTATTATATATAATAAGGTACGCGAGCTACACGTACAGAAGTATCCTTATAACGATTTTCTTTATCAAACCTATGAATGAAGAATAAATACATATAGAAAATGAAAACTTATCGTTCACTTACACAAGAAGAAATACAACATTAAAAGAGAGATCATGCACTGCGGTTGATTGGGCTGAAATTGAAGTAGTAGAGAACTTTAAGACGGACTATATTTGTCATACCCGTTTTTCTGGAAGGGTCAGATTGGGAGTTTTTGAAGACGAGTTTATGTTGGCGGGTGGCATGCGTAAACATTCCGGATTGTATCATGCGACTTTGCATAATGTAACGGTGGGCGATAATTGTTGTATTGAGAATATAAAAAACTATATAGCCAACTATATAATTGGGGATTATGCATTTATAGAGAATGTAGATATTATTCTGGTAGATGGCTGGAGCAAGTTTGGAAATGGCGTTGAAGTAGCTGTATTGAATGAAACGGGTGGACGTGAAGTGCCTATTCATGATCGTCTGTCAGCGCATCAGGCCTATATTTTGGCATTGTATCGTCATCGTCCTGAATTGATTTGTCGGATGAAAGCCATTATTGACCAGTATGCTGAAGAGAATGCTTCGGATACAGGTACTATTGGCCAGCATGTTACTATTGTTGATGCGGGATATATAAAGAATGTACGAATAGGTGATTATTGTAAGATAGAAGGGGCGGGACGATTGAAAAACGGCAGCTTGAACAGTAATGAGCAGGCGCCTATTCATATCGGCTATGGAGTGGTATGCGATGATTTTATTATATCAAGCGGTTCTAATGTGGAAGATGGAACTATGTTGACCCGTTGCTTTATCAGCCAGGCATGTCATTTGGGACATAACTATTCTGCATCTGATTCTTTGTTTTTTAGTAATTGTCAAGAAGAGAACGGTGAGGCATGTGCCATTTTTGCCGGACCCTTTACGGTGACTCATCATAAGTCTACTTTGCTGATTGCCGGAATGTTCTCTTTTATGAATGCGGGTTCCGGCTCTAATCAAAGCAACCATATGTATAAGTTAGGTCCGATTCATCAGGGAGCTATGGAGCGTGGGGCGAAGACTACTTCCGATTCTTATATTTTATGGCCCGCACGTGTAGGTGCATTTTCTTTGGTTATGGGGCGTCATGTGAACCATGCCGATACTTCTAATCTGCCTTTTTCTTATCTGATAGAGCAGCAAAATACCACTTATTTGGTGCCGGGGGTAAATTTGCGGAGTGTAGGTACGATTCGAGATGCTCAAAAGTGGCCTAAACGTGACAAACGTAAAGATCCGAACCGTTTGGATCAAATTAATTATAACCTGTTGAGTCCTTATACTATTCAGAAAATGATGAAAGGGCGTAGTATTCTGAAGGAATTACGTAAAGTATCCGGAGAAACCTCAGAAACTTACTCTTACCAAAGTGCGAAAATTAAGAATTCTTCTTTAAATAATGGCATTCGTTTTTATGAAACGGCTATTCATAAATTTTTGGGTAATTCATTAATCAAGCGTTTGGAAGAAGTTCGTTTTAACAGTGATGAGGAAATCCGTGCCCGGTTGATTCCTGATACAGAGATAGGGACAGGAGGATGGGTGGATATTTCCGGATTGATCGCTCCTAAAAGTGAGATAGAGAAGTTGATGGCAGATATAGAATCTGGAATTCTGACTAATGTGGATCAGATTCATGACCGTTTTGTTGAGATGCATCGTAATTATTATACATACGAGTGGACATGGGCGTACGAGAAGATGCTTGAGTTTTATAATCTGCGTTCCGATGAAATAACGGCAAAGGATGTTATTGCTATCGTGAAGAAGTGGCAGGAGGCTGTTGTCGGATTGGATAAAATGGTCTATGCCGATGCGAAAAAGGAATTTTCTTTGTCTGCTATGACGGGGTTCGGTGCAGATGGATCACGTGAAGAAATGGAGCAGGATTTTGAACAAGTGCGTGGGGTATTTGAAAGTAATCCGTTTGTGACAGCGGTGTTGCAGCATATTGAAGCGAAAACAGCGTTAGGTAACGAGTTGATAGAACGGATTGCTTCTATATGATATTTTTGATGAGAGTATTCAAACTAAGATGAACATTCGGAAAAGTTACAGATGGTAGTTATATATAAAAGAGCCGTATGAACGCTGGAGTAGTTATACGGCTCTTGCTATTGGATGACATTTGAGCTTGGACACTCCCTTTTTTATTTTTTTTACCACAGGTAGTATAACTCTGCTTGCAGCTCCTTGCTGATGATAAATTTTGATTTTTTGTTTCATCACAAAATCTTCTACCGTACAATGATAGGTATCAATAAATTTTTGTGGATTGCGGTCAATAATGGGGAACCAAGAGCTTTGAA
>ENA-OQJM01000293-OQJM01000293.1-human-gut-metagenome-genome-assembly--contig:-NODE-293-length-12132-cov-2.272553_pt1 | contig 12132 bp, 16 predicted proteins | sample MGYA00242607_ERZ504773 | MGnify/ENA primary metagenome ERZ504773 (study PRJEB26092, sample SAMD00036355) | human gut metagenome | host: Homo sapiens | study: EMG produced TPA metagenomics assembly of... | reverse complement strand
AGTATTATGTATCCTGAATATTAAAATTCCAATAAATATCCGAGGTGGCTTTAATTTCAACAGAAAAACAGACTGAATTATCACAACGCTCAGACATTTCAAAAATTTACTTTGAGAAATGGCGCGAAAAAAGCGGGGCAGCACACGCCGCCCCGCCGATCCTATCTCATTCCATCGTCCTGATTTGCTCAACAAGAGATTGCTTTTTCAAATTTCCAATTGTGTAAGAAATCAAGATAAACTGCACCACCAATAGAATAGCCAAATATATCAATACGATTAGCCACGGAAATGAATAATAAAAGTATGGATTCATCGTTTTCACAACTACCTGTACGGACAGAAAACCCAGTCCAATTCCCAAAACCAATGTTACAAGCGTAGCAAAAACTGAATAAATCACCCCCTCATAACACAGCATTTTGATAAGTTGCTTTTTACTCAAACCAATCGCTTGTAACATTCCAATTTCCTGTCTCCGGGACAGGAAATTGGTGATTGTCGTATTGACAAGGTTGATTAAAGAAAAGCACACAACAATAACAGCCACTATCAACAACACCCCAAAAGAAAGTTGTTGAAGTCCACTATAATAAGTGATACTTTCTTTTATGGTTTCCATAACCAAATCGCTATTTCTGTCTATCAGTTGATTTAATGCAGCTTCAACCATATCGAATTTTTCCGTGTCCGTAATTACGGAAATAGTACCTGTACAATCTATCCCGGTCGCTTCATTCATAAGCTGCTCTGGAAGCGTAAAGCATTTTGAAAAGCCGGAATACGAATATTCTTTCACAATGCCCATGACTGTATAGGTTTTTGTACGAATTTGGCCAGATTCGGTTTTATAGTTCACTTCGACGGTATCACCCAATGCAGCCTCAATATCATAGAGATCGGCACGCTCTTGAAGCAAGACAATTCCATTGCCTGCCACCAGTTCATCATAATCAATCGTGCCTGCAATTCGTTCTTTCTCCAAATTCTGCTGCTCATCCCGACAAAAGCCCTGAATCCAATTTCCAGAATTACCATTTACACGATATTCTGCGTCCGTGTAATACCAGCGTTTGATTCCCGTAACGCCGTCAATAGATTCTACTGCATTTACAAAATCGGCATTTAGAAAATTCTTTTGCTGTAATCCAGACAAAGAAATATCGGCGGTGTCCCACGATTGATTTTGCGTTGAGCTGGATGTTAAATTCACCGACAGGGAAAGCCCTGCCTCGTGCTTCTGCAACGCCATCATAGGAAGCTAACATTGTCGAAATCAATACAACCAATACTCCGCCGAGTGAGAGAGAAAATATTGTTAAAGTAGACTTTGCCTTTTGTCTGGACAGATTCATTTTAGCAAGTGAAGCAGGCGTTATTTTACGGTGCAGCACGGAACTTTCTTTCATTTTCCCCTGATAATTGGAATATCGCAATGCTTCCAGCGGAGATACTGCCGCAGCTTTTTTTACAGGAGTATGAATAGCAATCATCACAATAATAAATGCAAAAAGACCAACCCCCACCGTCACACATAAAGTAGTCAGCCAGTACCAACCGGCAGGAATCAGGAAGTACCCAATCACATTTCCAATAACCAGACCAATCGGGATAGCAATGGCAGCAAGTAATTTCCCCTCGCGGTAAACCATCTTTTTGATCTGTCGTTTTGTAGTTCCGATTGTGCGAAGCTGTCCATAGTTACGGATACTGCTTGCTACTGAAATATAAAAAATCGAATAGATCACAATGCCGGAACCAATGAAAGTTACAAAACCAATCAAGAAATAGAACAGCATATCGCTTCCGTGATTTTCGTCCTTTAAGTTAAAATATGTGGAACGGACAATCACATTATCATCGGAAATTTCTAATTGCTGTGCCAGAGTGTTTGCATAGTTGGTGGCTTCTTCCTCGCTCATATTTTGAGCGCCTTTCAGCCCAATGTAATAATCAATCATGCCCTCGTCGCCATACTGCTGTCTTACTAATTCTTTCGATATAATGGCTGTATAGCGCCCAATATCGCCGGTTTTCACATCTAAGATTCCCGTCAATTTGAAATCATGGGTAGTGCCGTCAGAAAAGGGGATTTGAATTGTCTGCCCCAATTCATTTGAATAGCCCAAACTATCCAAAAAGGATTCCTGTACTACAATTTCATTCTCCGAAGCTGGTAAATCTCCCGAATAGGGCATACTTTGGGATGTTAGCATATCCGCATTTGCATAAGTAAAATTCACGGTTGAATGGTTTACCTGTTCAGAAAATGCGTTAAAAAATTCCCCAACCCACGCAATTTCTTCTTGCTTGTATAGTTCCTGTACCCTGTTGTTCAGAAATCGCATGATACATAATCTGCGCTGTTTTTTGGTTGCGGTTCTGCGTTTCCTGCATAACCCCAAAGCCATAGAGGACAATAGCAGATAGCAATGCGCTGGCAAGTGCAATCGTCAAAACAATAAAGATATTTCTTTTTCGATTTGCCGATATACTGCGATTTGATATGCGCTTTATTATGCCGCTGGTATCATTTTCAAAAGGCCATGTCATAGCCTGCCACCTCCTTACTCCACGATCTTGCCATCCTCAATGCGGACAATCCGATCTGCAAGGCGGGCTATGTCGTCATTGTGGGTAATCATCACGACGGTTTGCCGGAACTCCGCACTGGTGCGCTTGATAAGCCCCAGCACCTCGGCACTGGTCTTGCTGTCAAGGTTGCCGGTCGGCTCGTCGGCCAGCACAATAGCCGGTTTGGTAATCAGGGCGCGGGCAATCGCCACACGCTGCTGCTGTCCGCCGGAAAGATTGTTCGGCATGTTTTTCAGTTTATCTTCCAGCCCCAGCAGGTGAACGATCTCGTCCAAAAACTTCTGATCCACCGTGTCCCCGTCCAGCTCCACCGGCAGGACGATGTTCTCATACACATTCAGGATCGGAATAAGGTTATAGTTCTGGAAGATAAAGCCGATGTTGCGGCGGCGAAAGATGGTAAGCTGTTCGTCGTTCATCTTCGACAGTTCTTTGTCCCGGACAATCACATTGCCAGAAGTAGGGGTGTCCAGCCCGCCCATCATGTGAAGCAGGGTAGACTTGCCGCTGCCGGAGGTTCCCACAACGGCCACAAATTCGCCGTCCTCCACGGAGAAGTTCACACCGTCAAGGGCGCGGGTGATGTTCGGCTCTGTGCCGTAATACTTTTTCAGGTCGATAGTCTGTAAAATGCTCATAAAATTCAATCCTTTTTTTGTTTGTTGTAAATGCGGAACGCTGCTGCGCCGGTGGCCGCCAACTGCACCAGAATCAGCACAGCGAACAGGCCGAAGCTCTCATAGTAGAACAGTTCATCCCAAAACAGGAGAACATCACAGAGAGCAGTCAAGGCAACCGTCCAGCGGATGTGCCGGGCCAGCCATTGCCGGAACACCAGCACAAGGGCAACGGGCGGGACGATCAGCAGCGCCAGATTCAAAATCAATGTCGGGGTCAGTTCCATTGCGTCGCCTCCTCGCTTTTTGTTGATAAGGTCATTGTAAAATGCAAAAAGGTCAGGCAGATGCAGACTTATTAAACAAGACCCATGTACTAATAAAGTAACTTATTAAAAGGACACCTAAAATAGCCAACACAATCAAAAGCTGCTGTACCAATCGCTGTACTCCGATATACACTGCAATCTGCATATGGAATCCTACAAACAAAAATACAAGGAATGCGCCAGACAAGATAAGGGCCAGTATAACCGGAACACCAAACCATACAGCTAATTGTTTCAAAATCAACTTTCGTATATGGGGTTCTTCTACGCCCATATTTCTTAGAACCCGAAAACGATATTTATATTTCCCGGAATCTGATAATTGCTGCAAAGCCAAGATAGTAAAACAGGTTACAAACAAGATGATTGCGCTATATGTCAATCCAGTTTGCATAATGAAATAATAGCAGAATTATCATTAACCTCGATTGTCCGCATGGTAATGTTATAAGTTACAAGCGAATCAGTAAGACTTGAATTTTCAAAGTATGATTTTAATTCTTGAGCAATATCATAAGAAATTGTTTTATCTGCCATCATATACCGGAATGTATTAGCTGATGTCAGTTTATTGCAAATGTGATCTGGTACAATATATATCACACTTTGAAAATTATAAAAATCTTCGCCTAAGTCTACTGTATGTGCAGAAATATCAGCAAGCTGTAAATCGCCTCCATCAGTTTTAATAGATTTGTGAGCTTCAAGATACGCCGAAATTGAATCTTGGGGCGTTATGGAAAGCCACTGGGTTGTAAATTCATGATCCCGTAAAGAAATTTCATCATAACCTGCCATCTTTAATAGATGGTTATAGTCGGACAAAGAAATCGCTGTGATGGGTGAGGCATTTTTCCTGCTATTCTCCAGTTGGTTATAAAAGTCAGTTTTGTTTACAAAGTATGTCTTAAAAGAGCAATCATCACGAACAGAAATATTCTTTTCAATGAAAGAATCAAGAAAACTATAATCCGTTACAGGCAGCTCTTTTTCGGACTGTATGCCGATATAACCAGACTGCATACCAATGTAGTCCGAAGAAATCTGTATATCAAAAGGAACTCTTTTTTCCAAAAAACCTTGTGCCCATCCAACAAGGAGTGGTGTTACAAAAAATAATGCCATGGATAATGTAAGTGTGAGGCAAATCAAAGTCATTGAAAGTGTTTTCGATTTTAATTTAGATAACAGTTGTCCAAAAAAGAACAGATTTTTCTTCTTTATACTTCTGGCGTTCTTTGATAACCAACAAGTAATTACTAAACAAAACGAAAAATACACTCACTCCAAATACAACACACCAAAACAGAAATCCCATATAAACATTAAAAGCACCTTTATCCATCGGCATTGCAAGGTACACTTTGAAAACTGGCAATATGGAAAGAATAATCAGTTCCAACAGGCCAATACATTCAATCAAAAAGAGCTGCTTTACTGTGTTTTGTTCTTTTCTTCTGAACTTTTCCCTTATATGCGTAATCAACATCAGAATTGGTACAATAATGCTGATTGCAGACCATATTTTGATTACCATTTCAAATTCTCCGTTAAAGTAGTAAGACAGGGTTCTAATATTATAAAAGGTAATCAGCAGATAAAGGACAAAATTTACTGGAAAGAGTTTGTATATCCATTTGTGGGGGTTCCCAATATATCATTTTTTCGTTCTGCATTTAGCATATCAATTATCTTTATTTTTCGTATCGTGCGAACTTGAGATAAACCAACTGTCGCAAAACATATGCAGAAAAATAGAATCGTCAAAATGATTGTATCTGGAAAAAGCATAAATGAATATTCAAATGGTTTATGATACATTTGAAGCAGCATAGCAGTAATGAATTGAGAAAACACACCACCTAATCCTATCCCCACAATAAGCGAAAAAATTCCCATTATTAGTGATTCTACAAAGAAAAAGTCGAGCTATCGTTGATTGCTCCATTCCAATAATACTCTGAATTGCAAATTCTCTTTTCCGCCGTTGTATCATAAAGTGGTTTACATACTGCATAAGGAACATCAGCAATACAGTAATCAATAGAATCGCATATTTTATTCCATCACCTAATATATCTAAATTAAATTCTGCTCCTATATTCGGATCATAATAATTGCTGGAAATGGAAAGGAAAGCATAAAACATAGATATACACGCCGTCAGAGTGACAATATATATCAAATAGTCTTTTGTAGATTTCTTTACATTTTCAAGTGCTAATTTAGCGTACATCATTCACGCCCCCTCCCATCATGGTAAGGACATCCAAGATTTTTTCAAAGAAAACCCTACGAGAATCACTGCCTTTGAGAATTTCCGTGAAGATCGCACCATCTCTTAAAAAGAGAATACGATTGGCATAGCTTGCCGAAAAAGCGTCGTGTGTTACCATCAGGATTGTGGCGTCAAGGCTTTCGTTAATACTCTGGATTGTGGAGAGCAAGGCCTGTGACGAGTGACTATCTAACGCGCCGGTAGGTTCGTCCGCCAGGATCAACTTTGGCTGGTTGATAATAGCTCTGGCACAGGCACACCGCTGTTTTTGACCGCCGGACACCTGATAGGGATATTTATCCAGAATATCCGTGATATTCAGCTTTCCGGCCATTTCCCGCACCCGCCCATCAATCTCACCTGCAGGAACCTTGTTGATAGTCAGTGCCAAGGCAATGTTTTCCGAGATTGTCAGAGTGTCCAGCAGGTTAAAATCCTGAAATACAAATCCAAGATTCTCCCGACGAAACCGGGCAATCTGTTTTTCATTGATTTCCGTCACATCGGTTCCGTCCAGATAGATATGTCCCGCACTGACGGTATCAATGGTGGAAATACAGTTGAGCAGGGTAGTCTTGCCGGAACCGGATGCTCCCATGATTCCTACAAATTCCCCCTCCTGAACGGAAAAGCTGATGTCCTGAATTGCTTTTGTAACATTCCCGCCATTTCCGTAATATTTTTGGATATGATCCAGTTTCAAAATTTCTTTCATTGTTATCACCTCTGATCTCTATTGTAGAATAAGAGTGGCTTCGTTTGTATCAAGTTTTCTTACAAAGTTCTAACAAAAATGTAAGAAGTGCAGGATCGCAATCAGCCCTGCACTTCATGGATCAGACAGTTGATGTGAAACGCCAGGGAAATGGCGGTTCCTTGTTCCGATGATTCTGCCGCAATGCCAATGCCCAGCTTTTCACAGAGCCGTTTGCATAGGTACAGGCCAATGCCTGTGGACTGCTGGACCATACGACCATTCTGACCGGTAAATCCCTTTTCAAAGATACGGGGCAGATCGGACGCAGCAATCCCGATTCCATTGTCCTCCACGACAAGAACAACCTGATCTTGCCGTTTATGAGTAGAAATGCGGAGAACCGGTTGTTCCGTACGATACTTGACCGCATTGGCAATCAGTTGGTTCAGAATAAAGCGCACCCACTTTTCATCTGAATAAACCGTGTCCTGCATTTCCTCCACTTCCAGACGCATACCACCTTGGAGCAGCAGATATTTATTATCTGCAATCGCCTGATGCACCACTTGGGACAGTGCCATTTCCCGGACAGAATAATCTTTCTCTGTATGCTCACTGCGGGCGTAATAAAGAGCTTGTTCGGTAAAGCGGTTGGTCTTTTCCAGTTCCAGCAGAAGTTCCTTTGTCCAGTCCGTCCGGTGGTTTTCACATAGGAGTTTCATGGCAGTAATGGGCGTTTTGATTTCGTGAATCCATTGCTCAATGTATTCTTTGTACTCCAGGCGTTCCCGCTCGACTTCTCCAATCTGTTCCAACATGGATTTTCCAGCCATTTTCAAAAGCTGATAGTAAACCTGATCCTCGGCCTGTTCCGGCAGCTCCATCACTTCGGAAATGAGGTATCTTTCGGAAAGCTGCTCCGCCATATCCAGAAGTTTTTTCATCTGCCGCTTCCGTTTCCAGTAAGTGAGGACAAGTCCCGTCAGCAAAATCAATGCCCATACAATCAGGATCAATACTACTGCGGAAACCGAATTGCCGCACACCAGCAAAAATACAGTGAGTGCAGCCATACAAACAAGGTTCGTCAGCAGAAATGGTAGCCTGTTTTTCCAATATCGTCTGCTGTTCATATCGTGTACCCCTGTCGGTGCTTTGTCTTGATAAAATCCGTCAGGCCGATGCCCGCCAGTTTCTCCCGGATGCGGTTGATATTGACGCTCAAAGCATTGTCATCCACATATAGCTGATTATCCCATAAATATTCAATCATATCTCCACGAGAACAGATTTTTCCTCCGTTCTTGAACAGGTAATAGAGAATTTTCAATTCGTTCTTGGTAAGTTCTACGCTCTGTCCATGATAGTCCAGACTGCTGGATTCCAGATGCAGCACCGCATCTCCATAGACGATCTGTTCCCTTTGCTGTGTGGGATAGACTTTTTTCAGCAGAGAAGCAATTTTCGCAAGCAGGATCGCTGTGTTATAGGGCTTCGTGATAAAAGCGTCTCCGCCCAGCATAATGCTATTCAGCTCGTCCATATCTGTGTTGCAGCTTGTCACAAAGATGATTGGCACTTCGGAAAATGTGCGAATCTCGGTGCAGAGAGAAAAGCCACTGGTCCCCGGTAGCTTGATGTCCAGTATAATCAAGTGTGGCTGCTCAGCTTTGATCTGATCGATCACATCGGAAAAATCCTCCGGAGCCACCGTTTTATAGCTGTTGCTTTGCAGCAGCGTTTTCAATTCATTCCGTATTAACGGATCATCTTCTATTATCAATATTTTTTCTTTCATATCAGCCTCCGTGAAAAAAATACGATATGCAGTTGCTCATTCTCCCATTGACATTCAAATAAGTCAAGTATATATGTTAAAGCAAACTACCCTTTAACCCTTTTTTGAAAACCAGTACAGCTCTTTCGGTTCCCCAAAAAGACATCGTAACAAGTCGATAGCTTTCCTTTTCCATTTCTTCTATTTTTGCATTGATTTTCTCAGTTACATTTTCCACGGTAATTCCTTCTACTAATTCTGTCCGATACATCATATTTTTACCTCCATAAGCACTCAATCAAACCAATTCGCTTTTTCTGCTCTGAATTGAGGGGTATCGCCTTCCTGGTATGGATTATAGGTATTGCGATTACACCCAAATTCTTTCAACGACTTTATTCTATTATCCTCTATCCATTCAACCAGCGAGATTCCATCAAATTCCTCTATACTTCCATTGTTCATTTCATTTTTGAAATACCACTCTACAATCGTTTGATTTTCTTTATGGAAAAATTGCTTGATTTCCCAAACTACCACCTTTCCACGGGTATTCCACTCCTGAAACCAATGTTTTACTGTTTTACGATTGCTATACTGGGGACACCAACTTTCTGTATAGAGTACATCTTCCGCAAAAATATCATCAATGCCCATATCTTTCTGATAAAGCCACATATCAAACCACAGTCGGATTATTTTTTCTCGTTCATTCATAATAGAAACACCTCGCTTGTTTACTTTCATTTTGTAGGCAGCATAATGGAAAATTCCGAACCCTTGCCCGGCTCCGAAACCACTTTGACATAGCCGCCCTGCCGCATTACAATCTCGCGGGCCAGATACAGGCCAATGCCCACGCCCTGCTGTTCGTGTACTTCTTCCTCACGATAGAAGCGCCGGAAGATGGCAGCCTGATTGCTTTCGGAAATGCCCTTGCCGGTGTCGGTCACTTTGATCTCCACATACATTTCCCACAGCACCACTGACACGGCGATTTTCCCGCCTGCCGGGGTGTACTTCACCGCATTGTCCAGCAGGTTAAAGAGGGCTTCCGATGTCCACTTGCTGTCATGGGAAACGGTCAAATCCTCCGGGCAGTCCACGGACACGGCGATTTCCTTTTTCTCCGCCGCATACACGATCCCACTCATGGCCTGCGCCACAGTATCAAAAAGACGGCCCAGCTTCTTATCCAACTGGATCACGCCTGTTTCCAGTCGGGAGGTTTTCACAAGGGCCTGAAAGAGAAAGTCCAGCTTATCCGTCTGGCTGCGGATTCCCCGGATAAAGTCGGTGCGCTCCGCCTCGGTCATAGGCTTTTCCAGCAGGGTGTCCGTCGCCATTTTCAGATTGCTTACCGGCGTTTTCACTTGATGGGAAATATCCGATACAAGGGTCTGTAACTCCTGCCGTTCCTCGTCCACCCGGCGGCGGTTCTCCTGCATGATCTGGTAAAGCCTTGCCAGCCGGTGTCCAATTCTGGCAAGCTGGGTTTCGCTGTCCTCTGGCCGCTGGGGTGCTTCATTTCCGGCGATCATGTGGTCTAAGGTCTGGCACAGGTCAGCGGTAAACTGCGACAGCCGCTTTCCAAACGCCTGCGTCAGTACAAAAATCCCCACAAGGGCGCACAGCAGCAGCGCCCCGCCTGTCAGCAGCACCGCAATCTGTTTTGTCACAAGAAACAGGGCTATGGTGATCCCGGACATGGAAAGGACAAGCCCCATTGCTACCCGGCCAAACAGCCGCTTTACCGAGAGGTTTTGCAACTTCATTTTGCCTCGCCTCCCGTCCATTGATAGCCCATGCCGTAAACAGTTTTGATGTAGGGCGCGCCGCCGTCGGATTCGATCTTACTCCGAATCCGGCTGATGGAGGTTGTCAGGGTGTGTTCGTCCACAAACTTCTCGTCTATATCCCACAGCTTTTCCAAAAGCTGCCCACGGGTCAGCACTTGCCGGGGATTTTTACGGAACAGGTTCAGCATTTTGTACTCCATCGGGGATAGGGTCAGGGGCTTGCCGTTTAAGGAAGCCGTCTGCTCCGAGAAGTCCAGAAACAGCCGCCCGTCGTCGTAAATGTCCTTGGCCGGTTTGTGGTGTTCCAGCATGGCGAACATGGCTTTGATTTTCCGCTGCAAGGCCCCGATCACAAAGGGCTTTGTGATGTAGTCCACCGCGCCCACCTCATAGCCCCGTATCTGGTCGCTCTCCTGATCGTTGGCGGTCAGGAAAATCACGATGGTGTCCGGGTGCTGGGGCTTTATCAGTTTGCACAGCTCAAAACCATTTCCATCCGGCAGGTTGATGTCCAGCAGCACCAAATCAAATTCCCGTTGGCGGATGGCGTCGGCTGCGGTTCTGGCATTTAGGGCAGAAGTCACGCCGTAGCCGTCCGCGGTCAGGTTATAGTCTAACATCTTATTCAAAAAACTGTCGTCCTCGACAATTAAAATCTGCTTCATATCCTCACTTCCTTTGCTTTTTGCAGATAGTATAACAGGCAAATGTCCGAGAATTGTTACAAGGACAAATATATTTATCATTTTACAGCTTTTTTCTGTGTACTGCAATTTTATAAAAGAAAGGACAGCAGTATCAAAGTAAGCGATGAATAATCACCCGGTCACGATTTCCTGGGAACCTTAAATATTCAGGTTCCCACGTTCTTCAGGTCTTACTTTTTCGATATCTATGATCCCGGTACATCTTTCTTTTATAAAGTCACTCCATGGCAGCAGCTGTTTTATGCCTGCGGGCTCATTTTTATAGTCCGGCATATACAGCAGCAAGGTGTAGAGATAATGATAGATGTTCAGGTTATTGGCTTTCGCTGTTTCTATGAGACTCAATACAATGGCACTTGCCGTTGCTCCATCAGCAGTATCATGAAACAGAAAGTTTTTACGCCCCGTCACATAGGTTTTTGCCCGACGTTCCGCTGCATTATTAGAGATCTCGCATCTTCCATCCAGTAGATAATTCATAAGGGTCTCTTTATGATTAAAGGCATAGTTTACCGCTTTTTCAAGCTTACTCCCGCCAGCAGGCTCCAGGGTTTCCAACCATGTCCAGAATTCATTCCAGATGGCAGGTTCTGTTTCCTGGCGTTTCTGTTTTCGTTCTTCCTGTGGAAGTTCTTTGTAGAGACGTTCCATATAGAAAAGACGGTTACAGAATGCAACTCCTTTTTCGGCAGGGAGCAGGGAACTGTCTTCTGCAGTTCCCTGCGGAGGTTCTGCAAGTTCCTGTTCAGAATTAATGTCCAGAAGTTTCAGCTTTTTCTGACGTGCTTTTGGGACTGCTTCAAAGACTTACGCCTGCAGTGGGCAAGACAGCAGACCAGGACAACATCTTCGATCCTGCCGTATGCACTATACCCATCACACTGGAGCATCCCAGTGAAACCATGGAGAAATTCTATCGGATAATCCCCGCTCCGTCCGGGTCTGTAATCATACAGGATGATCGGTGGTTTTCCATCAGTCCCGCTCAGGTAGATCCACATATAGGATTTTGAAGTGGCAGTTTTTCCCTCTTCATGAAGCACCTGACAGGGTACCTCGTCTGCATGGAGGATCTCTCTTGCCAGCAGTTCCTGATGCATTACTTCATAGACTGGAGAGAGATATTCCAATGAACAGTAATTGTACCAGTGCGCTGCAGTTTCTCTTGGGACAGGCACCCCTTTTTCCATCCAGTCTTTTGACTGACGGTAAAAGGGAAGGTGCACGAAAGCCCTTTTTCTGGTACACTTGGACCATTGCCACCGATTATACCGGACGTATCGCGGGACTATGGGCAAGAAGCGGTGTCGGTGTTTTTGCCTCTACGATCATT
>ENA-OQJM01000292-OQJM01000292.1-human-gut-metagenome-genome-assembly--contig:-NODE-292-length-12180-cov-1.682320_pt1 | contig 12180 bp, 12 predicted proteins | sample MGYA00242607_ERZ504773 | MGnify/ENA primary metagenome ERZ504773 (study PRJEB26092, sample SAMD00036355) | human gut metagenome | host: Homo sapiens | study: EMG produced TPA metagenomics assembly of... | reverse complement strand
TGTGCCCTTTGTTCGGTCGGCAAAAGCGCGCGGCTCGGGTTTTTGTCCGACTGTCCCAGAGGGGCTCCCTCTCGCCGCTGCGTATGATGCTTCTCGTAACCTGGCCTGCCAGGAGGGGTCGGCACCATCGGGCGCGGCGCCGTCGGGGATTAGGCGCAAGAGCATCCATCGAAAGGAGCTTCACATGACCGAGTCGGTATTCCAGGGACGCAGCCTCCTCTCCACGAGGGACTACACGAAAGACGAGCTGATGTACCTCATCGGGTTCGCCGAACATCTCAAAGACCTGAAGAAGTGGGGCGTCGAGCATCGCTACCTCGCAGGCAAGAACATCGCGCTCTTGTTCGAGAAGACGTCCACCCGCACCCGCGCCGCGTTCACCACCGCGTGCATCGACCTGGGCGCGCACCCCGAGTATCTGGGCAAGAACGACATCCAGCTGGGCAAGAAGGAGACGGTGCGCGACACCGCGCTGGTGCTGGGCAGCATGTTCGACGGCATCGAGTTCCGCGGCTTCAAGCAGGAGCACGTCGAGGATCTGGCGAAGTACAGCGGCGTGCCGGTGTGGAACGGCCTCACCGACAAGGAGCATCCCACCCAGATGCTGGCCGACTTCATGACCATGAAGGAGAACTTCGGCACGCTGGAGGGCCTCACGCTGGCCTACTGCGGCCAGGGACGCAACAACGTGCAGAACTCCCTCATGATCACCAGCGCCATCCTGAGCGTGAACTACGTGAACGCCACGCCGGCCGAACTCGAGCCCGACCCGGCCATCGTCGAGGTGGCGCGGGCCTTCGCCGCCGAGAGCGGCGCTACCATCACGGTGACGAACGACCCGGTGGAGGCCGTTGCGAACGCCGACGCCATCTACACGAACGTGTGGGCGGCCATGGGCGAGGAGTCCCAGTTCGCCGAGCGCGTGAAGCTCATGTCGCCCTACCAGGTGAACGCTGAGCTGCTGTCCCATGTGAAGAACCCGGACTACATCTTCCTGCACTGCCTGCCGGCCTTCCATAATGCGGAGACCGAGTACGCCGCCGATATGGCCGAGCGCTTCGGCGTGAAGGAGATGGAAGTTACCGACGAGGTGTTCTACTCCGACCACGGCCGCCAGTTCCAGCAGGCTGAGAACCGCATGCACACCATCAAGGCCATCATGGCGGCCACCCTGGGCGATCTGTACATCCCCTGCGTCTAAACACGCTTCCCGGTACGCCGTGCGGCTCTGCGCAGGGTCGCACGGCAGGCTCGGTCTGCGAGGATGCCGCTTCTGCGGCACCCTTGGGCAGCTGCGCCCCGCTGTGCCGGAAGCGTCGAGGAGAGGAGCATCCATGTCAGACAACGAGCCCGAGAAGGGCAAGAAGAAATTCAAGATGCCGAACACCTACGTCATCCTGTTCGGGGTCATCTGCTTCATCGCCGTGCTCAGCTGGTTCGTGCCGGGCGGCGCGTACGAGCTGAACGCCAACGGCGACGCTATTTCGGGGACGTACCACATCGTGGAGTCCAACCCGCAAGGGTTGTGGGACGTGTTCATGGCGCCCATCACGGGCATGCTGGGTTCGGGCGCCATCAGCGGCGCCATCGCCATCTCGCTGACCATCTTGCTGTTCGGCAGCTTCCTCGAGATGATGGAGGAAACCGGTGCGGTGAAGACGGCGCTCAAGCGCATCACCATGAAGAACCAGAACAATATGCACCTGCTTATCGCCATCCTTGTATGCCTCATGTCGTTCCTCGGCACCTTGGAGGGTGCCTACGAGGAAGGAATCGTGTACTTCCTCATGTTCGTGCCGGTGATCCTGGCGCTGGGGCTGGACACCGTGGTGGCCATCATGATCGTGGTGCTGGGCACGCAGGCCGGCTGCCTGGCCTCGACGGTGAACCCGTTCGCCACGGGTATCGCGTCGGGTATCGCGGGCATCTCGGCCGGCGACGGCATGGGCATGCGCGTGCTGATGCTGGTGGTGTTCACGGGACTCGTCATCTTCATCATCAACCGCTACGCCGACAAGGTGAAGGCTCATCCCGAGAAGTCGGTCCAGTTCTTCCGTCGCAAGCTCGATCTTATCGAGTTCCCGGTTTCGGCTGACGAGAACTTGGAGCTGTCCGGCCGTCAGAAGGGCGTGCTGGCCATCTTCGTCCTCACGTTCGCCATCATGGTGGTGGGGTGCGTGCCGTGGACTTCCATCAACCCTGATTGGACGTTCTTCGAGCAGTTCGTGTCGTGGATCGGCGTCACGCCGGTGCTGCGCGAGGTGCTGGGCAGCGACATCACGCCGTTCGGTTCGTGGTACTTCCCCGAGATCGCCATGCTCGTGATGGTGATGACGTTGCTCGCGGGCATCGTCATGCGCTACAAGGCCGATAAGATCATCGACACGCTGATCAAGGGCGCTGCCGGGCTCGTGTCCACCGCGTTCGTCGTGCCGCTGGCGCGAGGCATCCAAGTGGTGATGGACGGCGGGCAGATCACGCCCACTATCTTGCACATGTGCGAGAGCACGCTGTCGGCCCTGCCTCCCGTCGCCTTCGTCATCGTGGCGCTGGTCTGCTACTTCCTCATCGCGTGCCTCATCCCGTCGTCGACGGGGCTGGCGGCCGCGACCATGGGCATCATGGCGGCGCTGTCGCAGTTCGCCGGCGTGGACGTGGCCATCATGGTGACCATCTACTGCATGGCGCTGGGTCTGGCCAAGATGATCTCGCCTACGTCCATCGTGGTGATGACCTGTACTTCGGCTGCCCACATGAGCTACGGCGACTGGGTGAAGCGCGCCGCTCCCATCGTGGGCTTCCTGTTCCTGGTGTGCTGCGTGTTCCTCACCGTGGCCGTGATGCTGTAACCCTCCGCGCTGCCCCCCGGGGCGCCCCGCGCGCTCCGGCTTCTCAAACTGCTTCCCAAACAACCTGTCAAACGAAAGGAGCCTATCATGGCTGAAGAAGAGAAGGTCTACGTGTCCAACGCAACGAACCCCCTGAAGAAAGTGATGATGTGCTCGCCGCGATACTACCAGTTCAACGGCATCAACGTGATCACTGCCGAGTGGATGAAGAAGGGCGACCAGGAAAAGAACGACGTCATGGTTGCCGAGTGGCAGATGCTGGTGGATGCGTTCAAAGACAACGGTATCGAAGTGGTCGAAGTGGAGGCGCGCCCCGAGTTCGAGGTGATGACGTTCGCCCGCGACTACGGTTGCATGATCAAGGAAGGCGCCGTGATCGGCCACTTCCGCCACCCGGTCCGTCAGGTGGAGGCCGTGGCGTACGAGGAGAAGCTGAAGGAGATGGGCGTTCCCATCGTGGCGCGCGTGAACGCGGGCTGCATGGAGGGCGGCGACTTCTGGATGATCGACGAGCACACGCTGGCGTTCGGCCAGGTGGACCGTACCGACCAAGCCGGCGTGGACAACCTGCGCGACCAGCTGCAGAAGTTCGGCTACACCGTGGTGGGCGTGCCGTGCCCGCCGGACAACCTGCATCTCGATATGATCTTCAACATCGTGGCCCCGCAGGTGGCGCTGGCTTGCATCGACCAGCTGCCCTACAACTTCCTGCAAATGCTGAAGCGTCGCAATTTCGAACTGATCCCCGTTGCCAGCGAAGATATGTACAAGCACGGCTGCAACGTGCAGTGCATCGGCAACGGCAAAGTGGTGGCAATCGAGAAGAACAAGCACATCAACGACAAGATGCGCGCGCTGGGCTTGGACGTGATCGACGTGCCGCTCGATCAGATCCTGCATGCGGGCGCGGTCCTCACTGCCTGACCCAGCCCATCGAGCGTCCGTAACTTCGTCGAGACGAAAGAAGGGTTGCCATGAAGGTTCTCATCTGCGATCACGCCGATTGCATGATGCCCGACCACGCGTTGGAGATCGAAACCCTGCGCGCGGGTCTGGGCGAGGACGTGGAGGTCGAGGTTCTCGAGTACGAGGACGATAAGCGTGATGAATTCTACGAGCATGTGGCCGATGCCGACGCGTTGCTGACGGCGTTCGTTACGGTGGATGCCGAGGCTATGGATCGCGCGCCGAAGCTCAAGGTGGTTTCGCTGAACTCTACCGGGTTCGACCAGGTTGACCTGGACGAGGCCACGAAGCGAGGCATCGGGGTCTGCCCGGTGGGCGAGTACTGCACGTGGGACGTGGCCGAGAGCGCCATCGCGTACATGGGCGCGCTCAACAAGCACTTCAAGTTCTACCAGAGGGAGATCGACGAGCGGCACAAGTGGGATTACGCCGCGGCGCCCCAGTGGCCGCGTCTGGAGGATCAGGTGCTGGGCATCGTCGGGTTCGGCAAGATCGGCAAATGCACGGCCGAGAAGGCGATGGGCCTCGTGAAGCGCGTGATAGCCTGCGATCCGCACGCTGACGACGCTGCGTTCGCCGAACGGGGAGTGACGCGCGTGAGCAAGGAAGAGCTGCTGACCCATGCCGACATCATCGTGAACCACATGTGCTTGACCGATGACAACGTGCGCTTTTTCGACGAGGCGGCGTTCGACTTGATGGCGCGACGTCCTATCTTCATCAACCTGGGCCGCGGCCTGTGCGTTGATGAGGAAGCGCTTGTGGACGCGCTCGATGCGGGCAAGCTCCGTGCGTTCGGCGCGGACGTGCTGTACGACGAGACTCCGGATCTGGCTTCGAACAAGCTGGTAGGACGCGACAACGTCATCATCACGCCCCATTCTGCGTTTTACTCGACCACGGCTATCGAAGATCTAGAGCGTTTGAGCTGCGAGAACATCGTCCATTTCCTGAAAGGCGAGAAGGAGAAGGTATTCAAGCTGGTCAACGAGGTGTAGGGCGAAACGGAGGGAGGGCCGTCGCAAGTACGGCCCTCCCTCGCTGCGCGCGTTCTGGGCGCAAACGGCCTCCTGTGACAAAGTTCGCCATGGCGAACCGCCGATTTTTCCGAAGCGGAAAATCGCCACCAGGCATTATGCCGAACGTCATCCGGGTCGGTCGGCGCGAGCGGCCCGAAAACGCCTCGGGAATTGTCATGGGTGCGCTTTCGCGTCCATTTTTCTCGCGAGTCGGGTTGGATGCTTCGTGCCGAACGGCAGGATGCGCCAAGTGGCGCAGGACGGCGACTCGTCGTATCATGTCCGTGACAGGTTTCGGAAGGAGCTCCTCGTGATCACGGTTGCGGACATACTTGCGTTGCCGGCGTTCGAGCAGGTGCAGCCGCTGGTGCTGTGCGAAGGAGCCGAGTCGCGAGAAGTCCACAACGTGGGCATCCTCGATTGCGCTCCCGATAAGGACGGCGGCTACGAATCGTACATTCCCGGCGAGTTCATCGTGACGAACCTGGGGTTCGCGCACGACGATCCGGAATTGTCCGAGCGATCGCTTCTGGTTCTGATAGCGCGCGGCGTTTCGGGTATTGCGCTGAAGAAAGCGTATCGCCCCATCGTCAGCGACCGCGTGCGGGCTGCCAGCGAGGCGGCGGGCGTGCCAATGTACTTGTACGACGGCGGCTACCACGAAGTGGTGGCATATCAGGCGCTCGATCTGATTCGGCGCGACAGCGAGCAATCCGATAAGGGACGCATCATGGACGGCTTGCTTTCTGGGCACGATCCGCATGCTGCCCGTGCGGCGTTGTACGAGCTGGCGGGGGCGACCGGATCGACCGTCCAATGCATAGCGGCGTCCCCGAAAGCGGACGACGAATGCTCCCTATACGCCATGCTCGACGCGATGACCGTCGTGTTGGCCGAGTTCAAGCGCGATTGGGACGATGTGGTGGAGGCGGTGTTCGCCTTCCGCTACCATGGCGCGTTGCTTGCGCTGGTGTCGTACGCGCAGCCTCCTGCCGGCGTGCGAACTCGCTCCGAAAGCGACCTGACGATGCGCCTTTTGGCTGCGGGCCAGGTGCATCTGGGAGTGGGCGAGGAGACGCCGCTTTCCGACGGCGACATGAGCGTGCGCGAGGCGCTTGCCGCGTTGAAGACGGCGCAGGTTGAGGGCGATCGCGTGGTGTGCTGGGCCGATCTGCATCACGATGCGTTTCGTGCGGCCGCCAACGAGGGGCGCTTGTTCTGGCGCACGGCCGCGCTGCACAGGGCCTTGCTGGAAGAGCACGACGACGCCCACGGCACCGAGCTTGCCGCGACTGCCGAGGCGGTCGCGCGCGCCTACGGCGACCTGCGTCTGGCGGCCGAGGCGTTGCATCAGCATCCGAACACCGTTCGCTACCGCCTGCGCAAAGCTAAGGACGTGCTCGGCATGCCCGATTCCCCCGATCGCGAGTTCGCGTTCCTGCTGGGCCTCGTGTATCTGGACTACACGAACCCCTTGCTGCAGCCGTAAGGGCAGGGGGCGGCGGCTCGCTACGCGGCGCTCGATGCTTTCTCGGCCAGTCCGCCTGCAATAATATGATTTAAATCATCATGGACAAAAAGCACTACTTTTCAGTAGTTTTCGACGCGTAATGGGAGCGAGCAGGAAAGAGAGGTCGAAGAAACCCCAGGTGATGAAAAGCTATTCCAAAATGAGAATAAAGAAAAACGGCATATTTTGTCCATGATGGTTTTGGTAATGAATCAAGTCGCAGCGCGCCGCTGTCTCACGAGGCAACGGAGGCGCTTTGAAGCTGTCGGGACGCTTGTTTGTACGATCGGCCAAAACCGACCGGCGAGGTTCTCCATTCGTCCAAAAGCCATCTTTCCTTGGTGCAGTACGCTGGATGCATCGAAAAGGAAAGGAGCATCTCATGTTTGGAAAACTGAACGAGCAAGCTGCGTCCGCCCTGCTGTCTTTGGAGCCCGGCGACCTGTCGTATTGCCTTAAGCTGGCGAAGCGCTTCGAGCACATGGGCATCGAGAGCGATCAGGCGAGCAATGCGTTGTGCACGCTCGTTGAGAGCGGCGAGCTGGAGACGATCTACCAGGCGGGGTAAGGCGTATGCAGAGCAACGTCGAAGCTGTCTTCGGTTCGGGACGTCGCCCGCATGATCTGCTCGGTTTCGAGCGCATCATGCGGGCGACTGCTCGTTCTCTTCGTTTTCCCCATGTAAAAAGCTCCTGTTAACGGGCTTTCTATAGGCGACGATGCGACCGTTTGGTATAGTGGACAGCCGATTGGGTTCAACATGACGAGAAAGAGCACCATGTCGCTAATCGTATGCAAATTCGGGGGCACGTCCGTCGCTTCGCCTGAGCGCATCCAGATGGTCGCGAAGAAGCTCATTGCGAAGAAGCAGGCAGGGCACCAGGTGGTTGCCGTGTGTCCGCCATGGGCAAGACCACCGACGAGCTCGTAGGCCTCGCCGCCTCGCTCAACGACAACCCGCCGGCGCGCGAGATGGACCGTCTGCTGTCCACGGGCGAGCAGGTGTCCATGACGCTGCTGGCGATGGCCATCGAGGCGCGCGGCTACAAGGCCATGAGCTTCACGGGCCGTCAGGCCGGCATCGAGACGGACGGCATGCACGCCAAGGCCAAAATCGTGAAGGTGCACAACGAGCGCATCATGGAAGCCCTGAACAAGGGCGTGATCGCGGTGGTGGCCGGGTTCCAGGGGCATCGACGCCAACGGCGACATCACCACGCTTGGTCGCGGCGGCTCCGACACCACGGCGGTGGCGGTGGCGCACGGCCTGGACGCCGACGTGTGCGAGATCTACTCCGACGTGGACGGCGTGTACACGGCCGACCCGCGCGTGTGCCCGCGCGCCAAGAAGCTCGACGTCATCTCCTACGACGACATGCTTGAGCTGTCCAGCTCCGGTGCCGGCGTGCTGCAGATGCGCGCCGTGGAGTTCGCGCGCAAGTACCAGGTGGTCATTCATTCCCGTTCGGCGTTCTCCGACGCCGAAGGCACCTATATCAAGGAGGAGACCGACATGATGGAGGAAGCCGTCATCACCGGCATCGCCCACGACACGTCCGAGGTGAAGTTCACCATCCGCGGCGTGCCCGACATGACCGGCGTGGCCGCGAAGGTGTTCTCGGCGCTGGCGGGCAACACGGTGAGCGTGGACATGATCATCCAGAACATCTCGGAGGACGGCATCACCGACATCAGCTTCACGTGCCCCGGTGCCGACCTGCCCCGCGCGAAGGAGACGGTGGAGCGCATCTTACCCGACATCAACGCCCGCGACTACGACGTGGACGAGGACATCGCGAAGGTGAGCCTCGTGGGCACGGGCATGAAGTCGTCGCCCGGCGTGGCGGCGCGCGCGTTCTCGACGCTCGGCGAGAACCAGATCAACATCCTGGCCATCTCGACGTCGCCCATCCGGCTGTCCGTCGTGGTGGACGGCGCGCAGGCCGCGGCGGCCGTGCGCTGCCTGCACAAGGCGTTCGACCTCGATTCCGACAGCGTGTTCGAGGAGACGCAGCTGAGCGCCGAGGAAATCGCCGCGAAGATGAACAAGGGTAGATAGGGGACTGACGATGACTTGGACAAAGAGGATGCCGGCGAACCCGGTGGTGGCCGTGGCGGGCGCCACGGGCGCGGTGGGCGCCGAGTTCTTGCAGGTGCTGCACGACGTCGACTTCCCGGCGGCCGAGGTGCGCGCGCTCGCGTCCGCCCGCTCGGCGGGCAAGGCGCTGCCGTTCTTGGGCTGCGGCCAGGTGCCGGCGGGCGACCTCACGGTGCAGGAAATGACGCCGGAGTCGTTCGAAGGCGTGGACATCGCGCTATTCTCGTGCGGCGCGGGCGTGTCGAAGGAGATGCGCGAAGCCGTAGCCGCGGCCGGCGCCGTGATGATCGACAACTCCAGCGCGTTTCGCATGGACGAGGACGTGCCGTTGGTGGTGCCCGAGGTGAACCCCGGCGACGTGGCTTGGCATAACGGCGTGATCGCGAACCCGAACTGCTCCACCATCCAGATGGTGGTGGCGTTGAAGCCCCTGTACGATCTGTCGCGCATCAAGCGCGTGGTGGTGTCCACGTATCAGGCGGCCAGCGGCGGCGGTGCCCCGGCCATGGCCGAGCTGTACGACCAGACGAAAGAGTTCCTCGACGGCAAGTCCGACGACGAGCTCACGGTGAGCGCGTTCCAGCATCGCATCGCGTTCAACTGCATCCCGCACATCGACAAGTTCCTCGAGGACGACTCCACCAAGGAAGAATGGAAGATGGTCGTCGAGACGAAGAAGATCATGGGCGACCAGGGCATCCGCGTGGCCGCCACGTGCGTGCGCGTGCCCGTGCTGCGCTGCCACGCCGAGGCCGTGTACGTGGAGTTCGCCGACGAGGTGAGCGTGGAGGCAAGAATATAATAAATGTATTAATTGATGTTTCTCATATACATGGTTTTGCGTCCGGCTCCGGTTTTTATAATAGCTCCTTCTTCTACAAGTTTTTTTAAGTGCAGATTCAACAGAGGAGCTGCCAAGGCTGGGACATGAAAATAAGGCATCCTGTTTTGAAAATTTTCCAAGCGTATTTTCTGTGAATGACTTTACAATGTCGTAAGCACTGGTCTTCTTTCCAGTTTTTGTTGCGTGTTTCTCCCAAACGTTACATTTTTCTACCAATTATAATATATTTTGGAGAAAAACAAAAGAAACGGGAGTAACATTTTACTATCTTATATATTTTCCACTTAAATTTGGTTTATTTATTGTCTTCATTATTCTGTTCATGAAAGTTGAAGATACACCATTTTTGGAGGGGCATTCAACAGCAATGCAGGGCAAGGGAAACTCTGAAAAGAATGATTCCTTATTCCCTTTTACTCCCTTTGCACTAAAACCCAAGTGCTTTGCTGCTTTAATTACACCATATGCATTAGTTCCCTGTTTATCTGTTCCTGCAACTTCACAAATCTGGGTAATACCTATCTTGTAACCATTCTGTTTACAAATGGTCGCAAGACATGCGACACCACAATCAGTAATGTCGTGCTGTTTTATACAATAATATCTCATCATTTCCTCTATTTTCTATTTTTATAACAACGCATCATCCTATTACTAACATTAGCAAAGCCATAAAAATACTCAACACTAAATTTACAATAACAAATATACTAGTGTATTTCTCTTGGTATCGTTTTAAATCACTAATTTTCTCTTTCTCTCGATCAGTCATTCTCCATGTTGCTGGAAATAACGCTGCAATTGAAAAAATTATAAATAATAAAATTGCAACAAAGGACAAAGTAATTACTACACCCATATCTCCATCACAAAAAATCCTTTATATATACTAGATGCCAGAATCAATACAAAACATACAATTTCTAAGCATTTTTGCCAAATATTAAACTTGCCTTCCATTTTTATCACCTCTTTTTTTCTAGTGTACCACATAAATATTACTAACACCATATCATTTTTTATTAATATTTAGTCTAGTTGAACGATACACCATTTTTGGAGGGGCATTCAACCACTATATTTAGTGCAATGTTTTATTTATTTTCTAAACATAGATAAGTGCTCTGTTACAAATCATATTTTTGCATAATATGACTGTTTGTTCCAACTATTTTTTCTTGATAATCCGGTTCACCCGTCACCAAATATATATTATTATATTGCTTCTCTGTTAAGCGTAAAAGTCTCACCGTTCCGGTTTTAGGTGCATATTCTTCTATTCGTCTGAAATGTTTTTCGGATGCTTTCCGGTTTTGCACTATCCGCATATACACTTCCGGTGCAATTCGCAAATAGCCATCTTTATGTAAAAACTTTTTAAGCTTTGTATACTCTGTTTTGGTTCCCCATTTCTCTGTCGGACTAAGAATAAAAGTAATCTCATTCCGTAATCCACTCCATACTTTCAAAATGTACTTGTCCATATAATAAATCCTCCAGTATAATATGTTCGCACATACGTCACAGTTCTCCGATTGCCACATTCTGTTATATCTTGTTATCAGATTTTCTTGCCCTTGTGTTTACCCTTATCAGCTTCCAAGGGAAGAATAAAACAGTGTGAAATCGTATAATAAGTTAAGGTGAGCATTTTGCGATAAATCCTTTATTTTCAAGGCTTTTTGGAGGATTTTATTAAAACCCTGTGGGGGGTAATAACCACTTATAAAATTGTGGTTTTCAAATTCAAATTTTGGGGAGAAAGCATGAAATAGGGCTTATTATATTCATAAATGTATATATTATGTAATTTTAAATAAACGATACTGTCTCTGTTAATGCTTTTCTGCTGTTATGATTAGGGAGAGGAGTAGTTGTTTTGTCAGCAACACCAAGATCAAGAATCATTAATATTTCCTCATCTTCTGGTAAATTAAAAGCTTTGCCAGTTCATCAGGATTAAAGAAGTTAATCCAGCAGCTGTCAACACCTTCATTGTATGCAGCCAACATAAGATGGGTTGCAACGATAGTTGCATCTTCTATTCCAGAGTTTCTTTTATCTCCCGGGTAAGTGAACACATTATTTTTATTAAAAGCAACAATTAGGACTGTAGGTGCGTTATATCGGCAAGGCGTTAATTTATCAATAGTCTCTAATCCACTTTCAGATTGTACAACATATATATGCTGTTCCTGAAGATTCTTTGCTGTAGGCGCTACTCTTCCGGCTTCCAAGATAGCATCTAATTTATCTTTTCCTATTTGTTCGCTGCTAAATTTTTTTACATGAATATCTGTTTTTAATTACATCTGAAAATTCCATAAATAACCTTCCTTTCAGTGAATTTTATCTACGCTAATTATATCACTTATACAATAAAATCCCAGCACTGTAATTATATTAAGTAATCATCATCTATCATTTGTTTATATTCTGAAAAGTCACCATCATTAAAATTATATCTGTATCTTACATCTTCATCGTCTACCACGCATCGAAGTATCATTGTATCATCTTCTATGTACAGATAATTTTCCGGATTCAAATAATTCTGTTTTAAAATTGCCTCAGATAAACGATATGCAATTACTGTTGAAACTTCAAAAATCTCTGAATTGGCTCCTTAAATCTTTTTCATCCAGTTGTTCAGCCATTCTTCTGTGTTATTAATGTGCATGCCAACAATAATCACATATCCATATTTTTTTGCCATATCATGAAGATACTGTACACAATATTTATACAACTCCTGACTCATGCTTTTGTATGTGGTGTGTCTGCTCTGCAAAAGCCTGAAATGTTCTATTAGAATAACATTATATTTATATGCCATGTCATCTGATAAAAGTTCAACATCTCTATCATCTATAGCTTTAAAAATGAATATTATC
>ENA-OQJM01000286-OQJM01000286.1-human-gut-metagenome-genome-assembly--contig:-NODE-286-length-12425-cov-3.592861_pt1 | contig 12425 bp, 13 predicted proteins | sample MGYA00242607_ERZ504773 | MGnify/ENA primary metagenome ERZ504773 (study PRJEB26092, sample SAMD00036355) | human gut metagenome | host: Homo sapiens | study: EMG produced TPA metagenomics assembly of... | reverse complement strand
CTTTTTTATATTCGGCTAATGTTTCGGGAGCAGTGATTCCGCTCAAAAGACTGAATGAATTCTTCCAGTGTTTTTCCAATGGTGCGTTTTATGGCTTCATCACTGATGCCCGTATGCCCATGGCGTTCCAGTACATTACGAAAACAGATAACGATGCCGCGTGAAGAATCGGCTAGTGTGTAATCAAAATCAAAAAGGTATGTTGTGTATTTCATTCTTTCAAATTAAACTCATTTTAATGTAATGAATATATTGCCCGGAAGGATCTTGTCAAGGACGGCCTCCACTTAACCAGTGTTTACGATAATAATCTTCATTCAGGCTGCTGATTATGACTCCCCGGCTGGTACTGGCATGGATAAACTTATTATCTTTCAAATAAATACCTACATGACTGGCAATCCGTTTTTTCTACCGTTATGGAAGAATACCAAATCTCCTTCGCGCAAGTTTCTCTTACTTACTTTATGGCAATCTTGGGTACGTTGGTCATCTGAGTTACGTTTCAGCTTTTTGTGGTATACCTTTTTATATAAATGTGAAGTCAGTCCGGAACAGTCCACTCCCCGTTTGCTGTTACCACCGCCACGGTAGGGGACTCCCAGCCATGCTGCTGATTCTACGTACAGTTGGTGATTGTCTTTCATGTCAATATCCATATTCAGACGGATGGAGGCACGCGCCAGTTCCTTGTAGTTATAACGTGGGGCAGAGGTACCGCATGAAGCCAACAACATGGCCAGTGTACCTAATACCAGCAAATGGGATAGTAGTTTTTTCATTCTGTTACATTAAAATAGTCCTCTAATTCCTTTTCGGCGGAATTCCCTTTATTGTCAATATCTCGGATAATCTTTCCGTTTTCCAACAGAGCGATGCGTGGGCATATATCTACTGTGTGGTTCAGATTATGGCTGGATACCAGTATGGTGGCTCCGGTTTCTTCATTATAAGCTTTCAGTAAATGCTTGATAATGGACTGCGAACTAGGGTCCAGAAAGTTGAACGGTTCATCTAGAATCAGTACCTGCGGTTGGTGCAGCATAGCCGAAATGATACCTATTTTCTGTTTGTTGCCTGCCGAATAGTTACGAATCAGTTTTTTTGTCCGATGACTTCGCCATTCATAAAACGTTCAAACCTAGCGACACGTTTATCTACTTCTTCTTTTGTTAGCCCGTACATTTTCCTACAAAGTAGAAATATTCTTCGGGGGTAAGATAATCTATCAGGAAACCTTCGTCAATGAAAGCTCCCGTTATATTTTTCCATTCCTCACTCCGGCTCACATCGATGTTTTCGATATGTACACTGCCTCCGTCGGCTTTCAGCAAGTCCAGCATCAGGCGGAACAGGGTCGTTTTTCCTGCTCCGTTATTGCCCACCAGTCCCAACATGTCACCGCTTTGAATGGAATAATTTTCTATGTCTACAGCCACTTTCGGGCCAAAGTTCTTTTGTAATTGGTTTATTATGATATTCATACGCAATTCGTTTTAACGTGAGTCACGGAAGCCTTCCATATTCTCATAACGGCGCTTCATGAAACGGTTATAGATATTTTTTTATCCAAATATTGTGGGTTGCAATCAGTAACAACCCTATAATCATCATGATGATGCAGGCTGTATCCTGTTCAAAGAAAGCCGTCAGAGCTTTGTTGATAATCAAGGGCAGGAAAAAAGCACATGAGATGATAATGGTCTGGAATAAGGAACTTCCCCGATTGCTTCGCATGACATTGGCGTTTAACGGGAGTGTCTTTTTATTGTACACAGCCAGTTGCAGCATCATAGCGAATACGAATCCTGCTGTAAACAGCATATAGGATAGAGCCATGAGGAAGGGTATCTTGCCTTTAGCTACAGGGATCATCATAATCAGGAAAGGGATGAACACGATGATGCAGTTCAGGTAATACTTGGCACGAAGCAAGTTATAGATAGATTCCTTACGGCTCATAAGACCGTCTAGATAGTTGCCCTCAAAAGACATCACTTGCCCCAGGGTCATGATACTTAAAATGGCAAAATTGTATATGCAGATAAAATTTATCATTCCTGTTCCGTCATACACATCCGTGAAGGCAATCAGTGCCGAAAAAGCAAGCATGATGATAAATCCCATGCGGAATTGTGTCTTTACGGTTTTGTTACGGAAACACAGTTTTAGTTCCAGACGTAGATATTCACCTACGTCACCATAGCGGTCCAGGAATTTATATTCGGATACATGCTTCATCTTGGTGTCTTCCACTTTAGCTATTTCATTATAGATGAAGTGTAGCTGTAGCTTGCGATTTACTAGCAGAAGCAACAATATGGCTGCTATGACACCTAGAAAGGCGAGTATGTTTCCTTCTATAAATCCTTCTCCTAGATTCATCATGAACGTGGAAACCGGATTTCCTTCGGGAATAAATTCAGTTCCCGCTAATAATCCGTATACTCCGATCGGGAGAAGTATATAAAGCAATTTCTCATTCAGTAAAGTTTTGCATATCAAATACCAATAACTGTTCATAGCCATCAGAAGCCAAATGCCGCACAGATAGCATAGGATGCCCGTGAATTCATAGAAACGGATAATCGTAAGCAGGGCAAAAGGTACGATCAGGAAAAACCAGAAGAAGTTGTAACTGCTGATTCCGGATTGTAGTAACAGGGTATCCACCAGCTTATTCTTTTTTATTGGCATAAGCAGATAGGGCTTGATTTCTTGCGACATGGCCGGTTGCAGCATGAAGCGTAGCAAAAAAATCAAGTATCAGAAGATAAATCAATCCTTGGTTCATGATATGGTAAGGTTCCATGCTGGGAAAGATATCTTCAAAAGCGAAGGACAGCATGACCCCGATAAAGATGAGGTATGCTGCCCAAAATGCGACCATAAAGTAAATTAAAAACTTGGCAAAGCGGTTCCTGTCGAATGCAGGATTCCGCTTGGCTGCAAGTTTTTGATTCTGTCTTATAATAGATAGAAGCATAGGCTTGGATGGGATTATTTTGTTTCTTCCGAAGTCATGCTTACTTCTATACGGTTATTCTGCTCCAACAAGGCTTTGGTAAATTCTTGCAGATCTTTAGCGGTAATGCTGTTTACTATGTCTGCGTAGCCGGTGTTCATATCTGTTCCTTCCCAGAAATATTCATCCAGCATATTTACCCAATAACTGTTTTCTTTGGCATTTTCCTTGTATTTCTTCAGCATGAATTCTTTTACCTTGTTCAAGTTTTCGGTGGACGGACCCTCGTTGGCAAATTGGTTCAGTTCATTCAAAATGATATCCGTCATTTTGGCGCGTTTGGCAGGATCTGTATCGAAATAGATTTGCAGAACCGCTTTCTCTTTTGGATATTTGGTCAGACTGCCGAATGCACTTACACCGTATGTCCCACCTTCTTTTTCGCGTACGCTTTCAGTATACATGATATTCAGTATCTGTGAAAGCATACTCATCATGATTTGGTTTTTCAATGTGTATGCGCATTGCCCGTTGTTGATTACCAATACGGTGGCTTTAGGAGTTTCCAATTTCTTGTTGAAAATGTTCTTATAGTCACCTTGGCGCATATCAATGTGGTTGTCACGGAAGGTTTCTTTGCGATTGACGGAAGGCAGAGCGCCTAAATAAGTCGCAATCAGTGGTTCCGTTTCTTCTGGTTTGATATTTCCTACAAAGATGAAAGTAAAGTCGCTGGCATCTTTGAAACGGTCTTTGTACATCTCCATAATTCTGGCATAGTCAATCTTGTCCACCATGTCGGCTTTCATACGGATAGTACGCGGATGTCCCATATAGAGGGCTTTTTGTAATGTATCCTGTAAGGCAGTCATTGGGTTGGCCTCTTGATTTGCCAAAGATGCTTGTAGACGGTTCTTGAATGAAGTAAATGCATCGTTATCCATTCGTGGAGCCGTGAATGACAAATAGACTAATTGCATCAAGGTCTCAAAATCTTTGGGTGAGCAGCTTCCGCTCAGCCCTTCTGTATTACCACTGACGGAAGCACTTACACTAGCTTTTTTACCTGCCAATACTTTCTCTAGATCAACATTGCTGAAGTTACCCAAGCCGCCGATACTTGCCACATCATTCATGACATTGATATTGATAATTTCATCATTCGGGAACAAGGAACTGCCACCCGGACTGAAAGCTCTCATTCTGATTTCATCCGCTTTGAAGTCGGTTTGCTTTAAGATAACGCGTACTCCATTGGACAGAGTCAAGATAGTAGAACCGAACGGACCATTTTCCTGTTTTGTAATCTTTCCGCCTTGGGGCTTTTCAGGAATCAAAGGTTCATCAGAAACTTTGTCTTCATAAGCAGTCAGTGTTTCAGCTTTTACCTTATTGATAGCAGCCAAAACTTCTTTCTTGGATGGAACTTTCAATCCTTCCTTTTCAGGGAAGAATACGTTTACTACCAGATTGCTGTCGGTAACCAAGGCTGGAATCAGACTGTTTACCATTTCCACAGACAGGTTGGGGACGATCTGATTCATAATGGCGTATTCATTTTCAATACCTGGAATTGGTTCGTTGTCAATGAAGTGGCGTACATATTCATCCACGTATGCACCGTTTTTCACTTTATTGCGTTCGTTGTATGCAGATTCCAGCATACGCAGATAGTCCGCTTTGGCGCGGGCATATTCGGACGCGGTGAAACCAAATTTGTGGGCCCGTTCAATTTCACGTACAATGGCGGTTATTGCACTGTCAATTCCGTCTTCCTTGCTTGCTACTATTCCTGTAAAGGCATCTTTTGTTTTGGAAATCAGAAATTCTTGGTCGCTGACTTGAGCGAAGATGAAAGGAGGATTGGCTGTTTGGGTCAGTTCGTTCAGACGGGCGTTCAACATATTTTCTATCATGGATTTCATGTAGTTCACTACCAGATAATCCATGTTTCCCTTTTGTTCATTAGGAATTGCTTCATGTTTGTAGCATAAATAAGCTACTGGGTTTGCCTGTTCTTTATCCGTTTCTATTGCTACAATAGTTTCCTTATTGTCGGGAACTTGGAAGTATTCTCGTTCTGCTGGGGTTTCTGGCATTTTAATAGGAGAGAATATCTTCTTTATCTTTGCCTCAATCTTGTCTACATCTATATCGCCTACTACGACAATACCCTGTTGGTCCGGACGATACCATTTTTCATAATAATCGCGTAATGCCTGATAAGGGAAATTGTCTACTACTTCCATTATGCCGATAGGAAGCCTATAGGCATATTTACTTCCCGGATAAAGGGTAGGGAGGGCTTTTTCGTACATACGCATCATAGCGTTTGTGCTAGTACGCCATTCTTCATGAATCACACCGCGTTCGCTGTCTATTTCCTTAGGGTCTAGTGTCAGGTCATCGGCCCAGTCATGCAAAATTAGCAAACAAGAATCTACAACGCCGTCACGTATCATGGGAACATTGGAAATATTGTATACTGTTTCATCTATGCTAGTGTAAGCATTCAGGTTTTCACCGAATTTCACCCCTATGCTTTCCAGATATTGGATGAGGGTTTTGTCCGGGAAATTTTTAGTTCCGTTAAAGCACATGTGTTCTAAGAAGTGTGCCAAGCCTCGCTGGTTGTCTTCTTCCAAAATGGAACCTACTTTTTGAGCGATGTAGAAATCGGCTCTTTTTTCGGGGAGTTCGTTGTGACGGATGTAATAAGTTAATCCGTTGTCCAATTTACCGATGCGGACGTTAGGGTCCGTAGGGATGGGAGGCGTTTGCTGTTGTGCAAAGCCCACCGACACGCTGCCTAGAATAATCCAGGCAGCTGCCATCTTCCTTAGAAAATGTGTCATAGTGTTTGTTGTGGGGTTAGTTTATTTTATTATAATAAGTCATTGGCAGATAGGTATCTTTCTGCTTCTATGGCAGCTTTGCAGCCACTCCCAGCAGCAGTGATAGCCTGTCGATAATGCGGGTCGGCCACATCGCCGGCAGCGAACACACCGGGGACTTTCGTACGCGGAGTACCTGCTTCTGTAATAATGTAGCCTACTTCGTCTGTGTCTAAATAATCCTTGAAAATGTCTGAATTGGGCTTATGGCCGATAGCCAGAAAGAATCCGTCGATGGGCAAGTCATAACATTCTTCGTTGCATTCACCCTGACGCTTTACCAAATGAACGCCTTCTACGCCATTCTCTCCGTATAAGCCGACAGCGTTGTGTTCGAACAGTACCTTGATGTTAGGATGGTTCATAACACGTGCTTGCATAATCTTGGATGCGCGTAAGAACGGTTTACGTACAATCAGGTAAACCTGTTTGGCCAGTCCTGCCAGATAGACAGCCTCCTCACAAGCAGTGTCTACCGCCACCTACTACAGCTACAGTTTTCTTGCGATAGAAGAAACCGTCGCAGGTGGCGCAGGCACTTACACCCATTCCGGCATATTTTTGTTCGTCTTCCAGACCTAGATATTTGGCGGTGGCACCTGTGGATATAATTACAGTTTCTGCCTCAATCACTTTTTCGTCATCAATGGTGATGCGGTAAGGACGTTTGCTCAGGTCGGCGGAAGTTGCAATACCATTGCGGATATCCGCGCCAAAACGTTCTGCTTGTTTGCGCAAATCCTCCATTAGCTGGGTACCGCTGATACCTTCGGGATATCCGGGGAAATTCTCCACCTCGGTAGTGATGGTCAACTGGCCTCCGGGCTGTAAGCCTTCATATAAGACCGGAGCGATGTTAGCGCGTCCTGTATAAATGGCTGCGGTATAGCCGGCAGGACCTGAGCCGATGATAAGGCATTTAACTTTTTCTGTACTCATAATACTTATTTCTTTACTTAATTTAATTTGATGAATATTATATTATCTCTCTATCTTGAACTCTGTTTGCTATCGTAAGTCTATCACTTCAGCGTTTGGGAATTTCTTTTTATCAAACTTGAATGTCGCATTGTCCAGCGGCTGGTTGGTTTGGTAAGAAGTGACGATAATCTCGTTTGCCGATTTATTATTTTGTTCTACCTTTATATATAAAGGCTGATATGTTTGGGAAACGAACAAGGTGATGGATGTGATATCTTGTTTATTCTCCGGGGTCAGTATCACTTCGAACCCTTGTTTGCCGTTACGGCTTTTTGTCCCCGCATACTTATAATTATATCCGTTTTTGTAAATGGATAACAGTGCGTATGGGTTAATGGTTTGCAATTCTTCCGGGGTAGGATTGCTCACATTCACTTCTTCGCTGCTTTCCAGATAACTCCATTGCGTTTTTCCGTCAAACCAGCTTTGTATTCCGCCACTGTTCAGATAGAACTGGTTGCCTTTTAGCAATAAGGTTCCATTGCCTGTCCCCCCAAAGGTGGCACGGATGCCTCCGGCCTGTTGCAGGGCATTGGCGGTTTTGTCCAATATCTCCCGTGCCTGTTTGTCCTTTTGTGCGGACAGGCTGACCGAAAGGAAAAGGATTAATACCAGTAAATATGTTCTTTTCATTTTTATCATAACATTATTAAACAACTTATTGTTGTAGATTGTTCAATTTCATTTCCAGGTCTGTTTCATCCATGCAGAGTACGTCACGCGCCTTGCTTCCTTGAGTGGGGCCAACAATTCCTGCTTTTTCCAGTTGGTCCATGATACGTCCCGCACGGTTGTAACCGATAGAGAACTTGCGCTGGATTAGCGAAGTAGAGCCTTGCTGATGAATCACTACCAGTCTGGCTGCGTCTTCAAACATAGGGTCCAATCGGTTCATGTCCACTTCCCCTACACTGCTTTCACTCTCTTCGCCTACGTATTCGGGCAACATGAATGCGGTGGTGTATCCTTGTTGTTTACTGATGTAATTGGCTATTTTCTCCACTTCAGGAGTATCCACGAATGCACATTGCACACGTACCGGATCATTACCTTGCAAGTAAAGCATATCTCCTTTACCAATCAGTTGTTGTGCTCCCGAACGGTCCAGAATAGTACGTGAGTCCATCATGGCAGCTACACGGAAGGCAACACGTGCCGGGAAGTTAGCTTTGATAGTACCGGTAATAATGTTCGTTGTCGGACGCTGGGTCGCGATAATGGCATGTATGCCTACTGCACGTGCCAACTGGGCGATACGGCAAATAGGTAATTCCACTTCCTTACCCGCAGTCATAATCAGGTCACCGAACTCATCAATGATAATCACTATATAAGGCATGAAGCGATGGCCTTTTTCCGGATTCAACTGTCGGTTGATGAATTTCGCGTTATATTCCTTAATATTACGGCAACCGGCTTTACGCAGCAAATCGTATCGGCTGTCCATCTCTATACATAATGAGTTCAAGGTTTGTACCACTTTGGTAACATCGGTGATAATTGCGTCTTCTCCATCCGGCAGTTTAGCCAGAAAATGCTTCTCAATCGGAGCATAGATAGCGAACTCCACCTTCTTGGGGTCTACAATTACAAACTTAAGTTCTGCCGGATGCTTCTTATATAATAAAGAGGTCACGATGGCATTCAATCCCACGGACTTACCTTGTCCGGTAGCACCGGCTACCAACATGTGGGGAGCCTTTGCCAAGTCCACCATAAAGACTTCGTTGGTAATAGTCTTACCTAATGCCACAGGCAGTTCGTAGGTGGTCTCCTGGAACTTTTTACTATTCAGGATAGACTTCATCGGTACGATACGTGGGTTGGCATTCGGAACTTCAATACCGATAGTACCTTTACCCGGTATCGGGGCGATGATACGGATCCCTAGTGCCGACAAACTTAATGCGATATCATCCTCCAAATTTCTGATTTTCGAGATACGAACTCCTTCTGCCGGAGTGATTTCGTATAATGTGATGGTAGGACCTACACTTGCCTTGATAGAGCTGATTTCGATTCCGAAACTGCGTAAAACTTTGATGATGCGGTCTTTGTTGGCATTTTGCTCTTCCATGTCAATATTGGGACCATCATCTTCGTATTCATTTAGCAAATCCAAACTAGGGAATTTATAGTTTTCCAAATCCAGACGGGGGTTGTATGGTGAAAGTACGGGACCTTTGTATGCCTCGTCTTCCTCATTTGTTTCTTCACTGATTGAAAAATCAGGTTCATCTGTATCTTCTACTTCCTCTTCTTCAGTCACATAGGCAGGCTCCTGTTCCATTTCCGGTCCAGCAACCTGGTTGTTCTCAAAAGGGAAAGGGACCTGGTCTTCCACTTCTTCCTTTATCTTTTCCGGCTGTTCCAGTTCGAAATCTACAATGGCAGGTCCGGGATTGGAGAATTCCTTCTTGTTCTCTTCCTTTCGGGGAGTTTCTTTGACCGGACTTTCTTCAGTTGCAGAAGAAGCTTGCTCTCCTTTTTTCTTCCGTTTGAAATTAGGGTGCAAAGCCTTGCGTATAATTTGTATGGTTTCATTGCTTAAATATACAAAGAACAACAGTGCTGTGATGAACAATAACAATCCCAAGCCAGGTATACCTACTTGTGAAATCAGCCAGTTGCTTACATTGTATCCGTGCAGTCCGCCCGGATAGATGAAACTATTTCCGAAAGTGCCGTCAAAAATAAAACCCAGTGTGATGGAGAACCAGATGAGCAGGATGGAACAGGACATGAACCATTTCCAGATGCGGAACTGATAGGCTTTCATTAATTTCATACCCACTACTGCCAGGAACAAAATGATAAAGTAAGCTGCCAGTCCGAAACATTCATTTATAAGGAATTCGGCAAGCTGTGCGCCGCGTGCTCCGGCATAGTTCTTTACATGGTTGGTGGTCTGCATCAGTTCACCCGGCTGCTGGTTGTCCAAAATACTTTGGTCCGCTGCTCCTGTAAAGAAGAAAGAGGTAAATGCCAGCAACAGATAAACAGCAAAAATAACACTAATCAATCCGATTACAAAATGCGTTGTTTCATTCTTAAAAAAAGCGGAGAATCGTTTGGTTGATACCTTTTTAGGCTCTGTCTCCTTATCTGATTTTTTCTTTGCCATACGTCTTCATTCTATTTATTATTTCGCAAATGTACATGAAAAACATTAATTATTGCCTTATTTAATCTCTTTTTTCTTAACTTTGCGATTCAATTTTAATGTTTATGGAAAAGTACAGTCAGGTGATATTTGACAAAAATACAGTAGAATTTGTGACGGTGGCCGCCGAATATTGTGGTTTTCTGGAACGTGCCCGTGATATGAAACGCTATGATTTTGTAGATACTGCCTTAAAAATACTTCCGTTGCTTTATTTGAAAGCGACTTTGTTGCCTCCATGTGAACCGATAGGAGAGGATGAACCTGAAATCTTCGTTACAGAAGAAGATTATGAACTGATACGTAGGACTGTGGCCGGTGTGTTGGGGCGAAGGACGATTATCTGGAAGTGTTCTTGCCGGATATGGCATACAGTGACACGCCCATCAAGAAATGTATTTCAGAAGATTTGGCAGATATCTATCAGGATTTGAAGGACTTTATCGGCGTATTCCAACTGGGACTGAACGAAACGATGAATGATTCGTTAGTAGTCTGTAAGGAACATTTCAGGGAATTCTGGGGGCAGCGTTTGGTAAACACCATGCGTGCCTTACATGATGTAAAGTATACTCCTGCCGATGATGACGAGGAAGAAGAAATGGAAGATGAGAATTCATTATTATGAAACAAATAAAAAAACGATTACTAAAGCCGAGATAGCAGCAATAGCCCAAGGTAGCTTTTTCCCGGACGTATCTTCGTGATTTATACTGAGAGCGAGGCCGAGAAAGCAGTAGCCTACTTGAAAGATCAGCGCATAGTGGGGGTGGATACGGAAACACGTCCGTCTTTCAAGCGAGGTACTACTCATAAGGTGGCTTTGTTGCAAATATCTACGCAAGATACCTGTTTCTTGTTCCGTTTGAACCGGATAGGTATGCCCGATTCTCTGCAAGAGTTTTTGATGAGCGATACCTTGAAGATAGGTTTGTCGCTGAAAGACGATTTTAATTCGTTGAGGAAACGTGAGAATGTGCATCCCGACCGGGGTAACTGGATAGAGTTGCAGGACTATGTAGGACGATTCGGCATAGCTGACCGGAGTCTGCAAAAAATCTTCGCCAATTTGTTTGGTCAGAAGATTTCAAAAAGCCAGCGTCTTTCCAATTGGGAAGCGGATGTGCTTAGCGAGGGACAGAAACTATATGCAGCCACAGACGCGTGGGCTTGTGTGGAAATTTACAATTGCCTGACGGAATTGGAACGTACGGGTGATTATGAGATAAAAGAGGAAGAACCAATAGAAACAACAGTAAATACAAATGGCTTATAAAAAAGTATACCTGAAACCGGGTAAGGAAGAGTCGTTAAAGCGTTTTCATCCGTGGGTATTCTCCGGAGCTATCCAGCGCATTGAAGGAGAACCCGAAGAAGGCGAGATAGTGGATGTGTACACTTCAAAGAAAGAATTTATAGCTTGCGGGCATTTCCAGATAGGAAGTATTGCCGTGCGCGTGCTCTCTTTCAAGGAAGGTGAGATTGATCATGAATTCTGGAAGCATAAACTGGAAGTGGCCTATGATTTGCGTCGCAGTTTGGGTTTGGCTGGTAATCCTGCAAATAACACTTACCGTCTGGTTCATGGCGAAGGGGATAACTTGCCGGGTTTGATTATTGATGTATACGATCATACAGCCGTGATGCAGGCACATTCGGCCGGAATGCACGTTTACCGTATGGAGATAGCCGATGCTTTGTCCGAGGTGATGGGGGATGTAGTCCGGAACATTTATTATAAATCAGAAACCACGTTGCCTTTCAAGGCAGACTTGGGACCGGAGAACGGCTTCATCAAAGGAGGAAGTCCCGAAAACATAGCGATGGAATATGGATTGAAATTCCATGTAGATTGGCTGAAAGGACAGAAAACGGGTTTCTTTGTGGATCAGCGTGAGAACCGTCATTTGTTGGAACGTTATGCCAAAGGGCGTAATGTATTGAATATGTTTTGTTATACAGGAGGGTTTTCTTTCTATGCCATGCGTGGAGGCGCGAATCTGGTGCATTCGGTAGACAGTTCGGCAAAAGCTATTGATCTTACCAATATGAACGTGGAATTAAATTTTCCGGGTGATCCCCGTCATAAGGCGTATGCTGAGGATGCTTTTAAGTACCTGGATCGTATGGGAGATCAATATGATTTGATAATTCTTGACCCTCCTGCATTTGCCAAACACAAGGATGCTCTCCGTAATGCATTGCGCGGCTATACGAAACTAAACGCTAAAGCATTTGAGAAAATCAAACCGGGAGGTATTCTGTTTACTTCTCTTGCTCGCAGGTGGTAGATAAGATGAATTTCCGCAATGCGGTATTTACAGCTGCGGCACAAAGCGGACGTAGTGTACGTATTCTGCATCAATTGACTCAGCCGGGAGATCATCCCGTAAATATTTACCATCCTGAAGGAGAGTATTAG